>Ga0105104_10001418_pt1 | contig 18003 bp, 19 predicted proteins | sample PPLLaktember2015_3_FD_87034 | JGI IMG/M metagenome (GOLD analysis project Ga0105104, IMG submission 87034) | Freshwater sediment microbial communities from Prairie Pothole Lake near Jamestown, North Dakota, USA - PPLs Lake P7 Core (6) Depth... | ecosystem: Environmental > Aquatic > Freshwater >... | reverse complement strand
TAATAATGTTTTGGTTGCGCGCGCAGGCGGCCCCGCAAAGATCATTGAAATTGGTTCGCGCTGAGCGGAGGGTCGAGACGTAAAGTAAACGTCGAAACCCCGCAGTCGAAGCGTTATAGTGGATTGGAAAGTGGTTCGCGGGGGACAGAACGCAGGTCAATTTCAATTGCAGAAAGCAACAACTGAATACCAAGCAATACCGAGAGAGTGGGAAGCATAACCGTTCCGGTTGGCGCAGGGATGCCCAGGCTTGCATAGTGGATCCATTTATAGATGCCGAAAGTCAGCCCGAAGATCAAAAGCGGCAGGCCTGTCAGCAGATAAATGCTTGCCATTGAAAAATCATAGATGAAGTTTTTCAACACGATCCGGCGCATAAAGGTCGCGATGAGTTTTTGTGGAAATTCGAACAGGATGCGATGGATCAACAAGTTTGATATTTCACCCTGGTAACGCGCCGGCATCGGGACATCTTTTACCACCGCGCCGATCAAATAGAGATTGGCGAGCATGGAAGTCTCGAAATAATACGTGCGATCCACCTGCTCCAAAGGCAACTGCGCCAGGACCTCGGAGCGGATCGCAATAAACCCATTTGTAAAATCGAACATATTCCAGTAGCCGGTCGCGGCTTTGGATAGAAACCCCAGACCCATGTTGCCAATCCGCCGGATCAGCGGCATTTTTTGCAATGATTTAAAATCGCGAAAACGATTCCCCTTGCTGTAATCCGCCTGGCCTTCCATCAGCGGCTTTAACAATTCAGGCAGACGGTCCATATCCATTTGACCGTCACCGTCGATCTTGACCACGATCTGCGCGCCAAGCCCAAGCGCCGTGCGGTAGCCTGTGATCATGGCACCGCCGACGCCCAGGTTTGATGGGTGTCGGACCAGGAGGATGCGGTCATCACTTTTAGCGGCAGCAGTTACCAGGTCCGCAGTGGAATCGGGCGAAGCGTCATCCACCACAATGATGTACTTGATGTAGGCTGGCACGCTCTGCAGAACGGACTGAATTTCCCTCTCCACACGATAACAAGGGATCACCGCTGCAATACAGGTTTTAGGTAGTTCGGTCATTCAACTGAAACGATAAATTGATAATGCGGCTGGCCCCCCGCCTGCACTTCAACTTCCTGCAGCGAATACTTGTTTCGGAGGGTATCTGCAATTCGATTGGCTTCCGCATGCGATATGTCCTGACCATAGAACAGTGTGATCAATTCATGCTCTTCGGCCCTGGCTTTTTCAAGCAATTCCAAACAACCTTCCTCCACCGAACCGGCTGAGGCAACCAGCTTGCCATCGAGCAGGGCAATCACCTGACCCACTTCAACCTTAACGCCGTCGATCTCCACAGAGCGGGTTGCAGTGGTGATCTCACCGGTCTGCACGTGCTCGAGGGCTTTGGTCATCTTCTCAGCGACGGAAGTAAGTTCCCCATCCGGGTGGAGCGAGAGCATGGCTGAAAGTCCCTGCGGAATGGTCTTGCTTGGCACAACCACCACCTGTTTGACCGTGACATCTTTTGCCTGATTCGCAGTCATGACAATGTTCTTGTTATTGGGAAGGATAATAACCTTATCGGTAGGCAGGTTTTCGAATGAGTTCAAAATATCCTGCGTGGACGGATTCATGGTCTGCCCGCCCTCCACCACCGCGGCCACACCCAGGCTTGCAAAGATGCGGCTCAACCCCGCGCCCGGCGAAACAGCGACCACCGCGATCTGCCCCGGCTCGACCTTGGCAAGCGAAATACGACTGGCTTTGCTCTTCTGGATATCATCCATCTGCGCCAGCAGATTCTCCATGGCGACTTTTGTGATCGTGCCAATCCCCATGATGTAGTCGATCGGCTCATAGCGTTTCTCAAGCGGCACGTGGATGTGCATACGATACATCCCTTCCCCTTCACCGACCTGGATGGAGGTACCCATCTGTTCCAGCCGCCCGTAAAATCGTTGCAAATCGAAATCATTCGAAGGCAGGAAATCCACAACCACTTCGTAGTCCTGACCCTCCTCCACCTCTTCCAGCGCGTCCTGCATCTGCATACTCGAAATCGGTTGCACGCTCATCGTAGGCGTTTCAAGCGACTCACCATACAGATGCCGTAACATCCCTTCGAGGATAAAGAATAAACCCTTTCCACCCGAATCGACCACGCCAGCCTGTTTGAGGACCGGCAGCAGATCAGGAGTCTTTTGGACAGCCTCATCCGCGGCTTTGACGGCGATCTCCAGGATTTTAATCGGGTCCTGCGTAGAGGCAAGAGCTGCTTCCGTTGCCAGAGCAACTTCCTTGGCGACGGTTAAGATCGTCCCCTCCACCGGGCGGACCACCCCCTTGTAAGCCGTGTCGCGCGCTTCGCCAAATGCCTTGACGACGGTGGGACCGTCCAAAATTTCCTTGCCATGGACACCGCGCGCAAATCCGCGCCACAATTGCGAGAGGATCACGCCTGAATTTCCACGCGCGCCCATCAAGGCGCCCTTTGATACCGCACCCGCCATATCGCTGAGGTTGTGATAACCCAGATCCTTGATCTCATTCCAGGCCGACTGCATGGTCAACACCATGTTCGTGCCGGTATCCCCATCCGGCACAGGAAAGACGTTTAATGCATTCACAGTCTGCTGGTTCGTACGGAGCCAGGTAAGTCCCGCCTCCACGAGCCGCTTTATTGACTGACCATCAATCGGCTGCTTACGGAATTTCTCAACACGTGCGGTATCTACTGCCATGACGCTTCTGCTCCTAGTCGAGATCACTTACGCGTAGTCCCGCTACGTGGACGTTAACGGTATTAACTTTCAGACCCAGCGCTTTCTCCACATGAAAGCGAACGGTGTTCGCGACGCTCTCGGCCACCGAGTTGATCCGTGTTCCATATTCCACAATGATGTGAATATCGATATCAATATCCTCGCCGTTGTAACGAACAGAGACACCCCGCGAAGGCTCACGAGTGATCGTCTTTACAAGGCCGTCCGCCAGGTTCTTGGGTGCCAGTCCCACCACGCCATAAGATTCCAATGTGGCGTGATACGCAATTGTTGCCACCGCGTTCGGGGAGATATGAATACTGCCCAGAGATGTCGTTTCTTCGCCCATGATTTTCCTCTCGTATTGATTTTACCGCTTGTCGTACAAATTACCGAACTTTGCAAAGCGATTTGCAGGCTCGAAACAAACTGTTCGTTACGCATGCCTGACATGCGTGCGGTATGCTAACGCAATAACATCTTACCTTGAGGAAGGTTGTGATGTATGGTAAAATGCCGTGCCTTCAAAAGGGGCAACTGATACTCGGAATTATAGCAAGAAAGGATGCTGAAAGAAAATGGCTAAGTGCGCACACTGCGGTAAATCAACTGCCTTCGGTCACAATCGCTCTTTCTCCCAGCGTGCGACAAACCGCACGTACAAACCAAACCTGCAAAAGACGCTCGTCATGGAGAAGGGTCGTCCGGTGCACAAAGTATTATGCGCCAAGTGCATCAAGACCCTGAGCAAGACGGCAGCGTAGATTTAAGATCACGCAACAAAGGTCACGACCGTAAAACGGGTCGTGATTTTTGTTTTAAAGCAAAGCCCGCAATGACCAGACCCCGGCGGCGGCGCCTTCGGGATGCTTGAAGATGGCCGTCGCTGCGACGAAGGCCGTTGCACCCGCCTCTTTCATTTCTGGCAGCGTCTCCACATCGATCCCGCCATCCACCTCCAGCCAGGCAGAAGAGCGGAGTGCATCCAGTTTTTTGCGGATCTCGGATACTTTTGCGATCGCCTCCGGAATAAAAGACTGCCCGGAATAGCCGGGATGTACGCTCAACACCAGCACCAAATCTGCCTCCGGCAGGATAGATTGGATCGCGCCAACGGGAGTCTCGGGATTCAATACTACGCCCGCCCTGCACCCCAGTGTTTTGATCTGTTTCAAGGTTCCGGACAGATCGGGACAAGTCTCCACATGAACCGTTAACCCGCTTGCGCCCGCTTTTGCAAACGCCTCGAGATAACGTTCGGGCTTTTCGATCATCAGATGGACATCCAGAGGCAGCTTCGTACTGCGCCGGCAGGCCTCGACGATGAACGGTCCCATGGTAATGTTAGGAACGAAATGGCCATCCATCACATCCACGTGGATCCAATCCGCGCCGGCAGCCTCAACAGTGGCAATCTCTTCACCAAGACGTACAAAATCCGCTGAGAGAATGGAAGCAGAAAGAATGGATCTGTTCATTGAGGGAAGTTATATCGGAAATAAATAACGATCCAGAACATGATCAATCCGCCCCATGCCAGGAGAGCCAGAAGGCCCAGAGCAACTGACGTCCAGTCAATGTCAGGCACGGAAAGGTCCGGAAGCGGCAGGGTCGTTTCAGGCACATACGCGGTGGGCGTTGCAGGAGGAGGAGGTAAGGGTTCTGGATGTTGTGGTTCTGTCCGCTGATACGTGGAGGCAGCTTCAGGCGTCAAACTCAACGATGGGGCGGAGGGCGCATCGCGCTGGGTGCCGAAACGGAGCAGGACCCGTCCCAACTGATCCGCGGTGCGATAACGCGCGGCTGGCTCCTTCGAAAGGACTTTCAGGACGATCTGTTCAAGCGCCGATGGGATATCCGGGACGTATTCGCTTGGAGGGATGGGTGACGTTTGCAGATGCATACGGGCGAGCTCTTCGCTCGTGGGGGCAGTAAAAGGGAGCGCGCCTGTCAGCACTTCGTAAAGAACAACGCCAAGCGAGTAAACATCTGAGGCAGGGGAGGGAGCTTCGCCAGTTGCCTGTTCGGGTGAGAAGTATTGGGGGGAGCCCCAAACTACATCTGCTTTTTCATCGGGAGTAATGGTGGAGAGGGCGCGTGCAATCCCAAAATCTGTTACCTTGAGACGGGCATCGGGCGTGACGATCATATTATGCGGCTTGACATCGCAATGGACAAGTCCGGCACGATGGGCATAGCCGATCCCTGCGCAGGCCTGCACCATCACTGGAATGGCTTCCTCCACCGAGAAACGCCCGCGTTGGCGAAGCAGGGTCTTCAAGTCCTTGCCAGGGATATATTCCATGACGATAAAGAGCTGGCCATGGTCCAATCCGAAGTCGTGGACTGTGACTATGTTGGGATGGGAAAGGTTTGCCGCGGCGCGCGCTTCCTGTCGAAAGCGCTGCTGGAAGCCGCTGTCGTTTGAGTATTGCTCATGCAGAACCTTGATCGCGACCGAACGTTCCAGCATGAGATCACGGGCGCGGTACACGTTCGACATCCCCCCTGAACCAAGTTGCTCAAGCAGCTGATAACGATTGTTGAGTAACGTCCCTTCATTCATCGCAAAAAGATTATACCGCACCCGCCCCCTCCGCCGCTACGCGCCACCTTCCCCAAATCCGAATAATTTTGACGAGTATTCCAATTTTCTTGCGGATTTGGGAAGGCTGGGTGGGGGTCAGAGCCTCAGGTATAATCCCTCCCATGCGCAGCGCCGTTATCGTCTACAACCCCACAGCGGGACGTTTTTCGGTCAAGCCTTTTATCAAATCTGCTGTGAACGAGTTGGAATCTGCCGGATGGCAGGTGGATGCGGCAGAGACTCAAAGCGGCGGACACACCATCGAACTGGCGAGACAGGCCGCGGCTGAGAAAAAAGAGGCGGTCTTCGCGGTTGGCGGGGATGGAACGATCGGCAACGTCGTCAATGGATTGGTCGGTTCGGAAACCGCCTTGGGAGTCCTGCCGGCCGGCACAGCCAATGTCTGGAGCATCGAACTGGGGCTGCGGCCTTTCGCGTGGACGCGTCCCTGGGTACTACGGCAGAATGCCGCCATCCTTGCCAATGCTCCCTGTCAGGCAGTCGATGTGGGCCTGTGCAATCAAGTCTCTTTTATGATGTGGGCCGGGATCGGCCTGGACGCCATGGCCATTCAAGGGCTCGAGCCGCGCATCCGGATCGATAAATTTTTCGCGATGCCTGAATACGCGGCCACCGCGATCTGGAATGCAGCGCAATGGAGCGGGTTGAACCTGCACCTATGGGCTGATGAACACGAAGTGGAGGGCCGCTTTATCCTGGCAGTCGTAACCAATATCCGGCATTACATGGGCGGACTCTCCAATCTTTCACCGAATGCATACATCGATGATGGATTACTCGATCTGTGGCTGTTCAGTGGCAGCAACCTGGGTGATGCACTGCGGCATGCCTATGATCTTTGGCGCGGCAGCCACGTCAACTCAGGCGCGGCGCAGCGCATCACGTTCCGCAACCTGCGCGTGGAAGCCGATTCCTCCTACTGGATCCAAACCGATGGCGAAGCACGCGGCTCGGCAAAAGTCGCCGAGATCAGCGTTCAAACCCACGCGTTGAAACTGCTTGTGCCGCCGGCCGGAATGGATTTGCTAAAAAACTCATCGTCACAGGGAATTAAATGAACGTTCATCAATTCTTTAACAAATGGGTGGTCCTCGGCGCGCTCATTTTTGCGGGGTTTTTGACCCTCATCACAGCCATCGCCATCGGATTGACCTCCTCGCCTCAAGCCTCCGGCGTTGGGTTTGCACCCGCTGACCTGACCGTGATCCCTGCCCCAACCGGTACATCTGGCGCGCCGCCCACACCAACCGTTGATCCGTTCGCCTCAGCCACCTCCCCAGCTGGGGTCGCGATCGGCAACTATGTGCAGATCACAGGCACCGAGGGGCAGGGGCTCCGCATTCGCGCTGAACCTGGCCTGGACGGCAATTTTCAATTCCTTGCTTATGATTCCGAAGTGTTCGTCGTGCAGGATGGTCCACGTGACGTGGATGGATATGTGTGGTGGTATCTGGTCGCGCCTTATGATGAGACGCGCGTCGGCTGGGCGGCCGCGGACTTTTTGACGTATATTCCACCGCCGTAAGGGCGACCCTTGTGGTCGCCCTGGGCTGGGCAACCACAAGGGTTGCCCCTACGGAGACATATGAACGAAAAACCAACCGGTATTACTGCCAATAAGAAGACCAGGGAATTTACGATCACCTGGAACGACAATCACACGAGCGTCTATCCATTTGAGTTGTTGCGCGCCGCCTGTCCCTGCGCCTCCTGCCGCGGCGGACATGAGAACATGCGCTCCGAGCCTGAGGCTGAAGTGTTCGATATCAAGCTGGGGGATACCCCTTCCACGCGCATTAGCAATGTCGTTGCCGTGGGATCGTATGCCCTGACCATCGTCTGGGAGGACGGACATGACTATGGCATCTACAACTGGCATTACCTGCGGGCATTGTGCCCCTGCCCCGAAGACCGGGCGAAGTATGGGAAGAAGTAAATAATAAAAGGCGGCTGATCTCTCAGCCGCCTTTTGATTACGGGGTTGGTGTTGGAGTGCGGGTGGGCGTTCTTGTGGGCGTGCGTGTTGGAGTGCGAGGTGGCGTCCTGGTAGGAGTCGGCGTCCTCCCGGGCGTCAACGTCTTTGTCGGAGTCCGCGTCGGAGTGGTCGGGCGCACTGTCCGGGTTCGCGAAGGCGTAGCCGTAGGAGTCGCTGTGGCAAGCCTGGCCAGATGCTGTTCCGCCTCGAGGCGCATTTCTTCGCTCATTGCACGTTCGGGCAGATCCAGCAGCAATTCCCATTGTTCGGCAGCGTCTTCGATTTCCTCACGCGCCTCGTACACCATGGCGCTCCAGTAATAAGTAAGGGCTTTTTGCTCATCGGTTTCGGCGAGCGATTTCACCTTGTCAATGGCTAACAGCGCATTTCCATTTCTGCCTTGAAGCAGTTGCATGCGAATGACTGCAAGATTTATCTCAAATGAATCAGGGTAGAACAGCAGGACGGTATCAACATCCTCTTCTGCCAGTTCGCCTCGGCCAAGTTCTATATTCGACAAGAAACGATAGTAGTATGGCTCGCGCTGATTCGGATCGCGCGCGATGACCTTGTTCAGATTATCGACCGTCTTTTCATATTCCTCGTCATTGAAATACAGCTTGCCTAACAATAAATAGACTCCGGTATCCTCCGGCCTATATTTGAGATAGATATTTAAAGCCTTGACTGCTTCTGCTTTATTCTCTTGCGCCGCGTAAATTTGCCCGAGCAAAAGATAGGTTGGCAGATGGGTTACATCCAGTTCATTGGCACGTGTGGCGGCATCGAGCGCAAGCTCCAGGTCACCTTCCCTCACGCGGGTCTGCGCGAGATTAAAGTACACCAGCGGGGAATTCGGCAGGCGGCGGTCTGCTTCGCCCAGGTCGCTTAGCGCACCCACGATATCGTTCTGTCTCGTTTTCACAATGGCGCGCTCGAGATAGGCTTCCCCAAAATTCGGATCGAGTCGAACCGCTTCATCGAGGAAGGAAATAACGTTGGCATTCGGATCATTCATGAGTCTGGCGCGCGCCAGGCCAACATATGCGGCGCCAAAGTTCGGGTTTATGCCAAGGGCGTGCTGGTAGGCTTCCATGGCGCTGCTGGGATTGCCCTGGAAGCGATAGGCTTCGCCCAGGTAATAATACATATCCGCCGCATCCGGTTCCGCGCGGATCACTTCCTGCAACCCGCTGATCGCAGTGTCCCAGTCACCTTTTTCGTAGGCGATTTTCACCGAACGATAGATGTCCGCGGAGACTGGGGAGCGCGGCGTATTGACATACAGAGGCGTTGCTGTGTACGGCTCCGGGAGCAACTCGGAAAGCGGAGCAGCGGTACCCACGATGACAGCCTGGCCTGTGGCGTTGAGCGCAGTGGGCGTTAGTGTATAGGTGGGAGAGGGTCCCGATATCGCAGTAGGTGCAAGTACATCTCGATTTGCACGCGCCTGGATGAAGCCAAACACGACCACACCGACAAGCGCCGCGCCAAGCACAACAAAGCCACCCAACCGGGCAACAGGACTGGCTTTGACCGCCGCCCAGCCTTTCGGCTTGGGCCTCTCATGCGCAAGCAAAAGTTTTTCTTCCCAGGCGCGCGGCCGGTTGACCAGGAAAGGCTGGATGGTTTCATCTGGAGATAACGCGCCGTGCAGGATCAAGCCACGTTTCGCGGCCGCATTTGCAGGATCCAGCTTGAACGCCGTTTGCAGGCAGTAAATCCGCTCTTTGGGGGTATCCACCGTGGAGCTCATCCACACCCAGTACGTTGCATTGTTCTGATCGGTCTTTAGTAACTCCGTGAGCAATTCACGCGCACGGCTCTTATTCCCCGCACGAAGGGCTTCTACTGCTTCCTGGAAAACTGCATCGTTGTCAGCCATATACCGATTTTACCCTACTCGTGAAATTCCTCTACTTTGTACGTCAGTACCTCCAGGTGCTTGCTCCGCCACAAATCAGGCTTGGCGCCCATTTTGTAACAAAGATTCCCGAGGAAGTCCGCAGGATCAGGGATCTTTTCCCAGACCTGCGGCAGGAAGGTCGCGCGGTGCAAGCCGTCGCGCACAATAACGCCATCCACATGCGGGCACAATTTGGAGAGCAGGTCATTCGCGTCCTTGTATTCCAGGGGGATCGGGCGTGTCAAGCGCGAGACCTCGATCTGGATCCCGTTTAATTCAGCTGCCGCCACCGGGGGAAAGCGCGGATCCTCGAGCGCGGCAGCCACAGCATGTTCCCGCACATCTTCAGCCAGTGACTGATATGGCTCCAACGAGCCAATACAGCCGCGTAACTGCCCGCCCATAGTCAGTGTGACAAAGGACGAACCTTCTTCGCGCAAGTTCAGCGTCAGCAAAGCTTCATTGAGAGGGGGGATTTCCTGACCTCTGACACCGTGTTCCATTGCCTCACGCGCCAGACGGAGCAAATTTTTTTGTTCTGCGATGGTAAGTCTTTCTTGCATCTATGTGCCCTCCGGGCAATCTGTGAAGACGAGTCGATCACCGTCCCCTTGCCAGGGGATTTCCTTGCAACGAAACGCTACCTGGTCAGCCTCCAATAGTCCCGGTTGTGATACACCAGGGGCTGGCCTTCTCCCTGGCGTTGCGCAGCGATGACTTCAGCCACAAACAGTGTATTTTCTCCCACCGGCATTGAATTCACCACGCGGCAACGCAGATAAGCCATCCCATCTTTGAACACAGGTGCTTCCATCGGAGAAAGCCTTTCCGTTTGTACGCCATCAAAACGGTCTGTGATGTTGGGCAGCTTTCCGGCAAAGCGGTCTGAAAGTACCTTCTGTTCGGCAGCCAGAATGGTCACCGCGAACACCCCAGATTTTACAACCAGATCGTGTGTACGGGTTAATTGTTTCAACGTCACCGAGATCAATGGCGGCTCCAGTGAAATGGATGTGAATGAATTAACAGTCATGCCATATTGCTGACCCTCGTGAATTGACGTAACAATTGCCACGCCCGTCGTCCAGGCACGCATGGCATGCCGGAGTTTTTCCGGATCAAGAGTCATATAAATTTCTCCACAAAAATTCATCATAACGAGGAGGGATAGGTGCGTCAAGTCAGAAATTCCCCATTTCACCCTTGCACGTTCATGCCTTAAAAGGTACTATTTGGATATACGATATGGAAAACGCCTCTTCGCGCCCGCAGCGCCGGGTTCGTCCATTGCGTGCAGCACAGACTGTACTGAGCATTGCCATCCTGCTGGCAACCCTCTTCACCGCCCTGCCTTCGCGTGGATTGGTTGCAGGCAACTTCTATGAGCGATTAAGCATTATTCTCACACCTCATTCTGCAGAAAGCGAGCCACTCATTTCGCAGCCGCAGTTGCGCATTGGGATTGTCGCCGGACATTCAGGGAACGACTCAGGCGCGGTGTGTTTTGATGGGAACAACAACATCACCCTCACAGAAGCAGACCTGAACCTGAAAATTGCCGCTATGGTCCAGGAAAAGCTTACCCAGCAAGGGTATCAGGTTGATCTTTTACGAGAGTACGACACCCGCCTGAATGGCTATCGGGCTCTTGCCATCGTTTCCATTCATAACGATTCCTGCGAATATATCAACGATCAAGCCACCGGCTTTAAAGTCGCTGCAGCGCTCAACACGAACGACCTCAACCGCGCCAACCGTCTGACCGCCTGCCTGGTGGACCGCTACCGGCGTGTGACCGAAATGAATTTCCATGCAGGCAGCATCACCGGTGATATGCGTGAGTACCATTCCTTCCGCGAGATCGACCCAAGCACGGTCGCCGCGATCATCGAAACCGGGTTCCTCAATCTCGACCGGGAGATCCTCACAAAACAGACCGACCGCATTGCAGAGGGGGTGGTCGAAGGTATTTTGTGCTTTACCCATAACGAGAACATCGAGCCAACTCCTGTTCCGAATATGACCCCATGAACGCTCTTCTTTCAAACGGCCGCATTCGCCTCTTTCCAAGCCTGCTGCTGATCCTGTTATGCATTGGCGTTGGACTCAGCCTCTTCTTTTTCGCGGCCTCTCCGGCCAGCGCATCCATCGGCTATATCTTTGGTCCAACACCGACAGCCACCCAGGAAAATCTATGGGCATTTGCAGACGTCGCAAAACCAACCGCTGCCCAGACCGCCACACCCCTTATTCTGCCCACTGATACGGCAATCCCGCCTGTCACAGAAACACCTGGTTCGATAACCATGGAAATTGTCGAAGATGCACCTGTACGCGCGGTAGAAGAAGTATCGAATCTGTCCGTGCCTTCCTATAGCGGGTCAAAATACATCCTCGTGGATATTTCTGATCAACATATGTACGTATATGAAGGGGAGGCCCTCGTTTATAGTTTTGTGTCTTCCACCGGCATGAACAATGCCACGCGCGTGGGCACGTTCGCTGTGCAGAGCAAGATCCCGAATGCCTATGGCGCGACCTGGAACATCTGGATGCCAAGCTGGCTCGGTATTTACTGGTCAGGCGGCCTGGAAAATGGAATCCATGCCCTGCCCATTTTGTCAAACGGTGCAACGTTATGGGAGGGTTTTCTGGGCAGGCCAGTTTCGTATGGCTGCGTGGTTCTTGGCACATATGAAGCACAACTGTTGTATGATTGGGCAGAGATCGGTACGCCGGTAGAAATTCAATGGTAGTTCACTTGCAGGTTATCCTATTTTTTGTAAGCCGACTTATCTTTTATCTTTATTAAAGGTGATGGTATGAACAGTCAATTCATTGAAGCCCGTGAGTTCATCGCAAAAGCGCGCGAAGCCCTGCGCCGCGGGGATCGTCAGTCTGCCTGGGAGTTGGGAAAACAAGCCGCGCTGCGCGCCCCAAAAATGGAGGATGCCTGGCTGGTACTCGCCGCCGCTGACCCAAATCCACGCGAGGCGCTGGCGTATGCCCAAAAAGCATTGCAGCTTAACCCGCAGAGCATGCGCGCCCGTCGAGGCGTGGAGTGGGCTGCGGGCCGGCTGAAACAGGCTTCGAATAGCCCTCGTCCAGTATCCCCAAAAATCGTACCCAATCAAGTGGAAGCAGTGACAAGTCTTCCAAAGAGACGCGCCTATCAAACTGCGGTCGCGCTCCCGCAGTTGACATCCAACCGACCGAACTGGCTCCTTCCCGCGCTGCTGACTGGTGCAGGTTTTATGTTGGTTGGCTTTATCGTACTTTTTGCATTGACCAGTCCCGTGCTTGCCTCTTTTGTGAAGGACCTCAACGCACCACAGGAACAACTTTGGGCGCCGGTGGAAGTCGCCCATCCTGAAGTGGCTCCCATTGACAGGAACGCGTTCGCTCCAGCGCCTGATGACTCACCCGCCTCCTCATCCGCACATGACCCCTCGCGCCTCGATCCAGCAGCAACGGATATGCCAACTGCTTCGCAAACCCCTGCACCCACTGACGTCCCAACCGAGGCAGCCACTGCCACGCCCGCTATTACCGAGACACCCGGCTCCATAGTGATGGAGATCGTTGACGATACTCCTACGAGCGAATATGTGGCGCCGACTTCCTCCGCGCCCAAGGAACAGATCGCCAGCAGTGGCAATGGCACGCGCTGGATCGACGTTGATCTCACCAATCAGCAGGTGTACGCCTATGAAGGCGATGTGGTTGTCAATTCATTCATCGTGTCAACAGGCACATGGATGACCCCGACGGTGACAGGGAAGTATAAGATTTACGTCAAGATTCGTTCCGGAAGTATGCATGGCCCGGGTTATTACCTTCCCGATGTCCCTTATATCATGTACTTCCACAAAGGCTACGGATTGCACGGCACATATTGGCACAATAATTTTGGAACGCCGATGAGTCATGGCTGCGTCAACCTTCGGACCGATGAGGCCGGCTGGTTGTTTGAATGGGCATCGGTTGGCACGGTGGTCAATGTGCATTACTAAATAAATTAGCCATAAAGACTCGGAGAAAAGTAAATCTCTACGACTCCGTGTCTTTGTGGCAGTTTCCTGACATGAGCAAGCCTGTTCTTTCCCGACGTGATTTTCTTAAATTAAGCAGCTATGGCTTGATGGGGATATTCCTGCCTGAACTCTCATCCTATTTTCCTCAAAGCGATGATTTTGCCAACCTGCAGGGGCGCATCATTGACCGCACCGTATGGGCTCATGACGAACCCAATCCCAAAGCGAAACGCGCCAAACTCTACTGGCATGACCTCGTTGTCCCCATCACGAACACCACCATCGGTGATGATGAATCGGCTTATAACCGCGTCTGGTACCAATTGGAGGCAGGCGGCTATGCCTATTCGGGAGGCATCCAGCCGGTCCGCACGATCCTCAACCAGCCCCAGGAAATCCCACCCAGGGGCGCTTTGGGAGAGGTCAGCGTCCCGTACACCGACGCTTATCTCGAAGCAGATCTGAACGCAGACCTTGTTTACCGCTTGTATTATGAAACCGTCCATTGGGTGACCAGGGCAGTGGATGGAGTCGATGGAAGCAGATGGTATCGCCTGTGGGATGACAAATTCGAGCAGTACTATTATGTCCCTGCGAGACACATCCGCCTCATTCCCGGCGATGAGCTGGCTCCGTTATCTCCGGATGTCCCAGTCGAGAACAAACGGGTCGAGGTCCGGCTGGATGATCAGCTGCTGCTGGCGTACGAGAACAACAAAATCGTCTTTGCGACACGCATCTCCACAGGCGGCAAACGCATGAGCGGAAAATATACAACGCCGGTCGGAGATAAGTTCATCACATACCATAAGCGTCCCACGCGGCATATGGCCGCCGGTGACATTGGCTCGAACGGCTTTGACCTGCCTGGCGTACCCTGGGTGCTGTACATCACCGAAGGCGGAATCTCGTTCCATGGCACATACTGGCACAACGACTTTGGCCACCCACACAGCCATGGTTGCCTCAATATGACTCCACAAGCTGCGAAATGGCTCTACCGCTGGACGCTGCCTACTGTGCCGCCAGAGAAATTACTGGTCTACGGATATGTGGGAACCAGAGTGGAGATCAAGGTTTAAGGAAGAGTAGGTCACGCTTCCAGCGTGACAATTTCCTGGAACATTTTTGCTGCAACCACAGTATAAGAATCAAGTAATAACCCTCATGCACATGGCTTTTTTGCGGGTAAACTTATCACATGCTCAATCCCGAAATCTCCCGACGTGAATTCCTCAAACTCGCCAGTACCGGCTCACTTGCATTTGCATTGCGTGACCTGCGTCTCGACCGCGCCCTGGCTGCCTCTACAGCAGTCAAGCAGGGCTGCATCACCTGGAGCGGTGTTCCTCTTTATGACGCCCCAGGCTTTAATGCCAAGCAGATCCATCATTTCGGCAAAGATAAAGTGATCGAAATCACCGGGATCGTAGAGAATGGCGACACAGGCTATGGCAACCCATTTAACAGCATGTGGTACAAAGTCAATGATGGATACACCTACTCAGGCGGAGTTCAGCCAGTTGAAACCCGGTATCAGAAACCGATTTTCAACCTCCCGGAAAAGGGACAAGTGGGTGAGATTACGGTTCCCTTCTGCGACACGAAGAAGGACCCCTTTACCTACGCCGAGCGCGGCTACCGTATTTACTACGGCACGACCCATTGGGTGACAAAAGTAATTGTCCAGCGTGATGAAAAAAGCATCTGGTATGAGATCTATGATTTTCATCTCAAGCGAACTTATTACGTGGCATCGCATGATATGCGCCTCGTCCCGAACGAGGAACTGTCCACGCTCTCGCCGGAAGTGCCCGATGAACAGAAGCTTGTGGTTGTCGACCTAAGCGCGCAACTGGTCACTGCGTTCGAGGGAGAGAAGCTGGTCTTTTCGCAACGCTGTTCGAGTGGAGCAAGAGGCACCGACACGCCCAAGGGCGAATTTCGTACATACCATAAGGGTCCCTCGGTTCATATGACCAATGAGGGCGACGCAGTGGAGAATGAGGCCGTTTATAGTTTGCCGGGGGTGCCGTGGTGTGCGTTCTTCACCGGCGCAGGAAACGCCTTCCATGGTACCTACTGGCATAACGATTATGGCCGTCCGCGCAGTCACGGCTGCGTGAACCTGCCGTCAGAGTCTGCAAAATTCATTTACCGCTGGACCAAGCCCAATGTCCCGCCTGATGACGATTATGTCCATCTGCCAGGCGAAGGGACCAGAGTCCAGATCTTTTAATTTGTAGTGTGAGACCATGGTCTCGTACTATACAACGGAGAATGCAATGAATCCCATCTTTCAATTCCCAACCTACCTGCTTAGACGCCAGGCGATTGCACTGACGGGAAAGTTCCGTTTTTATGATCCCGCGGGCAGACTGGTCATGTTCAGCGAACAGAAAATGTTCCGCCTGCGTGAGGATATTCGAGTGTTTTCGGATGAGAGCAAATCACAGGAGGTGCTGAGCATCAAAGCGCGCCAGATCCTGGATTTCTCTGCCGCCTATGATGTGGTGGATAGCGCGTACAACCAAAAGGTCGGTGCGCTGCGGCGCAGAGGTTTGCAGTCCATGCTGCGCGATGAGTGGGAAGTGCTGGATACGAACGACAACGTGATCGGAAAGTTGTTCGAGGACAGCATGGGCATGGCTTTGCTGCGCCGCTTCCTGCTTGGCTCGTGGCTGCCTCAGAACTATGACATGACCGTCGGCGAGACGCGTGTCGCCGACTTAAAACAGAACTTCAACCTTTTCCGTTACGAGTTGAACCTGGATTTCAGCATGGATACCACGCAGCGACTTGACCGGCGCCTCGGCCTTGCCGCAGGGATTCTGCTCGCAACCGTGGAAGGAAAACAAAGCAGTTAATCATCGCGCTGAGTGGAACGAAGTTCCGCTCAGCGCGAGGGAATAGGTGATATGCCTCGACAACCTCTTTTTACTGGTCTTGTCCTTGATGAATTTGGCAACCTGGCCGAGTCGGCTCTCGTGGGCGATGAGCCATGTTATGTCGTGAACGACGCGGGCTTTCGACGTCATATCCCCTCGGAACAGGTGGACAGGCAGGTTCTCAATCAACTGGCTGAAATGATGAAAGGCAGCGAGGAGCTGCTCTCTGAACAGACTGCCAAGATGCTGGGCCAGGAAGATGTGTTCACCAAAGCCGCGATCCAGCAACAGTTGAAAAACATCGATAAGCAGTTCGATCAGCTTTTGCAGGTCGGTCTCCCGGAAGACATGCGCGCCTATCTCGGCATGATGGGATTCAAGATCATCATCAATGTGCATGGAGAGGTACTGCGGGTCGAACAACCGGGCGCGATCACCGACGAAGGTGATGAGTAGGGGCCGGGTGACTCCGCCCGTACATAGGCAAAAAGGTCTTCGCCATTTGCCGCGCAACGTCTGGGTGATGTCCGCGACCTCGCTGTTCAACGATATCTCTTCGGAGATGCTGCTCAACCTCATTCCATTTTTTCTGGCCAACATCCTGGGTGTGCGGACTGCCGTCATTGGATTGATCGAGGGCATCGCCGAAACGACCGCCAGTTTATTGAAGATCTTCTTCGGCGCGCTCTCAGATCGATTCGGCAAGCGCAAGCCCTTTGCAGTGGTCGGGTATGCCCTCTCCGCCTTCACCAAACCGTTTTTATATTTTGCCAGCACGTGGGGCTGGGTACTGGGCGTCCGGGTGGCGGACCGGATCGGGAAAGGCATCCGCACCGCGCCGCGTGACGCCCTGATCGCCGACTCCATCGACGAGACACAGCGCGGACTCGCGTTTGGCATCCATCGCGCCGGAGATACACTCGGTGCGTTCCTCGGACTTGGGATTGCGGCCGTGGTCATCTGGCGGACTCAAGCCCAGGCATTGCTGCTCGGCCTCGACACGTTCAGGCTGGTGGTGCTGATCAGTATCATCCCGGCGGTGTTGGGAGTATTGGTCCTGGCGTTAGGCGCGGCCGACACCCCCGCCAGGCTGGGGGCAGCGGGAGCAGGCAAAGGCGTGGAAATGCAGCGCCTGTCGCTCAAAGAAATGAACCCGCGCTTCAAATACTTCCTGTTTGTCTTAGTCCTATTCACACTTGGCAATTCCTCCGACGCGTTCATCCTGTTGCGCGGCCAGGAGCGCGGCTTGAGTCTCCTGCACGTGATGGGCATGTCGTTGACGTTCAATGCAATCTACACCGTGTTCGCAGGTCCGCTCGGGGCGTGGTCAGACAGGGTGGGACGGCGCAGGTTGATGTTGATCGGCTGGCTGGCGTATGGTCTGGTGTATTTGGGACTGGCTTTTTCGCAAACAGGCTGGCAGGTGTGGGCGTTGTTTGGGTTGTATGGTGTGTATTACGCTGCAACAGAGGGCGCGGCAAAAGCCCTGGTGGCGGACCTCGTGCCACCGGCTCAACGCGGGGCAGCCTATGGGCTCTTCAATGCTGCGATCGGGATCACTGTGCTACCTGCTTCCTTGATCGCCGGCCTGTTGTGGCAGGGCGCAGGCGCCTGGACGGGGTTCGGCGCGAGCGCTCCGTTTTTCTTCGGCGCGCTCATGGCATTGCTGGCTGGAGTCTTGTTTGCGAGGCTTGTGAAATAAGAAGTCCTCTGCGCCGATCAGATTAGAGAGATGATGGTATCAAGAAAGAAAGTTTTCGACAGCCCAAAAGGATGGGTTAAAAGTCACATTCAGGAATATGTGAAGAGCGATGGCAAAAAGGGC
>Ga0105104_10001415_pt1 | contig 18007 bp, 19 predicted proteins | sample PPLLaktember2015_3_FD_87034 | JGI IMG/M metagenome (GOLD analysis project Ga0105104, IMG submission 87034) | Freshwater sediment microbial communities from Prairie Pothole Lake near Jamestown, North Dakota, USA - PPLs Lake P7 Core (6) Depth... | ecosystem: Environmental > Aquatic > Freshwater >... | reverse complement strand
GCGGTTTTTCTGAAACCGACCGGGTCAGGGAGGCGCAAAGACTCGGGGCCGGGGTTTATGTCAAAAAACCTTATGTCATGGAGACCATCGGCATGGCCATCCGGGATGAACTCAACCGCTGACTAATTTCCCCTTGACATGCAAGATCTATTTATCCTAAACTCACACACGTGAAAACCTTACCCATCAAGAGCATCATCCGATGTTCGGCCACTGTTCCGAGAGAAGTTACATATTAATAAAGAGGGCTCAGTTTGAGGGCTAAACATTTTTTTAATCGATAAACTATTTCGTAAAAAAAAGAGGAGGTCACTATGAAAAAAACAATCGCGGCATTTCTGAAGGGGTTCATTCCCGTAATCGTTGCTCTTATCTTTGTTATTTCTGTCTCGGGATGCCAGAAAAAAGAAGAAGGGACGATGGAACAGGCGGGCAAGCAGATCGATGAAAGCATTGAAGCAACGCAAGCCACAAAAGAAGGCACAATGGAAAAGGCAGGCAAGAAAATCGATGAAGGTGTTGAAGCAACGAAAGATACGGTGAAGCAGGCCGGTGAAGCCGTAAAAGAAGGAGCCGAGAAAACGGCCGAAGCAACAAAAGAGACCGCGAAAAAAGCCGGTGAAGCCGTTAAAGAGGGTGCGGAAAAAACAGCTGACGCAGTTGGACTGGATGCAGAAAAAGCCAAGAAATAATTCTTTCTATTCCAAAGGAATCAACCGTTGCCACGCGGTAACGGTTGATTCCTGATAACTCTCCAACTTCAATTTCCACAATCATCAATCCCACCCTTCCGGGACAAAAGCAATTTCTCTAAATCAAATAATATTATCCAACTTGGAGGCGGCGTCAAAACCCGTTACACATACCAAGTTGCATTCAAAGAATAACGCGGCGGCAAGGAGGAGGCTCCGCAGGTGTATTATTGATACGTTGAGGAAGCCGACAACGATGCTAACAACGTTAGCCAAAAACCGGATGCGCATTCCGCAAGGAAGCGCAAAAAGAAGCTATTCCTTCCCTACCGGTAGTTGCCATTCTGAAATTGGCAACTACATGCAACTTGGTAGCATCACGATTCTTCTCTGCGGGCCTTCATCTGGCGTCGGGTGGCGTCAAGTTCCATCTTACGCAGGCGAACATTGAGCGGCGTAACTTCCACCAGTTCGTCTTCGGCAATAAACTCGATAGCCTGATCCAGCGACAAAATCCTGGGCGGTCTCAAAATCACAGTTGCATCCGACGTCGAGGCCCGCATGTTGGTCAGTTTCTTCTCCTTGACAATGTTCACATTTATATCCTGGGTGCGGTTTCGCTCGCCCACGATCATGCCCGCGTAGACATCGGTGCCAACAGCCACGACCATTTCTCCGCGATCTTCCATCGCGAAACTTGCGTAACCTGTTACGCGTCCGGCGCGGTCTGCCACCAAAACGCCAGTACTGCGCTGAGGGATTAAACCAAACCACGGCGCATAATCTTCGAGAAGCGAGTTCATCACACCGCCACCCTTGGTATCGGTTAAAAACTGGCTGCGGAAGCCAATCAGACCGCGCGAAGGGATCAGAAATTCCATACTGACCCGGCCGCTGCCTTTATTGACCAGACTTTCCAGCCGGCCTTTACGAATGGACAGCTTTTCCGTGATTCTTCCGACAAACTCTTCAGGAATGTCCAAAAATAATCTTTCCACCGGCTCGAGGGTTGTGCCGTCCTGCTTTTTAGTGATGACCTGAGGCTTCGAAACCATAAGCTCATAGCCTTCGCGGCGCATGGTTTCAATGAGTACCGCCATCTGTAATTCACCGCGCCCGCAGACTTCAAACGCATCGGTTCGATCCAGCTTTCTGATTTTGATTGCCACGTTGCGCAGGGATTCTTTTTCCAGCCGCTCCAGTAAATGGCGCGATGTCAGATATTTTCCTTCCTTGCCCGCAAAGGGGCCGTCGTTGACATAAAAGATCATGGACACGGTCGGTTCATCAACAATCAAACGCGGCAGGGCCTGCGGATTATCAAGGGACGAAATCGTATCACCGATAGTGACATTTTCCACACCGGCCAGAGAGATAATGTCGCCTGACTCAGCACTGGTAACCGGTTTCTTCGTGAGACCGTAAAAAGTATAAAGAGCGGAGAGCTTCACACCGCTCACGATTTTCTCTTTCGCGCAAAGACTGTAAGGTTTATTCATTTCCAGTCTTCCGCTTTGCAGACGGCCGACAGCAATCTGGCCGACATAGGAGTCATAATCCAGATTGGTCACCAAAAATTGCGGATTGGCCTCGTCATCGCCTTCAGGCGCCGGAATACGATCAATGATGGTTTGCAAAAGCGGCTGCAGATCAGCGCTTTCATCACCCAGTTTCCTGTGACTGACACCGAGCTTGGAATTGGTATATAAAATCGGAAAATCAATTTGATGTTCTTCGGCGCCAAGATCAATAAAGAGATCATACGTCTCGGAGATGACCTCCTCAATGCGTGCGTCGGGACGGTCAATTTTATTGATGACCAGAATTATCGGCAAACGCAGGGCAAGCGCCTTTTTTAACACAAAGCGGGTTTGAGGCAGCGGACCTTCGCTGGCATCCACCAGAAGCATCGCGCCGTCCACCATGTTCAGGCTGCGTTCGACTTCGCCTCCGAAATCGGCATGGCCGGGGGTATCGACGATGTTGATTTTTACACCGTATAATCCACGGCAGTATTCTTTGCCGAAATCGTAATGCCGCGTTCTTTTTCCAGCGCCATGGAATCCATCACACGGTCTTCCACCGCCTGGTTGGAACGGAAAACGCCGGTTTGCTTGAGCATGGCGTTGAGCAGGGTGGTTTTCCCATGGTCAACATGGGCAATAATAGCAACATTTCTCAAATGGTTTTTTTTCATATTTCTCTTTCTTATGGGTCATCGGGATTAAGTAGTATTGGATAGAATAAAACTATTCGTTACTGAAGGGATGTCCATTACTTAAATTATTTACCAAATCGGTGTCTTCCATATCAAAATATAATTCATTTAACCAGTTATTTTTTTTAGCTAATTGCGCCCCATTGCTTTCTTTCAGGAAATAAGGCGATTTCTTCATGATGTCCTGATGTTGAAGAGCAGCCTTTACAAATCGGCATCGAATTACTATAATTTCAACAGCATTTAATAAACTGACCCAAGGGGCGGTGGAAATGACGTACATAAAAATTAATTTCGGTGGTAATTTTGAAGATGAATTTCAGAAAGCGGTGGATGAAATTTTTCATCTGGTGAGTCCGGCGTTTAAAAAATACAAATGCATCTGGCGCCCCAATATTGATCTTTATGAATCGACGGAAGAGATCATCGTCCTCGCTGATATGGCGGGGCTGAACAAAGACGAAATGCATATCGAGGTCAATCGGAATAAAATTAAAATCGCCGGTATTCGCAAGGCGATTCAGCTTTTGCAAAACGCGCGCTACTGCCAGGCGGAAATTCCGCACGGCTATTTTGAAAGAAACATCGCCCTGCCCGCGCCGGTGGACGCGCAGTCAGCGGCGGCTTCTTACGCCGACGGTATTTTGATGGTGAGAATGAGCAAATTGCCGGTTCATAAAGCGCATCGCGTGTCAGTTATTTCGACAAAGTAGCGGATTTTCTTTTCGACAGCTTAAGGAGGCAAGAATGACTCAACAAAACGGGTCTGAAAATAAAAACACGTTCAATATTCCGGAAGTGGTTCCGATCCTTCCGCTTCAAAATGTACTGGTGTTTCCCAGAACCATGATTCCGCTGGAAGTAACGGGAAGTGCGTCGGTGCTGGTAGATGAAGCCATGACCAAAGATCGTCTTTTAGGTCTGATCATGTCTAAAAAGGAACCGGGGACACCAAACCAGTATGAAAAAGATGATCTGCATGAAGTGGGTGTCTGCGCGGTTATTTTGAAAATGGCCAAAACAACAGAAAACCGCACACAGCTTCTTTTGCAGGGACTCAGCCGTTTTTCGATCGAAGAGCTTATTGAGGGAAAGCCTTACCAGCAGGCACGCATTAAGCTGCTGGAGGAAAAAGACGTCAAGGATCTGGAAACCGAGGCGCTGATGTCCAATCTGCTGGCCCTTTTCGACCGTATCTTAAAGCTCTCGCCGTTTTTGCCTCCGGAATTCGGCCCCATGGCCAAATCCATAACAGAGGCGGGTACCCTGGCCGATCTTATTGCTTCGATCATCAACGCACCGGTGGAAGAAAAGCAAAAAGTTCTGGATATTGTCGACATAAAGCAGCGTCTCAAAGAACTGACCCGCATGGTGAACCACCAGATGGAAGTTCTTGAACTGGGGAACAAAATTCAGACCAAGGTCAAGGACGACATCGACAAAAGCCAGCGGGAATATTACCTCAGACAGCAGCTGAAAGCGATCAAACAGGAGCTGGGTGAAACCGACGAGAACACGGTCGAAACCGACGAATACCGAAAGAAGATTGAAGAAAAAGATTTGCCGGAAGAAGCAAAAAAAGAAGCCATGAGGGAACTGGATCGTCTGTCCCGGATGCATCCGTCCTCAGCCGAATACACCGTTTCATCAACCTATCTCGATTGGGTGACGGCACTGCCCTGGCATGAGTTCACAACGGACAATCTGGACATTACCCTGGCGCGCAAGATTCTGGACGAAGACCATTACGGGCTGGCCAAACCGAAAAAGCGCATCATCGAATATCTGGCCGTGCGCAAGCTCAAACCCGATTCCAAGGGTCCGATCCTCTGCCTTGTCGGACCTCCGGGCACGGGTAAAACATCGCTCGGCCAGTCTATTGCCCGGGCTCTGGGACGCAAGTTTGTGCGCATTTCGCTAGGCGGTGTGCGAGATGAGGCGGAAATCCGAGGCCACCGGCGCACCTACATCGGTGCTTTACCCGGACGGATTATTCAGAGTCTGCGGCGCGCGGAATCCAATAATCCCGTGTTCATGCTCGACGAAATAGACAAGCTCGGCAGTGACTTCCGCGGCGATCCGTCTTCGGCACTATTGGAAGTTTTGGATCCGCAGCAGAACAACACATTTACCGACCACTATCTGGATGTGCCCTTTGATTTGTCGCATGTCCTATTCATTGCGACGGCCAACATGCTGGACACGATTCCGCCGGCCCTGCTTGATCGTCTGGAAGTGATCGAACTGACCGGCTACACGCAGGAAGAAAAAGTAAAGATCGCCGAGAAGTACCTGCTTCCGCGCCAGCTTAAGGAAAATGGCCTGACAGCCGCACAGTTTAAAATGAGCGCCAAGGCGCTCCTTACCGTCATTACCGGATACACGCGCGAAGCGGGTGTACGCAACCTGGAGCGGGAAATTGCCAATGCCTGCCGCGGCGTCGCGGCACAGATTGCCGAAGGTGTTACTACGTCCAAGACCGTGACGGAGAAAGACATCCACAAGTATCTCGGAGCGGTGCGCGTTCCGACTGACATCGACGCACGCATCACCAAGCCCGGCATCGCCATCGGACTGGCGTGGACACCGGTGGGCGGTGATATGCTTTTTATCGAAGCTACTGCAATGAAAGGCAAAAAGGGGCTGACGCTGACCGGTCAGCTGGGTGATGTCATGAAGGAATCCGTCTCGGCGGCGTTGAGCTTCATCCGCACAAACGCCAGGGAGTTGAATGTGGATCCGGATTTCTTTGACGATCGCGATATCCACATCCACGTACCGGCGGGCGCGACACCCAAGGACGGGCCATCGGCGGGGGTGACGATGCTTACGGCGTTGACTTCCCTGCTCACCAACCGCAAAGTCAAAAAGCAACTGGCAATGACCGGTGAAATTACGCTGCGCGGCGCGGTGCTGCCGGTTGGCGGCATTAAAGAAAAGGTATTGGCGGCCTATCGCGCGGGAATTAAAACGCTCATTCTGCCCGCATGGAATCGGAAAGATATTGAAGATATTCCGGCCAATGTGCAAAAAAGCATCTCCTTTCATTTTGTGAGCGACATGCTCGATGTGTTAAAGCTGGCGCTGGAACCGGAAAAAGAAACAAAGCCGTTCAGGAAGACGGTGAAAAATCCGAAAGCCCTTGCAAAAGCGAAAAGGGCAAAACCGCCAGTGAAGATAAAAAAGAAAAAATCGGCAACGCTGCGCAAAGCTGTCTCCAAAAAGAAATAATTCCGGCTTCCCCTCTCGGGGGTGGGAATCAGGGCGAGGAGGAAACTGCATGTGTTCATCCTTTCGCCTTGGCAGATAGGGGATGAGAAGGGAAAAGCTCATTCATGTCTATTGCAGTGACGAATAAAAAACCTAAAGTCGTGATCATCGGCGCGGGGTTTGGCGGCCTGTGGGCCGCCCGAACGCTCGCGAACCAGCCGGTCGATGTGACTGTTGTGGACCGCAACAACTATCACACGTTTCTGGCGCTCCTCTATCAGGTAGCAGCTGCGGAGCTTGACGCGGAGGACATCGCCTATCCGGTGCGCAGCGTCTTCTGGAAAATTCCCAATGTTCATTTTCTCCTGGCGTACGCAAGGCGCATTGACCGGCAAAACCGCCGCATTGAAACCGACATAGCAACGCTTGATTACGATTATCTGATTATCGGCACCGGGAGTGTCACATCCACCTTTGACATTCCGGGCGTCGCAGGGCACGCCTATTTTCTCAAGACGCTCGAAGAAGCCGTCGCACTTAAAAATCATATCATCTGCTGCTTTGAAGCGGCATCGCGCGAGACAGATGCGGATAAAAGGAAGGCCCTGCTGACATTTGTGATTGTGGGCGGCGGGGCAACCGGCGTAGAATATTCAGGGGCGCTGGCTGAACTCATCTCCGGTCCACTGGTCAAGGATTATCCGACGATTGATTTTTCTGAAGTGACGATCATTTTACTGGAGGCCGCCGAATACCTGGTTGCGCCCATGCCCGCGAACATCCGCGATTACACCGTGCGGCAGTTAAGCGATATGGGCGTGCATGTGCGTCTGAACAAAGCGGTTGCTGAAGTGACGCCGGAGAAGGCTATTCTTAAAAACGGGGAGACGATATTAACCCATACAGTCGTCTGGACGGCGGGTGTTCGGGGAGAGGACCTTCCAGCCGATTCCGGTATTCCCGTTGGCCGTGACGGACGCGTACCGCTGCGCTCCTCGCTCCAGATTGTGAATGACGACCGGATATATGTGATCGGTGATCTGGCCGCCATTAAAGAAGATCAGCGCGTATTGCCTATGGTCGCGCAAGTTGCCATTCAGTCCGGTGTAAAAGCCGCGCAAAATGTTTTACGCCAGATTGCCGGACAGGCGCCTGAACCTTTCTATTATGCAGACAGAGGATCGATGATCGCTATCGGCCGCAAGGCAGCTGGCGTCGCGATCGGAGAAAAAACATTCAAAGGATTTATCGCCTGGTTGATGTGGCTCGTTATCCATCTCTTCAATTTAATCGGCTTCCGCAACCGGATAATGGTGCTCACCAACTGGGCGTGGGATTATCTTTTGTACGAGCGCGCTGTTCGCTATGTTTTTCCATCTAAAACGCCCGCCGGCTTACATGTGCGGTCATGCGCGGACAGCGCGGTGGATAAAAACGATAGCTAATACTAAGTCGGAATGTTAAGGCGATTGCAAAATGTGCTGTTTTACAAGGTTCAGTGGATTCAAAAGAGGCGGCAGGGCGCTCTCGGCCGCCTCCGGAACCTTGAGTTGTTGAAGCGTATGCCGGGAAGCTTTTATCTGCGGATGCTCCAGCTGTTTTAAAAAGAAATAGGAAATATTCACAAAAAGATCGCGCGGGAAGATGCCCCGGATGTTTTTGAAACCGTATTTCTTAAATCCGTCTCTGATGATTGTAGAACAACTATTGGTAAGGATATTAAAATCTCTGTAGTCCCCGGGTTTTTTCGGATCGGTCTGCGTGTTTCTGATCATATCCAGTTCGTCGTGGAAAAGCTGAGAGAACTTTTGCGTGTCCAGACCGGTAATTCTCAGGACATGGATCGTCCGCATGAAAAGCCTGCCGAATTTATCAAAATAGGGTTTTTGGGGATCATCCGTATTGTCGCGTCCATAGACCGGATGCGGCGCAAACTCGCCCAGGGCGGGCCGAAAGAAATATTCTTCGGCCTTCATGACTTCATTTTCGTTGATCAGGTGTGAAAAGTTGAATATTTCGCCGCTTACGTTTACAGCCATATGCCCCAGAAACGACGTTGGATATTTCACCAGCCGTTCATTGAAATAAAGCCCAACCGTCGATTCGTCCGGAGCCGGTACATCCGGCCACATAATAACGATGGGCTTTCCCGTTTCGTAGTCTCTCTGGGGAAGCCTGCGGGCGCACACCGCTAGCCCGCTGAAGTGCGCCAGGTATCCGTTCCAGATGATCTCGTCCTTCAGATACTGTACACAGTCCTGCCCCCGAAGGAAAGTCTGTCCTCCGGTGTTTGTTAATACCCCTCTATAAATTGTTCCTTCCATGAAAATATTTATACAGAAAGAGGCTGAGAAATGAAAGAATAGTCTTTCTTACTTCTCAAATAGAAGAATCATCTTTTTCGGACGATCCCTTTCGGACTACAGGCTGATGTATTCCTTCCCGTTAACCACGTAAAACCGGTTGTTCACAGCGCGAATGATGCTCAGGATATTATAATGTCTCAAAAGACTTACGCTCAGCACTGTCGGTGATGCGCGCGTCACCAGGACCGGCGCCCGCGCATTGATTATTTTGAATGCGATCTCGCTGGATATGCGCCCGGTCGAACAAATCATCTTGTCCTCCAGACTTATGCCATTGACCGCCGCATGACCAATGACTTTGTCAATAGCGTTGTGGCGTCCAATCTCATCAAAGAACACCAGACGTTTCCCTGCCAGCGAATAAAGAGCGGCGCCATGAACACCATGTGTCGCCTCATGCTCTCGCGAATATGTCAGAAATTCACTCATGGATTGAAGGACAACCTCCGCCCGAACCTGCGGCAGACTGTTGCAGACCAGATCATCGGAAGGCATATTTTTTCTGCTACGGCCACCGGCGGCGGTGATGGTTTTAATCCATTCGAGTTTTTCCGTAATGATCTTATCGGTAACCAAAACAGCATTGACCGTTAAATTTTCTTCGTCGATGTCCATGGTATCAATTTGATCCGGATTACTGATGATGCCCTCGGCAATCAAATAACCGGTAATGTGTTCCCGCATGTAATTGCCGGAGCAGGCCATCGTGACGTATGGATTGCCGTTGATTTTCAGCAGCAAGGCATATTCTGTGGAAAACGGCAGTGACACTTCAGATAAAACACCATCCCGGTATTCGTGCAGGATGATATTTTCCCAGTTCGGCAACGTCATTTCTCTTCCTCCCATATTTGTATCTTACTTTTACCAGTAATAATAATGATTGACAAGAATTAAGCAAATTAACTATCCTGCCTTACCTGCAAAATAATGGGGAAAGCTAAAAAATGTTAAGCCGCACTGCCGCCATACTAATGATGATTGACTTTCAGGGCAATCTGGCCCGGGCCATGGTTGATAAGGAAAATCTTTTTGCCAACAATGTTAAACTGATTCGGGGATTTCGGGCGCTAGCCCTGCCGATGATGATAACGGAACAAACCCCGGAAAAGCTGGGGCCGACCCTCCAGCAGCTATCAGGAGAACTGAGCGGCTTGAAACCGATTATCAAAGAAACGTTCAGCTGCTGGGCTGATCCATCCTTTCGTGACCAGCTCGAATCCCTCACCCGCCGGCACGTCGTTCTGACCGGTATCGAATGCCACATTTGCGTTTATCAGACCGCCCTGGATTTAATACAGAACGGCTATAGCGTCCACCTGGTCGCGGACGCCGTATCTTCGCGCACGCCCGAAAACCGGGAAGTAGGCATTCAGGCCATCAAAAGCGCAGGGGCGCATATAACGTCAACGGAAATGGTTCTGTTTGAACTTTTACGCACGGCTGCCGATCCGAAGGCCAGGGAAATATTTAAAATCGTCAAGTGAATACAAGGGAGTTGCATGCTCAATATTCAACAGTTTCGATATGGTGATAATCTGGCTTATCTCCTTTACGGCAGGACCGAGGCCATGGCCGTTGACGGGGGTGCGTGGCAGGAAATATTGGCCTTTCTGGAGGAGAACCACCTGATCCTGAAATATGTAACCAACACACACCGGCATTACGATCATACACCGGGCGACGATCATCTGCTTGGCAAAACAGAAGCCCGTTTTCTGGACTGCACAACCCTTGCCGATAATGAAATCATTGAGATTAATCATGAACCTGTGGTGGTTTACCGGACACCGGGACACTCCAAAGACTCGATTTGCTTTCACACAGGAAACAACCTCATTACAGGCGACACGCTTTTCAACGCAACCGTCGGCAATTGCTTTTCGGGCGATCTGAAAGGCTTTTTCCATTCCATCCAGCGCCTGATGAGTCTGCCTGATGACACGCGCGTTTTTGCCGGCCATGACTATCTTCACGATTCTCTGGCCTTCGCGAAGCACCTGGAACCGCAGAACAAGGATATTGAACGTTTCCGGCAATCCTGCGATCCGGACTTTCTCTATTCCACACTGGCCGAAGAACGCCGGATCAACCCCTATTTACGTTTCAACGAAGAGCCGATATTAAAGCTTATCAAAGACAAAGGCCTGCCGCACGCGACCGATTGGGAACGATGGCAATCGCTGATGGCGATAGAATAAAAAAGGTTCACAGTTCATGGCTTTAGATTGAATTAATAGGTCATGCGAAGGGCGATAGTGTTGTGCAGGCGACCTTGAGTCCGTTTAAAGCCTTGACATCAATCATAAACCGCCATTATATTGCAAACGTTACCATCTCAAACGATCATATACCGTTGAACGTTTGATCCTGTTGGAATTGGTAAATAACAGCATTTTTTTCCGATCATGAAGGGCACCATGACAAACACGCTTTTAAACCCGATCAAAATCGGCCGCATGGATCTTCCCAACCGGATTTTTATGTCGCCCATGACGCGCAGCCGCGCGGATAATCCCGAAAAGAAAGCCACACCGCTGATTGCCGAATACTATACCCAACGTGCCTCCGCAGGCCTGATCATTACGGAGGGCTCCCAGGTTTCCGAAGAAGCGGTAGGCTACATTCGCACGCCGGGTATCTATACTCCGGATCAGATCGAAGGCTGGAAGCTCGTGACAAAGGCAGTTCATGAAAAGGAAGGCCACATCTTCTGCCAGCTCTGGCATGTGGGCCGGATGTCTCATTCTGATTTTCACAGAGGGAAGTCGCCTGTCGCTCCGTCAGCCATTAATGCCGGCGATAAATCCTATACCCTGGAAGGTTTTAAAGACACATCCACACCCCGCGCTCTGACGGTAGCGGAAATTCACAACACCACTCAGGATTTTCGCCATGCCGCCGAAAACGCTATTGCGGCCGGTTTTGATGGGGTGGAAATCCATTCGGCAAACGGCTATCTTTTCCATCAGTTCTTCGTCAATTGCGCCAACATCCGCAAGGACGAATATGGCGGGTCACATGAAAACAAGGCGCGCTTCTTTTTTGAAACCCTGCACGAAGTCGGTCAGGCCGTTGGTTTCAACCGGGTCGGGGTCCGTCTCAACCCCTCCGCGCATGGCTTTTTCGGCATTACGATTGACAGGGATACAATCCCGACATTTGAGCATCTTGTCGAACGGCTCAATGATTATTCCGATCTGGCTTACGTCCATTTCGTAGAACCGATGATGCCGGTGGACAATGTCTCTTACGCGGTGAAGGAAATCGCCAGACATTTTCGCCCGCGATATCGGGGGGCGCTGATTATCAATAACGGGTTTCGTGCCGAGAGCGGTAAACGGGTCATCGAGGAAGAACTTGCCGATGCCGTGGCGTTCGGTAAACCATTTATCGCCAATCCCGATCTGGTGAAGCGCATTGAACAAGGCGCAAAATGGAACCGCTGGGACGAATCCACCTTCTACACAACGGGTTCAAAAGGCTATACGGATTACCCGGTGATGGAAGGATAAGGTTCAACGATCAAGGGTTAATCATCATAGAAAGGAGAATAATATGGCCAGAATTCAAGTCGGTGATGTATTTGGAGACTTTTCGTTAAAGAGTCATACCGAAGCAGTAGTGGACACGGAGGCGCTGGCAGGTAAAAAAATCCTTTTGTCTTTTCATCCGCTGGCGTGGACGGAAGTGTGCGCCAAACAAATGCAATCGTTGGAAGCCAACTGTGAGACCTTCCGATCGCTCAACACCGTGCCACTGGGGTTTTCTGTTGATTCCGGCCCCTGCAAAAAAGCCTGGGCAAAGAGTCTCGGCATTGAGAAAATCGATCTGCTGGCGGATTTCTGGCCGCACGGCGGCATCGCATCCAAGCTGGGTATATTCATCGATAAGTTCGGCTTCTCGGAGCGGGCCAATATCATCCTGGACGAACAGAGAAAGGCGATCTTTGTGAAGGTTTATGCGATTCGGGAATTGCCGGACATTAACGAGGTTCTTGATTTTCTGAGATGAGAATTATTACAGGTAGCTGTGCAGACTCGGCAACAGATTAACGCCAAGATATGTAAACAGCACGCAGGCAAAACCGATGATGGCCATGATCGCCATGCGCGCACCTCGCCAGCCGCGCATCAGGTGTACATGAAGCATCACGGCATAAATGATCCAGGTGATAAACGACCAGGTTTCCTTCGGGTCCCAGCTCCAGTAAGACCCCCAGGCATAATGCGCCCATACGGAACCGGTCACAATCCCCAGCGTGAGAAAAATAAACCCCAGGGCCGCGCAGGAATATATCAGATCATCTATCTGATATTCTGAAGGAAGCAGGTAGATAAAAGCACGAACACCTGACGAATCATGATCGGCGGCTTTCCTGACAAAGAACATGATCCCCAGCGCAAACGTGACCGTGAAGGCGGCATAGCCCATAAAACAGGTCAGGACGTGCGACGTCAGCCAGTTGCTTTGCAGCGCGGGAATCAGGGGCTCAATACGGTTATTGATTCCCGGGGCGATGGAGGCATAGGCCATAATCAAAAACGCCACGGGCATTACAAAAACGCCAATACTCCGATTCTTCAACCGCCGTTCCATGAGCAGATACAAAAAAACAACCGTCCAGGCAAAGAAAATCAGCGACTCATAAAAATTGGACAGAGGCGCGTGTCCGATACCCAGATCGTAGGATGCCTTCCACCGGATCATCAGTGCGACGCTCTGGGCAATAAGCCCGATGAGCGCAATCCAGCCGGCCAGTTTTCCCCAGAATTCACGCCTCAGAATCATCCGGAAAAGGTAAAAAACAAAAGCACCAAAATAAATAAATGTCACCCAGCTTAAAATGGCTGTATTGATCATTTGGGATTCTCCAGATTATCTTTCAGCTGAGCAAGAAGGTGACGCACTTCGCGTTTAAGGCCAACTTTATTCCTGATGCTTCGTCCCGCAATGCCAATACGGACTCTGCCTTTGTCCTGATCAATCCGGACCCATATCCGACGCGCATACGAAAAAATAACGATCATCAAACCGCATATCAGAAGGACCGCCGCTGACGCCACAACAGACGTTCCCGGATCACGGTTAACCTGCAGCCCGGTATAATATTTTTCCTCGATCCCCAAAAGAGAAAATGTATAAGGACGGAAAAGACCGGGATTAAAAACCGGAACCTGTTCGAAAACATCAGGGATAACCTGCCTGATCCGGTCGATCTCCCGGAAAACCCAGAATGTTACCACTTCCTTCTCAGAACGAACGGCGACTTTAATTGCCGGACCCATTTGCATCATATTATCTTCAACTCTCAAAACCTGAAAGGTTCCCTCATTTCCCGGAAGTTCAAACCTGTATCCCGCGCTGACATTCATAATGTCACGGCGGCCGCCGTCCCGCAGCAGAACCAGCGTTGCTTTCTTCCCCGGGGCCGAACCGTAACTTGCCTGATAAAAGCGGAATCCTTCAAAATCGACAGGATGATTTACTAAAAGCTTGGCCGAACGGACCACCCTGTCCTTATTGATAAATGTCAAGTCGGACTGGAAAAGTTTGGGCGCACCGTTTTTATATCGTTCTATAGTAAATTTGTCGCAGCGCACTAAGAAAGGAAGTGGCATGGTTGAATTGTCATTGCGCAGGCTGATACCGCTGACCGTCTCACCCTCTATCATTTTGACAGATCCTTCGATCCCAAAAACGGAACCGATGACCGCGCCGCATATCAACCCCAGAACGCTCAGATGAACCATGTAAACGCCAAAATGAGCAAAGCGCCCTTTCTGCGCACAGAGATACACAATGCCTGCTTCATCCGCCTGTTTAATAGAATAATACTTTTTTTTCAATAAACTGGCGGCGGCATCCGCCGCTTTTTTCGCATCCAAATCTGAATAAAAAAGGTTTTCTTCCGGAAGATCCTTGAAGGCATCCGGATCACGCGGAACAGGACTTGAACGGAAATGGCGCCATGCCGCCGGGAATCGATCCAGCGAACAGATCAACAGATTAACTGCCAGCATACCCGTCAAAATAAAAAACCAGACAGAATGGTACAGATCAAAAACCTGCATTTTCTGAAGGAATGAAAAAAGGCCGGGTGGTATCCGTCCCGCAAGTTCCGCCGCGGCTTCCCGCTGGGGAAACAGTGTTCCGATCATGGCAAAGAAAGCAATGACCAGCAGGAGAACAATGGCCAGCCGGGCGGATGCAAAGAAAAACCAGATGCCGGATTTTTTTTTGCTCAAAAGATTTTCTCCTGAAAGCGATGTAAAAGCAATATGGAGAAACTTTTATCATGATGTTTCTCGCAATGCAATTCTCGATTGACGCATTGGTTTAAAAACACGCTCCCGGGGGAATGCATGAAGCGCGGCATGTTATTTACATGCATCCTTTACACGCAAAAAAAGAGCTCATCAACTACCGCAGAAGATTGAGCCCTTGATATCGCATAACCGGATTTTTTCAGCTTGAACGATTTTGTTAAGTTCCCAGGTAAGCTTTTTTCACTTTTTCGTTATGAATCAGGTCTTTGCTCAAACCGTCCAGCACCAGACGGCCATTTTCCAGAACGTAACCGTGGCGGGTAATCATCAGGGCGATTTGTGCATTTTGCTCGGACAGGAAAACAGTGATGCCCATTTTATTGAGTTGCGTGATTGCTTCGGCGATTCCTTCCACAACCATTGGCGCCAGCCCCATGGAAGGTTCGTCCAGAAGCAGCATTTCCGGCTTGGACATAATCGCCCGCCCGATCGCCAGCATCTGCTGCTCACCACCGCTGAACGTACCGGCCAGCTGCTTGAATCTTTCCTTCAATCGCGGAAACAGGTCATAAACCTGCTCCAGTGTTTCCTTCACGTTTTGCTTATCTTTTCGATGATACGCCCCCAGCATCAGGTTTCTGTATACTGAAAGCTGCGGAAAAAGCTGTCTTCCTTCAGGACACAGCGCCAGGCCCTTGCTTACAATTTTGTGTGCAGGCACGTGGCTGATTTCCTCACCCTTAAACTCCACCCTGCCCTTAACCGGCGGCAGCAGCCCGACAATCGTTTTAAATAACGTTGTCTTGCCGGCGCCATTCCCCCCAAGCAGTGCGACAAAATCGCCCTTTTCAATCTGCAGCGACACGTCATGAATGACCTGATGCTCGCCAATCATTGTGGTTACATTAATGAGTTTCAGCATCCTTTTTTCTTCCCAGGTAGGCTTCGATGACCTGCGGATCGGCAGCTACATCCGATGGCCTTCCTTCAGCAATTTTTTTCCCGTAGTTTAAAACAACGATTCTGTCGGCCAGATCCATAATCATCCGCATCTTGTGTTCAATCAGACAGACGGTGATGCCTTTTTTATTGATCTTTCGGATGAGTTCGGTAATCCGCTCCGTATCCTCCTGAATCAGGCCGCCTGTCGGCTCGTCAAACAGAATAAGTTTCGGATCACTGATCAGGGCAATCCCGATAGACAACATCCTCTGCTCTCCCTGTGAGATGGAAGAAGCTGTATCGAAGGCTCTGAATCCCAATCCTACGAAGTTCAGCATCTCCATGACTTTTTCTTCTACTTTCTTTTTGTCTTTTTTCCACTGAGGTGTGTGGAAAAGCGATCCCCAGAATCCGCTGGTCGTGCATTTATAGTATCCCATGGCCAGATTGGCCGCCACGGGCAGCTTATCAAACAGAGCGGTCAACTGGAAGGTCCGCGCAATCCCTTTGCGGGATATCCGGCTTGCACTCAAACCGGCAATTTCGTCTCCCGCGAATTTAATACTGCCGGATGTTGGTCTGCCCGCTCCGCTGATCAGGCTGAAGAGAACCGATTTACCTGCGCCATTAGGGCCGATAATCGACAGGATCTCTCCTTCGTTGACTTCAAAGCTCACGTCGTTGACAGCGACGGTGCCGCCAAAACTTCTCACCAGATTTTCACCTTTAAGCAGCACGCTGGTCCCCCACTTTCGATTTCTTAATCCTGTCGCGTAATTTGTTAAACAATCCCATAAAACCTGTCGGGAAATAGATAATGACGACAATCAGCAGGAATCCGAATAAAATCATCTGATAATCCTGTAAAAACTGCAGATACTCCAGGAGAATGGGAATGATAAAAGCACCGATAACCGGACCCGCCAGTGTGGTCATACCTCCAAGAAGCACATACATCAGGAAATTAAATGTCATGGTAACCGAAGCAACCGACGGAGAAATGCTTCCCATCAAACTGGCATAAATACCTCCAGCCAATCCGGCAAAAAAATTGGCCACAACAAAAGAAAGCAACTTTGTGCGGAAGGTGTTTATGCCAACTGCTTCCGACAAATCTTCATTGATGGCTGTTGCGAGGAAAGTCCGCCCTCTCAGCGAATTGATCAAACGATACATGACAAACAGGGTCAAAAGGAGAAAACACAACACCAGATAATACTGGGAAACCGGGGAATTAAATGTGAGCTGACCCACTCCGGGTATGGCAACAGGACTTGGCAGGGGAATCCCCACCATGCCGGTGTGACCGCCCGTCAGCTCCAACCAGTTGCCCGCAAAAAGATAAATAATTTCTCCAAGACAAAGCGTAGTAATGGCAAAGTAAGCCCCCCGTGTCCGCAGTGCCGGCAGGCCGACCAGAAAACCGGTCAAGGCCGCAAGGACAGCCGAGGCAGGCAATGCCAGCCAGAAATTCCAGCCCAACGTAGATGTAAGAATCGCAACACCGTATGCGCCGATAGCAAAAAAACCGCCGTGCGCCAGAGACATCTGTCCGGTATACCCCATGATCAGATTCATGCTCAGTGCACCAATGGCAAAAATGCAACTCATGGTAATGATCTGCGCATAATACAGGTTTGTTATTACGTGAGGAAGAACCAGGGCAATCACCAGAACGACCAGGTAAAACCAATTCTCTTTCAACCACTTCATCATCTGCCCTTAATCTCCTTCCCGAACAAACCGGTCGGTTTTAACGAGAGGATCAGTACCAGCGCGCCAAAACCAAAGACATCTTTGTAGGCCGCTGATAAATATCCGCCGCCGATGGCTTCGATCAACCCCAGGATCAATCCGCCGACAATCGCCCCCGGGATACTGCCTAATCCACCGAGAATAACGATGACAAATGCTTTCATACCGACCATAGACCCCATGCTGGGCGATATCATGAATATGGGAGCGACCAGGCAGGCGGCAATCGCGGCCAGGCCCGTAGAAATGGCAAAGGTCAGGGCAGAGACGAGGTTAACGTTAATGCCCATCAGGGTTGCACCTTCCCTGTTCTGGGCCACTGCCTGGATCGTGTTGCCCAGCGTCGTCTTCTTGATAAAAATCTGCAGGATGACTATCAGAAGCACCGCGACTCCAATCACCAGCAGCCGCTGCGTGGACATGGTAATCCCGAAAGCGTCAATAATACCGGGATAGGGATTCGGAATGCGATGACCTTCCGGCCCCCATAATACGACAACCGCATTTTCCAGAATGATCAGGGCGCCAAGCGCGGCAATAAACGGGGTTACACCT
>Ga0105104_10001414_pt1 | contig 18022 bp, 11 predicted proteins | sample PPLLaktember2015_3_FD_87034 | JGI IMG/M metagenome (GOLD analysis project Ga0105104, IMG submission 87034) | Freshwater sediment microbial communities from Prairie Pothole Lake near Jamestown, North Dakota, USA - PPLs Lake P7 Core (6) Depth... | ecosystem: Environmental > Aquatic > Freshwater >... | reverse complement strand
ACACGAAGTCGATTTTGCCATCATCTCTGTTCTGAAGTTCATCATCGATGCTCCGAAATCCATCACCGGTGCTCTGAAATACAAACACGAAGTAAACTTTGCCATCATCTCTGCTCTGAAATCCATCGGCGATGCTCAGAAATCGATCATCGATGTAAAAAAATTCATCGTTGTCGTTCCGAACACCGATTATGGATTTTTTTCTGCCGAACCATGTATCTTCGAACTCCGATATTGGAGTCTTTTTCTCAAATCATGGATTTTTTTTGCCTGATCATGGAATTCAAAGCTCCGATGATGGAATTATTTTGTGAAAAGATCGATTTCTGAGCTCTGACGATGAATCTTTGAACAGTGATTTTCCCAATATTAAATGGTTTCGAGGTTTTTCCCTTATTATCGAGGATTTCCTTTCCTGGAACCCTGGAGAGATTGTAGTGATGATTTCTTCAAGGGAATAAAGGTGCCAGGCGAGAAAACCCCACTGTGTGGGGAAAAAAGGGGAACATGAGCGAAAATTGCCCCCAAAAAAAAATAAAATGCGGCAAGAATCATTCCAAAAAATGCGGTGTTCCAGGCGGTTAAAAAATAAATCAACTCCTGGTTAGAAAAATAAATTTCTTTGTAATTGTTGATATTAAATCGTCTTGAGTAAAGTAAAAATAATGAATATTTGAAAAAGAAGCAATCTGATATGATACTACAATTGTTAAATTTTGGATGCTTTTTTCCTGTACTCAAGCCAAGATGAAAACAGCGAATTTCAAATTTTGCAATAACTGGTTTGTAATTTTTTATGTAAGGAGATAATACTCTAAGGGCGGAAGCTTAAATAAAGTTTCAATTTTTTTGGATTCTATAAGATTCATATGGGCTAATCGGAAATAGCTCGTTCAAAATAATTATTTTTAATTTTATAGAGACTTTTGGAAAGAAAATGGAAAAAGAATTAAAAGTGAAAAAGCAAGATATAGAAGATATTTATACTTTAACACCCTTACAAGAAGGAATGCTATTCCAATACTTAAGAAATCAAGGGAGTGAGGAATATTTTGAGGAGTTAATTCTAGAAATAGAAGGGAAGATAGACCAATCTTTTCTGAAGCAAGCTTGGGGCATTCTCGTTGAAGACAACGAAGCGTTGCGAACATTATTTCGCTGGGAAAAAATCGTTGAACCGATCCAGGTAGTGCTAAAAAAATATAATTTAGACTTTAATTATTTTGATTTAGTAGGAGAGAAAAGCGAAGCAAAAAAGAAGCGATTGGGTGAGATAAAGAGCGAAAATCGAGAAAAAAAAATCGATTTAAGGGAGATACCCTTCAGAGTAATATTGCTTAGAGTAGAAGAAACTTCTTATGAAATGATAGTCAATTACCATCATATCCTTTTTGACGGTTGGAGTATGGGGATTATATTAAGGGAGTTTTTTGAAGCCTATAATATCATCTCAAATCATTTAAACGTAGAAAAGAGAACGAAAACAAAATTCAAAGAATATATAAAATGGATAAAGGAAAAAGATAAAAAAGGAGAAGAATGGTTTTGGAAAGAATATTTACACGGACTTGAAGCTCCTGCAGTATTTCCATTGAAACGAATAAGAAGAGATTCTATAAATTTAAAAAAAAGAAAAACAGCCCAAGAGCATTTCACAATAGAAGAGGAGAAGTCAAACCGGTTAAAGATATTACTTGCTAAATATCAAATTACACTGGCCACTTTTATATACAGTGCATTGAGCTTATTGATACAGATTAGTAATTAGTCTTCAAAATCCTCTTTTCTCTTTTCTCTTTTCCAACTTTTCGACTCCATTTAAATATTATAAATCTTTACAACTCGAAACCTTCTATAATCCTACATTTTAAAAAAAAAGATAAAGTATTATAGCTTTTAAACAATAATCCGGGAATAATGCTATCCTTGTATCGGCTCGAAAGTGAAGAAGAAAAAAAAATTCTCGGAACCGGGAAATGAGGGAATTAAGGAATTCAGAATTCGAAACGTGAACGGGGATAAATAAAGAAACTGAAAGGAAAAAATAAACGAAAATAAAAAAAACAAGTGGAGGAAAAAATTTATGGACAAAAAAAAGTTTTTCACGGTGTTAAGTTTCTTGGTAATGGGCGTTTTGCTGTTGACAGCTCGTGTCAGCGGCTTAACATGGAATGTGGTCGATTTCGACGGGAATGAATTTTATACCGTCGGGTATTCGACTGTAAACGGCAGCATGTTCGTCGCTGCCGGGTATGGGAATTGGTCTAAAGTCAGCGGGGAAGGTATCATTTGGGGGGCGGGCGGTTTTTTTAATGCCCCCATCATATCTCATATCTCTAGTGGTTTTACCAATGGTGTTCCTCGATTTGTTGCAGTCGGATATCAAGGAAAAGTATTTAACAGTGTCGATGGGTTCCACTGGAATGAGAGGAACTCCGGAACTACTTCACATTTCCGGGGGAACTGCTGGGGAAACTCCCTGTATGTGGCGGTAGGCGATGACGGTACTATCGTTACCAGCCCCAGTGCTACCATCTGGACTCTAAGAAACTCCGGGGTTACCCGCCGGTTGTATGATGTGATTTATGGAGATATGTTTGCACCCCGGTTTGTAGTTGTAGGAGAGTGGGGCACAATCTTAACCAGCGGTGACGGAGTTACCTGGAAGAAGAGGACTTCAGGCACTAACAAATTCATTTATGATGTAGCATATGGAAATGGGCGGTTCGTTGCTGTGGGACAGGATGGATTGGTTTTAACCAGCCCCGACGGCATAACCTGGACGATGCAGGATTCGGGGACTACCAATGAACTCTATACCGTCTGCTGCGGAAACGGTTTGTTTGTTGCTGCAGGATTAAATGGTCAAATCATGTCCAGCGCAGACCTGGGAGTAACCTGGACACCGGAAGATTCCGGCACCGGTTATCTCCTTTGGGATATCGCATACAGCCCGGCGTTGATGCGGTTCGTCGCGGCAGGAGAAAATGTCCTGGTTTACGGTGAATAACCCAAAAGTAAACTGTTTAATAATCAACAGGAAGTAAAAAGACATTGAAGACCGCCTTGTGTATGCCGGGAACTCGGTGTACGCAAGGCCGGTTTTATCTTTCTAGCCGGGGGGATTCGTTTTCTTTTAAAACACGAAGGATAAAATCCGCATATTTTCGATGACCGATGTTATTAAAATGATTATCCGGCGGTTGGCAGTAATCCGATTCCAGTAAACCTGCGGGATAAAAGGGTTTAAAAGATTTAAACCGGTTGATATTGGTTTCCAGGGAATTGGTTTTCCTTTCATTTCTTTTCACTACCGGGATGATGAAGAGGAGAAAGCGGCTGTGGTTATTTTGGCATACCTGTTGAATTTTGCGCCAGGAGTCGGTAATCCATGTTTTGTTATAATCGACTTTGATTTGGCGGGGTCCCTGGAGGATACCGTAAACCGCTTTACCGATAACCGTTCGATATAAGAATCGATCTATGAGGCCTGGAGTGCACCCGCAGTAGCGTTTTTTGACATACTCGAAAGCTTCGGCGCCATTTTTAAAGAAATGCCCTTCCTCGTCGTACCCGCGGAGGTAACCGAAATTAGTAACAAAATGGATGTTTTTATAAGGTATCATGGGGTCGGGGTAACCTCGGAGGTCATTACCGAGGTAAAGAAAGACGGCGACAATATCGGGTTTAAGGATGGGGGTGTATTTCTCGATGATTTTGGCATATTGGTTGACGCCGGTGCCGGGGATGCCGCCGTTATAGACGTGGTAGCCTGCGTTGTGAACCAGGTCGGCGAAGCTGTTTTGAATTGGCAAGGCACTGGCGCCCCAGGTAAACGAATCACCAACCATTAAAATAGTGGTTTTGTTTTTCTCTACCGGTTTAAAGGAGTTTCCGCGAAATCCATCTGTGTTGATGTCGGTTTTCGGGTTTAGGTTATAATGGTAGCGGAAATTGGCTTTAAAAATGCCGTCGCCGTCGGTGAGAAAAGAATCATAAACGGTTAATTTTTTAGTTTCCAGTTTCGTACAGACTCGTTGGAATATTTTAGTATTTTTTCTATCTTCGTTTTCCATCTGGAAGATAGTTTTGAAGCCGAAGAGTCGGAGGGAAATTTCCAACAAGATCAAGAGGGTGATGAAGATTACGATGTTGACAGCGATGATTTTGAATAGTTTTTTAAGCACGGTTTTAGCTCCTGGTTTGAATACTGACTTTGAATGGGTTTTCGTTTCGATGACTTTTTAAAGGTCATATGTCCTCTGATAAAGTGTTTAAGGTTGATCCCAAAGCAATTTTAATCAAATAACAGAGAATTATATTTACCATAAATCGAGTAAAAGTCAATCCCCCACTCAAGGGGATTTCTTGCATCCCATTACATGGGGGGATTGCAGTGCCGCTTTATTTGCGATGTTTCTTGAGACAATATCGGGACATGCAAGAAAATTGGCTCCGATATTTTCAGACGAAAGTATTATATTGAAAGTTTGTATTCGATAGATTATAATCTTCAACAGAATACAGCAATAAAGAGGTAAAATGAACCAGGGAATTGAAGAGCACGTCAAACAAATCATCGCCAATGAGAGCGATTATATCACCGGTTTTGCCGATTTATCCGGTTTACTGCCCGAGATTTATGGCAACCATACCTACGGAATCGTCATCGGTAAAAAACTGGACAAACACATTATCGATTCCATCGAATCGGGACCAAAACTCGAATATTACGAGCTTTATAAAAAAACCAACCGCGAGCTGTCCGATATTATCCACCGGCTATCCGATGAACTGGAATCAATGAATATCTCCACCATTGTCATTGAACCCACACTGAACGACGATCAACTTGACCATCGATACTATACAACCTTACGCACGAATTTTTCTCATAAAATGGCTGCTACCCGCGCAGGCCTGGGATGGATCGGCAAAACAGCCCTGTTTGTTTCGAAAAAATTCGGCCCCCGGCTGCGGCTGGCCACTATTCTTACAGATCACCCGCTAAAATGCACTTTTCCCCCCATCGATGAAAGCCAGTGTGGGACATGCAGCGTGTGTGTGAAAAAATGCCCGGCACAAGCTGCTACGGGGAAACCCTGGAATATTCATGTCGATCGGGACGAATTTTTTAATCCCTTTAAATGCCGGGAAAAATGCTTAGAACTTTCCTGGCAGAAGATGGAGCAACGGATCAGTATTTGTGGAATTTGCGTTTCGATCTGCCCTCTCGGCAAACATTAATGCGTTTCTTTGCCTTGAACAAAATTAGCTGCAAAATTAAACAGAGAAGAAAGACAGCTATATTTTTATTCGAACAATATGAGTCACTTCACGCACACAGCGGTCCACGAAAAAATCCGAAGTAACACCGACGGTCATACCGCTTTTCTCCGGTTGACCATCCATACCGGTAATTAACAAGAATGAATTCCCGTCAGCGGTACAAAATATTTCCCTTCCGCTAAAAATACTTCGATATCCATCACAACCGACAAACAAGAAAAAATCCTCCGGCATACAACCGGGGAAATTTTTATTTATAAAGGATTGAAGTTGATAACCGGAAGCAGAAAACAGGTGATCTCCCTTGATTCCTTTTCCATGCCCGACACGGAGCCAATTGGAAATAGTAACGTGCTCGACTCCCTCAAAAGAAGCAGGAGTCGAACTATCGCCGGGGCTTTCTATGCACTGCACGGTGCTGCCGGTACAGTCTTTATTTTTTTGAGTCCGGGGTAAGAGGTTGTCGGGCGCCGGTGGATTCATAAGCGCGATACGAACGACATTATCTAAATAACGTTCTGTGTTCGGTTCGCGTGGGCAAATGAGGTGCAGCCCTTCGATGTCGCCTTTATATTTATTGCCTTTATAGGTCTCCGGGGAAGAAGTCGGTTTCAAAGGTTCCCGATGATAAGCCAATGTAACCGGGAGGCTGTCGGTACCGGTGGTTAACTCTCCGTAGCTGAAATAGGCGCTTTTACCTTCGGTTGAGGTAAACACCACTATCATATCCAATGGGCGATCAAAGGCATCTTGTTTATTCTTTTGAGGTGCAACGCCTTCCAGGATAAACATAACGGGGACGCCTGTATAAATATAAGTCCCCATGATTTCGCCTTTCGGATCGACTTCCGCAGTCCGGATTCGTACTTTGGACATTAACCGAAACGACCGGCTGGTGAACCGGTAAAGCTGTTTTACTCTCCCTTCTACCGATAGAGAAAGCCCTTCCGGTACTTTTCGTTCGAGAGCCAGGGGGGTTGCCCCGGAAAAAGCATCGATGTAGTCCTTGTGGTAATATACATCCCAGGTTATAAAACCGATTACACCGATAATTAATACAGCGAATACTAATTTAAGCCATTTTTTTGATTTCATATCGTGTTCCTCGTCATTTACTATTTGAATAATAGTGTTTTCCGGGTAAAATCACCTCTATCTTCTAACCTTACCCCGGTTATTTTGGGAGGTGCCATTGAAAAAAAAATGGAAGAATGCACCGCGCGGGATATAGCCCCCTATATCTAGTGCAGGTGCATCCTTCCTATTTTATAATGAACGCTTTATGGAATTAATCCAGCGTCCATTGAATACCGCCGTAAATCATGCGGCCTTCTAAGGGATACCCTTCGCTTTCATAATAATCTACGTCAAAGAGATTCTTGACTCTTAAGAATAATACAAACTGTTTTCCAAGGTTCTTCATCACTTTAATATTTACCAATGTATAAGGATCCAGGGAGAGTTGATTATTCTTATTATCATAATAGACCTGGGAGGATACGTAATTGCCTTCCAGGTTCAGGGCAGACTGTAAAGGCAGTTGAATCATCATGGATAAATCGATGTTATGTTCGGGTCTATATTGGATGTAAGCCTGGTTCTTGGTGGTTTTGTCGACGGATTTGAGGTGAGTGTAGGAGGCGGATAAATAAGAGTTGGAAAGAAACTGCCAATCGGTGCCGATTTCGAATCCTTTGAATACGGCTTTGTCGATATTTATATAAGGAGAATCTTTTTGAAGGCGGTTGATCAGGTCTTTCACATTGTTATAAAAGACAGCGCCTGAGAAAGATAACCGTGAGGTGGGGCGATATTCTAAGCCGGCTTCAAAGATATTGGATTTCATCGTGTTGAGGTTGATGTTTCCCGAGGTTGAGGAAAATAATTCTTTGAGGGTCGGGAAGCGTGATTTCCTGGAGGCGGATAACCGGAAGGAGAGTTTTTTGGTAATGTTGACCATCCCGGCGATTTGTGGATTAAATGACATTTCTGTTCTCGATATATCGTCCTGTTGGGAATCCAGGAACATAAAATCAAATGTAGTCCCGTAAGTGAAGGTGAACAAAGAACTCGGCAGCCATTCGCCTTCTATGGGTATAGAAGCCGTGTTAAAGGTGCTTTTTTCCCAGGGGTCGCCGATATCGGGTTGTTCACGGTGGGTATCGTTCCTGTAGCGTAAGGCCAATTTGAGCAAGTGTTTTTCTTTCACATTCAACCGGAAAAACACGTCTCCGCCGTAAGAGAAATCTTTATAAGTATCGGTAAAAGCGTTTTTTGAGTCTTGGGTGGTATAAGTCTTGTTATCGTAGCTGTCGAGAACATTCCTGAAATATTGGTAATAGAATTTGGTTTTGTAGGAAAGATTCCCGCGTTTATTGTGGTATTCCAAATCCACGATGCCGTCTTTCCAATCGTTGAAGCGCCAGTATTTGGCTTTGGGGTCGCTTTCGTGGTGGGGGATACCTTTTTCATGGTTGATGTGGCTGAAATTCAGGGTTGCTTTTCCTTCTTTACCCACATCCATTCCCAGGCTAATTTTACCGGCCCAGGATTTTTTATCGCTGTTATCGCGTTTACCGGATCCCTGGTTGGCGAAAGTGCCGTAATCATCGGATAAGCGGTAATAGTCTCGATTATTGTACATACCGTTCAATAAATATCGAATTTTTCCCAGGGCTCCCTGGATAGAACCGTTGATATCTGCGGATTTCCCGGTACCGTATTGGGCGCTCAGTGAATATCTTTGGGCACCGTTGCTTTTTTTGGTGACGATGTTCACAACCCCGCCCAGGGCATTGGCGCCGTAAAGAGTTGATGACGCTCCTTTGACGACTTCGATCCGGTCGATGGTTTCTACCGGTATATTGGATAGATCAATAAGTCCATCATACGGGGAAGTCAATGGGATCCCGTCGACTAATAATAAAACCTCGCGTTGGCTGAAACCCCGGAGATAAATATAAGCCTCGCCTTTCCCGCCAGTCTGGATGTGAACTCCAGGTAATGATCGCAGTGCTTCAGCGGTTGTTTTGATTCCTTTATTTTCGATTTCAGTAGCTGTGATTTGTTGGACTGAAGACGTTTCCTGGATTGCTTCGCCTTGAACCACAATCACATCGATGAAGGTCGGGATTTCATCGGTTTTTTTTTCGGTTTCTTTTTCCGCTCCCGCTGCGTTGAGGGTTTGGAAAGTAATTCCCACCAGGGATATTACTAAAAGAAATAATAACATACAGTGTTTTACAAATCTATAGTTCATGTTGTCTCCTTTGCAAGTTAGGCAGGCAAAACAGTTTCCCGTTAAACCCTATCGGTCGGTGTGCATGGCGGTAAAGCTTTAGCAGCTCCGACTCGGAGAAATTAAATTATACACGATTCCCTGGATGATGTAAATACCTTTTTCGAAAGGATCCGGGTATTGGATCAATTAGTGATGAGTGATGATGAAGTGGGAAGTTGTGGCACTTCGTGCCCTGTTGGTTTTACTTGCCTTCGGCACGGAGTCAGACAATACCCGGAGTCTCGCACGATATCCCCGCACTCCCATAAAACCCCACCGTATGGAATCGGGCGGCCCCGAAAAGAGCCGCCCTACTTCAAAAAACCAACAAACAATATATTACTTGCTGCTTTTTACTGGACATTTGCCGTATAGTCTTCCACTTCACCATAAGAGAAGGTCAGGCACGGTGTCGGATAGGCACTATATCTCATGGATACCCTCATGCGAGTAGCGCCGACAAGTGCGGATGTGGGAGGGGTGAAAGTGCCGGTCACAGATGTTTTACCATATTTGCTAAAAACCTGTTCACCGGTATCGGTGAAATCTCCATCACGGTTATAATCGATCCAGATTCTCCAGTATTCCGTGTATATAGTGCTGGTGTACCCGGCATTGAGGGTAACACTGGCGCTTGTACCCCTGGTTAGGTTCGCGGTTTTGGAAGTGTAGTTGGTGTATTTCGAGGCGCCGGAACTGTTATCCAGGTTAGCCACGCGCACCCTGGAAATCCATTCGTAGGATTGACTATTTCCCTGCGAAGCGCAATATGAAGCCGTGGTGACGGTAATATAATCGACTTTGGCTTCGGTGTCGCTGCCCTGGGCATTGGTGGCGACTAAGGTCACGTCAAATGTTCCTGCAGTACTATAAGTAACCACAGGATTTTTAGCCGTGCTGGTAGCCGGGGTGCCGCCTTCAAAGGTCCAGGACCAGGAAGTCGGTGTGTTGGTGGATTGATCCGTAAAGGTGACGCTGCCACCCACCGAAATACTGGTGGCACTGGCAGTAAAAGCGGCCACCGGGGGCTGCGGGGCCATCACGGTTATATAATTGGTTTTGATTTCGCTGTCGGACCCGGAAGCGTTGGTGGCGGCCAGGGTTACGGTGTAAGTCCCCTGCGCTGCATAGACGTGGGAAGGATTTTTGACGGTTGAGGTGCCGCCGTCTCCGAAATCCCATGCCCATGAAGTGGGTGTGTTGGTGGATGTATCGGTGAAATTGACCGTTAACGGTGCAGCACCGGTTAGAGGTGTGCCGGTAAAGTTAGCCACCGGGGGCGCCGGACATGTCAGGGTAACACCCACCTGGGCAAATGCATTGACAACATCCGCACAGGGATACCCGTAATCCATGGCCGCATCGAGAGCACCTTGCCCACCTTGCTGGAACGTTGTACTGGCAGTCCAATAATCCGTGTTGGCCTTCACAAATATATCAAAGGTCATCTTTGTCGTCCATCCGGAAGAGGTGGCGATTAAATAAAACGCCTTGTTGAAAATACCACTGCTGTAATGAACATCCAGGCCCGAATAATACTCGCTGACATGATCGATGGAGAGACCGTCCAATGGCGGGTTATACATATACCTCAAGGCGCCGTTGGCAGATTTGTAAATATCATAACCTACCTTGAAATCATTGGTGCCCCTCATGTAAAATTTTGCTCCTTCCCCAGCCATGTCGGAAAAGGATTCATTGATACCGCCGGATTGACCGGAATACGTTAAATTAGAATGATTCTCGGTAAAACCGTGACTCACTTCATGAGCGGCAACGTCCAAAGCAACCAATGGGTAAAAAGTGGTGTAACCATCCCCAAAGGTCATGGCTGAACCATCCCAGAAAGCATTTTCATAATTGTTGCTGTAATGTACCCTCATGGTAAGTTGAAACGGAAGTGCGGGGAGGCTGTACCAATTCATATACATATCGTAAATCACCTGGCCGAAATACTGGGCATCATTCAGCGGGCAATAGGCTCCGTTAATAGCCTCGTGCGTGTTCCGGGGGCCTGTGTAAGAATAGGCGGTGGTACCAGTGGTGCCGTGATTCAAATCCACGGTTTTGACGTTGGTTGTATTCATCGTGTAAGTGGTACCGTTTATGGTGACGCCAAAACCCGGGTAATTGGTGCCGTATTCATATTGACCCACCTTCTGGTTTCCGCCCGGGCCTGTCCCATCACCGTGTGCCAGGGTATCAAACGATTCCAGGACTTTGCCTGTTTTGACGTCGATAAAGAAAATAGGCCGGGAGGGATTCCCTTTTTCATTATCCGCGAAAAATGAAACCACATAGCAGGCATGAGCTTTGTTATTCTTATCGAGGTAAATATACGTTCCATATTTCTCGTTTGCAAAACTCCAAACTGCGGCGGCATCTTTTTTCGCATGTGCCTTTTCCATACTCCTTAAGGCGTCCTTCGGGTTCAACGCAGTGGGAATATCTCGGACATCCTTCGGTGTATCCAATAACATGGCACCGTGGAGTCTAATGACTCTATCGATATAATCCCTGCTGACGACAACTTCCATTCCCCAGACCGGGAGCCCCTTATACGTTTGCTGGAAACGGGAATGGACAGCGTTGTTGAAATCCTTAGTTTGCCGGACAAACTTGAATGCTTCATCCTGGGTCAACCCGAAAATCGAACCCATCGCTTCAGGGCCACGAACGCCCTGGTTATTCAGCTTCTGGATATAACTGTTTGCATTGGCTGAATAAAAATCAACTTTCTTGGCTGCCCATGAGCTTAGTGTCATTAAGCAGCTCAACACAAAAACAAGAGTAAAGGTAATAAATACTTTACTCTTTTGCGCCTGTTTTTTTTGATCCATTTTTTGAAACCTCCAATTTTTATTTTTTAAAAATTTTAGATTCAAAAGTTAAAAAAAACGGGTCTTCTTCCCCTGTTACTTTCGCAAAAGGAGTATTGAATTCCCCGGTTAATAGGACTGGCGCTAAAAATTTAAAATAAATACAAATCACTTTCACCATACGCATACTATATATATTATTGGGATGAAAAAAGTATTACAATACTCCGAAAGTTGTATTTTAGGTTGAAAGTGGATTTTTTTTTATATACAACTAAAGTTTTAAAAGTTGTATGACCGGTTTGAAAAATGATTTGTTTGTACAACTAAGGTTGTACATTATGGATTGAATGGTATACGTGATAAGATGGGGTGACGGGGCTAATTATGCCACTGATTCCCGGGAGGATTAAATTCTTATTGGAAAGTTTAGTATTCCTGGAAATCGACACTATCACTTAAATTCATATTGACGGCCATGTACCGGGTACGATAACTCGGCCTCCCGTTTTTGTATACAGCCAGAATACTGAAGGTTTCATTTTTATCGATAATGGTATAGGTGTCTTCAGGGATTTCCCAATATGGGCTGCCAAAAATCATGTGCGAAGCTTCCTCCAGGCTTCCCGCCTCCTCTACCGGCCACCCTTTAAAGGATTTTACTACTTTAAAAACTTGATTCTGTTCCATAGGTAGTACACCTCCTTCATACAATAGGGGCTATACATACTCCCATTTTAAAAGATCCAGACCATTTGTCCCAAAATTTTTACTCGCGTGTTCAAAACACGGGAGTATTATGTAATGAAAAACCGTTTTTTTCAACCGGTTAAAATTTTTTTTAATCCCGATTTGTCTTCGACCACCAGGGGGCTCTTTTCGTGAAAAGTTACCCCCTGGACCCCCACAAAAGCTTTTGAGTATATACCTTATAAAAGTTTTGGGAGCTGTCGGAACCCGTCCAGCCGCGATGGTTTACAAAAGGGTTCTAACGAACCGATAATGAATCCGGGGTATCTTGAAGCTTGAAGCAAGAAATGGTTTCGAGGTGGGCGGTTTGGGGAAATAAGTCGAAAAGCCTTAAATCGGAAAGAAGGTAACGGTTTTGTGCCAGGATTTTCAAATCCCTACTAAAAGAGGCGGATGAACAGGAAATATAAATAATTTTTTTATACCTTTTTTTAATCACTTGTTCGATCACACGTTTTGAGAGGCCTGGCCGTGGAGGATCAACAATAATAATATCGGCATCCGGGAAAGAGAATTTTTCTGCCGGGATTTCCAGGAACTCTACGTCCGGGAAACTTCGTTTACCCAGAGCTGCGGAGGGACCTTCGTTCTCGACAGCAATGACTTTCTTCGAATATTTTTTTAACAAGGGAATAAAGAACCCCACACCGGAGTAAAGATCGATTGCAGTATCGCAGGGTTCAAGGAAAGATTCCACTGTTTTCAGCATGTTTTCCCATTGAAAGGGATTAACCTGGAAAAAAACATCGGGGGAGACGTAATAAGAGTAAGGTGGAATGGAGAGAAGCGAAACACCGTGTTCTTCGCAGCCTTTCCAGGAAAAAACGATAGAAGGAAATAGTTTGGCCAGGTGGGGGGCATTTTTAGAAGCAACAGGGGGCTGCGAGAGAAAAACATATACCTGTGAGAGAGTGGGGTTGACGAAAATTTCCGCCTGGAAAAAGAAAATAGGATCAAGCTGGTTATTCCAGGTTTCGATAAACCGGTTAATGGTTTCCGGGAATAGTAGGCAGTGGTGGATGGGAATGACGCAGTTGGTTCCTTTGCGGATGAAACCGATTTTCCCGTCGGTTTGGCCTTTGAAGCGGGCGCGGATACGGTTGCAGTAGGGAGGGGATTCGATAATATGGCCGGGTACACTGCCGTTAAAATGGCCGATGCGCTGCAGGTCGTTTTGAAGTATTTCTCGTTTGATGATTTTTTGGTAATTGTAGTCGATATGTTGAAAGACACATCCTCCGCATGTACCGAAATAGGGGCATGGGGGTGAGATCCGGTGGGGGGAAGGGGAGATAATATTTACCAATTCCCCCCATAAAATTCCCCGCGCTTTTTCTTTGATTTTAAAATCCACATCCTCCCCGGGTAAGACATAATTGAGGAGGACAACACCTTCGCTGCAGCGCACCAGCCCCCATCCGCCGTTAACGATTTTTTCGACGGTTCCCTTTTGTATCATACAATATCCATTTTTGCATCATTTTTCCACCACCAGGAACCCTTTTGAAAAAGGGCTCCTGGACCTCCTAAAACTTTTTATTATTAGAACGGTTGTAGAAACTATTTAACAGAAAGAACCAGGCGTTCGTTTTTAAATTTGCCACCGATCAGGATCGTGAGGAGAGCTGTTTGTTTATCGGCGGTAATTTCGATGGTGTAATCGGTACCGGCAACATAAAATTTGGGAAACAGGGTGACGCTTTTGATTTTTTGCAGTCCCAGTTCGGAAGCGGAGATAGAAATTTGTTCCGCAGCGCGTAGGTCTATGGATTTGGTAAAATGTTCCGGTGAAACATCCCGCAATTTAGTGGATTTCAGGAAGCCGCCCTTTAAAATACCTTTCTTTTTCAGGTTTTGTTCCGTATCCACCAGGTAAAAAACGGAGTTCACTTGTTGGTTTAATTCGGTTAATTGGGAGATGAGGTTTTCTTTTTCTTTGGTTAAGATATCCAGTTGGCGGATGATTTCGTCCCGTTTTTCTTCCAGTGTTTTGATATCTGCGGAAAGTTGATCGCGTTGAGAAATCGCTTCATCTCTCGAATCTTCCAGTTTTTTTCTTGCCGTGCGGACCAGGGTATTGGGGGAGATGGATGCGGTTCCCTGGGTAACAGAGGTGCCGTAAGCGTCGCCGGTGTAGAAGTTCCAGACTTTAAAACCCGGGATCAGGGTGTCCATTAGTAAAGTTTGTCGGACAAGTTTTGCAGCTTGCTCTTTATCCAGGTTTTTTTCTTTCATCAAGAAATCCATGGCGATCTGGAAGTGGTTTTCGCCTTCTTTGACGACGTGAGGGCTGGGTAATTTGGCTTCGATTTCGGTGATTTCTTGTTTTAGATCCTGGATTTCTTTCGTTTTATCGTTGATTTCTTCGAGGAGAGATTTTATGGAGACATTTTTTTCTTCGGCGATTTTTTGTTCCAGGAGTTTTCGTTCTTCGGGTTTTAAGTCCATTGGGTTGACGCCGAGGGTTTGGCCTTTGGATTCCTGTTTATATTGCTGCATCAGGTCGACCATTTCGCTTTCTTTTTTCTTAACATCCACTTCTTTGGTTCGGACTTGTTCGGCCAATTCTTGCATTTGTTGGATTTGTTCATTGCCGCCTGTCCCGGTTGGGCCTTTTTCTTTGATAAACACGAAATACACCAGGAGTCCCAAAACAACAACCAGGACAAAGATAGAGAGGATCAATGCCGTGGACCGTGATTTGGGTTTCGGTTCGGTGGATTGGATGTCTTCGCCTTCGTTTTCTTTTCCTGTTGTCTCTTCTTTTTCTACAGTTTTTGTCGATTCGATGATAGTCGTTTTTTCTTCTACCATAATAAACCTCCGGTAAATTGATATTGAAATATTAATATAAGGAAGTATAATGCCACATTTTTTAGTTTTTTGCAAATATGATTCGTTATTGGCAGCAGTTCTTGTATAATTATTTTCTTACTGAAATCAGTTTATCTGATTTCAGATATCCTGGCTAGAGCTAATAATATTCCATAGGATTCGTGGATTTCTTCTTTTATTTTTTATTTTTTTAGCGCGGGTGTAATATTGCAGAGCTTTCCGGAGGTCATTTCTATTCTCGAAATGATCCCCCCTTCGCCCCTGGCATCTTTCAATTTCGATTTCAGGGTACCGACTGTATCCGCAGCGTTAACCCGTGAAAAAAATCATACAGAATCCCAGTATAATTATTTGTTTGGCCATGCCCAATATAATAATATAGAATGAATTTTTATTCAATCCACACTTCGTGCGGTTTTATTGTAGAACAGCCCCACGCAGTTGGGTGGGGCTATTTTAGTTGAGCCGAACTGCCCTGTACTTCCTTCCGGGGTTCTGCACGGCCGCCTAAATTATTTGCCAGGAACTCCTCGATGCGTCCTAATGAATCCAATATATTGGGAAATCGCCCGATTCCGTGACCTTCATCCGGGTAAACCACAAAAATAACTTCTTTGTTGTTTTTTCTCATCTCACTGACAATTTTTTCTGATTCGGAAATTTTAACCCGGGGATCGTTAAGTCCATGGAGAAGGAGGAGTTTGGCTTTAATATTATTGGCATGATAAAAGGGGGAAATGCGTTGATTGTAGGCGTCATCTTTGAGTACATCTCCGCCGATCCTGCGAAGCCAGCGTACTTTAATCGGGCCCCACCAATCCGGCATGGCTTCGATGTTGGTCCTGACATTGGATGGACCGAACATATCGACGCCACAGGCATACAAATCCGGTGTAAAGGTCAAGCCTGCCAATGTCGCATAGCCACCATAAGACCCTCCAAAGATACCGATTCGTTTCGGGTCGGCGATACCTTTATCTATAAACCATTTCACCGCATCCGTGATATCGTGCTGCATGGATCCAACCCCCCATTGCCCGATGCCGGCATTCAAAAATTTTTTTCCTAAGCCCGCAGACCCCCTGAAATTAACCTTTAAAACCGCATAACCGCGGTTAGCAAAGAATTGTGAAAAACCATCATATCCCCAATCATCTCTCACCCACGGTCCCCCATGAGGCGCGACCACCATGGGAAGCTTTTCAGACGAAACCCCTGACGGTAGGGTCAAATAACACGGGATATCCGAACCATCCCGTGCTTTAATCACATGAACTTGCATCGGGGAAAAATTGTATTTTGCCATAATTTCGGATGTATCGAATAAAAGTTCCACCTTTTTCGACTGCCTGTCATACAGGTATTCGGCACCTAAATTAGTATCCGAAAAATAAACGACATTCCAATACCGGTCATTGAGGTCACGGTTTTTCAATAGAAAAATTCCACTCCCTACTTTATTTAGTATATCGATATCTTCTTTTAATGCCGGGTCATAAACTCTCCAATAGGGTTTTAAATAATTAAAGGCGGCCATTTGGATTTCTGCGGTAACCGGGTGAAAAACAACCATGGCTTCATCATATAGCGTCGGTCCCATGGTGTTCCAGATCGAGGCGTTCGGTTCTTCCGCAAGTATTTTCAATACTTTCCCGGTTTTAACATCGACTTTTGCTACCTGGGTGTAGTCGCCGGAAAAAGCAGCTTGCACATAAATAGCTTTTCCATCCGGTGTAAAAGCCAGGGCCATTTCGCTGCCGTATCCTTCCAATAAACCGGTTTCGCCGAAAGGCCAATGAATGAGGGTTCGCCAGGGTTTATCTGCGGCATCGCGAATGCGAAGAGTAGTACTGCTGTCCCCCGGGTTTATGGCCACAGCCGCCCGAACGACGAAATCACGATCTGCCAACCACCATCGCACGTCACCCGGATTATCCACTTCCTTTACTGCTTCTTTGGTTTGTATATCGATGCGGTACATATCGAATACCCGTTTGTCCCGTACATTCAATCCTACCAGTATTTTGCCCGGGTGTTTCGGGTTTAGTAATAGGTTTTGGGCTTTGGCGCCGGAAAAAGGTGTTAAATCTGTTGTCGTTTTGGTTTCGATATCTACAGCGAAAACATGAAAGTTTTCATCGCCGTCGATGTCTCTCAGGAAAAGTAAATGGCGGTTTGTATAAGCCCAGGAATAATCGGTTATTCCGATCTTGTCATCCGAAGATACCATTTTGCCGTCTTCCTGGCCGATGGTTTTGATCCGGATATTGGGTATTCCTTTTTCCGATAGGGCAGTATATGCCATTAATTTGCCGTCAGGGGAAACCTTGTAGTTGGGGAACAGGCTGCCGCCAAAAAAAAGTTCCTTTGGGAGCAGTTCCGGCAATTCGGCCCATAATGAAATGTTCATGCCGGACAGGTATATAATCGCTGTCACCATCAACAAAAGTATTTTTTTTGAAAATGTAGGTTTCATTTAATCCTCCTTTCAATTAAAGTTAAAGTTAATACGCAGTGAAAAGGGAATTAGTTCCTTGAAATTATTTTAGCCGCAGAGAGCATAGAGGCCTCAAGTGAAAGTACACTACGATCCTAAAGGAGGGAATAAAAATGAAAAAATTTTTTTTAAAAAATTTTAATTCCACTTGACTTTAAACGGAATAACTCATTTTAGAATCGAGGGGGCTGTAGTCGGTATCTTTTTCCACTTCACCCCTTCGCCGGTCATTGGCTCCGGGGGCGTTGTGGACGCCACCACGTGGGGGGCTAAAGTAAAAAGCCCAAAAAGGGGACAGGCCGGAAAAACTACTCAACCGGGAAGCCCAAAAAGGGGACAGGCCGGAAAAACTACTCAACCGGGAACTCAAAACTACCGATGACTATTTCCCCATCAATTTGAGTTTCGAAGGAAAAAGGGGACAGGCCGGAATGCCACTAAGAACTGGCTAAATATATAAAATATCCTTCTATAATCAATATACCTTGCCATTATTTTTAAAATAAATCAAAAAGCACTGGACTCCTTCTCAAGATTGTGCTAAAATTTATT
>Ga0105104_10001411_pt1 | contig 18054 bp, 12 predicted proteins | sample PPLLaktember2015_3_FD_87034 | JGI IMG/M metagenome (GOLD analysis project Ga0105104, IMG submission 87034) | Freshwater sediment microbial communities from Prairie Pothole Lake near Jamestown, North Dakota, USA - PPLs Lake P7 Core (6) Depth... | ecosystem: Environmental > Aquatic > Freshwater >... | reverse complement strand
TTTATACCATGTTGGATTGCTGAATCCAAAACATTCTCTGCCCCGTAAACATTCGTACGAACGGCCTGGATGGGGAAAAATTCGCACGATGGAACCTGCTTTAGCGCTGCCGCATGAAAAATGTAATCAACACCTGCCATGGCATTGTCAACGCTGCGTTTATCGCGCACATCTCCAATATAGAATTTAACTTTTGGGTTCTGCAGCTGATGCCGCATATCATCCTGTTTTTTTTCGTCGCGGCTGAAAATGCGAATCTCTTTGATCTCAGAATCAAGAAATCTGCCGAGCACGGCATTCCCGAAAGAACCTGTCCCTCCGGTAATCAGAAGAATTTTGTCTTTAAACATATTCAAACCTCAGTCTTAAAAAATAATTTTTAGCCTTTTTAGATTGATTAATATATTGATTTTTGTTTTTTGCAAAACTGACCAAATCCCTTCAGGAGTCCTTACCGTATATCAGCAAAGATGCTTTATCTGCAAAATAAATAATGAATAGATTGAGAAAAATTGTTCCGAAAAGCAAATAGGATTGCATGGGAACATAACCAAAAGATAGATATCGAAAAGCCACAACTTGCGCAAGTAACGAACACAATATCACATTTTTTCCCCCCAGCCTGAATACAAAATATTCTATGATCGCGGCAATCACTCCCAGAACGAACATACCGGCAAACAAAAACAGGAATGACCCCGGATAAAAAAAGAACGCAATGACTCCCGGCAGGGAAATAAAATGAAATTTCGTCTTGTCTACAATGATATAGGGAGATTTAATAAAGGTATTATCATAAAAACTGGTTTCGTTCTCATTATAGGTTTCTTTCCAGGCCTTTTTCCACAAATCCAATCCGAGATCAGAGTAACTGGAAACAGCCATGACGCCTTCCATACCCACCCAACGGTCTACAAATAATTTTAAAGTCATATTGATGATCGATGGCAGAAGCGGTATGCCTTTTACCGTCAGGATCTGATCGATCACGCCTCGCGTACCTGCCGGCTGCGCTGCCACACTTTGTCTATCATTCGATTGTATCGTATTACCCTGTTTCTCTGGTATTTGCACGCTGGGTGCTTTTACCTCGGCAATTATATAAATGTTTTTTACTTCATTGCTTAAACGGAGATAATTGGAGAGGAAAAGCGAGCCAACTGATAAGGATGCAAGAACAAAGAGTGTGACTGCGAAAAATTGCACGTTTGATTTTATTGAATGAAATTTTCGACTGACAAATACTCCATAGATCAAGGCGCCTGAATTCAGAATCATCCCTCTGCTCAATAATGACAAATTTGAAACAAAGCTTTCCAGCAAACTTAAAAACATGGCTAGAAATGAAGTTTCCCTTTTGATTTCAAATTCAAATCTCAGGATCAATGCTGAAAAAGACGCTAAACCGAACAGCAGTAACCACTTATAGATTCCATTCAGGCCAAAAGGCAATGTCGTCCGGGTAATACCACCTCTCTGATAAATGCCGAAATACGCGTTTGTGACAGCAGTGATGAAAAATAAAACCACAAATCCCGCAAGAATGACTTTCCGATGACTCCGGTAAACACTAAAAAGCCCCTGCTGAGCAATTCCTTGTATCTTTAAAGGGTAATTGCAGGAGAGTTTTTCCCGTAAAAAGCTTGCAGACAGAAGACCGAGCATACCACAGGAAGACACCAGCAGCGCCGTGTCAAAAGCGGCTCCTGAACCATCAAAATTACCAACCGGTTCATTGAATAATCCACCGAAAAAAACAACCCGAACTGTGAGCTTCAGCCAAAACCCCAGCCAGAAAAAGATTCCTATGAACGTATCAAAAAAAATGGCGTTTTTTCTAAACCCAAAATAAAGTATCAGGTTAGCGACAATGGTGAACAGCACATAAACATATCCATTACCGGCATATCCTATGAAAGCAAAGACCGCCAGAATGGAAACCACTCCCCAAAAAATCAATAGTGCTATTTTGCTAGTATTATGGCTATTCATGCATCCTGCAATCAACCACCTCTCAGTCAGCTGTCGAGGCCTGAAATAAACGTTATTATGTCGCACACAGCCATGGAGAATTAACGCTTGTCCCGCGGTAGCGGAATTAAACTCGATAAGGATCTTCTGCCATATTCAAATCATACAACCTGCTCAACAACAGACCCCATAAAAAGAAAGTAAATATTCCGGAATAAGGCTGTCGGAGTCCAACCTTCAGGGAATTGTCAATTAGCAACAAAAACAGAGTAACGCAACACAGTCCTGTCAACCCCGGTGAAAGATAGATTATGTGTCTGCGCCGATAAATCATCGTACATGTGTATGTCAAAAGGGCCAAAACAGGAAATAAAGCAATTAAGCCAAAATGATAAATGAAATCGAGATAATAATTATGTGCGCTTGGATATTCGGCGCGATCTGGAATTTCATTATTGCCCATCAGTAATATTTTCGGTGAGCTCACAATTTTCACAATGTAATTGTACCAGTAATGCATGCGAATTAAAGTATTTACCGGAATTCTCATTTTGTCTAGTTTTTCATTTTCCTTTAGCTGCAGCAAGATCCGCTGTTCTTGCTGTCTTTCTTGCTCCTGTTGGGCTAAAAGTTGTTTGTCTGCTTTGCCCTTTTCTGTTTCAAGATCCGATGTTTGCGTGCTCTGCTGTGCTTGAACTTCTGTTTGTTGATGTTTCTGTTGTCGTAGTTTTTCCAGGCTCGCTGAATCTCCAAATTTAAATGCCACTGCTTCTGAACGAGATTTTGCGTAATATAAATAACTAAATGACAGTAATGCGCACATCAGAAAAATGATCATCGGGAGTTTCTCATGTTTTGAAAACCACTGAAATACAGTGAATCCCAACCATCCGGCAAGCAGCATAGCAATGGTCAGGAAAGACATCGATGCCGCGACATAAATGGCCATAAGCGGGGCCAAGATAAGCAACAAGAGCCTGTGCTTTGGTGATTGCCATAAAGCAAACAGGGCAATCAGATAGGCGCTAACCAATATCAAAGGGACATATTGGTAGCACTGATATATGCTGAATATCCCCAAAGATGGCGCAAGGTATATGAAGCCCTGATAAAAAGTAGCAATCAGGTGCCATGGGATAATTATGGCTAATACAAAGAGAAACATCTTTTCACAATAGCGACCGTTCTCATCCATTTTCCAGTGGTTATAGAGCTGTCCAAGAATAAGCGCAAACATGGGCAAAATGAACTGTATCAATAATATTAACTTGGCTTGCTGCTGTGAGGGATTAGAATGAGTTGAAATGATCGCAGCCATCGTCATAAGAATGCAGGTAAAGAAAATTGTGGAGAAAGAGATATATGCTCGCTTATATCCACTTAAGAGAATAATCCCTCCGTAACAAGCCAGAACAGACAAGGGTATGGGAAGATTAGCCAACACCCCGCCAGAATTATAATTGATCGTAGTGGCGCGGAATATACCATTGCTGATCTGAAAAAAAACGGGAAATAGCAGCATCCCTGCTATAATCATTCTGTTTATTTTATCAACTGGCTGCAACAGTTGCTCTGTCAAGTCCTTTTTTGAACTTAAATAGAAAATATAAGCAAGCAATGAGCTCAATAAATAAAGCCCGCTCATGGCCTTCATGCCTAACAGCCAATATGTAAATGGCACCGCTGCAATCAGCAATATATTACTCATAACATCCGGGCCAAATACGTCATGTTCCTCATCGTGCTGTAATAATCGCAAGCGTATGCGCTGAGCATAAACCATGATGACACCGCCGATGATGGATAGTCCTGTGGCCATCCAGAAAAAGGATGATTTTCCCGTCCAGTCCAAAACCGGCAACTCCAGAATTGAAGAGGCAGAAACAGCTAAACCCAAAATCAGAGACGTATACAGCACCATGCGAAGCATGAAAGGAAAATGACGATTCCCGCTACGCTGCTCATGAAGGACGATGCTGGGACCCAGGGCATTTGCAAACACTCCACCTGTCAAACCACCAATAGCAAAAGCAGTAAATAAATTACCAGCAGCTTCTTTACCAACAATCAACAGAATCAGAAGCCGAAAAATGTATACGGTGATACCAATGATAACCGTAGACCCCAGGTTGGGCAATATGCTGGCAGAAATCCCCGTCAGCAAATCAGGAATGGCAACTAAACTCTTCCGGATATAACCGGCGCTCATGATTAAGGGTGTCAACGCCCAGATAAACAATCCAATCAATGGGTATGGTAAACCGCAAAGAAACCAGGCCAGAACCATTGTTAATAAAATAACTTGCAATATCAAATAAACCCGCGTGAATCTTTCATTACCTGAATGCTCCATTTCACTCAAGTGCACCTCGCCCAACCACTCCATACAACGACGAAGGATCAATGCGATTGCTAACAGACTGTCTACCCCCGCAGGAACAACGCTCAGCAAATAAGTCGCTCCAGCAAGCGGTATCAGTAATATAAGGCGTGACGCCATTACAGACTGAGCTGATATCCTGGAAGCGGGATTAAGGATCAGGCTCCTGGCATTGGCGGAAAAAGCGTAGAACAGCGCAAGTGTGGCGCCTTGAACGATACCAATCTCCGCAGCCAGGGCAACCTTATCTACCAGCCCGAGGACGACCAATAATACGGTCATGGCATAGGTGTTCACCATGAATGCTCCGGGAAAAAGATAATTAAATTTACTTGATTTCGGACACATTCAGTAAGCCTTTGTATAACTGTAAATATTTTTCAACAACAATATCCCAGACGTATCGCTGTGACACAAACTTCTTGAAGGATGAGGCCACGTCTTCTCTTTTACCGGGTCTGGTCAGAAGATAAATCAAACCATTTGCTATGCCTTCTGCACTTGCAGGTACCTCCAGAGCGGGATCAAGACTCTTGATTTCACCAAATCCACATTGATCGGTCACAATAACCGGGGTTCCACAGATACCTGCTTCCAATACGACGATAGACATCGCTTCCTGACGTGACGGAACCACCAGAACACTTGCCGCATGGTACGCGGCTGATTTCTCATCGCCACCAACATAACCTAAAAAATGTACACGCTCCGATATCCCCTCCTTCTTCGCCATCTCATGTAGAGCACATCGCATCCCTTCATCAGGACCTGCAAAAACCAGCTGGAAGTCAGGGATAAGACGGCATATCAAAAGAAATGCCTGCATAAGCAAGTCCGGGCCTTTAATGTAATTGAGACGCCCCACGAATAAAATGATCGGATTATCCAACAGCCCCTTACTATGTCTAAAGGCCTTTGTGCTTTGTTCAGGGAAATCTTCCTGGTTGATCCCATTGGGAATCACTGTGACTCGCGAAGCGGGGATTCCAAAACTTTCAAAATATGAAAACTCGGCAGGGGTGACGGCGATCCAGGCCATCGCATTACGCATGATTCGACGGCCTACAATAAAGTTGTATAACCTCTTAAGCCATTTCGAGCGCCCAAAAAGCGGCATTGCGCCTGCAGGGCAAACAACATATGGCTTCTTAAACCGACGGACTGAAAAATATACAAGTGCATTGATCATTGTCCAATGACCCATTATGTGGATCAAATCAGCATCCCGCACAAGGTTCATGACTGTCTTGATCAAGTTCAGGGAAGGCTTCGGAAAATAAAACCGCTTATTAATACAGGGCAGCGTTATTATTTTAATATTCTTCAAGCCTCTCCGAAACTCCGGAGTCAAACCCAAGTCCAGTGTTAGAATTGAACACTCTACGCCCGACTTGACGAGAGACTTGCTCATTTGAACCGTTCTCTCGGCAGTCCCCCCCCCGTTTATGGGATCCAGAGTCATATTGATGTTCAATATTTTCACAGTTTTCCTGTCACCGAATCTGTCCCGCGTTTTTTGTACCAGTCGGCAAAAGATATCAAATCAGCCTCAAACGAATCAGTATATTGAAGGCCGGCTTTTATTAGTTTGTCGGCACAATACGTGCGGAACGGATGGGTATTCGATCTCCCGGCCAGTTTGAGCAGGACTGAGAGCAGAAATTCCGGAAAAGGAACCCTTGGCAATCGGTAATCCGGCACCCCGTATGCCTGCATTAAGCGCTTTTCCATGTCGCGGTAATTGTTCAACGGCTGTTCATCATCAGAAACAATAAATATCCCGCCGTTTTGTTTTGCTCCCATGCCGGCCAGGAAAACCAGCGCCTTAACCACATGAATGACAGAAACAAGGTTCATGCAGCGGCAATCGAACAGGCACGATTTCAGATAGTTCAGCATCCGGCTGCCGTTTGTGAGATCATCCGACAGTTTCAGCAGGTTTTTACCACCTTGGCCGAACACGGCTGTCGGACGTAGAATGGCCAGATCAAAATGGTCCTTCGCTTTCTCAGCAAAGAGTAGTTCCATCCTGTACTTGGTAACCTCATAGTGATTACCCGGCTCACACGTTGTCTCTTCAGTGACTGGATTGTCACGTGTTTTTCCCGCCACCACAGCTGTGCTGCAATGCACCAGTCTTTTCACGTGAGCTTTAACGCAGGCCTCGGCCAGATTGGCCGCTGCTTCCAGGTTACTCCCGTCCGATGCTCCGTTGAGATAAGCAAGATGGATTACCAGGCAGTCGGGAGTAAGAAAACCCGAAAGGGTTTCCGGTTTAAGAAGGTCTCCTTGAATAAGGCTTATCTTGCTGCTGCTTTCAGAAAAATAAGACTGGCGGGAATGAATCAGAAGACGCATCTCGATCTCCTGATGAGAAGACAAATATCTGACGAGGTGCTGCCCGATAAAACTGGCCGCGCCTGTTATTGCGATGCAGGAAGGGGTTTTGCTCATGCGCGCATGATCTTGCGAAAAAAGGGTTTTAATGGAGAGAATACCCGCATCATCAAATGCTCCCATGCTTCAACGGCATACATCCATGCATATATAGCCTGTGCCAGAAAACGTCGGTACCGGGAGCCGACTTCCGGTGATGGCGCCGCAAGAGATTGCTCCATAATCGTATCAACAAATTTTTTATACGTGTACTGACCCGAAGCAACAACATCCTCAAAAGCCCTTTTCACCAGTTGCGAACGCTTTCGGTCCAGGACAACTTCATGCAATACGTCGTCGAGGTTCGAGAAATCTTTTTTCAAAGATAAGTAATGAACACCCGGCTGCAGAATACCGTTATAATCTCCTTCCGTGAGAATCTGGCATGTTCGTGTTGCACAGCATTCCAAATGCCGCGGAGAAATGGCGTACAGCGGAACGCTGCCATCCATTCCGGGAAAGCAGACTGCTTCCACTTCTTCCATTTTTGCACATGGATGTTTCCGCAAATACTGATCTGTGCACTCCCGGATGCTGCCATTGAAATCAATCAATCCCGTACCACTTTCCACACCAATCGTATATTTGCACATGGCAAGAAAGTGATACCATTCCTGTCCCCGTATGGCATCTTTTTGCTCCGTAGAGATATCTGTTGCCAGCCCCATAGAAGGTGCCCGCTGCCGAAAAATGTCAGCAATTGTCTGTTTGAGAAATCCATGCCGGCCAAACCAATAAAAGGGTTTACCGGCCGTCCGATAACCGATGTCAATGGACCGATTATTTAGAGACTGCTCGGAAGGTACAATTTGTCCAAGCTTTTTCTCGTCAAGATAGCCAGACAGAACGCGTGAGAATCGGACCCGATTGAAATCAACTTTCCGGTAAATCGCTCGCCATGTATCGGGGGGTGCCACACTGAAAACGATGTCTATCTTGAATTCATTGATGAAGTCGCTGAGCAGGTCGGAGTAGATGAATTCATCCTGGGGAAGCATGACTTTGATTGCCCGAGAATCCTTCAGTATGGCGGCCCGCTTGAGCATTTTCCTAAAATGATCCGGCCCCCGCCAGTGATTGGTCAAAAAAAATGTGTGAAAAACAATCAGATCAAAATCAATTTTTAATACATAACGGGGAACGCTTTTTAAAACAAGATTCAGATAATAAACGTCGTCTTCGGCGTAGCGTCTGAAAGCGTAAAGATGCTCTGAACTGGCAGCGCGCATGGGATATTCCGCATAGGCGGTAACCAGAAGAATCTTTCTCTTACGCCGGGCACCGGGCATTTTCATGTCATCCATCAGATGAAAGATTGCATTTGGGCATCATGCTTTTTCATGCAGGATTCAATCAGGGGCAAGTTTTGCCTTGTCCACTCGATGGTTCTTTTCAACCCTTCCACCAACGTCACCCGGGCTTCAAAATCAAGACATTCCCTGGATTTTAAAGTACAGCCGAATCTCTTGCCGGAATGGTCCCATTCACGCGCAGGCTTGATTTGAATCGGCACAGAATTGCCTGTGAGAAGATTGATATTCTCTGCCAGTTCCTTAATGGTGATTTCGGCGCCACTGGCCAGGTTATAGACATCACCGGATTTCCCCGCAAGGGCACAGGCAATCAAGCCCCTGCAAATATCATCGACGAATATGAAATCCCGCGATACCAGCTCTCCCCCTTCCACCGGTAATGCTTCCTTTTTAAGCGACTTGAAAACAAATGTAGGAGTCACATTACGCCAAACGGTTGCCGGTGTCCCTCTCCATTGGCCAGCTCCAAGAATTTCACCCGGACCATAAACATTCTGAAAACGGGCACGCACAGTGGGCAGACCATGACGATCATGGTAATATACAGAGTAGAATTCCCCGATGATCTTCGAAATGGAATAGGGACTATCCATCTTTAATGAAATCGGGGCGTCCTCCGCTGTGGCATGGGCCTGATCATACGTTTTTTCGGCTACTGCGCACCCTGCGCTGGAATAGACGACTTTCTGCAGCCTCCGGAACCCTTTGATCCGTTCAAACAGCTTGAGTGTTGTCAGCGTGTTATTTTCATGGTCGGCTAGAGGATCATGAATGGAGCTCTGGTTTCCGTGATAGGTTGCCAAATGAAAGAGATAGTCAATGTCATCCTGTAATGTTGCCAGAATCGCATCGTCGGCAATCGATCCTTCCCGGAAGACAATGCGCTTATCATCAGGGATATTAAACTTTTCCGCCGACAGTAAATTGTCGATAATAATAACCTGGCATGGATCGGCTGTCGACAGAATCATCTTTACCAGATTGCTGCCGACAAAACCTGCCCCTCCCACCACAACAATCCTTTTATTATTGAAATGCTTATTATCGTTCATATATTCTCCCTGTATTTTGATTGGTTATCTACCTGATTGGTCCAACAGTGGAAAGATGGCTGAAAATATCGGTTACCCCGTATTGATCATACCACTGCAGCTGTCGATTTATTGTTTCAATAAAATTGTGGGACGCCTTCCATCCAAAAGCTCGTTCTGTTTCAACCGGATCCAGCACGACAGCGGGAACATCGTCTACACCCGGCGGAACGATCGGCACTTCACCGGGATTTACTCCAAGATACGACGCCACGGCATCGAAGACATCTTTGATGGTGTGCCCCTCCCCTGTTGACACATTGAATACGCCTGCGGGCGCTTCCGGATTCAACACGATATCCATCAGGGAAAAAAAGTCTTCCATGTCAAGGAAATCCCGAACGGTATCACTGCAAAAACATTTCTGTCCCGCCTTCAGGCGTTTGTAAAAAGTGGGAATTGGCCCGATAGCCAGACGCGGCCCGCAGATATTGGCAAGCCGAAGTGAAATGACAGGAAGGCCCGATTGAAGCAGATAACGCTCGCCAGCTGTTTTTGAGATACCATAACTTGTAAACGGCGCCAGGGGGTGAAAAACAGAAATCGGCACCTTCGATGGCCGCCCATAGCAGAGAGCGGTCTGGAAATTCACAAAACGCCTGACGCCTGAAGAGAGTGATGCCTTGGCGATGTGTATTGTGCCGGTGATGTTGGTTGCGGCGTCCTCGGCCCAATCAGCCGGGTCCTTGTAGGCTGCTGCACTGTGAATTACATGGGTGGGTTTAAAACGTTCGAAGCATTCCCGGACAAGATCCGCACTGGCAATACTACCTTCAACAACCTCCAGGCCTGATACCGGCGGCAATACTTCTTTCTTGCCTGTCGCAAAATTGTCTATGGCAAGAATTTGACAACCTTGCGGGATATACCGTTCGATCAGATTTGAACCCAGACAACCGGCTCCACCCGTTATCAGTATGCGCATAGATATCCTCCTACTTTTTATTGTTATCAATGCGCAGGTGGGTATACCCTCCCTGAACACCAAATTGTCTGTAGTACGCAACCGCAGCATCAGCAGTGCCCTGCAGAGGCGTAAATGTAATATCCCCGAAGTCGGCAAATGTTTTCGATGGATCAAGCAGAATGGAAGGCGCATCATCCGGTGCCAGATCCCGCATTTCCGGTTCGGGATATTCGGGCAATGACATGGCGGTTACAACGGCGTCATAGAGTTCCTTAATGGAGACATCTTTTCCTGAAGAAAAGTGATAAGTCCCGTGACCCACGCCGTCACAGGCCCGCACGACGCAACCGGCCAGATCCTTTACGAACACGAAATCACGGCGGGCCCTGGTCACAAAACAACGTTTATTCTCGGATAGCCGTTGATAAAAAATGGGCAAAGGGCCGCTGACATTGCGGGGGCCAATCACATTTGCCAGCCGGAATGTCACATAATTGAGCCCTGAAATTTCCAAGAAATCTTCGTTCGCCGTCTTGGTGATGGCATAACTGCTGTTGGCCGGAAACTTCGGATGATCGAGGCGAATCGGTTGCTGCAATGGTTTCACTCCATAACAGAGGGAGGTTTGAAAGTAGATAAAGCGGCCCACATGATTGTCCAGCGCCGCTTTAATGATATTAGCGCCACCCACACAGTTCGTCAAAGCGTCACTATACCAGTCATTAGGATCCTTATAGGATGCCGCCGTATGAACAATGACATCCGGTCTAAAATCAGCCGTCAGTGAATCGACGAGGGCTTTATCGACGATGGTGTCAATAACCACTCGCAGTCCCGAATGGTCGGCCAGATGTTCCCGCCGGCCTGTCGCCAAATTGTCAATCACGAGGACTTCATCTCCTCTTTCCAATAACAATTCCGCAATATGCGAACCAATCTGCCCGCAACCGCCTGTGATCAATGCTTTCATTTAAATCCCCTTTTTCCTATGATATGAGTTTATTCTTTGCGCGCCATTCGACGGCCCGATCATGGTATAATTGGTGCCAGAGCTCCAGGCTCAGCAGGCCCCATGTTTTTCGAGAAAAGCGGTTCCCGCTGTGCAGATTGTTCAACAAAGCCCTCTGATTTAAGTAGGGGCGTTTCTTTTCCAACATGCCCTGAAAAATTTCTTGGACAAAATCACTCAGCTCATTGTCGAACCACTCTTCCAGCGGGACCGGGAAGCCCATCTTGTCACGCCGGTTGATAATTTGAGCAGGAAGATCATCAGCAAATTCAGTCTTGAGCAGATGCTTCATGGAACCGCCCTGAAATTTCACATCTGCCGGCACAGTTGCCGCAAATTCAACAAGCGGATGATCCAAAAACGGCACCCGGCTTTCCAATCCGTGAGCCATGCTCATTCGATCTTCAACCTGCAACAGAGCGGGCAAAAGACATTTGAAATCGAAGTGGGTCATCCTGTCAAAGTAGGCTTCTTTCTTTACATTGGCAGAACTGTTAAAGATCGTTGCAAAGTCTTCGAATACCTTCCTCCGGTCGAAACTAGCCCAATCAATTTCTTCTGTCATATCCGTTGAGCGGTCCACCAAACGGAAATATCGCTGATCCATCGGCTCGAAAAGCCCTTCCCGCCAGAATTCCCTCATCAGCGGTTTATACTCCCTCAACAGACCGAGGTTGGGGACAATGGATTCAATGGTAACAACATAGTTACCATTGTGATAGGTGCCGTCAATAGCCGCTTTTATGCATTGTTCAAAGTAGGCCAGCACATATCGGGCGTAACCGCCGAATATTTCGTCACCGCCCTGGCCACCCAGTACTACTTTGAGGTGTTCTGATGCCAGCCTGGAAACCATATACTGGGCAAAAGAACCGGGCCCTGCTGTGGGAAAATCCAGTTTATAGATAACATCTCTGATAAAATTACGGAAATCCGAGCCCGTAATATCGATAACATGAAGATTTCCGCCGGTATGATTTACTGCCATACGGGCATAGTCGCTTTCATCATATCCGGAATATTCCTTGAATCTGCCATGGAATCCCATTGGATAAGCATTGCCATCCCGATTTGCCAAAACGTGCAGAAGGCTTGAATCAATCCCTCCTGATATGTAACTCCCGACCGGCACATCACTTCGCAGATGGAGCTCCAATGATTCATTCACAAGCTCACGTAATCGTCTCCGAAAGTAGCCGGGACTGTGATCGAAATCGATCTCGAAGTGAACATCCCAATAACGCCACACCTTGACTTGACCGTTTTCAATCGCCAAGGCATGACCGGGCAGTAATTGATGCACACCTTCAAAAAGCGTTTTCTCGCCAATGGTATATTGAAACGTCAAATATTCGGCTAAGGCGCTGCGCTCGGTGGCAATCTCCGGTAAGAAAGGCAATAAAGCTTTCGCTTCAGAGGCAAAGTAAAATACATCCTCGACCTGACAATAATAAAACGGCTTGATTCCGAAACGGTCGCGAGCACAAAACAGCCGCTGCCGTTTGCTGTCCCAGATGGCAAAGGCAAACATACCCCGCAGGTGGTCCAAACAGTTTTCGCCATATCTTTGATATGCGGCCAGAATGCACTCCGTATCCGAATGGCTTTTGAATGTCCATGAAGCTCCAAGAGATTGCCGCAATTCTTTATAATTGTATATCTCCCCATTGAAAACAATGATATTCCCATCATTACCGATCATCGGCTGCCTGGCCATTGGGGAAAGATCGATGATGCTCAATCGTTTGTGCGCAAAACCGATAAAAGAATCCTGATGCTGCCAGATTCCTTCATCGTCAGGCCCCCGATGCTGGATAAGATGGTTCATCACAGATAGTGATTGGTTTAAACCGGGAAGTGACTTACCCTCTAAGTGAATGATTCCTGTAATGCCACACATATTGCTTTCTTTATATCCTTTTCTTTCAGATTGAATAATCTCTTTATCAATTTATTCATGGATTTGGAGCTTTTCATAGTGATACTGGTACCATGTTTCGATTGAATACAGGGCCCATGTTTCACGATTCATTGTTACATGTTTACTTATATCAATGTCCATAATCTTCCTGCTTGCCAATGACGAAATCATCGGTCTTATGAGCTTCCAATCCCATTTCTGATAAGGGACGGGGAACCCCATCTTGTCATAACGCATTCTCACTTTTTCCGGCAGGATCCCTTTCAATGCTTCTCTCATCATGAATTTCGGTATCGGTGCTCGATTACGCGGATCAACAGAGCAAACATATTCGACAATATGATGATCCATTATTGGATTCACCGGTGTTACACCGGTGTACTTCCCTACATATTCATCAACTGTTAATATCGCCGGCAATCCAACACGCAAATTAATATTCAGCACATTGTTTTCGACATTTTCATTATGGTCCCAGAATTCCAATATTCGCCTGGTTGCGTAAGACGTATCTCTCCCCCTGGAAAGGAGACCGCCTGCCAGTGATGGAAAACCATCATTTAATGTTTTTTCAACCATTGGTTCGTATCTTACCATATAGCGATCCCGCAGCAGATTTTTTGCTGCATCCGCCAGCGTCAGCATGACCGTATTCCAGTTGTATCCAAGAAATATTTCATCCCCTCCCTCACCGGTAAAGGCGAAATCATAGTGATGTTTTTTCGCTTCCTGCGCAACCAATACCTGCGGCAAGATGCCCAACCCCCCACATGGATCAGGCAATATTTCCGGAAATACCGGCATCATTTCCTGAAAATTCTTTTGATTAATCTCAACTTTTATATAATTTTTAATAAAATCGGATTTTGAAACGATAGATTCGATATAATCCATTTCGGAATAGCCTTCCTCCTCGTAAAATCCGGAGAAACACTCATTCGGTTTCGAAAGAATTGTTGAGATGCTTGAATCCAGACCACCACTGAGATAACTTGTGTAATTATTTCCATTCAGCAGTTCCAATCTGTAATGAACGGCGTCCTTCATCAAACCAAGAAGATGTTTTGGATCAAAACCATTATTACCAAATTCAATATTCCAATACTTTTCTTTTCTTAATCCTTTTTTGTTGATTCGCACAAATGTGCCGGGCATGACCTTATTTACACCCGCAAAGAAGGTATCTTCTGTAAAAGAAATCTGAAATTGCATATAATCTGACAGGATATAGGACCAATTCGCATCTGCTTTAACGGTCTTTGCAATCCATGCAGGATTCGTTGAGATGTAAGCCAGTGTACCGTTTATCGCATAATAAATGTTGCATGCTCCAAGTCTGTCTCTAAACAATACCAATTCATCATTTTCAATAAAATACCCGGCAAATTCACCACGTGAATTTTTTACATCATCTCTGCAAATTTTTTTCAGTGTTGACAGGTTAGATATACCGATAACATCGAAACCTGTTTCTATCAGATTTGTGAGATCAACGATTTTTTGAATTGCTTTCAGTTTGCTCATTTGGTTCATTTACCCCACACGATTGATTTTGTTGAATGCCTTATCGAGATAAAATTACGTTTTGCATTATAGCGGTGCATTTAATAGATTGCAGCATCCATTAACATGCTCTCCTCAATCGTTTGTAAAAGGACTTAAAGTATGTTCTTTCGTTTGATTTTAGAAGTGAATATATAAAAAAAGGCAGGAGGCATGTTGCGATCAACGACACCAGGAGTTCTCCGGGCAGCGAAAAATGACGTTCCCAGAGCATTAACACACCATACAGCACATAGATGACACTGAACTGCAAAATTCTTCTCCATTCGTACAAAACCTGGACGTATCTGTGCTTCTGGAGATAATTCCAGACCATTAAACCGAGAACCATGGTTGCAAACCCCAGTAACAATGCCAATGCGGCGCCCAATAACCCATACAAATGAATGAACACAAAATTGAAAACAATGGCAATAGCGGTGGATACGATTTGTACGATCGTCACATATCGGACATCTTTCGCAAAATAAATGCCTGGCAGCAGAATGAAAAAAATCCCTGATATAAAACTGGCGCCCGCGGACAGGCCCATGACCTTATAGGCTTCATAAAATTCCGGCTGCGTCATGATCATGATGACTGGTTTTGCAAATATGAAAAATAGAAGACTGACAGAACCGAAGGTGAATACGTAATAGGTTAATATTCGTCCGAATAAAATACCGGCTTCTTCCTGTTTATCCACATAAGACATAAAGTATGGCAGCCACGCGCTTTGAAGGGCGGAAACCAGAAGGCTCATAGCCATGCCAAGATTAAACCCAATGTTATAAATTCCCACCGCATCAAGACCTGATAAATATTGTAAGATATATTTATTGCCATGCTGAATCACAAAAACCATAAAAGCAGAAGGGACCAGCGGCAACCCCAGAAGCAGCAGTTTATGAATCATTTTACGGCTCGTCTGTACTTTCAATCTGAAAAACGTGAAAGATGAAAAAAGGAATAAGCCTATCATACTGGCAACCAATGTGCTTTCGACCATGCCATGGACGCCTCGTTTAAAGAAAACAACCAGGGCACAACTCAGGGCAATCGAGAAAAAAGTAGTAACGATTGTCAAAACAACAAATAATTTGGCCTTCTCCTCGAACTGAAGATAAAGCGTAAATGGAGAAGTCAGAATCGTCATTCCCGCAGTAAGCAACGTCATAACAATGAGATCAGCATAGTTCTTAGTATTGAAGGCAAGCTGGCTGATTTGATTAGGAAATAAAAAAGCACAGGCATAAAGCAGAAATGTGCCGGCCAAAAGGATAAAAAAAGTCGTCCAGATAGTTTGCTGTTTATGAGCGTCATTATTTTCATCAAAATAGCAGATGCCTACCGCACCGTTTACTCCCAGTGAAAATAAAGAAACAGCAATAAAAGAAATCAACCCTAAAATTGCTATAACGCCGTAATCGGCCGGAGAGAGATAAGCGGTAAAAAGGGGAAGCAACAGGAACCCGATAAAACGATTAAGAACTTGACCAATCCCATAGATAAACGTACTTTTGGTCAAACGGTTCAATTGTTCTTTTATCATTGAAACCTTTGCTCAACGAATCAGATTGCCACGGTTTCACTGATTCTATTGGCGCCTGAAAAATGAAACATAATCATTCTGCTTAAGTGATCGGAAAAATCCTGCCGGTGAACGACTTTCCATGTTAATTTCTGCTCTTGCAACATGATTCCGAGTGGGTTTATGAAACATGTGAATTTTTATTTCCGGCGTCCCGTGATATCCGCAAAAAATCTTTGCAGCCCGTATTCCCGGATTTGCAGGTATTTTTCAAACACTCCCAGGTATCTCAACAGGTCGTGGATCAGGTACTTGAACCGCTGAGGCATTAGGTACATGTTTGAATTTCTTTCTCTTGATATTAGTTTTTTTAATGCTTTTTTTTCGGCTTCGCTCTCAGATGTTTTTGCACGTACCTGCCTGCTTGAGCTTCCAATCACAGTATTTACAAATTTTCTGTATGTAAATCGTCCTGATTCGACAATATCACGATATGCGTTACCGGCAATTGCTTTGCACAGGTCGTGATCTCCAATCTGTTCGATCACCTGCTTTAAGTTGCTCCAATCTTTTTTAACTTCAATGTAATGGATTCCGGGCTTCAATATGCCCCCATATTCACCTTCAATGAGTATCTGACAGGTTTTGGTAATGCAGCATTCAAAATGCCGCGGAGATAGGGCAAAAAGGCTGAGATTGCCATCCAATCCAGGGAAACAGGCTTGCTCCACTTCATCAAACGATGCATCCGGCCTTTGACGAATATAATCATCAACAAGTGCTTTAATCTGGCCGTCGGGGTCAATCATACTCGCGCCCCCTTCACATCCCAGAACGGTTCTGCATCTGCTGAGGAATTTGTACCAGTCATCCCCGAAATAGACATTTTGGGCCGTATCCGTTGCAATATCAACCTTAAGCGCACTCCCCCGGCACGCATCAACAAATTTCTCTGCTATTTGCCATTTCAGGCAACCATGCCTCCCCAAGTAATAAGGAACTTTTCTGGCACGATAACCTATATCAATATCTCTTTCATCATTAATGTACTTTGAAACACGCTCCAGGGAAGCCTCATCGATATATCCGGTAAGAACAGTAACAAAATCTTCAACACCCGACAATTCCTTTGGATATACATTTCTCCACTCGGTCTCTGGAAGACACGTGAAAACCATCTTAATCGAATACTCCAGGAAAAACCTGCATAACAGATCGGTATTAAGATATTCATCGTGAAGTATGGCTACCTTATATCCGGCAATCGTTTTCAGTTTCTGCCATTTCACTAACTGCTTCTCAAATTTGCTTCTGAAAAATCTGCAGGCACAGAGCGTATAATGATAAATGACAATATCGAAATCGACCCGGTTAATATACGCCGGAACTCCGGTCGCAACATTCAAATAGTAGCAATCCTCTTCGGAATAGCGGGCAAATGAATAGAGGTGCTCAGAAATGGTATTTCTGATGTTATTATTGTTTTCCTGGAAATAAACAATCAGTACTTTCAAGATACTTTGTCACCTGTGACGTGCCGTTATGTTAACAGCAAAACCGTGAAACTGTCCAACATTCCTGCTTGACGCACGTAATAATGGTTTTGAACGGTCAATATAACCCGTAATATTTACGCATAAATGAAATCCATCTGCAGCAAGCGGCAGACGGATTTGACCCGAAGAGATTTAACGGCCTGTCTGCCTTCTAATACTAACGCCATTCTTCTCCTGATTGTATTCTTTCCGGTACCCGTTTGCAAACACGGCTCACTCCCTCACGAAGGGACACTTTAGGAACAACTTTAAGCAGTTTTGTCTGTCTCTCCAGGGAGGGGCGTTTGACTTGTGTCATCCGGCTGGGGATTTTAATGTGCTTTATCAATTTTTTAGAAGCAGACAGTTCATTGCGGACTATTTCAGCCAATTCGTCCATGCCGATCACTTCCGGATT
>Ga0105104_10001409_pt1 | contig 18059 bp, 23 predicted proteins | sample PPLLaktember2015_3_FD_87034 | JGI IMG/M metagenome (GOLD analysis project Ga0105104, IMG submission 87034) | Freshwater sediment microbial communities from Prairie Pothole Lake near Jamestown, North Dakota, USA - PPLs Lake P7 Core (6) Depth... | ecosystem: Environmental > Aquatic > Freshwater >... | reverse complement strand
GTGCCGGCTCGGACGCGCCACCTTCAAAACGCTGCGAAAGGGTCTGAACAGTCAGGTTCTGGCTGCTCGGCGGATCATCAGCTGGATCATCCCAGCCTATTTGTTGTGATTTGCTCATCCGACAACTTTCCCGGACCACTCCTCTTTTGACACGTTTTCTAAGATTCTTACCTGAATTCTATTGCCGCGCAAAGTAACCGTCATCGTATAACGATCTAAAGGATATGATGTGATCACCTTCGGGACGGTGATTACCGTTTTTGATTTTCAAATTCCATAAGGGTACAGAGAGAGGAATTATCGTGTCTCTGTCCGGATATGCTGCAATCATTTTGTCCTTGGGTGTTCTTCAGCAGACACGAGGCATTCTCGCGCCTGAGAGATTGAATTGAAGACCACTTCGCCGCTGGGCAACCTGCTTCCTTCCGCTTGATGAAAGAATATCCCCAGTCCAAATGGTATGCAGAACTGCAGCTTCATCGAACATGCGTGTTCCAGAACTATTTAGCCTTTCTTCTATAGTTCCTGTGCCAGTTTGTTTTCATGAACCCTTTGCTCTTCCAGTATCTCTCGCATCAAATCACAAACACCCAATAGTTTTGAATTCGCTACGCGGTAATAAACATTTTGTTTCTGATGATCTGGCAGTACAACTCCTATGGAGCGCATAACTGCCAAATGACGTGAAACTGTGGGTTGGGATTGCTTCAGGATCTCTGCCAGTTCATTGACACATTTTGGGCCATCTCGCAGGTTATGAAGGATCTCCAGCCGAATTGGAGATCCCATTGAACTACACAGTCTGGCTTGGATGTCAAAAACAGTTTGCGGCTTCATCACTTTTCCTCTGCGGGAAGGCAGTCTGACCAATTCTGGCATCGATGCAACTCCTTTCACTACTTTTTCAATTCACTTAGGCAATGTCCTCTCGCCAGTAAAGAGACCTCATGTCCAGCCTTACACAACCTGGCTGCGAACAGGCTACCCAACGGACCAGCACCACAAACTAGTACTTTCATTTTCCGCCCTCCGTTAGCATTTCGACTTTTGCCCAAGGCCGACCCTTTGTTAGCACCGTACCCAAAGTATCAAAATCAAAAATCGCCATCTGCTCCCTGACATTGGCAAAGAGTATTCCGGTCATCTGCGCTGCAGGCTTTCTGGTTTCCTCTTTAATGCAGCTTTTCCACGTGATCAACGATCTGCCCGTTTACGCAAGCCAAAACAGCTTCCTCGATATCAACAATATCGGTGACCACTGGGCAGATGTTGCGCGCTTTCATGCTTTCATAGGCGCCCATTCCCATACCCCGGCAAAGCAGAGCTTCACAATCAGTGATCGCTTCTGTCATGCGGCCGTGGCGGTGATCGGCCTCCGGGCCAAAGCCATGCCGTCCTCCCGAGGTTTCTTCATGATGTCCCTCTTCATGGAATTGGGTGTGCCCCAGCTTGTTACGCATCTCACGGTCAACGATTTTGTTGTCTTCAACAGTGAGAACGAGGTAGTAAGGTGCCCGGCCAAAGTGCTGGCTAATGGTCTTGCCATCATCGGTAATTGCAGCGATTTTCATTTTTGATTATTGCTCCTTTTCAGTAGTTTCCTGGTGATGTGCACGGTGGACCAAGTAATTGACCAGTGCCAAACCTGCTATGATAGCGAGCGGGATGATTTCCCAGAACACGAGCAGGCCACCCGGTTGCTCCTCGGTTTGTGAGGCATCTGTGGTTCGATTGATAACACTTTTTGTCGGATAGGCAGCAGTATAGGGTGCAGCGACTCGTACCTGGCTGATCCCAGCTGTCTGATCGAAAAACTCGACACGCTCATTGCATTCCTCGGGGTGACATTCCTTGCACTTCGAGACATCCTCATTACTGACCGGATGCGCTGTACGATTGGGGTGAGCTGTCTCCTGGGTGACTGCCTTGGGATCCCCGCCATGACAATCCACACAGCGCATGGGCGATTCTCGAATACAGAACCAATTCCCCGTGTCATGCAGGAAATACAGGTCCTCGTGACAGTTCATGCACTTGTCTTCACTTCCTTTGGTTGGAATGGACTGAGCTTGCGCAGGTGTATTCAAGGATAGAGTGATGATTACGATGCACACCAGCGTTAACAGTGTGAACAGGGTTGATGATGTTTTATGGGACACGGCACACCTCCTTTCAGGTGTCTGGCCCGTTCTAACTCCCAAAGTGACGCTCGGAGGGCTGGTCGCGTTCATCCAATGGACAAAGCACCAGGAGAAGTTTGGATTCGGACTCACCCTCATTCTGCCAACGGTGGGGCAGATAGGCCTCGAACATAAGACTATCACCTGGTTCAAGCGGGTATGCCTGATCATCCACGTGATAGACAATATGACCCTCAAGACAGTAAACAAACTCGCGTCCTGTGTGTACGATGGGAGTCTTTCCACTATCTGACTTGGGTTTAAGAGTGACAATGAGAGGCTCCGCGCCAAAGCGCGTCATGCCAGCACCAAGGTCTTCCACCAATCCATGAGTAAAGACAGCATGAGGTCGATTGCCTGCATGCTGATAAACCACCTTTTTTTGGCCTTCATCCGTTTCAAAAAATGCCGAGATGGGAACCTGTAGGGTTTGTGCGATCAACTGGAGTGTGCTGACGCTGGGGGAGGTGCGCCCGTTCTCGATCAAGCTGAGTGTATTGACGTTCAATTTGCTTGTCTCTGCCAGCGCACGGATCGAGAGTCCTTTGCCCATTCGAATCTCACGAATACGGCGACCAACATCAATGTTGCTTTCATGACTCGTCTCGGCGACCAGTAACCTGGAGTTTTTACCATTTCCACCCGGTGCATTTTTCGCATCAAAAGATGAATTGCTGTGTTTCGCCATCCAATTTTCTCCATTCATTGTTTCAACTAATATTATAGTTGTTTTGTCTATTAATTACAATAGCACAACCACTATAATGTTTTATCGAAATGGAAGGTGTCTGTTTTTTTCTGTCAAATGCGATAATTCCCGGAAGGTATGGCCAAGACCTTCACGAAATTTATCCCGACTACTCCCTCAGGGCTCACGATGACGCCCTTCCTCTCGGCTAACGATTGGTGCAATCAACCTTTATTCACAGGGTCTTTCACCCTCTTGCCAGTGCCCATACTGAGCGCACGAGAAAAACCGCAGGTGCTGAGCCTGCGGTTTCCTTTCACTTCCAATCAAGCTATCTATTACCCCAGCGCCATCCACCACGTTGGTTGGACGTACCGATGATCAAGCTATAGGATGTCTCGTCCAGATACTGCGGTGCATATGTCTCGCCTGTTTGTCGCTGCAACGTTGACGTGAAGGCGCGCAGGTGATTCTCTGAACCTCTCAGCAAATTATTGTAAACCAGCTTGATATCTGCGTTCATAGTTCTCGCGATCCGGGTTTGCAGATCAATGATGTCGATCTGCTCAATGACAGCTCCCACTTTCAACGCGTCCGCCAGGGACTTAACTCCCTGTGCGACCAGCTTGTCATACAGCTTCTGCAGATCAGGGTTTGTAAATTCGCCAATCCCCTTTCCGGTCGCGGGGTCGGCGATCCCGTACTGCTCCAGCAGCCGTTTGATGGCGGCGGTATGTGTCGCTTCACTGTTGGCAATGTTCTGAAAAGCCGGTAATCCCCAGGTTGCGTAGAGGGTTACATACACATCATGCGCCACTTTCTCTTCCTCGCGCATAAAGATCAAATCATCCTGCTCGTTTGCGGAAAGATATGCCCCAGTGACAGATACTGCCTTTGCAGAGACAGGAATCACCGAAGCAAACGCTGTTCCCACCACCGCGATCAACAATCCAACAATCAATATATTTTTCATGTTTCTATCCTTTCAGTCAGGTTTTGTATGATGGCAGTCTACCCGGCAGGTTTAAAGCGGGTTCAAATATTCGGTGAAGAATCCATAAAGAGTTTGGCATTTGAAATGACCACTGCAAAACAATCGCGACACAAAACATCAATCCTCGAGGGAGTGAATATCTTTATACAATCTTCATAAATCCTTTATTCCGTATATACAAATAAAAATTACACTTCGTACATAATAAATTTTGGAGGTACGCATGGTAAACGCCTTTGGAAAACGGGTTCGCTTGTTTCGCCCACGCACGATTTGGATTCGCAGAATCGTCCAGTGGTTCTTCTTTTTACTCATTGCCCTGATCGCGATCAACCATACGCTGGCGGAGAGCGGGGCGGCGATCCCCATTCTTTCGAGCGCCTCGCTGCATGCGGTCTGTCCCTTTGGTGGTGTGGAGACTCTCTACACCCTTGCTTCCAGCGGATTGCTCATCAAAAAGATCCATGCCTCCGCGCTTGTCCTGGCAGGATTAAGCCTGCTGCTCGCAATCTTCTTCGGTCCTGTTTTTTGTGGATGGATCTGCCCGCTGGGCACAGTCCAGGAATGGGTCGGCAAGCTGGGGCGTAAGTTTTTCAGGCGCCGCTACAACCATTTTGTCCCAACGAAACTCGACAATGTTTTGCGCTATGCCCGCTACGGGATTTTGATCTGGGTCCTGTACGTTACGGCGACCAGCGGCACGTTGATCTTCGAGGCGTATGATCCCTACTTCGCACTCTTCAACTTTTGGAGCGGCGAGGTTGCCCCCACGGCCCTGCTCATCTTGGGTGCTACCCTGGCGCTTTCAGTTTTTGTCGAACGACCCTGGTGCAAATATGCCTGTCCATACGGAGCGGTGCTGGGACTGACCAACCTCTTCCGCGTCTTCTCGATCAAGCGCGCTGTCTCTACATGCAAGGCGGATGGCGCCTGTTCCATCATGTGTCCCATGAACATTCCCGTGGATAACAAAATCATCGTGCGGGATCACCAATGCATCTCCTGTCTCGAATGTACATCGGAAGCGATCTGCCCTGTGGCGCGCACGGTCGTCTTCACCAGCGGAGGCCTGAAATGACTCTCACGTCCAAATCTCTTGCATTCATCCTTTTCATCATCATGTTTGGTGGCATCGCGGTTTCAGCTGCGTTGGGTTGGTGGCAGACAGAGTCCACGAAAGTCCCTGCATCGTTCACGGAAGGCGAATATGCGGGTCAGGCCAACCCGGCGGATATCCGCGGTTCCTATACATTCGGCGACATATCCAATTCGTTCGATGTCACACCGGAAGTTCTTGCACAGGCGTTTCAAGTCGCCCGCGACGATCCAGCCTCCTTTGCGGTGAAGGATCTGGAATCGCTCTACCTCGACAGCGGATACGAGATCGGTACAAATTCAGTTCGGTTATTTGTCGCCTTTTATGCTGGTCTGCCCTTTGACACAACCGGACAGGAAATTTACCTTCCCAGACCCGCCGCGGACATTCTGCTGGATCACACGACGCTGACTCCCGAACAGGTGACGTATCTGCAAACCTACGCTGTAGAAGTGACGCCCGTCTCCAGCCCGGATGTTGAGTCGGCTCCCATTCAAAGTGCGGAGTCCACCTCTGAAACGGAATCCGCTCAACCTGCGCCCGAAGCGACGACCTCCAGCACGGAAGGATACATTGTCAAAGGAAAAACCACCTTTGGAGAGATGGTCGGTTGGGGCGTCCCGCAGGACGTCATAGAACAACTGATCAGGGCGCCCATGCCCGACCCGGCGATCACAGTCAAGGATTACGCAACTGCAAATGGGTTGGATTTTGAAACACTCAAGCCTCAGTTACAAGCAGCAGTTGACAAGGCGAAAAAGTAGAATCGAGTAGGGAGCGGTTAGCCACCGCTCCCTCTCACGCCTGTGCTGACTGCTTGCTCATCCGTCAGTTTTTTTGAGAAATCGAAACGGGAAATTCGGCAGCATACCCTGTTTTGAGTTCACAAGTACTGGCTTTATTGTTGGTATTCCTGCCAGTTATTATGCCTCCCAAATAGTTACAGCAAGATTGACCGTTAGTTGAAGGTTGACACCAGCTCAATAGGATAAGGCAGAATTTTGTAGACCCGCGAGTATTCTTTTTGTCAGAAAGAATACTCGCGGGCGTTCGTTAGGTCTATTTTGTAGAACGAATTTGAGGTCCGCTGAGCGGAGCGCCGAACAGCGGGGCAAATACACAAAAATCAAATAGCCCTGCCAGTAGCGGGACAAGACCAATGATGGCAACAACAATACCAGTTGTTCCAGCAAGGACCATTATTCCCCAAAGGAGTAGGGCGAGGCCTGCGATAACACGAGTAACACGACCGGCCGTAGATGCCATAAACTTTATAAACGGATTCATTTCTTGTATCTCCTCGAATGTAGCTTTTTTCTTTGCTTCCAGCAGGGAGCAATAGACTCTTTAGTTCAAAAATTTTGCCAGCACGTCGTTGGCTTCCAACAATAAATATTCGATCCCGTCCAGCTTGAATTCGCTGCCGCTGTATTTGGCGAATAGGATCTTGTCATTCACCTTCAACTTGACCTCCTGATCGTCGCCTACTGCCACGACCAGACCGGTTTGTGGTTTTTCCTTTGCGGTCTCCGGCAAAAGTAAACCGGACGTTGTTTTGCTCTCCTGCTCGAGCGGTTTGATGAGCACGCGGCTTCCCAGGGGTTGAAGATTTAGTTTGGACATATCAGCCTCCATAAATTAGTTATTAAGATATTTATCGATCTTTACGCGGTCGAAGCCGACCACGATCTTTCCACCAATGTCGATGACCGGCACGCCCTGCTGTCCGGAACGGCGGACCATGTCACGCGCCGCGATTGGGTCACGGCTGACATCTACATCCTTGAACTTGATACCCTTCTGGTGAAAATACTGTTTCGCCATGTTGCAAAACGAGCAGGTGGGCGTACTAAAAACGATCACACGAGGGTGGGGTTTTGTGTCTGTCATTTGATTACTCCTCTGTCAGTAAAGGGGTCACATATTTTTCGAGCATTGCCTGGCTGATTTCACCTGTCCATGCATAGCGGACGGTCCCGGAACGGTCGATCACATACGAGTTGGGCAGGTTGCCATTTCCGAACGCCCGTAGGGATGCCCCATCCGGGTCCAGCCAGATTGGGAACGTCAGATTGTAGCTTTGCACAAATTGTGAAACGACGTTCGCAGGCTCGCCGGCTTCGATAGCAATGATCGAAAATCCTTCTTCACGATGCTCCTTGTAATAAGCTGCCAGGGTTGGCATCTCCGCCTTGCAAGGCGGGCACCACGTTGCCCAGTTATTGACCAGCACGATATCCTTGCGATAATCCGCCAGCGACTCGGTTTTTCCATCCATGGTTGCGAGGGAAAGCTCCGGCGCAGAGTAGTTGACACGAAGCGGTGCAATGGAAGATGGGGAACTTGCTCTGCCCTCACCCTTGGGCAAAGCCATGATGATGAAGGCAAAACCGATCAATAGCAGGCCGCCTGCCATGGGGATGACCGGGTTCGGTTTTTGCTGTTTGCGGCGAACTTTCTTCTTGGACATGAGGCTCCCTGACGACCGAATTAATTGTGGAGTGCACGATTTTAGCCAGCAAGTTCTGTTGCGGCACCGCGCCTGGGTTTGTTACCATTCTTTGGATGCACGTGCCTCAAAAAAGTTGCATATTTCACAAATGCTAAGAGATTCCTGCAACTTTTTTAGGAACCTGGCATCTAAACGATGAACTCAAAAACTGGAGTAATGAAAAATGAAGAATTTATTTGAACTGATTTTTGGAAAACCGGTTTCGACTATCCAAGCACTGGAATTAAATGATCGGTTGAAAAATGGCAAGCGGCCGCTTGTGATCGATGTCCGTCAACCGGATGAGTATCGTCGCGGGCACATTGGGGGTGCAAAACTGATCCCGCTAGGAGAGTTAAGCCACCGCATAAAAGAACTGCCTCAAAATAAAGAGATTGTTTGTGTCTGTGCATCAGGGAATCGCAGCGGATCCGCCACGCGCTTGCTTGCGGGCGCCGGCCTCAACGCAGTCAACATGCAGGGTGGGATGTTGGCCTGGCGGCGAGCCACTCTTCCAGTCAAAAAAGGCGACACGGCGTGATGATGGCGCTCGAGCTGGTACTTGGGTTTGGGATCGGTCTCTCGCTGGGGTTGCTTGGTGGCGGCGGATCTCTCTTAACCGTACCCGCTTTGGTCTATCTCGTTGGACAAACACCGCAAGCTGCGATGACAACCTCGCTGGCAATCGTAGGCGCGAACAGTGCCATTGGCGCACTCTTCCACCGCGCACAGGGAACGCTCGATTGGAAGGTGGCATTCACATTCGGCGGAGCGGGAATCTTGATTTCGTATTTGTCTGCGAATCTCGCCAGTCATCTGCCATCGGCAGTCTTATTGGTGGCTTTTGCGCTGTTGATGTTGGCGATCGGGATCATGTTCCTCCTCCGCGCGAACGAATCCGACATGGCGTATTCACCAAAACCCTTGACGCTTGTCCTGGCAAGCGGCGCAGGCGTGGGGCTTCTCACGGGTGTGTTGGGTGTTGGCGGCGGTTTCTTGGTGGTCCCGGCACTGGTGATGCTGGTGGGACTTCCGGTTCAGATGGCAGTGGGAACGTCACTCGTGGTCATTGCCATGAATAGTACGGCCGGTTTCCTTGGTCACGCGGGGAACGGCACGTTTGATCTTATTCTGACATTGATTTTTGCCTCAGCTGGCTTGATCGGAACATTCGCCGGTGCCAAACTGTCCAGCCGAATTTCATCCTCAAAATTGCAGAAGGCGTTTGCGTGGTTTGTCATTGCGCTGGCGTCCTTCCTGCTCTACGATAATCTTCCGAAAATTTTTTAGATGTATAAGGAGAGATAACCTATGTTTACACAACAGTTCTTTGTTGAGGGATTGGGATGTGCTTCCTATATTGTGGGGTGTGAGGCGAAAGGCATTGCGATAGTGATAGACCCCGATCGCGAGATCCAGAAATATCTCGATGTGACACAGAGCCGCGGGCTGACGATCACGCACATCATCGAAACGCATCTGCATGCAGATCACGTTTCAGGGAATACTGCTCTTGCGGCGCGCACTGGTGCAGACATCTATGTGCATGAAGCCAGCGGCGCAGAATATCCACACAAGCCTCTGCGGCATGATGATGTGATCGAGCTTGGCAATATTCGCACGCGCATCCTGCACACGCCCGGGCACACCCCGGAGAGCATCACCCTGTTGATCTCGGACACAACTCGCGCCGAGGAACCTTGGCTCGCGCTGACAGGCGATACGTTGTTCGTTGGTGATATTGGCCGCCCTGACTTGGTCGGTGTGGAAGCCGCGCGTGGATTGGCAGACAATATGTACGATAGCCTGTTTGAGAAACTGTTGCCGCTCAATGATAGCTTATTGATTTATCCTGGCCATGGCGCGGGGTCGCTTTGCGGAAAGTCGATCGGTGCGATGCGTTCCACGACATTGGGCTTCGAGCGTAAGTACAATCTCGCGTTGGCTCCACGCCAACGTGGTGAGTTTGTTGAATTCGCCACCAACGGACTTCCCGAGCAACCCGGCAATCACACGCGCATCAAAGCCATGAACCGCAAGGGGCCCAAGCCCCTTGGCAGTGTGGAAAGTCGCCCGTTGAGCATTCAAGAGGCGATCCCACATTTCCAGCGCGGCACTGGATTGCTGGATACGCGTTCGAAGGATGCCTATGTACAGGCACACATCCCCGGCTCGGTACATCTGGAGGCAGATTCGCAGTTGAGCAACCGCGTTGGTTTTGTGTTCCCCCCTGATGTACCGGTCATCTTCCTGCTTTCAGACCCGTCCGAGTATGAGCAGGTGGTCTATAGCCTGGCGCGCGTCGGTTACGATAACGTGGTCGGTTATCTTTCAGAAGGGCTGGATGCTTGGGAGAAGATGGGCTTGCCCATTACAGCTGGCGATATCCAGGATGTGGAGCCGACTGAACTGCACCAGATCCTACAGAACTGTACAAATGGAGATTGCCCGACAGTTGTGGATGTTCGCGAACCCTGGGAGTACAGGCAGGGACACGTCCCTGGCGCGGTACTGATCCCGTTGGGACAGCTCTCGGCACGTCTGAACGAACTCGACCCCCAAAAGCCTGTAGCGGTGATCTGTGCCAGCGGTAATCGCAGCCAGTCTGCGGCGGCGCTGCTGGGTCAGAAAGGCTTCAAAACAGTTTACAACGTTTCCGGCGGAACAGGCGCATGGATGTACAGCGGCCTGGAGTTGGAACGTTGATCATTGATCTAAAGGAAATTTGTGATGAAAAAGCAAGCACGCCGCAAGGCACAACAACCCCAAAAGAATAATTTTTTGTTATGGGGCTTGGTCGCCCTATTGATCCTCGGCCTCTCCGCTATCTGGCTAACCTCTCGAGGCGGGGCTGAATCCAGTGGTTATCCGCGTGAGATCTCGGTGGAGGAGGCGGTCGCCAAAAGAGATTCCGGCGCATTCATCCTGGATGTGCGCCAGCCGGAGGAGTGGAACGAAATCCACATTCCAGGCTCGACATTGATCCCGCTTGGTGAGCTCGCCACACGCGTGGATGAGCTGCCGCGCGATCAGGAAATCGTCGTGGTCTGTCGCTCTGGCAACCGCAGCGCTCAAGGACGTGACATTCTGCTCGATGCGGGCTTCACACAAGTCACCAGCATGGCTGGTGGAGTGACGCAATGGAAAGCGGCTGGTTACCCAACAGTGAGCGGGCCATAATCGATAATTCCAGTCTGATTGGACTGATACCTTCCACTGGTGGAAAATAGTCCCTCTTTCCCAGCTTTATGGTCTTCTGAGTTCCCATCATACGCCTGGACTACAGCTTTTTCACAATATCATCATTTCTTTACATGATCTTTACAAGCATTTGCTAATATATGTAAGCCGTATCCAGGAGAAGAAAGCAGCGTCATAGAAAGTGAGAAACTTGGTGTCCAACGAGCAGGAACTTCTTCGGCTTGCGTCCCAGCGAAACCCAGCAGCCCTGGCTGAAATTTACGATACCTATCGGCCGGGTTTATACCGCTATGCGATGCGCCTGCTGGGTCACGCCTCTCTCGCCGAAGACTGCGTGGCCGAAACTTTCACGCGCTTTTTAAAATCCCTTCAAAAGGGATGTGGACCGCGCGACCATTTGCAGGCATATCTATATCGCATCGCACATAACTGGATCGTGGATCTATACAGTGACTACAAAGAAACCATTGAGTTGAGTGAGTCATTGCATTGCGAAAAAGTTCCTGAAGAGGAAGCCGCGCAGCACATCCAACAGCAACAGATGCGGAAGGCGCTCCGCAGTCTGACACCAGACCAGCAAAAGGTGATCTCGCTTAAGTATTTGGAGAACTGGAGCAATGAGGAGATCGCGCGGGTTTTGCACAAACCTGTTGGAGCGGTCAAGTCGCTTCAGCATCGCGCACTGGCGAGTTTGCTACGGTTGTTAAAGGACAAAACCGATGAACAATCAACCTGATTCTGAAGCGATCGTACAGGAACGACTTGACGTGCTCATGGAGGTTCCTGAGCCTGACCCGCGAGTTGTCGCGCGAGCACGCGCACGTTTCCTGGCACAAGCCGTATCTGCAGATGAGTTCCAGCGTCACAACGGGTGGAAATCAATCTTCAGAAAGGAACAATTCGCGATGAACATCTTGGTGTCAGTACTTGTGATCGTAGGTTTACTCGCCGGTGGTGGGATGACTGTGAACGCAGCCCAGAATGACCTGCCAAACGAACCTCTTTATGGCGTCAAAACATGGAGTGAAAACGTCAGCCTGCAGTTCCAGAACAACCCGGAAGCGAAAGTGGAGCGTTTGATGGAACTCACTCAAACCCGCATTCAGGAAATGACGCACTTGATCGAATCCGGTCAGACTCCGCCCGATCAGGTCAGGCTGCGTCTTGAGCAGCACCTGCAGCAGGCATTCCAAGTCTGCAGCAACATGGACGATGCCGCGCTCGATCGAACCCTCCTGCAGCTGCGCGATCAGTTGCAACAGCACGAGCGTGATATGCAAAATTTGCAGGTACATGCTGGACAGGATGCACTACCTATTCTGGAACGCACCCGCACAATGCTGCAGATTCGGCTGCAAGTGGCCGATGACGGAATGCAAAACCATGAAATGTTCCGCAATGCAGTCCGCAATGGGTTCCACTATGGGCAGACCCAGACTCCGCCTACATCGGTTCCGTCCACACCTTCAGCCCCGAATGGGCAGCAAAACGGTCAGTCTACTCCACAAGCTGGTTCGGACAACGGCAATGGGTCTGGACCAAATGGGCAGCAAAATGGACAGTCCACGCCACAAGCTGGTCCGAACAACAGCAACGGGCCAGGTTCGAATCCCAGCGTGACACCCATGCAAAATAATGGTGGCAATGGGTCAGGCTCCGGCAATAACTCTGGCGGGAATAATGGAGGCAGTGATGCTGGAGGTAGCGGTTCAGGTGAAAGCGATGGAGGTGGCGGTTCAGGAGGTGGGAGCGGCTCTGGCGGCAACCGTCCATAAGTGTTCATGTAACATGCCACACCCAACATCTCATTTATGAGAGAAGAAAGGTGATGGATGGGAGAGCCAAAGAAAGCTAAGATTGATATGCAAGCGATAACGCGGAGCTGGCAAACTCCAGCTCCGCCGAGCAGGATAAGGATGCTTTTACGGTGATGGATTTGGAAGAGCAGGTTAGAAAGTATGTAGCCGATTTGCAGTCAGAGATAGATGAATCGATCGATGCCACTCCTCAGGGGTTTGAGGAGTGGCATCGAGTATTTCTCTAGAAGAAGCGGATTGTGGATACGGTTCTGGCGGAAGCGAGAATTGATGAAAACAGGAATATCCATGTAAAGTTTCGCATGGATCTTCTCAAACTTGCTGAGAATAGTTTTGAATCGGCTTCAAAGGGCAAACCAAGGAAATTGAAAAACCCTTTCATGCAAGTCAGATCGTGGCGGTTGCATAATCTCTGAACAACTTCACATACCGGAAATAAAGTTCTACTCTACTGGCGCCTTGAAAGTGTGCTGCTTTGTTGCATTAAAAGCGAACTCCCCGGCTAGAAAAGCAGGGGAGTGGGACATGATTGTTTATGGGAGAGGAAGCGAATACCCATATACGAGTATTCCGTAATACAAAGAAATTTATCCCTGTTTTTGTAGCTTCATCCCATATCTGGGGCTAATTTGTGGTATGTAGCGCTGTAGGACGGAACTTATATCCGTATATCGGATTTATGCCGCGCTGGGCAGCTCTTTGTTCGACTTTGAGCTAAAAATTGTTGCGAAATTGAACTGAGTAGATGGTTGTGCCCAGTTCTTTTGCGTATAGTTATGTGGGATATTTGTTGTTTCCAAGAGTGATTTTAAGGGTTTTACTGGAAGTGTGCTCTCAATGCGTTGCTACATAACAATACAATAAACGAGGCAATCTGATGAGAAGTACCAACAACACACCTTTTCCCATATTGTTATGTGCATGGCGCGCGCGAGTCTGTCACACTTGCCCCTTCGAGATTTCACTAAATCTAGCCCAACTCCTGTCAAAGCAAAAACCTCTTCCTAAAACTAATGATCCTGGAAGGTCGGTCAACCAATCTCCCTAACTTAGGTTGGGAAGATTGGTTATTATCCGATGATCTTTATCAGCACGTGTTTACGGCGCCGGCCATCGAACTCTCCATAGAGAATCTGTTCCCAGGGACCGAAGTCAAGTTTACCATCTGTCACAGCAACAACTACTTCGCGACCCATAATTTGGCGTTGCATGTGCGCATCGGCATTATCTTCGCCTGTGTCATTGTGGCGATACTGGTTGATTGGTTCGTGCAGTGCGAGCTTTTCCAGCCACTGACCATAATCCTGATGCAAGCCTGATTCATCATCATTGATGAAAACAGAAGCGATTATATGCATTACCCAAACCAAAACAAAGCCCTCCTGGATGCCACTCTCACTCAGAGCGAGCTCTACATCAGGAGTAATGTTTTTGAAGCCAAGCCGGCTGGATGTGTCCTTATCCGGTGCACAGGCGGCCGAGGCTTTACAGATCCTCCGCCACGGTTGTCAAGACGCAAGTGGAAAAAACAAGGATTGAGATCGTATGAGCATGATTGAATGAGAAACCGGTAAAAAGTTCGGTCAATTCGTCCACACCCTGATTTCTCTTTTCCTTCTCCAGGCTGCTTGGTGCCGGGGTTGCCGGGGATCGGGTGCACGCTGTGTTAGGCGCTTTTTGACATTCCATTTTCTTGTTCATCCACAATGTACCTCACTTGAAAGGACAAATCGACTCTGGTGTGTAGTGTATGCTATGCACACCATGATCCCAATCTCCCAAATATTCAGTTGGAAGAGGATGATTTTGAGCATATTCTATAACTTTAAGACACGAGCTTTGAACATTCATCAAGGGTTGATATTCCTGCCAGAAGCTAGAAGCGACTTGCCCAAAGTAGTTGCCTGGACTTCCCAATGGGAAATTGCTTTGAAGTGTGCTGAAAGTTGACTCGGCTTTTGCTGTATCGTTCTGCAAGATATATACAAGCATAATACGGTAATAAGCGTAAGCAGCTAAGTTGGGATATTCATTTGGGTCTTGTACCATAGATGGTGAAGCTGTTGGAGTTGGTTCTTTGAATGAAGGAAAATATTTTGAATGATAAATCCAAAAGTCATACTGTTTCCTGTCTTGAGTAAACCATTGTAGCTCCTTGTCATTTATCGTTCGTTGATAAAAAACTAGCGCTTTGTTGTAATCGCCTGCCAATGTTGCTTTGTCTCCATCTTGGACTGCCTGAAAACGGTAATATGGAGCGTCATATTCGCTCTTATTAACTACAATGTTTTGTCCGTTCCACATACAAATGCGGGTTTCTTTTCTGTAGGGAAAGTCGATATCTGGCCAAGGATTACTATTGTTACTCAAAATGATTTCTTTTGTGTCATTGTTATCAATGTCTTGAGTTTTGACTTCAAAAGGTGCTACCGGCAAGAAACTGCAGCCATCTCCACTATTGGGATTTGCTATCAAGTTTTGAAAATCCTTCCCGTTCCATTCATAAACGCGGAGAATTGGGCAGCGATCGCCCATGCAGCCGTCAAAGGAAACAATAACTTCTGCAAGACCATCACGATTGATGTCAGTAACATCAATTATGCTGACACCATCTAAATCACTTTCATAAGTGTCTGTAAAAGTTAACTCATATTTGGCGCCTTTACACGCAAAAACATCTAACCAAATTCCATATGAGAATACGATCTCTGGGATTTGATCTCCTGTAATGTCATCTGCTCGGAAGTAAGTATCTATGTTTTCACTATTCTGTCGTTCAAAAGCAACCAAAATCGATTGCGCTGTTCCTCCTGCATTAAGGAAATTCAGAACGTATTTCGTAAAATGCTGGTTTTGCTCACCAGGAGCTGTTGATTCCCAGGCTTTATCGACATCAAATTCTAAGTTGGGATCTTCCTTTGGACACTGCCCTGATGGAACGTCTGAAGCACTTATTTTTGTTGACGTGCTAAAGGACGGATTTGCTTCTTCACTTGGCGTTGAAGTCAATGAATTTATCGCAAGTGGTTGGCAGGCAGACAAAAAAGTAATGCAAATCAAAATCAGAAATTGCTTCATTGTTCGCTTCAATAACTCCTCGATGTTCTTGCTCCCCAATTTGTCATTTTAGTCAAGCGCCTAACGGCTTGCGACATCGCCCCCTTCAGGGGGTACCCGCTGGTGGGCGGGACGAGATCACGCCGCTTTGCCGGAACCAACTTCAAGCCAAAGAAACCTGCCTGAAAACGCGGCGAGTCCCACCACGCAGCCCCGGCGCAGGTTGCTCCGGCTGCTTGGTGCCGGGGTTGCCGGGGATCGGGTGCACGCTATGTTAGGCGCTATAAGTACTCACCTCAACCAGATTTCTGTCGGGATCAGTAAAATAAACGGAAGTGATTTGTCCCGTTGCTCCGCTCTTCAATATAGGTCCTTCTAGAATTTCAATTTCTTCATTTTTTAAATGTTGAATAACGTCTTGAATGGGCCACTCTGTAATAAGGCATAAATCGCCGGAACCAACGGCAGCATTGTTGCGTTTTTCTTCCCCAAGAAGCTGCAGATTTATCTTTTGGTTCCCAAAACGAAGCGCTCGTCTATCATTGGCAAAAACAATATCATTCATCTGTAAAACACGTTTGTAAAATGCAACTGATTGTTCAACATCAGTTACTGTCAATACAATATGGTCGATATGACTGATCATCTTGCTTCTCCCAACATTACCAGGGCCCGCATTATAGCCACAAGTGACAAACTCTCTTGATAGCCAATCCACACAGTGCTGTTGGAATGGCAGTTACTAAACTCGCTAAGAGGAAGCGCAGTGATGCTTTCCTCTCCTACAATCTGGCGGAACTTCTGCGCCCATATTATGAAATTACGTTTGTGCGCCTAACGGTGTGCGTTACCCGCTGGTGGGCGGGATGAGAGAACGCCACTTTGACGGAACCAGCTTGGGCTCAAGAAACTGTTTGAAAACGCGGCGAGTCCCGCCAGTCAGGCGCACGCTGTGTTGGGCAGTTTTCTCAATGGTTCCGGATCTCTGCCACCATCTGGGTAATTGCATCTATGATGATTTGCGGCTCGTGTACCGAGATGAAGTGGTTAGATGTTTTGGCGACCATGAAGACTCCCTTCGATGATAGTATGGCCAAATCAGCATGAATCTTTAGTGTGATTGCAGCATATTGTTCTCGAGTAGCTGGATCGAGGCCGGGCCAGTCATCTGGACCGCCGGGGGTTTGACTGATCACAACGAATGGAATGTCCCTGAGTGAGCCTGCCTGTCGAACTTGCTCGGCGCTGGCTTTGAAATCAAGTCCATCTATACTGGGTGGCATGATTGCGTATATGTCGGTCTCAGCTATCCGACCATTCGTAATGCCAGGCGCTTCATCCGGCGAGTAAGTCGGATAAGCCGTGGCAAATGCTATACCCGCATCCGGGTATGTAGGTGTGGTATCAACCAAAATCATGCCCGCCACCTCTTCTGGATAAAGATGCGCAAAGACGCGAGCATGATAACCGCCGATAGAGTGCGCAACAAGGATATAGGGCCCTGGCACAGGGATTTCGCTGAGAAGAACGTGCAAATCTTCTGCAATATCCTGGCTGGTGCGGACGCCATCCACGCGATCATAAATGCAAATACGCGTGATGGGATATACATTCTGAATGACCGTACTCCAAGTCAAAGAGGTTGTCGGTTTGTCACCTTCCCCGGCTTCAACGATTGTGACAGGCGTGCCTTCCCCAAAGCATTGGTAACGCAACTTGTATCCGCCTACATCAATACTACCTTCCATGGTGGGGGTAGAAGGTGGCGGAGTATTTTCCGATCTAGGCGTTACTGTGGGCAATGGGGTGTTTTCCATCGTAGGCGTCACTGTAGGTGCAGTTGCTCCACAATCAACAGCAGTCAACGCAATCAATATTACGAAACTTACAAGAATAATGTGTCTAAGGTTTGACAATGTTTTCTCCTCAAAATAATGACTTGATTGAATGTGTTCTTTGCTTTCTGCTAACCACCCAACGGTTTGCGTTACCCGCGGGTGGGCGGGACGAGACAACGCCACTTTGCCGGAACCAACTTCAAGCCACGCAAACTGCCCAAAAACGCGCCGACTCCCACCCGTCGAGTGCACGCATTGTTAGGCAGCACTCTTCGCAAGGGCTTTTTCCTTTTGTTGAAAGCTCAAAACACCACCGAGAACAATACCGTAGATCAGGTGCATCACGGTGGATAGCCCGTACCACTGCAAAACATCCGAGGTCGTCATCTTTATGAGCAGAGGCGCAGTTACAAGGATGGGCTGACTGGCGATTTCAATGTAGAGAATGCCAAGCAGTATGCCTTTCTTGAGGGACGCGAGCCGAAGAGCTCGAACCTGTGTAACAAGCAGACCAAAGAGACCACCGAGTGTCAAACCGAGAAAAAAGTGAAAGAAAGCCCCAAGCGGAACGCCCCCTGGTGCGTTTATGCCTATTCTTAGAAAGAAACTTTGTGCAACGTCTCCAATGAAGGAATAGATCAAATCTACTGGCATGCCCACGGCCAGGAAAAGTCCGGCAATGATGAGATCCATGATG
>Ga0105104_10001408_pt1 | contig 18061 bp, 13 predicted proteins | sample PPLLaktember2015_3_FD_87034 | JGI IMG/M metagenome (GOLD analysis project Ga0105104, IMG submission 87034) | Freshwater sediment microbial communities from Prairie Pothole Lake near Jamestown, North Dakota, USA - PPLs Lake P7 Core (6) Depth... | ecosystem: Environmental > Aquatic > Freshwater >... | reverse complement strand
TGGCTGCCCTTACCAGGCGGTGGGTGCCTTCCCGCGAGACAGGCTTGACCCCAATCCCGGCTGACTCGGGGAAACGCATCTTGGCGTACTCATTCGGAAAATTCTCTTGCAGCAGCCGCTTGAAGCGCTCATTCTCCGGTGTGCCCTCTTCAAACTCGATACCGGCATAGATGTCCTCGGTATTTTCTCTGAAGATGACCACATCGAGCAGCTCCGGGTGCTTGACCGGTGAAGGCACGCCCGGGAACCAGCGCAGCGGGCGGACACACACATACAGGTCCAGGTATTTGCGCAGCGCCACGTTGAGCGACCGGATGCCTCCCCCGATCGGGGTGGTCAAGGGACCTTTTATACCGACCAGGAACTCGCGGAATGCCTGGATGGTCTCCTCCGGCAGCCACTCGCTGTACAGGCGCTGTGCTTTTTCGCCGGCATATACTTCCATCCAGGCGATCTTGCGCTTGCCTCCATAGGCTTTCTGCACCGCGGCATCCAGCACCATCTTGGCCGCCTGCCAGATATCGGGCCCGATTCCGTCCCCTTCGATGAAGGGGAGGATCGGATAATCGGGTACGTGCAGGGTTCCATCCTTCAGGATGATTTTTTCGCCGACTTCAGGGATGTTAATAGATGAATAGGACATAGCTTTATTTTACCTTATTCGTATACAATTTATGAAGACCCTGGGACACGGATGAACACGGATACCACGTGGTATCCGTGTTCATCCGTGTACAAGAGCCTTTTCCGAAATTAAGGTTCGATAGTTATTTATATGGTATATTATCCGATAATTATCGCATAAAATGTGCCAACAATGATTGAGACCAACCATGTCAAAAAAGAAGCTTGATATCACCCCCCTTCCCAATCAGAAGCAGCAGTATGTAAAAGTCACCGGCGATTGCACGACCATCCTGTGCAAGAAGATTACGGACCAACTGCCTGCCTGGCGAGAACGGGTAGCCCGGCTGCTGAAGGAACACGGTTCGTTCAAGGTTTGCGATGTCACCATCGACCAGGTTTACGGCGGCATCCGCGGTGTTCAGATCCAGGTGAGCGATATATCCTATGTCGATCCCCTGGAGGGGATCCGCATCCGCGGCTATACCATCCCTGAGCTGTTGAAGGTTCTCCCCAGGTCAGAAGGGTCGGAATTTCCATTGGCGGGAGGGCTGTATTACATGCTGATGGCAAATCAGCTCCCCACCCCGGCAGAGGCCTGGCTCATCGAGGCTGAGTGGCAGTGCCGCCGGATGATGCCGGAGGAGGTATACGACGTCATCCGGGCCATGCCCGCCGATACCCACCCGATGACGCTTTTCTCCATGGGCATCCTGGCGCTGCAGGGAGAATCCAATTTTGCCCGCGAGTATGCTACCGGGATTCACAAGCTGGATTATTGGGAAACGTACCTGGAAGACAGCCTCAACCTGACCGCCAAACTTCCATCCCTGGCAGCCTTTATCTACAATTTGAAGTACCGCAAAGACGACCAGATCGAGCCCCATCCCGACCTGGACTGGAGCGCCAACTTTGCCCACATGATTGGCAAGGGTGAAGACAGAGAGTACCAGGACTTATGCCGCTTGTTTTTCCTGCTCCACTCCGATCACGAAGGCGGCAACGTCAGCGCTCATGCTGCCCACCTGGTTGGATCGGCGCTTTCGGATGTCTACCTGGCCTGCTCCGCCGGGATGAACGGCCTGGCAGGCCCGCTCCACGGGCTGGCAAACCAGGAATGCATCCGCTGGCTGCTTGACGTACGCGCCCAATTCGACCAGTTCCCCACCCGCCAGCAGATCCGTGATTTTGCGGTCCAAACGTTGAAAAATGGGAAGGTAATCCCCGGCTATGGGCATGCCGTCCTGCGTATCACCGATCCACGCTTTACTGCCCAGCTCGAGTTTGCCAAAAAATACATGCCGGATGACGAGCTCTTCCGCCTGGTAAACCTGGTCTATGAGGTTGTCCCAGACGTGCTTAAGGAATCCGGGAAGGTAAAAAATCCCTGGCCGAATGTTGACGCCATTAATGGGACGCTTCAGTACCACTACGGCGTTCGCGAGTTTGATTTCTATACCGTGCTGTTCGGGGTGAGCCGCATTCTTGGGCTGACCGCCCATGTCGTCTGGTCACGCGTGCTCGGCAAGCCCATTGAACGGCCGAAATCGCTGACCACCCGAATGCTGGAAGATATGGTGTATGGGGCAAAGGAGCAGGATGGACAACCGGGTCTATAAGATAATCGAATTGACTGGCACCTCCTCGACATCCATGGAGGAGGCTGTTCAGGCAGCCCTGGAGAGGGCAGGTAAAACCGTCCGCCACATGCGCTGGTTCGAGGTCATCGAAACACGCGGCACGATCGACGGTGACCGGGTTTCTGCCTGGCAGGTAACCGTCAAGATCGGCTTTACCATCGAAGAAGAACCGACTTAAAGCCTATCCAATCCGAATGATTTTGGCGAATGCGGCAGGATCCTGCCGCATTCGCCAAAATGGCTATTTATTCGGATGACCGATTCGCGGTCCAATCGATAACGATGACGTCCTTGCCAAGGGCGCGGGTGATTGAGGCATCGATGCGTTTCGAGTCGTCGACGGCTTCGGTCAGGTCGACCTGGCCCAGCCGGTAGGCGATCAAGCGCCCGCTGCTGTCAAGATACACATCCTTGACCTGCCCGACACGCGTCCCGTCGGTGGTGACCATGTAACGCCCCCTCAATCCATCAAAAAGAGAGAGCCAACGGTCGTTTGCTTCGGGCACGTCCACGTCCTGGATTACCTCGGGCTGTTCAACCATGATGGCGTTGTCACCCCACGAACGGATCACGTCGGCGGAAATCCACTCGGTCCTCCGGTTCAGCATGCCACCGCGGCTGGTTACCAGAGCCGCCACGGACCGCGTTTCAGGATCGATTAAGATATCGGCTACATGACCGATCACCTGCCCATTCGCAACCGAGATGATCGGCTTCCCTTTAAACTCCTGAGCCAGACGCCCCTCCTCTTGCGTCGAGCCCGACCGCGCTTTCGATTCTGCATACACCATTGCCATATCGTACCTACCTCCTTATCTCCAATACCTATAAATTAATCGTTCTTGTTCCTCAACCCGCCCGGGTATTCCCTTCTTGCGATTGGTCCGTGGATTCGTGGCGCAAGCGACCCGCTCGCGCTTGTACTCGCGATGAAGAAGGATAATTCAGGGTCGGACAAGCGGGTCGCTTATCCTACGCAGCGAAACACGCGCTGCGCTTTCATACCTCCGCCCGATTGACGGACAGAATCAACTCCTGTTTCAGGTTCCACAACTTCCTCGATAGTGAGACGTGGTAGGTATGCGGATTGACCAGGCGTTTCACCCCGGGATCCAGGCGCTCCATGTCTGCCATTCTCTGGTGGCGCATCTCCTCAATTGTGGGGATTTCGTACACCAGGCGCCCCTCCTCCAAAACACTGACCAGCAGCGGCTCGATCCCTGAGATACCCTTCCTGGAAAGCTGTCTCACCACCCCGTGCCGGGTGGGATGGTGAAGGTCGATCAACCCCATCTCGGCTGGATTTTCGTCGTCCAGGGTGACCAGATCGGCGGTCGCTTTCTGCCGCTGATCGTAGATCCGCCAGACGCGTTTGTCTCCCGGATTCAATGTTTTTTCGACCGATTCGGAGATCTTGATCGCCGGCTGCCAGACCCCGTGGTGATCGTGGACGGCGACCAGCTTATACACACCATCCAGCGCCGGGTCCCCCGCCGAGGTGATCAAACGCGTCCCAACCCCGTAAACAAACCGCTTGATCAGCGAATCCGGTTCTAGGTTGTAGCGCGGCGCTTCCTGCTGAATCTGGGTGATGATCTGCCAGATGATCATCTCGTCCAGCTGGTTCGACCAGACAATCCGGGTATCGGGGAAGCCGGCCGCGTTGAGCATGAGGGCTGCCTGGATGCTCAGGTAAGCCAGGTCACCGGAATCCAGCCGGATGCCGACCGGTTCGTGCCCTTTGCGGCGCAGCTCCTCAAAGACCTTGATGGCATTGGGCACTCCGCTCTCCAGGGTGTTGATCGTGTCGACCAACAGCAGGCAGTCATCGGGGTAAAGTTCGGCATACGCACGAAATGCAGCGATCTCCCCCTCTCCGAGGGCAATAAAGGCCTGGACCATGCTGTGGGCATGGGTGCCTTTGGGGGGAAACCCCAGGACGTGGGATATCCCAACGTTGGAGGTGAAGTCTGCCCCACCGATCAAGGCGGCGCGCGCGCCGGCGTTAGCCCCGACATCCTGCGCCCGCCTGGCCCCGAATTCCAGCAGCACCTGCCCCCGCCCGCTCTCCCGGATGCGCGCCGCTTTGGTCGCGATCAGGATCTGGTAGTTCAACTGGTTCAAAAGGGCGGTCTCGAGGATCTGCGTCATGGCCAGCGGGCCTTCCACCACAGTAACCGGTACGTTGGGATGGATGACTCTTCCTTCCGGTATGGCCTGCAGGGTAATGCCGTCAAAGTTCCCCTCCCTGCCCAGCCATTGCAAAAAATCCTCCTGGAAGACCGGCGTACCTTTCTGGCCTTTCTGGCTGCGCAGGTAGTCGATATCCTCTTCCCGGAAGTGTGCATCTTCCATCCAGTCCAGCAGCCATCCCAGACCGGCATTGATGCAGTACCCCGCTTTGTGGGAGCCGTAGTCCGGGTAGCTGCGAAAGAAATGGTCGAACTGGGCTTTTTTCTGATGGAGTCCCATGCGGTAATACAGCTGCGCCATCGTCAGTTGGTACTCGTCGGTAAACAGGATTCCTTCGGTTGTCAGACGTTCGTGAGGTTTCATAGGTGGGTTCCCATCGGGTGAAGCGTTGGGGATTCGCGTCCGAACGTATTCTATCACTGGTGGCTTTCCTTAATATATACCAATCATATCCTAGATGAATAGTTCGTTCTCGGCAAGGCGGAATATCCCTATTGGCGGATAGGAAATCCCCCATAAACCGTTGAATTGTCACGCAATCTTTAATTTGACAACCGGATGTAATGTATATATAATCTATCTTAATTATCTTAAAAGCGTACTGGAGGGGACGTCATTGCTAATAAATTACCAGGATGTCCAAGATATCCCCTCAATTACGCTGTCAACCAGTGGAGTCCTGGTTGGCGCCAACTGGATAAAGTAGATCAGGGGGTAATCGTAGAAACGAACTTCGGAGGCGATTTTGGCAGTTCGTTCTCGAATCAAATCTACGTTTGCATGGATGTTTAACCGAAAAGCACTCATCACGGGTGTGGTGATTGCAGCTGTCTGGCTGTTCGCTGTTCCACAGGCTGTCTTTGCCCAGGACGGTGGGCCGGCTGCGTACCGCGCATTGCCGTTCATCAGCAGCCGGGTTGCCATCTGGATCACCAGCCAGGTGCATCTGATGTTCGCGGCGTTCATGCTGGGCGTCCCGTTGTTTGCCCTGGTGGTCGAATTCGTGGGGTTTCGGTCGGGTGACAGGCGCTACGATGACCTGGCGCGTGAGTTCACCAAACTCGTCCTGATCGCCGCCTCCACCACGGCTGCCTTTGGAGCGCTTTTTACCTTTCTCCTCTTCACCCTTTACCCCAATTTCATGAACCAGTTGTCCGGCGTCTTTCTGCCGACGATGGTCATTTATCCCCTGTTATTCTTTGGGGAAATCTTCACCCTTTACCTGTACTGGTACTCCTGGGACCGGTTGAGCTCGCGCGAACGAAAACCCTGGCACCTGGGCCTTGGACTGCTGCTCAACCTGTTCGGCACCGCCCTGATGTTTACCGCCAATGCCTGGTTGACCTTCGCCATCAGCCCCGAATCGGGTGGACGGCCTTTGTACGATGAATTGGGCAACTTTACCGGGACCGTCTGGCAGGCGGTCAACAATGCCACCTGGTGGCCTTTCAATCTGCACCGGACCATTGCCAACGTTGCCTTCGGCGGCGCGGTGGTCGGCATGTACGCCGCCATCCGCTTCTTGAACGCCCGTACCGATGAAGAGAGGGCTCATTACGATTGGATGGGCTACGTGGGCAATTTCATCGCCGTCATCGGGTTGATCCCCCTCCCCTTTGCGGGCTACTGGCTGGGAAAAGAGATCTATGACTTCAGCCAGCAGATGGGCGTGACGATGATGGGCGGGTTCATTTCCTGGCTGTGGATTTTACAGGCGATGCTCATCGCCGTGGTGTTCCTGTCTGCCAATTACTACTTGTGGATCGGGATGCAGCGCATCAAGGGCGGCGAACGGTATCGCGGGGCGGTCAAGTGGCTGCTCATCGTCCTGACCCTGGGTGTCCTGGTTTGGGCGACGCCGCACAATCCCGTCGTCACCTCTGAAGAACAGGCCCTGATCGGGGGAGCATTTCACCCGCTGCTCGGTGTCCTGGGAGTCATGTCCGCCAAGAACACGGCTGTCAACCTGATGATCCTGGCGACCTTCCTCAGCTTCATCCTGTACCGCCGGTCTGGGAAAGGCGATCCGGTTCCGTTCCGCCAGCACGGCGTATCGGCTCGCATTGTCATCGGGGTTACCGTATTGATCTGCCTGATCCTGGCAGGATCCCCGGCATTCTACGTTCTGCGGGAAGGATTAACCGAGCCGTCTCGCCTGGTGCGGGTAGGGTTGACCGTGCTGCACGGGTTGGTCATTATCCTGGGCGCTATCTTAACCTTCCGCGACCGGGGAAAGCTCGCTCAATGGTTGATCCTCGGTTCGGCGGCTTTCGTAGTCATCTTTTTCGGGATTTACGGATACTCGGTGGATGCCATCACCCGTATTGGCTTTTCGGTTTACCAGGTGCTGGCGGTGCTGACCGCCTTGATTTCGGTGACGGTGATCGACATCTATCTATTCAAGGGCGCGGCCAATATCGGCTCGATCCAGTGGGGGAAGATGCCCGAGCGCTCTCAGTACATCCTGATCTTGCTGGCGGTCACGTTTACCTGGCTGATGGGGCTGATGGGGTATGCGCGCAATGCCATCCGGCAGCACTGGCATATCTACGAAGTCCTGCAGGATACCTCCGTGGATGCCTTCTCGCCGACCTTGGGATATGCCTCCCTGGTAATTTCCGTTTGTGTCATCCTATTTCTTGCCCTGATCGGTTTTATTTTTTGGCTTGGTCACCTCGGGGAAAGAGCCGAGGAAGTAGTCGTGGAGACGGTTCCTATCCCTTTACCTGCGCCTGAAGAATGACCAACACACTAAAGGTCTCTGTTTTCATCCTGATTATTGTGGCTGCCATCGCTGGCTTCGCTTCCATGATTCCCCAGCTGGAATCACCGGCCCCCGAAACATTGGAAATCTCGGGGGAACTGTCCGGTTCCGAGTTGGCTAACCTGGGGCAAACCGTGTTCGAAAGCCCGGAGGCCGGCTGCCTGGCCTGCCATGCCCTGGGAAGGGAAGGGCTGCGCGGTCCTGACCTGGCGAACATCGGGGCGACGGCAGCCGAGCGCGTCCCCGGCCAATCGGCCGAAGCCTATATCCACGAGTCCCTCGTCGATCCTTGCGCCTACCTCGTCGAAGGGTACGACTGCCTGATGCCCCAGACCCTCGAGCAAACCCTGGGTCCGGACAAAATCACAGCTCTGGTGGCCTACCTGCAAAGCCTGGGAGGCGAGGTGACCGTCAGCCTTGCCGCGCAGGAGAATCCCGCCGAAGGACAGCCCGCCCCGTCCGGTACACAAGGGACAACGGCGGAAGAAATCTTCGCCAGCGCGGGATGTGTTGCCTGCCATACGGTGGAAAGCCTTGGCGTCCAGGGGGTGGTTGGGCCCGATCTCTCTACCATCGGCTCGCATCTCAGCGCGGATGAAATCCGCCAATCGATCCTCGATCCCGATGCCGTGGTGGCTGCCGAGTGCCCGGTCAAAGATGCCTCCGGGAACCTGACACCCGGTCCGTGCACCCCCGGCATAATGCCCAAAGACTACGGCCAGAAGCTCAGCGCTGCCCAACTGGAAACGCTGGTAACTTTCTTGAGTGAGCTGAAATAACCAAGGGAGCCGGGAACCGTGAAACAGCGCTCGATCAGGCCGATTCAATTTTCTAAACCTGTCCCCACCGGGGTGGCTTCCAAACTTACCGCCATTCTCACCCATAAATTGACCATCTTCGTCCTGGTACTGGTGCTGGCGTACCTCCTTTTTCAATTTGGCATCCCCCTACTGACCGAGGTGCTGACCGGGAGAGCCGCCCCCGTCCCGGCTCACCTGATCTGTACGATTTTCATGCCGATCGTCCTGCTGGCCATGCTTTTGTACGTGTCTGCGGATGAAGCCGCCTGGGATGAGTTCAAATCCCCCTTGCGCACCCTGCTCGTCGAGCGCGACCGCCGCCCGATCGTTGTGCTGCGTTGGATCTCCCTGGCCGCGCTGCCGCTGCTGGTTGGGTTGGCTGTTTTCCTGCAGGTGAGGCCGGAAGTCACCACCCCCGCCGAGCTGCGCTCCATCCACCCTGCCCCACCAGGATCCATTCAGGTGGATGGGGAGACGATCGACTTGCTGGCGGCGACCAATCCTTTTCGGGATGCGAATGGGAATCCCGACCCTCAGGCCTTGCTCGCCGGCAAAGAAATCTACGGCAAGCACTGCGTCTTCTGCCATGGCGACGCCCTGGACGGGAATGGGCTCTTTGCCGCCGCGCTGCGGCCGCTTCCGGCCAATTTCACCGATCCCGGGACGATCGCCCAATTGAGCGAGTCATTCCTGCTCTGGCGCATCGCCAAAGGAGGTCCAGGACTGCCGCCGGAAGGGAAAGGCTGGAATTCGGCAATGCCTGCCTGGGAAGGAACTCTCTCCCAGGACCAGATGTGGCAGGTCATCCTGTACCTGTACGACGCAACCGGCCAGCAGCCTCGGGCGGTCGGAGAATAACCGGATGAAGGAGAGAGGAGCAGCGACCTTGAGCCGTAAACGCCCTGGGCTGACACTCATCCTCCTGGCTGCCGTTTTGGGCGCCTGGATCATGGCGGCCGTTGCCGCGGCGGCATCTGCCGCGGCGTCCGCCCCCTCGGCAGCATTCCCGGCAGGAGCTGATCCCTCCGCCGTTCAACAGCAGGAGCTCGGAAAGGCCATCTATGCGGAGCACTGCGAGGTGTGTCACGGCGTGGAAGGAGATGGAGCCGGACCGGCAGCCGAGAACATGGATCCCCGGCCGCGAGACTTCCGCCGCGGCTGGTACAAAATCCTGACCACCGCTCCAGGCCAGCTGCCAACCGACGAAGACTTGTTCCGGATCATCGCCCGCGGGATGCCCGGCACCACCATGCCGGGATGGGAAGGGGTGTTGAGCGAAGAGGAAACCCGGGCAGTCGCTGCCTATATCAAGACCTTCTCCCGGCGCTTTGAGCGGGAAAAACCCGCTCCCGTCGAGGTCAGTTCAAAGATGCAAGCCGACGCTGAGAGCATTGCCCGCGGCCAGGAAATTTACACCGGGACCGAGGCGGAATGCATCAAATGCCATGGACCTTCCGGTCGAGGCGATGGCCCGAGCGCGGACGAGCTGACCGAGGATGCTTTCGGGGACGTGATTGTTCCCGCCGACCTGACCATGCCCTGGCTCTTTCGGGGTGGTCCGTCCGTGGATGATATCTACATGCGCCTGATGACGGGGGTGACCGGGACCCCTATGCCCTCGTTTGCCGACGTGCTCTCCCAGGAAGACATCTGGCACGTGGCCAATTACGTCGACTCACTCGGGGCTGATACCCCCGGCGAGGTAGATCCGGTCATCCGGGCTGCCTTTGTCCAGGGAGCCCTCCCGGACCAACCGGATGCCGAGGCGTGGCAGGCCGCCGAGGAGACCTATTACCCGCTCTTCGGGCAGATGATGGCGGGGACGCGCAACTATACGCCGTCCATACCGGGCGTGTGGGTGAAGGCGTTATACAACGACCGGGAAATCGCCTTGCTGGTGAGATGGCACGACCGTTTTCCGGATACCGGCCAGAACGGTACACCGCCCGATGCATTTGCGGTCCAATTCCCGGCCGAACTGCCCGAAGGAGACGAACGCCCGTATTTTGTCTTTGGCGATCCGGCCCATCCGGTTAACCTGTGGTCCTGGAATGCGGCGGTCAACGGCGTGGAGGAGAGCCTGGCCCAGGGCGTTGACACGCAGGTCTCGCAGGCAACCCAAAACCTGCAGGGAAACGCCGCCAATACAGAGGGAGAGTACACCCTGATGCTCCGCCGGGAGCTGCAAACAGGGGATGAGCAAGACATCCCGTTTGAGCTGGGGCGGTTTATACCGATTGCGTTCATCGCCTCGGACGGATGGCGGGGTGAAGAGTTGTCGTCAGGATCTATCTCATCCTGGTTTTCTATCTATCTGGAAAAACCGGTCGCAGCCGTGACCTATGCCTGGATCCCTGCCGCGATCGGCCTCACGGCACTCCTGGAAGCCTGGACCGTATGGTCGGTCCGGCGCAGATCCCGGGGTCAATCGCCCCAGGGCAAGGAGCCCCAGGGCCAGGAACAAAAGAACGACGAAGGGTCGGATTCGTTGGATGTCCAAAATGATTCCCAATAATTGTGTTCGCTTACCAGAAATAAGGAGTTGATATGAAACGCCCTCTCATGTTCATCGTACGAATTTTATTGGTCAGCTTTTTCCTCGTTGCCTGCGGTGGCGGCGGAGCGGAAGAACCTACCTCCCCTCCGGCAGCTGCGGAAACCCAGCCTCCCGCCATGGAGGAAACAGCCCCGGTCGCGGTCGAAGGCGAATACCAGGGTATCCCGGTGACCGGCGGCGGCTCGATTTCCGGCAAGATAACCTATTCAGGTCCTGCAGTTGAACCGGTCGTCGTAGAAGTAGACAAGGACCAGGAGGTATGCGGCGAAACGAAGGAAGTCCAGAAGGTGAAAACCGACGCTTCCGGCGGGCTGGAATACGCGGTCGTCCATATTACCGACATCTCTTCCGGAAAACCGTTGGACAGCATGGCAGCCCCGCCTGTGCTGGACCAGAAAAACTGCGAGTATATTCCCGAGGTGGTCATCGTCCCGGTTGGGACACCCCTGAAGGTCCTGAACAGCGATGGGATCCTGCACAACGTCCACACCACTCCCTTTGACAACCCACCCCTCAACGTAGCCCAGCCGGCGACCGAACCGGAGATCGAGAGCGACCCATACACGATCCCCGAGACGATCCCGGTGGGATGCGATGTTCATAAATGGATGTATGCCAACATCGTGGTCGTGGACAATCCCTATGCGGTCGTCACCGGCCCGGACGGCTCGTTTGAGCTGACCGATGTTCCACCCGGGACCTACACGGTGGAGGTCTGGCATGCGGAGCTGGGTCCACAGACATCCACTGTCACGGTTGAGGAAGGCCAGGCTGCCGAGCTGATTGTGGATTACCAGTGATCCTCGGGACAGCTGCCGTAATTTCCCGGAACGTAATCTCCCGGAAGGAGTTGGAGGTCTGAAATGGTGAAGTTCAGCCGTTTGCGTCCCTACCTGGCGCTGGTACTGGTGATCATCGCCCTGTTCGCCACAGTTTCGCCGGTCGCCGCCCAGGATGGGGGGCCACCCGATTACCGCCAATATTTTGGTGCCGACTCACGGCTGGTGGTTTGGGTTGTCGCCCAGCTCCACCTGCTCTTTGCCGCTTTCGTGCTGGGTGTGCCCATCTTCGCCCTGATCACCGAATACATTGGCTACCGGAGCGGGGAAAAACGCTACGACAAGCTCGCCCATGACTTCACCAAGCTGTTAGCCGCTTCCTTTTCCACGACCGCCGCCTTTGGAGCTCTGCTGGCCTTCAGCCTGTTTGCGCTGTATCCCACGTTTATGTCGCACCTCTCGGACGTCTTTACCCCGACCTATTTGTGGTATGGACTGCTGTTCTTCGCCGAAGCGTTCGCCATGTATTTTTACCTGTACTCCTGGAACCGTCTCACCGGGATGCGGAAAAAATGGCATTTGTGGACCGGGGTGCTGCTTAATATCTTCGGGGTCGCCATCATGGTGATCGCCAATTCGTGGGTGACGTACATGATGAGCCCGCCTCTGGCGGAGATCTCCGAAGAGACCGGACAGGTCGTCAGCCAGGGATTGAACGCCCTCACCCTGGAGTGGAGCGGCACCCTATGGCAGGCGATCAACAACACCCTGTGGATGCCGTTAAATATCCACCGCCTGCTCGGCAACGTCGCCTTTGGTGGATTTGTCGTCGGGGCTTACGCGGCCATCCGGTTCTTGAACTCGAAGACAGACGAGGCGCGCGCCTATTACGACTGGATGGGCTACATCGGCAATTTCATCGGGATTGCCGCGCTGATCCCGATGCCTTTCGCCGGGTACTACGTGGGGCGTGAGGTGTACTCCTACAGCGCGGTGATGGGCAACAACATGATGGGGGGCACGTTCTCCTGGACGTTTATCATCCAGGCGATTTTGATCGGGGCGCTTTTCATCGGGGCGAACTTCTACTTGTGGAGCGGGATGAGCCGCATCCCCGGTTCCGAACGCTACCTCAAGTACATCAAATGGCTGGACGTCATCCTCATCATTTGCTTTGCCATCTGGCTTACCCCCCATAACCTGCCGCTGTCCCCGGAGGAACAGGTGGTGATTGGCGGCCAGTTCCACCCTACGCTGAAGTTTTTAGGACTGATGGCAGCCAAGAATGCGGTGGTGAACTTCATCATCATCGCCACGTTCTTAAGCTTCCTGCTCTACCGCCGGGGGAACAAAGGCAACCGGGTGCCGGTCAGCCAGCAGGGCTTCAGCTCCAAGGCGATCGTCCTGGTCGGCTTTGCCATCGTGGCGTTTTTCCTGGGATGGTTCGCCTTCCGCCTCTACACCCTCGATCCGGCGGAGCTGGACCTGGATCCCGCCAAACGGGTTTATTTCCTCCTTCCCGCCATCCTGCTTACCATGCAGCTCCTGGCTGCCGTTACTGCTGTTGTGCTGACCTTCCGGGATCGCGGCATCCTGGGGCAGTTGATCTATCTTGGGGCGACGGTGATCAGTTCCGTCTTCATCCTCGGGCCGTACGGTTTTACCGTCATGACCCAGGCAAACCCCTTCCTGCGCGACATTGCCGTGGCGCAGTGGCTGATCACCATGTCCTGTCTCGTGCTGGTGACCGCCATCGATATCGTCCTCCTGCGCGGGGCAGAGGAGCTAGGAGCGATCCGCTGGGGAATGATGACCCAGCGCAGCCAGTACACCCTCGTGCTGCTCGTGGTTGGTGTGGTGATGTTGATGAGCCTGATGGGATACATCCGTTCGGGTTTGCGAGAAGACTGGCACATCTTCGGGGTCCTGCGGGATACCTCAGCTTCGGCGTTTACACCCACCATGGCCTATATGGCTCGGGTAATCGCCATGATCGTGGTCGCCTTCATGGCCCTGGTGGCGTTTGTGTTCTGGCTGGCGGGCCTGGGTGAGACCGGCGAAGTGGAGCCCGGGACGATGCTGCCCAGGGAAACCGCACCACAGCCCATGGCTTCCCGTCCAACCGTCGAACCTTCGGGAGCCGGTGGCAATGACTGAGATCACGAACATCATTTTTGTGGTGGTTGTGCGGCGTCGCTTCGCTTACGGCCGCACAACCACCACAAAAACATCTTCGTTTCGGAAGGCTTGAGGTAATCCATGGCACAGTGGTATACCCAGCTGGTCTTCAAAGGCGATACGTTCCTCGGGGACAGCCTGGCCGATTGGCATGATGTGGAGCCGAAGCCGCCCGGTACGCTCGCCGGGACCGACCGGTATACGGCGGTGATCGTCTCCGGCTATTCGCTGTACGGTCAGCTGCAGGGGTACTACGCCCTGGGTGTGGCTCACATCCTGGTGGATCCGTCGAATGGGAAGGCTTTCTACCCGTCCGAAGAAAGCGCCTTGCACCGGGAACCGTTGGAAACGCTTTCCTCCGCGCAAAAAGCGCAGCTTCGGGACTGGCTGAGCCGCCAGTACCCGGCGGCGTGGGAAAACTCGACCGAACCATTCCGGAAAAGCCTGGAGGGGGAACAGATCCAATGACGATGAAGATAGCCCGTCTGCTGGCCATTCTGGCCACTGTTGGGAGTTTTATCGCCCTGATCGCCGATTTCCCGCCGCTGTTTTTCCCCTGGGCGGTGTGGTTCGTGGCCTCCTGCGCAGCCGCCATTTGGCTTTGGCCTGGTGGGCGGACGGTGGTGTTTGTCCTCCTGGCTCTGGGTGGATTTGTCCTTGTAAGCAGTCTGATAACGAACATTTCGGGAGGCACCGAAGCCGCCGTCGCCGCCGCGGGGGTTAATCCGGAAGCAGGAGAAGCCATCTATTGGGGAAAGGGCAAATGCGGAACCTGCCACAGCCTTGGAGACCAGGGTTCTGCGGTCCGCGGTCCTAATCACGAAAATGTGTGTGCCGTTTCCCAGGAGCGGGTTGCGGAGCGGCAGGCGGCCGGGGCAGCCAACATCCAGGACCCCACCGATTACCTGGTCGAATCGATCGCCGATCCGGACGCTTACATCGTGGAAGGGTATTCGGCCGCCATGCCGAAAGCCTACCTGCCGCCGATCAGCCTGACATCCGAAGAAATCATGGCCGTCATCACCTATATGCAGGCCCAGGGCTGTGAACCCGACCCGTCGGCCATCGAGCTCCCACCGGAGGTACTGGCAGCCGAAACCGAGGAGGTGACTTCGGCGGCACCCTTCAGCCTGGTGGTGGCGGGCGACCCCGGCGCCGGGAAAACCCTGTTCTTTGACCCCACTGGGGCAGCCGGATGCGGCACATGTCATGCCGTAGCCGGGGAAGGTGCGGACGTTGGACCCGACCTGACCGACGTGGCGGCACTGCAGACGACCGAATATATTTTCGAATCGATCATGAACCCCAGCGCAAAGATCGCTTCCGGTGGGTACGAACCGGTCCTGCTGCAGCTAAAGGACGGCAGCGTGGTCTCAGGGATTATTGCCGAAGAAAATGAGACCGCCATGACGATCAAAGATAAAGAAGGCAACGTCATCCCGGTGAACCGGGCCGATATTCAGAGGGAACGCCGGTACCCCGATGAGCCGAGCATCATGCCGGGGAACTACGGCGAACTGCTCACGGTCCAACAGGTGGCGGATTTGATCGCCTTCTTGCAGGAAAGTTCAGGTGTTGGGGTCTCTACCGAAGCTCCGGCGCCTGCCGAGGCGGCGCCAGCCGGCGCGGCGCCTACCCCCGCCGCGTCTCCGACCGAATAGAGGTGCGGAAACCATTTTAGGAACCGGGATTCGATGAGGTGATGGATTAATGGGGATACGACTTTGAAACCGATGATGGGTGACTATGGCTAGACGGCTGCCGATTTTCTGGACGATCATCCTTACGTTTATTGGCGCATATTTGTTTCTGTTGTTCGTTGTGCCGTTTATCTCGATGCTGATTACCAATGGGGACAGGCCCTTACCGGTCCCGGGCGCCTTGATGGCCATCTATTTGGTCCTGATCGCCTTCGGCTTGCTGGTCTACCTGGCTGCCGACGATGCCCGCCTGAAAGAGTTTTGGGCTCCTGTGGAGGCATTTTTCCGCGGCCCGGCGGTTATCCAGACCCGCCGTGACCGTATTCTCAACATCGTCCGCTGGGCAGTCCTCCTGGCCATTCCCTTCCTCGTTGGATGGATGGTATACCGCAGCGTAGCTCCCTCCTCGAGTCCACCTGCCGCGCTGCGCACCCAGCACCCGACCATTCCGTTCGAATACCAGAGCCTCACCAATCCCTACCGGAACCCGGATGGGACGGTAGACGCGGCCATCATCGAAGAAGGCCGTGTGCTCTACCAGATAAACTGCCGTCCATGCCACGGCACGCCCGCGGATGGGGACGGCCCTCTGGCCTACGGCTTCCGCCTGCGTCCGGCTAATTTCCGGTCGGAGGATACCATCGCCACGGTCGTAGAAGCGTACACCTTCTGGCGGATCAAAGAGGGCGGCATTGGCCTGCCTTCCGAAGGGAGTCCATGGGATTCCGCCATGCCGGCCTGGCAAGACGAACTGACCGACGACCAGATCTGGAAGATCATCGCCGCGGAATACGCCACAGCGGGTGTCCAGCCCCGGCGCCCGGAGGAAGCTCCTGGCGGGCGTCAGGAAGACTCGTCCTCATCCGGCAGCACCGTAAGCGCAGCGGCAAGTGCAGCGGCGGCAGCCGCCCTCCCGGCGGGAATCGAAGGGCTGATCGCCGGTGGCTCAAAGGCGGCATCCCCCCAGGCGCAGGCCAGCGGGGAAGCCCTTTACAAGGCATGGTGCGGATTCTGCCACGGGGATACCGGCGACGGGAATGGGCCTGTGGCTCCTTACCTCGATCCCAAACCGAGGGATTTCACCACCGGCCTGTTCAAGTTCCGCACCACCGCCTCCGGCGAACTTCCCCTGCGGGAGGATGTGATTGCCATCGTCCGCGAGGGGGTGCATGGGACGGCCATGCCCCGTTGGGAAGAGATTCTCTCCGACGCCGAGATCGAGGCGGTTGTCGATTACATCACCCAGACTTTCGTCCCCGGGTGGGGTTCTTTCGAACCAATCGTCATCCCAATCCCTGACCCTCCCCGCGCCACCCAGGCGATGATTGATGAGGGGAAAAACATCTACCAGGAACTGCAGTGCTGGAAATGCCATGGGCAGGCGGGGCGGGCCGACGGCCCTTCCGCTCCGACCCTGAAGGATGATTTCGGCAACCCAATTCGCGCCGCCGACCTGACCAAACCCTGGCGCTACAAAGGCGGCCGTGAGATGGTCGACATCTATACCCGCTTCTCCACCGGTATGGACGGGACTCCAATGCCGTCCTTTTACGACGTGTATTCCGAGGAAGAGCGCGATCCAAAACTCTGGGCGCTCTCCGCTTACGTCGAATCGCTCCAGGCTAACCAGCCAACCGAGACCAGTGTGATAACCGCAACACGCATCAGCGGGTCGCTCCCAACTTCTCCAGACGATCCGGCCTGGGAACAGGCGGATCCCACCTCGATCTTCCTGACCGGCCAGGCCATTTTCCAACCCCGCTGGCAGATTCCGGGCGTCGATGCGGTGACCGTGCGCGGGCTGCACAACGACGAGAGCCTGGCGTTGTTGGTGGAATGGGACGATCCCTTCCAGAATGCAGAAGCAGGCACAGAAGGGGTTGAAACCGGAGACGACACCTACGTCAACCTCGATTCGCTGCGCCAGGCGCCTGGCGTATACCCGGATGCCCTGGCCGTGCAGATGCCCCAGGCGGTGAGCAAGGGACCGCAAAAGCCGTATTTACTGTGGGGAAATGCCGGCCGGCCGGTTAATATTTGGAAATGGCTGGCGGACGGGCAGGTGGGAGAATTCAATGCCGCCGGCTATCAAGAAGGCCTGGCACCCCAGGCGAACAGCCAGATTGCCGCGGCTGCGGTGTGGGCAGATGGGCGCTACCGCCTGGTCATCACCCGACCACTGACCACGGACGACCCGGACGACATCCAATTCGTCCCCGGCGAATTCACGCCCATTGCCTTTCAAGCCTGGGAGGGATCCAATGGAGAGACCGGAACGCGCATGTCCCTCTCCTCGTGGTACAGCCTGTTAATCGAAAAGCCGGTGCCGGCATCCGTCTATTTGTACAGCGGGATCGCCATGGTCGCGACCGCCCTGGGTGAATGGGCGCTCGTTCGTCGAGCGCGAAAAAACAATTCTAATAAAAATGACGAATCCTGATTATTTGATTGGAGGTATGCGATGAAGTTGCCCAAGTGGTTCTCCTTGATCTTTATCGTTGTCATAGCCTTTTCCATGGTTGGCTGCGGAGGTACGGCAAGTGAGGACGAAGGTGTACCGGTAACCGGTGAAACGGATACCGGTGGAGGAGAAGGCGCCAGCCCGGTGGACCCGGCGACGGCGGCCACCATCTCCGGAAAAGTAAATTTCTCCGGAACAGCACCGGAACCCCAACCCATCCTGATGGATGCTGAACCCGTGTGCGCTGAAAAGCACCCCGACGGAGCATTCACGGAAACCGTGGTAGTCAACCCCGACGGGACGTTGAAGAATGTGTTCGTCTATATCAAAGAAGATTTTCCTGGGATGACCTTCCCGACCCCAAG
>Ga0105104_10001407_pt1 | contig 18066 bp, 12 predicted proteins | sample PPLLaktember2015_3_FD_87034 | JGI IMG/M metagenome (GOLD analysis project Ga0105104, IMG submission 87034) | Freshwater sediment microbial communities from Prairie Pothole Lake near Jamestown, North Dakota, USA - PPLs Lake P7 Core (6) Depth... | ecosystem: Environmental > Aquatic > Freshwater >... | reverse complement strand
CCGTGCAAAAAGTGATCGACCGCGTCCTGGCAAAAGATCCGGACGCCCGCTACCAGACCTGCCGTGAACTTGTGGCAGATTACATGGATGCGACCGGGATGGTTTCGGAGGCAAATAGCGTGCGAGCGGAAACATCGCGTCCCGTCACGCGCCAGCCGGAGCCTGTTATCGCCTCCGAGCAACGGATTCAACCCGCGGGGCTGACATGGAAGCGGGCAGCAGTATATTCATTCACCGGGCTCCTTTTCCTTGCCCTCGCCATTTGGGGATTTTTGACATTCTTATCCCCAGGATTGACAGCAGAGCCAAGTGCGATTCCGCACACGGGAGAGGAAGCTGCGGTCGGTCTATTGCGTTTTCAGGATGGAACTGCGCCTGCGGATCAAGTGACGATTTCCACAGCGAGCATGGAGGCTCCCCCGCAGGGCAGCCAGTATGAAGCCTGGCTGATCCAGGATGATGGGGAGCAGCGCATCAGTATTGATGTGATTGCGTTCGACCAGCAAAATCAAGGTTCGCTGGCCTTTGTCGATGGTGCGGGACAGAACTTGCTCGGAAAATACAGAACATTAGAGATCACAAGGGAACCAGATCCTGACCCCAGCCCCAACTCCTCTAATGATGTTGCTTTTTCGGCAAGCCTCCCGCCCGAGGGCTTGAATCACGTAAGGCATCTCTTGTTCTCCTTTAACGCTACGCCCGAGAAGATCGGGTTCATTCACGGCTTAGGGGCTGACACACTCCTGCTCAACGAATCCGCGCAGCAGATGCTGGCTTCCTTTGAAGCCGGGGATGAGGCCGGCCTCGATCTACATGCCGAAAGAATGTTGAATGTGATCCTGGGAAGCCAGAGTGCAGAATACAAGGATTGGAACGGAGATGGCGCCGTTGACGACCCCAGCGATGGTTACGGTCTTTTACTCAACGGAGGAAACCTGGGATATATCCAGGGTACCTCCACACACGCAGATTTGGCGCTCACAGCGCCTGACGCAACGCAGAAGATGCTCACCCATGGAAGGCACGTAAAGGACTGTGCCGCCAATCTCGACGGATGGACACCTCAATTGCGCGATCAATTGAGCGCGATACTGAACGCTTCGTTTGATTCGCCGGAGCTGGAGGGCATGGTCCGTGAAGCGGTTGCGCTGGCAGACAAGATCCGAAATGGGATCGACGTCAATGGCAATGAGAGTGTCGAACCGGTTTCCGGTGAGGGCGGGGCTGTGACAGCCTATGAACACGCCTATTACATGGCAGACATGGTCATCGTCCCAGGTGCAAGTCAACCACGCTAGATTAGTTCCCGATGTAAAACAATCAAAAAAACAAAATTGCAAATGATGATTTCCAATAGCAGGCTGGCATAAAACGGGAATCAAACGTTTATTGCTTTATGAAGCACCTGCGCGGCTCGCCTGATCATCCGGTCTGTTCTTTCTGCCCAATCTTTCTTGTAGATCGGAACGCGCCGTAAAGCGATCTTCACCAGGATCAAGGCGTGGAAAAGTCTCGCCCGCACCAGGCGCTCATAAACGGTACGATCAGGTTCTCCTTCTCCCGAATAGCCTTTGAGCACTTCCGCGTGAGCTTCTTCAACTCCCGCAATCTCTTGTAATGTAAACCACCATTCGAGATCTGCCAGGAACTTTCCAATATCCAAAGCCGGGTCAGCCAGCTTGCAGGTATCAAAATCGATCAGGGTCAAACCTTGTGGGGTAGATAGCAGATGGTCCGCCTTAAAGTCGGAATGTGTAAAGGTGGAGTTCTCCTGCGGTAGATTCGAATAATGCCCCTGTAACGAATCCAGGATTTCGAGAATTTTATCGTAGGTTTCAGGGAGCAAAACCTGAATATGCTCACTGGCGCGCTTGACAACTTTTGCTTCATTAGTGAAAGTATTTTGATTTAACTCGGATTGCAGGGTCTCCGGCCCATTATGCAAGGTAGCCAGCGCCCTACCAATGATCTTTAGTTGCCCTGCCAGCCATCGAGGAGAGCGGTGAAGCTGATGAGATAGTGGAATTCCGTGAGCATGGGGATAAAAAATAACGCCGTCTTCCCGGCTCATCGCTTCTGGTCGATTCCCCTGAAGCCCAGAATCACTGGCATCCAGCCAATCGACGACACGATTGGCTATTCCGAAAGCCCGAATGGCATCCTGCTCATTTGAATAAAGCTTGCCGTACAATCGTCGCCCAGCAGCTGTTTCCGGCGATGAAATCTCATAACGCAATACATGACGCTCTCCTGGCCGGTAGCGGATCGGTGTAACCACGGGCAATTGCTTCAGATCAGGGGCGATCCCAAGAGATGCAAACACGCCGGCGACATGCGAGGGCGTGCCCAGTCGGACTAAATGTGGAAACTTCGGGTCGAACGGCCAAACCGTAAGTTTGATCCCGCGGTCAAGGAGTTCCCTCCACAATTCGCGTTGGACAGGCATCAAACCAGATAGGTTCGCTTCGTCTTGCAGCTGATCCCAACCATTGGAGTGGTTATTGCCATACAAATCTTTTTGCCAGGTTACGGCGAGGTGAAATGGATACTCTGGCTTGCCCACCGTGTTGAGTACCGGGAACGTGAAATAGGCAGATAGTTTTCGTCCAGGTTTGAACTTGGCACGCGTCAGGTGGAACGGTCCGGCATGATACCCGTTCCGCAACATCGTCTGTACTTCAGTTCTCAGCAGGCGGCGCGAGGCTTGTCCATTCAATAACGACTGGATCCCAGCCAGCCGCGCGTTCCCGGAGAGGATATCCTCATATTTCATTGTAGTTTCAGGATCTTATAAGCCGGGAGAAAGTGCTCCAATACGAACATAATATCGTTTAGTTCCCGCGCTTTGATTTTCGTCCAGGCATGCAAAATGAGAATGAAGAGCTCGAGCGCTTCGAAGCGAGCCCGCCGGGCGGCGATCATCCCATCAGGCAAGTCCCGGAACGTCTGGAGTCCTTCCCAGGTCAAGGCGTCTTGTTTTTGAGCGCTAGACTGATCTGTTTCTGACATTCGATTCTCTCTTCGAGCAACAACATGGTTTGCTTCAATCGGCTGCCTTTCATTTTTTCCCAGCTGTGTAATGTCAGGCGGATGAGACTGATCAATTCATAAATTGCGACCCGCCCTCGCAAAAGGCCCTCATCGGCGATCCAACTCTTGGATACATTGATATATGTGTCCAGGAAAAGAGCGCACAAGCTTTCGATCGCTTCGGGCGCAAAGGGGATATCTGGATCCTGCCCTTTAATAATGTTTAGTCTCTGATATGCCAAGTAATGACCCAGATCCTGCGCTGGTTCCGCCTGGCAAATGGAATCAAAATCGACCAGGCCACCTTCACTACCATCAAAGATTAATTGAGTGTAGGTAAAATCGCCGTGGCTGAAGCATAACGGCATCTCCGGATAGGACTGAGCAAATGCGACCGTCTGGTTAATCCAGGATTTGACTTGCGCACCAATCTCCGGCAAAACCTGACATAAAACGTCCGCCTCCTCCAGTAATTTAGCAACCTGTATCTCCAACGTGATGCGCGAGCCCAAATTAATTTTGGAGCTATGCAGAGTGGCTGCAATCAGAGCACAGGTCTTAACGGCCTGTTCGAGCGTCATATTATTGTCATCGGAGGGTTTCCCATGTGCGCTCTCCTGACGTTTACGATTGCCTGTCCATGTTTTCAGCAATTCCTTGAAAAAAGATCTTCCCGGAAGGGCTTCCATCATAAGTAACTTTAAGTCTGGAAAATATCCTAACGAACCGGGGATACGAAACCGATACAGCACTTCAGGTTCGTGCAATTTCTCTCGTAGGGCGGAGATGATGGACACAGTCAAGCCACCTGATCCATCCGCGTCGACTTTTCCATAAACTGTTACATTTTGGGGGGTTTGCGTCTCAGTTTGCGTACCGTCAATGGAATAGCGCAGAACACAACGCTTATAGCGTCCATAATTCGCCAGGAGGAGACGCACATCTTTAATTGAGAATTGACCTGACAAAGCGGCTGGCAGAGTTTCCGCTAAAATGCTGGCGATCTTATTGGGATCTGTCGCATCTACCAGGGTAGGGATCAAACCGTCAATCGGAAAGGCTGATAGGGTCATATTTAAATGTTCGACGATCGCGACCGGTCTGGCAAATGGCTTGATTTCCAGCCGATCGTCCATTCTTGCAGCAATAGGCAGAAGCGTCTGATCCAGATAGGTTTTGCACTCAGCTAAGTCCCGAAAAAGTCGCCCATTGACCAACGTGGCAATTGTCTGAGTATTGGTGTTATCCAAGATTTTCAGCTTATATTGCATATTAATGATATGGTCCGGCAAATAAAACGCTTTTCCAGGAATACATTCAACAATAGAATAATCATCATTCGCTGAGCCACAGAGCACTTCTTGTAAGAGTGGCTTCATCCGGTCGACATCAAAGGCTTCAGCCAGCGCAGGAACCTTTTTCTGAAGCAGGGCGCTGCGCGGCAAATCATTATCGAGACTCTCTATTAATTTTTGAATCGATTGGCTCGCCATGACGGTCTTCTACCCTTTCTCATCCTGTGTATTTGATACTTCTTCCACGGGGAGAGCGCTACCCATCATCTCTCTTTGACCGGACTGCATGGCATACAAGTTGGCGTATAACCCCCCAGCGCGGATCAATTCATTATGCGTGCCCATCTGCTCGATCTCTCCCTCTTTAATGACGATGATCTGATCCGCGTCGCGGATCAAGCTAAGTTCATGGGAGATAATAATGGTGGTTTTGCCTTTCATCAATTTACGCAAAGCCTGCAGCACCAGGTCCGTTGATTCTGCATCTAACCCGGTGGAGGGTTCATCCAGGATCAGGATGGGCGTATCGCGGATAAAAGCGCGCGCAATCGCAATCCGCTGGCGCTGTCCACCGGATAGATTCGAGCCACGCTCCCCTAAAATGGTGTAGTAACCATCCGGAAATTTGGAGATGAATTCATCTGCATTGGCATTTTTGGCTGCTTCGATGATTTCTGCGCCGGTTGCATCGGGGCGTCCATAAGCGATATTCTCGACAATGCTGCCGGTAAATAGAATGGATTCCTGGAGGACCATACTCATCTGTGAGCGCAGCGATTCCAGGGTGAATTTCTGGATCTCATATCCATCGATTAATACCTCGCCTGCATCCGGATCATATAGCCGAGGAAGAAGCTGGGCGATGGTACTTTTCCCTGCGCCGGTATGGCCGACCACCGCCACCACCTGGCCCGGCTCTATCGTGAAGGAGAGTCCATTCAACGTAGGCCGTTGTTTATTATCCTCCTTTTTTTTGGAGGTTCCCATCGCCGGATAGGAAAAAACCACATTTCGAAACTCAATGCGCCCATGAAAAGCCGGTGCGGTAATAGCGCCAGGTTCATCACGCACATCAGGTTTCAAGTCCATCAGATCGCCCACTCTTTCCAGACTGGCGTACAGCTTACCAAATGCGTTCCACTGGGCGATCAGCTTCTTCGTGGGTTTGAACATATCGTCGATCCATTTGGTGAAAACAACCAGCGCACCTATCCCCATACTGATTGGATTCCTGAAGATTAACCACGCCCCGACACAGATCACCGCAGCCGTGGCGACGGCACCCAAAACACTCACTACCCAGCTAAAGCGGGCTTGGTTAGAAGCGGCATCCAGCGCAGCGTTCATTGCCTTCTGACTTTGGGCGGAAAAGAGGGATTGTTCGTAGCCGGCCTGTCCGTATGTCTGAACCACCCGAATCGAGGCAAGCATTTCTTGTGCAGCAGAAGCCAGCTCGCCTTCGGTGGAGCGTAATCTTTTGCTTGCCGCTTTGATCCGACTCGTGTAATGATTCGTGATCACTGCCATCAGCGGGATAATGGACACCGCCATCAGCGGGATAATGAATACTGCAATATCGCCTTCCCCACCCTGTGCGGGCCTCCAGATATTCCAGGCGCTCCAGAACATACCAACCAAAACAAAAATGAGGAACAGCGCGCTGCCAAGCAAATCCGAAAGATTGGAAATGATAAAGTCTTCCACCGCGGCCACATCTGACGTGACGCGGGTGAGGATATCTCCTGTACGACTCTGATTATGGAATGACAATGAAAGTTTTTGCAGGTGCCCGTAAAGGAAAACGCGCATATTGTAGCCAACCCCGCGACCGCCCTGGGCAAGATAAATCTCCGTCAATGTATCACACAGGCTGTTGACCATGGTCAGGACGACAATACCAAGCGCCACAAGAAAAAGGGTTTCCACATCGGGGTTAAAACCAAAGTCCAGGCCCAGGAGTTCCAAGGGGCTGCGAGGCAGGACACCTGAATTTCCCAGAATTTGATTGATGCGCAGGGTCAGGTATGTGATCGAATAACCGACTACAAGGGGAATCAATAAGGCTGTGAGTGCCTCCAGAATCAGCGTGATCGCCGACAGGATCAGGGTCCGTCGTGAATTCTGCGAGAAGCGCGCAATCATTCCCACCAGCCGGCTAAAATTTACGCGGTTCGCAGCCGCAGAGGCTTTTTGATTGTCAGAAGATTTGCCCATCAGTTCACCAATTCAAGATTCAGTAAATGCATCAGCATCCCGTTATCATCATTTATCTTTTGCAAGATAAAGAAATAAGATCAGACAAACAACGCCTTTAAGCGGGTGGCAGCCTGAGCAATGTCGAACTGCTCTCTAACCTTTTTCGATGCCGCGCTGCCCAGCTGCCTGCGTTTCTGCGCGTTGCGCAGTAGTTCAATGATCCCTGAAGAAATGCCATCCACATCATGGGGCGAGTATAAAAGCCCATTCCGATTGTTTTCCACCAGTTCCGGTATTCCGGAAACCGCGGTCGTAATCACCGGCAGGCCCACAGCCATGGCCTCGACCAGCACATTCGGGATGCCATCCCTGTCACCGTCCTCCGTTTGGACCGGGGTAAGGACAAACAGCGTGGCGTTTTGATAGATAGAGACCAACTCCTGCTGGGTGCAATCACCGTTCAGCTGGATCTCGCCTGCCATGTCATGTTCATCGATCCACTCCCTGAGCTGCTGGCCAAGCGGTCCATCTCCATAAATGGCACACTGGAAGTTCTCGCCGCTCTTTTTGACAATGAGCAAGGCCTGCAAGAGATCCTGAAATCCTTTTTTCTCGACCAGACGCCCTACCGACAGGATCAAAGGACCCTTCAAAGCGGAATCTGCCTCCGGGTTGGAAAGCGGTTTGAAGTCTTTCAGATTCACGCCATGGTAGACCAGCGAAAATTTCGACTTCTGTGAGGGGGCAATCTGTTTCAAGTATTCCAGGTTGGATCCGCAACATGTGATCACAGCCCTGGCCTGACGGATCCGATCCGTCAAAGCCTTCTCAGGCACCTGGTAGAGATCACGGGCATGCGCGGTAAAGCTAAATGGAATGCCAGCCATGCAATGCACCAGATAGGCAATCAGAGCCGGGTCATGTGCGAAGTGGGCATGTAGATGATCTATTTTTTTTCCAGTTCTCCGTTCTTTTAGAACGAGCAGGTAAATCAGGTGGACAGCCTGAAGGAAACAGTCCCAGCGGCTGCTGGCAGTATAGCCTTTATCGATCCCAGTGCTAGCCGCGATATAAACCAGGGAATGGAGATATCCCCTGAGATGCAACCTGGCTACCTGAGCGTTCTCGGTTAACCTATTCCTCAAAGATCGCGGCTGTATGTCTTCCTCCAGATAATGAACAGGAGCCTGAACCTGGTCCACCTGCATTTGAACAACCTTCTCATGGGGGTCGGTCAGGGCAAAGATCTGGATCGATACGCCGATCTTTTCCAAAGCAAGGATCTCGTTCAGGATAAAGGTCTGTGAGAGACGCGGATAGCTTCGGAGGAGGTAGCCGATTTGCTTATTTGAGCCGCTTTCGCCCATCGAGTCGCCTTCTTAATTTCTGCAAATTCATATACAGGCACTTCCGTTTCTTTTTGCAAGGATTTGGTTTTAGCAGCCTCGAGGATTGTCAAGCCCTGTTCGATCATCAACCAGACCTGCGCCTGTTGTTCATCTCCTTCCGGCCAGGGGCGCGGACCACGCAGTTTGCATAACTGCTTGGCAATTTTGAGACAGGAGTAGATGTAGAAGAACAGGAATTTCTCATCCCACTGCCAGCCTGTCTCACCGGAATAAGAGTCCAAAAAGCGGTTTTGGAGATCTGTAAACTGTGCCGTATGTTCCTGGTTGCGGTATGCCAGCAGGTAGAAATTGGCGCAAAAATGAGCCAGATCAAAATTCGGGTCACCCAGACGCATCTCGTCAAAATCAAATACCTTTAAGCCACCATCGATCAGGATATGTTCGTAATGAAAATCCTTATGGATGGGAACATGAACGCTAAAGTCAAGCTCGGTTGTCTTTTGGACCAGGTAATCTGCAATATGATTAGCTGCCCCTCTCTCATCTGGATATTGCTTAGAAATCACTTCGGTCCACTCGCGTATGTTATCCACTTCATTCTCAACCTTGAATTCCTTTTCGAGCGGGAATTGGTGGGTATGCAATTGTGCCAACCATTTTCCAGCAAGCTCCATTGCATGGATCACCTCATCGCCGTCTAATGAGCGCTTCGCCATGTAATCGCCGAGCAATTTCCCTTCCGCCGGAATAAAAACGAGCATCGACAACTCCGGGATAAATCCTAATGGCCTGGGCACACCCAGATCTGTCGTATCACAAAATACTTCATCGTACAGCGTTTTCATGACTTTATAAGTCCGCTCACATAAATACGGTTTAGGGTATAGCTTGCCGTACACCGAGAAATACTTTGGGCATTCAATCTGATCCAGATCATAACGAATAACACCGCGCTTCCCCGGTTTATAAGCCAATAGTTTTACCCTGTGGACAATGCGCGAGGATGTCTCAGAACAAATCACCTCATTTAAGATTAGGGAGAGGTCAACATTCATGATCTCGGCATTGAGTGCCCTCCACAATGCCGGGAATGGCTTGTCTTCGAATGTGCGTGGAAATTTCGTTTTGCTGCTGGATGTCCGCAGATGAGCAACCAGCGTCCCATGAAGATCGCTAATTGTGCCTGCCTCCAGGTTCGCCAGATCTTCCGTGATCGCAGCAAAGGCGGCGTGGATCAGGTGAATGACCAGGGGCCACTCCAGATAGGTCAGGCTTCTAAAACGGCGTCCGGCAATTTTTAGTAAGGAAGCAGCCTGGTAGACCGATAACCACTTTTCATCGATATCCTTCTGCACGCTCAGGTAGCCTTCCAGAAAGGCTCGTCCCGCACGTTCCACAAACTGGGCATGTTCCGGCTGGCGGATCGCCTTCCAGCACAAATACGCCAGGAAATTCCCAAGATCGCGCGCCGGGTTGGCCCAGCAATAACTATCCAGATCGATCATCGCCAGGCGGTCCCCCTGCAGGATGAACTGGTCCGTGCGCATCGCACCATGGCTCGCAACGGCTTTCGGCTCCTTGAAATGATCGACCTTGGTGCTGATCTGTTGAATGACCTCTTCATATTTGGTTGCCAGCTCCGGTTCTACCTTGGCCATAATCAACGTATATTCACGTAGGTCTCGCAGGTCATCATAGATCGTTTTCGTTTCACTGGGCGCAGTCGAATTATTATGGAAGACACCCAGCGCACGCCCTGCTTTCTCCATCCAGCCTTCACGCACGGAGGCGTCATAAGCCTGGTCGTAAGCAAAATGGGTAAACTCAATCCCGTCGGGCACCGCTGCCTGCAGGATCATTTCCATTTCCGGCCAGACGGCTACCGGCGAAGAGATGAGCGGCATTTCCGGGTTTTCCTGGCTAGACTTATGCAGGTCCGTGATTGTTTCCATAAGCCGTTCGGCATTTCCGGAGAAGGATTTCCCATAGAACATCTCTTTCCCGGCAGGCGTTTCCACCACATATCGGATGACACAGTGCAGACCGGGTTTATAACGAACCGGGAAGATTTCCAGCAGCTTGATCTGCCCGTCGTACCCCGGCAGTTCCGAAAAAAGCCGCTGCATCTCCTCCATATTGGTCGCTCTACTCAGCCAGGGAAGGCGGTCATCGGCGGTGTACATACGCGGCAGCACGCCTTCGGGCGTAAATTCCAGAACGCCAATGGTCCGTTCGGGAGTACTATCGGCCTGCCCAATAATCATTTCATACGTCGTCACGCAGCGGTGGGAGGGTCTGTATTTCAAATCCTGCAATTTCTTGATCCTTAGCACACCTGCCAGACCCTGTGGAGAGTTAATGCCAAACAGCTTGCGTTCGAACAGCTCAGCCACCTCATCAAAATCAAAGGCGAGGGGCAGGTCTGGTAATTGATCGTCAAAGTCAAAACGATATTCCATGCATACTCTCCTCAGGACCAGTTATTCAAAACCAACTTGGCGTTTCACGCTGTCACCGGGAATTCATGACCACCGGCGGCAGTTTGCATCTGATTTCCGGGAATGTCTTTTGCAAGCGAAGGAAACTTTATATAATCATGGTGGAGTGAAATGGGAAAGAACTGGCCGAATTGCGAGGGGGAAAAAGTCAGGATCGAGGCTTCCGCGCGAAGATGGTAGATTTCCCAGGCAGTAGACCAAGTAGGTTGGATGTGTCCCCGTCCAAACCCATCCTGTGAATAAATAGCAATACACGGACCCTCTGGTGTCCCTGTTTCCATCGGGCTCTCCTATTTCTAAAGGGAAAAAACCTTTACCGCAATCTATTAATAAATTAGATGAATGGCTAGTTTCTGGTGCAAAACCGGCTCACGCCGCCGTCCCCGGCGCAGGGAGCACTTTTGCACCAAGAACTAGCTAAACCAGATTCTCTCAATTTATAGGATTATAGGACAATTCCATGTTAATAATTCATTAATCATTCTATTGTAATAATTTAGACCTTATTTGTCAATTGCGGATAGTTAACGTTCGGGCAGGAACATAGCGTGAAAGGATTGGAGCCCCTTAGGTCGCGGCAAATGTTCCCTCAGGGTAACATGCCCAGGACTTTAAGCAAGACATGAAGGTCGGATTGGTATATTGACAATGATTATCAGTATTATTATAATTTCATAAGCCCGTTTTTATGGTTCTTTGAACGCAAAAGTCCCGTATGAAGCCGAACGCAAATCAGGAAAGATATTGAACTATTAGGGCATGGATCTGGTAAGAGTCTTAAGGATAAAACCAGATCGCTGAGGATGGCTTTCCGCCGCGTAGGAATTTTGGATGATCTCCTACGCGGCATTTGACTCTTTATCTCCTATTCTATTAGACTGCACTTCTCTTCCAACCGGCTGATTTTGAAAGGTTGCCAGGATGATTGAAAAAACGACCTCCCTTTCGGTTCGCTCACAGCCCATACCGGAGGACGAACAGGTCGCGATTGCGCTGCGTCCCCAGACGATTGGACCCCTTCTGGAACAGGTATTTCGATCTGAGATCGAGAAAATTGAAGGTCAAAATGGTGCGAGTGGTGTCAAGGGCCGGCCATATGAATGCCATATCCTCGATACAAAGTATGAGCCAGGCAACTACTGCCGGATCCTCTATCAACTAGGAGATCACCTAGTCATTGGCACGTATAAATGGGGTTCAAACGAGAGCCAGATTCCCGAGACGACAAAAGTCATTCCCTCCCTGGGAATGCGGGTTTATCGCTTTCCAAATGACCCCACCCTTCCCAGCTTGACCAAAGCACTTGACCCTCAAATGGTTTCGACGGCGCTGGCAGAAGCACTGCCTGAATTTCAGGCCGGCGCTGCCCGAATTCTGCGCTGCGACGTGAAGCTCCTGCGCTTCCGCCCGGAAAGAAGATGTACCGTGCGCCTGAACATGTGGCTGCGGGAAAAAGAATCTGGAGCGATACACAACCGAGTGTTGTACGGTAAGATCTACCACGATCTCGAGAAGGCTGGGCATGTTTACCAACAGATGCTGTCACTCTCCAGTTCCATCTCGGCTAAGGATGGTCGTATTTTATTCGCCACCGCTTCCGCTTTTCTACCTGATTTAGCCATGGTACTACAAGAGCCTCTTGAGGGTGTTCCGTTGGACAGCCTGATCAGCTGCGATACCATGGTCTGTGATTCGCGCGGTTTCGCTGGCAGCGTGATTGCTGCCTCGGCACTGGCAGCGTTTCATACCAATGGACTGACTGCAGGCAAATCGCGTTCGATCAATTCTGAGCTCGCGCGATTCAAAAAACGAGGAGCCAGGATTGGTCAGGTTAATCCAGAGCTGGGCAATGAGATCATCAAACTGGCGGATGGGCTCTCCGCCTGGCTGGATACGCTAGATCAATGGGGAGCCACGACCTGCCTGGTTCACGGCGACTGCAAACCCGCCCAGTTCCTGATCAGGGATCAGCAGGTTGCCCTTCTGGACTTTGACCACTGCGGCATGGCAGACCCTGCTGTGGATGTCGGTACTTTTTTGGCCACATTACAGCAGATGGAGGTCAGACAGACGATCAAAAACCGTGGGCAGCCGGCTCCTTGTGCCAGTTGGCTGCCAGGCTTAAAACGGCAGTTCCTTGAGGCGTATTGCAGCGCTAGTGGTTATCCACCAGAGTTCTGGCAGCGTGCCGCGTGGTATGAAGTGGTTGCCCTGCTGCGCAAAGCCATCCGTGGTTTTGAACGGAGTCCCTTTTCACCGCTCCCGGCCGCGCTGGTTACTGAAGCCTGGAAAGGCCTGGAAACTCTGCCCCCGCCATTACAATCGTAAAGAGATCGGGCGTTTTCGCAAATTGTATGTTTGAGGAGAGAATCGTATGTCTGAAGCAGGGATGTCGTTTGATCAAGAACAGGACGCTGTGGTATGGGACGGGCTAAGAACATTTTCTCGGCTGCCGGACTGGTTGGTCGCGGCGCGAGATCCCGATCGTATCTGCGCTAGGCTCTCTCACATCGTGCCGGAATTTGACCAGGGCCGCATCCTCCTACAAAAATGCGATGTTGGCCATATCCGTTACAAGGAAGATCGCTGGACAGGTCTCTATCATCTGGCAACATCCCTTCCGGGAGAGAAAACTCCGCAGACCGTGATACTGGAAGGGGCGATTTACCCGCCTGGTGTAATTCCCCAAGGAGAACCGCAGGTCGAAGGCGCGTTTGGAAGGGAGGGCTGGCATGCCACCATTCCTGATCTCAATCTGAAATTAAAAACACAGGCATCTGAAACAGTCCTGGCGTCGCTGGCGTTTCTGACAGACCCGGAAGAGTCCCGCCACTATTTGATACGCAATATCCAGGCGGGCTCCCGTAAATATCACAACATAGAAATACAGGCCAGCAACCCAAAAGTTGTCCGGTATAAACCCGGCAGCCGCTGCACGGTGCTTTATCACCCTGAATATCCACATAATATGCCGCCAGATCAGCAGTGGCCTGAACTGGTTGTCGCAAAAATCTACCGCGGTGAAAAAGGAAAGAACGCCTTTGATAGCATGGTGGCGCTCTGGAACTCACCCCTCGGGTCGAGCGATACGGTTCAGATCGCGGAGCCGCTCGCCTATAACGAACAGGAGCGGGTCATGATCCAGGGCCCAATCCGTGAAGAAAAAACGTTGAAGAGGTTCATGATTGCCGCGTTCCAGGCTGGAACCTCTGAAGCGATCGAAGAATTGAATCAGGTGATGCGGAAAACAGCAGCCGGTCTCGCCGAACTCCATCAATCCAACGTGACTTTAGGACAAACTTGGGATTGGGAAGATGAAATGTCCGAAGTTCGCGAGCGGATCGAACGCCTGTCCACCGCATATCCTGACCTGGCTCAGGCCGCGGACCCTCTCCTGGACCGCCTCGAACAGCTTGCCGACGCTTGCCCGCCTGACCCCCTGGTGCCCACCCACGGCTCCTTCCGCCCTGCCCAGGTGCTGTTGTATAAAGATCAGATTGGCTTTATCGATTTTGACTCGTTCTGCCAGTCTGAGCCTGCCAATGATCTGGCGCTGTTTTTGAGCACGGTAATGAGTCTTGGCCTGACAAACTCCGATTTTGATGATGCCAGGGATAGCGGCTCCACCATGGACGAGAAAACGCGTCAGTCTCGCTTTGAGATGGCGATGTCGGTGAGTGAAAATTTCCTGGATGAATACGAAAAACATGCTCCTGTTTCGCGCCAGCGGGTGGCCCTATGGGAGAGCCTGGATATTTTCATGCTCGTTCTGCACGGCTGGATTAAAGTCAAGGTCGGCGAATCATCCGATATCCTCTATTTGATGGAGCGGTTTTTGCAGTCGAAGAAATTTGTTGGAACACTATGAGTATCGATTTACTCGCTGGTATGGCTCAATTGATGAGCCTTCCTGATTGGCTACTGGCTCCCCTCCAAGCCGAAAACTTCATCGACGCGCTACGCTTGCACGTCTCAGAATTCGCATCCGGCGAATGGTTAATTCTATACTGTGGGATAAAACGCTTCTTCTTAAAGGACGACGGTGGCTATTGGGAAGGGACGTACAATTTAGCGGTGCAATCTTCATCGACCGGTCTGGAACAGACTATCCTTCTCCACGGCAAGCTCACTGCTCCATGGTTTGGAGAGCCTGCGATTATAGCATCCAATCCAGCCCCATTTGGATCCCCTGATTGGCGCTGCTTTCTTCCCGAGTTCAACCTGCCGCTCGAAATCGAACCGCCCGAGAAAGAACTGCCGGGGCTGGCACAGCTCACAGATGCAGACCGATCCCGCTTACTCATGGAAAGGGTATTACGAGAAAACGGACGCCTTGCAGCAGATCATACGATCACGGCCTGTACGCCCAGGATCCTGAGCTATAAACCGGGCAGCCGCTGCACCATTCGTTACGAACTGGAATACGCAGCCTCGCCTGATCCTTCGACCCGCAGTCCCCAGTTGGTGATCGGTAAGGTTTACCGTAAGGGCAGTAAGGCTCAAAATGCTTATGAAGGCATGCTGACTCTATGGCATTCTCCACTGGCCGATGGCAGTGTGGTGACCATTGCCGAGCCAATCGCCTGCCTGCCAGACCTAAAGTTGATGCTGCAAGCCACGATACCAGGGGAATTAAGCCTGGAGGATTTGTTAAAATCGGTGATTGACCGACCAAATCAAGTAGAGGAGGAAAAGCTCTACCGCTACATAAGAAAGACGGCAGCGGGTTTGGCTGCTTTTCACCGATCTGGAGCTTCGTATGGCGAGCATGTCGAACTGGGTGAGCGGTTCGTCGATATCCACGAGCTGATCCACCGATTGACCGTTCTGTTACCAGAGCTTGAGGATGCCATTCTTCCGCTTCTCGAGCGACTGGAAAACCTGGCGGCCCTCTACCCGGAGGAGCCGGCCGTGCCCACCCACGGAACCTTTAACCCCGAACAGGTATTAATCGATGGGGAACGGATTGGCTTTATCGATTTTGACGATTACTGCATGGCTGAGCCTGCCCTGGATGTGGGGTTATTCCGGGCCGCGATTAAAGATACTGGTATGAATACCCCGTTTTCCTCGTCCACGCCGAGCCGGGCGGAACGCCTTGCCCGGCTCATGCTGTTAGATGAGATTGGCGATGTTTTTCTGAGCGAATATGAAACTCATACCGCTATCTCCCGCCATCGGGTGGCATTGTGGGAAGCAGCAGATTATCTGCGAAACTGCCTGCATTATTGGATTAAAGTGAAACCCGCTGAACCGGATCATTCACTGCTTATTCTGGACCAGCACCTCCAAAACTGCCAGAAAAATCACCTGCTGGAACTGTCAAGCCTTTAGGATCACCTGGCATCGATCAGGTGGGATGCGAGCAGGAACCGATCAAGCAGTTTTACCAGAAAACTGATTTCACCCGCCTTGACTTTCATCCATCCAGAAAGAACATAGTGAAAGAGATCGAGCGCTTGCCATAAAGCGACTCGCGCTCGGGATACGGTCTGGAACTGCTGGTACGCCTCCAGGAATTGTTCGCATATCGAGGATACCTGCTCGAACCTCGCTTCCCAGTCTGCCGGGTCTGCGATGGTCTGACTGGAAGACTTGCCCTTGTCGAAAGAGGGAAGGGTTAAACCAAGAATCATGATTGAGGATGAAAACATCGCAAGATCCCTGGCTGGCTCCGATTGGCAGAACGAATCGAAATCAATAAAGCTGATTTCTCCTTTATTCAACAGGACCTGAACGGGCCGGAACGTGCCATGAGATGGAACAAGAGGTTCACGGAGAGCAGCAGCTTCGAGCCGACTGATCCGTTCCAGAAATGGCCCTGCGCCGGAGGAAAGATTCGGAAAAACCGTAGAGAGTTGCAGTACCTGGGCCTGCACCTCCGCCATCTCGTCTTCCCAGGTCTCCGCCTGCCCGATCTTGACACCAGAACGGTGGAGTTCAGCGAGACCCATAGCCGTTTTCTGCATGGTTTCATTCAATTCTCCAATTGCTTCGGGTGTTCCGGCATCGAGCGCAGACAGGAATAAATCTGCCAGGGTTTGCTCCTCCCAAACGGGTCCCTGAACAAACACACGCAGGTCAGGATCATAGGCAAGTGGTTCGGCAATGCGCGCCGAGTTGCTGGAGCCAAATGAAGCGTCCCAGAGAGCCTTCATGCTTTCGTATGCATTCCGCCCCTTCTCTTGAAGGGAAGTCTTTGCCACCACGATTGCCGGTCCATAAGATTCGACAGGTATATCTGGCGCATATTCGAGTTGATAGAGAATGGTGCAGCGGTTTCCGGGCTTATACCGGATGATTTCGGGCTTACAGGATTGGATATGTACGCTTCTATAGACAGGGGAAGCGCCACGAAGACTACGCTCCAAAAATTCGCGTGATTTTTCCGGGTCCATCAGCAGCCCAACCGATTCCAGCTCGGTTTCCGGTTCCGGCGTCCTTAGCTCCAGGTTAAGCTCAGGGAAGATGGCATGCCATCCTTCCGCTCCAAAGACGCCCTCCACAACCAGCTGGTCGATTGAAAGGAATCCAGGTGGAAAGAGAGTCCCATTAAATTCGATCGTTCGTTCACCCGGCTCGTCCGGAATGCTAACCTTCAGGATGCACAGGTTCTGCCAAACGCCGTCCTTAAGCAGCATATGGCCAATTCTGCACTTCTTAAGAATCACACTTCCGTCCGCAATCTCAGGGACGTCTCTAGACAATACTTTGCAGGTACGGTCATGATCTTTGGCAGAGGCGAGCCAACCAGGAAGCTCGGAAAACTGCTGCAGACCGGTCGAAATTCCAGCGTCCTGCTCTTGGTGGATGAAACGACTTATGTCAGACATGGTTTTCTCCTGGAACAGACGAAGATGCCTTTTATGTTGGCTACCCTTCTGCTTACTTCTTCCGACAATGAGATGAAATTTTGCAGGTTCACATCTTCGCAAGCAATGAGCGTAATATCCAACGCAAACCATAGAATGGAGCGTTTTTTCCAGTGAGGTCTGGCGCTCGAGCATCTTCAAAGAACCCCCAGGATGATCTTGAAGATGCGTAAGGACATTTTTTATGAGAATGTTGAAACTGCGAGCCCAAATCGCTCAATCCACTTGGTAGCGGCCACTCAAATTCTTGAACGGCAGGACACGGTAATAACTCGCACAAGTACTGCCGCGGTCCTCGAAACGGCGAAAGGACTCATGGTCTGCGATCAGAGGAAGCGTCAGATGCCATCTTCTTTTCGGAATTCCAGCCCATCCTTCGAGCAACTAACCATGTCAGGGGCGCTTCGCTCAAGTACAGTCCTGCGGCGTGGATCAGGTGAATGACCAGGGGCCACTCCAGATAGGTCAGGCTTCTAAAACGGTGTCCAGCAATTTTCAGTAAGGAAGCGGCCTGGTAGACCGATAACCATTTTTCATCGATATCCTTCTGCACGCTCAGGTACCCTTCAAGGAACGCTCGACCCGCACGTTCGACAAACTGGGCATGTTCCGGCTGCCGGATCGCCTTCCAGCACAAATAGGCCAGGAAATTCCCAAGATCACGAGCCGGGTTTGCCCAACAGTAACTATCCAGATCGATCATCGCCAGGCGGTCTCCCTGCAGGATGAACTGGTCCGTGCGCATCGCGCCATGACTCGCAACGGACTTCGGCTCCTTAAAATGATCGACCTTGGTAATGATCTGTTGAATGACCTCTTCATATTT
>Ga0105104_10001406_pt1 | contig 18067 bp, 8 predicted proteins | sample PPLLaktember2015_3_FD_87034 | JGI IMG/M metagenome (GOLD analysis project Ga0105104, IMG submission 87034) | Freshwater sediment microbial communities from Prairie Pothole Lake near Jamestown, North Dakota, USA - PPLs Lake P7 Core (6) Depth... | ecosystem: Environmental > Aquatic > Freshwater >... | reverse complement strand
TTGCACTCATTCCGCTTAGGAGGTGGGGGAGAGGGAAGAAGTAGGTTGTGGGTTGTAGGTTGTGGGTTGTAGGTTGTAGGCCTGCCTGCCTGGTGCGGGCCGTGCGTTGGCAGGCAGGTTGTAGGTTGTAAGTTTAAGAAACGTATCAACATCATCAACATACAACATACAACTATTTCAACTTCTTAGCCATTTCCTAATTAAAATACTTAATATACCAATTATTCTCATCCAACAGATAATTATAGATCTGCTCCCGCTGCCCGGCCGGGTATTTGGCTGAAACAATCTTAGCCAGGAAAGAAGGATTGTTTCGTCTTTTGGCCACCCGCATGAGATCGTAAAAACGTTCCCCTTCAAAAGCAAGCTCCCTGGCCCTTTCATCCAGCAGATCCTCTTCAAAGTATTGCTGCTTTTTCACAAGATTGCCGGTGAGGTTTACATACCCGGTTATTTCATTGGTAAAAGGATCATGGAAATACCGGATATTGTCGAAGTTCAATGCATCATAACCGCTTCCCAGCCCGACACGTCCACGCACACCCATTTGACGCCTCGATACGGAAACATCGTAGTAAGCCCCGTCATTAACGAGACCTTTGGCGTCATTCAGATTCGTCTTCACCTGACCTCCATCGCTGTACATCCTGTAAGTACATATCTCAGCCATATACAGGTGAATTGACCCTGCCCGGTAAAGGATAAGGTTCGGATCATCCGAAAACAGGTCCTGCCCTATAAAATATTTTAATACAATGGTGTCCATCCCGTCCATAATGTTACTTACACCCCGTGTATCGCCCTTTGATTTTAGTTCCAGCATTTGCCTATACTGGTTGCCACTGAGTGACATTCCGTTGTTTATGTATAAATAGGATGTACCGTAACCCCTGTAAAAATCACTTGGTATTCCAAGAAAAGCCATTCTTGTCCGCGAAGGATTCACATCATTCTTCACAATGGACTGGGCGCGCCATTCCGTTTCCCATTTGAGTATGGCTGCAGCGGTGGGTTTAAGCATATACTTGTAGGGATCGATAGGCATAAATAAATTCAGAAAATCATTCTGCTGGAAGTTTGTTTTATTGAACCAGATCGTGAATATGTGTTCCCGGTTGTCAATTTCAGCAAAAATTCTGCTCCAGTTGCCATTGGCAAATGAATTATCAAGTTCATAGCGCAAATTTTCCGAACTGTTCCTTATGATGCGCACGAAATGTGATTCCGCTTTGTTCAGGTTGCCCTGCGTAAGGTACATCGTTCCCAACAAGGCATCCATGGCGTAAGTGTTCCAGATAGTGACTTCCCATGATTCATCCTGGTTATCGATATAATGGTTTACACCAACTGCTTTAACTTCTTTTTCAAGCTGGTTTGTAAATACATCAATGACCATATCGAGATCATAAAGATTCTTTTCAAGGGTTATGGGTACGTTGTACAGGGTATCATTATAATATCCGTCGGTGGAAAAATTAATATAAACACTGTCGACGTAGCTTCCCGGTGAATTAACATAATTCTCGATCTCCCCGATTGTAACCAGCGATTCATGGATAAATGGTACCTTGCCATAGATGCGCGCTGCATTGAAATATGCCCATGCCCTCATACACAGTGCTTCACCATAAAGCTTGTCAAAGTTTGTAACGGGGCTGTTCCGGTTGAGCACTTCGGGGTGCTTTTCTTTTAAAATCCTGATAAAATTGTTGCAGGCCGATATAAGTGTAAAAAAATTTGTGGGTGAGGCATACTTGTTTGTTTTGGAAACGTTGAAATTGTAAATCTCAACGAGATCCACATCTGCATTGGGTGTGATGGTCAGGAGGTCCCCCCTCAGCTCTCCCAGTACCACAATTTGTTCTGCCAACTTCTGCTGTAATCCATAAAGGCCCATTTCCACCGACCTGTATTCATACCAGTCATCAAAGAGCTGATCTTCGGTAATATTCAGATCCTGATCCGGATTAAAGAATTCTTTGCAGGATGACAAGATCATTACTGCGATCAAAACAGCAAAGATCCGGGCTGAATATTTTATAATTCGGTTCATGCTTATAATTGTAAAATATGTTATAATCCTACTTTTACACCAACAATAAATTGCCTGGTCTGTGGCATCATGCCATAATCAACTCCCTGGCTGGCTTGTGAATACGAGTAACTGAATTCGGGATCATAGCCCAGGTATTTCGTGAACGTCAAAATATTATTGGCAGAAACGTAGAATTCGGCATTTCGGAAGGAAAGGAATTTATTCGGTATCACGTAACTTAATAATATGGTTTTCAGGCGCACATAAGATCCGTCCTCAATCCAACGGGTTGAGAATGCAGAATTGCCCATGGGATCATTCCATAAAGCACGGGGAACATTTGTAACCTGTCCCGTATATTGCCACCGGTTAAGCACTTCACTGCTCTGATTTTCCAATCCCGTCATCTGTTCGTTTTTGTATCGCAGATAGTTAAAGACCTCATTCCCGTGCACCCATTGAAACATCATGCTCAGAGTGAATTTTTTATAGGTGAAGTTGTTTACGAGGCCCCCGATGTAATCAGGAGTTGATGAACCGATGGCGGTTTTGTCAAAACCGTTGATAACCCCATCGGGTGCACCATCCGGACCGGATAAATCTGCAAAAATGGCATCTCCCGCCCTGAACCGCATTTGTTTATCGTTGACCAGGTTGGCTGTATTGGCCTCTTCCGGCGTTGAATATACCCCTTTAAATATGTATCCATAATAACTATTCGCCGGTGAACCCTCCATATTCACAATCTCAGCACCGATAATACCGGATATCAGTTTCTCGCCATTCATGTCAACCACCGTATTGCTCACCCTGGAAAGGGTAGCTTGCACATCCCATTTAAATACTGTTCTGTCCATCAGCCTGAAGAAAGTACTGATCTCCCATCCTTTGTTCTCCAGTTTTCCGGCATTTTCCATCCGTGTATAGTATCCAAGATAGGATTCTATAGGCCTGAATATTAACATGTTGTTGGTATGACTGCTAAATATGTCAATGGCAGCCGTAAACCGGTTGCCCCAGAGAGCCAGGTCCAGCCCTGTATTTAACTGGGTGACCGTTTCATAGCTAAGACCGGGATTGGGAACCAGGGCCGGGTATAGGCCTACTGTTTCGCGGTATTTTACAGCATTGTAATAATTTGTTGCGCTTGATTCGCCGATATCATCATTGCCGGTTTTCCCCACTGAAAATCTCAGTTTCAGATCTTCCAGCCAGAATACGCCATTCAGGAAATTCTCACCGGAAATCCTCCAGGCAACTCCTCCCGCATAGAAAAATCCAAATGGAGCCACCGCCAGCCTGATTGTATGGGCTGCATCGTCGCCAACCCTGGAAGATCCGTCGAGTGAAAGGCTTCCCGTGAGCATATACTTATCCCTGTATACATAGGTGACATTTTCATACAATGAAAACCAGTTCCAGGCCCTGTTCTGTCCCCCGATTTCCCGTAGGTCAGGCTGCCCGTCCTGAATGTCCCGGTACTGGTCATTTTCGTGGGCATTTTTTCCGATCCCCCAGTCCAGCTCATAACGATTTGTATGAACATGAAATCCTGTGACGGAGGAGAGCACATGATCCCCGCCCCATTCCTTGTTAAAACTCAAATAGGTATTGTTATAAAATGTCTTCAGGTCATTGTTGGTTGTTTTGGAAACATTGATGGCTTCCTGGTTATAGTAATGCTCCATGCCATGGTTGGGCATGAAGATCTTCTCCTTCAGAACATTAAACACGAGGTTGAATTTACTTTTCAGGATCAGATTCCTGTTGAAGACTGATTCAAAACCCAGGGAAGAAATAAAACTGTAATTGATATTTCTTGCCGTGAAATTGTCAATCGTAGCCATCGGATTGCTGGTTCCGAGTTCATCGATCTCTGCCAGCGTGGTAAGCCTGTTTCCCTGTGCATCATACTTATAGGGGTTCAGCATGGGAGATTTGGCAAGGCTTGACAGGATCGGACTTGTTTCTTCAATGGTTGCCGCATCCTTCATTTTGGAGGAGTTGTAGTTGAGCGACACGCCGGCATTCATTTTCAGCCAGGTGAAAATATTAAGCTTGCTGACAAACCTGAGGTTATATCCACTGTAACCGGTTTCCCGCAAGGTACCCCTGTTGTTAATCAATCCCACAGAAAGCCCGTAGCTTGCAATTTCATCTCCTCCTTTCACCTTCACGCTCAAATTGTTAAAGAATGAATTCTTAAAAATAAGTTCCTGCCAGTTTGTGTTATGCTGGTAATCGATGTATCTTTCATCACCCTCCTCCAGGAACAAACTTGGATATTCCTCCCGTATCACTTCTTCAAACTTACCCGACGTGAAAAGTTCTTCCTGCATCAGGGTTTTGTGTTGAACAGCATTTAGCTGAGGTATAAGGTTTGACGGGGAAAGCGACAGTCCGGTCCTGAAATCCACTTCAATTGTAGTTTGTGTAACACTGGGGTCCAGGGTTTCAATCAGGATAAGGCCGTTTGATGCCTTTGAGCCATAAGCAGCGGTTATCGCAGGATCTTTAATGATGGTAGCCCTCGAAATATCGTAAAGACTGAGTTCCAAAAGTGGATTGTATGCGAATCCAGAGAGATTTGAGTTTAAAATACCGGTCGATGTCACAGGAACGCCATCCATGATAATCAAAGGCTGGTTGTTGGTATTAATTGAGTTAATCCCGCGCAGGGCAAGATAAGCCCCGCTTCCGGGATTTCCGGATCTGTTCACCACATGAAGACCCGCCACCCGTCCCTGCATGAACTGATCAAGGGTAAGTACGTTGGTGTGATAGATATTCCGGACTTCCAGATCCGTATAAGCCACTGTCATATTTCTCTTGGGCACCAATCGTGATAGAACAGCCAGTTTATCATCGCCGGAGGATATGTCATCCGGTGTCAGGTAAATATCAACCTGGTCCCTGTCGTTACGGAACACCCGTTTCATTTTATAGCCACTGGCTGGTGATACGATAATCCAGTCATTTCCCGACCCGGATCTCACGGTAAATTCTCCTTCAGCATTGGTTACAACAGGAAGCTGCTGTGAACCTTCAATGCTGACTGAAACATTGGCCAAAGGTCTGTCGGTGTTGGTATATATTTTCCCCTTTACAATTGTTGTATCCTGGGCCCCGGAGCTGAACGCAACCGTTGAAAGAAAGAAGGATATAAAGATGAACCTGGAAACCTGTCCTGTTTTAAAGTTGCGTAGCATCGTTTTTAAGATAATTCGCATTGTAGATAATATGGATGTCCTGATAAGCAAAACCGGAATTAATTATAGGGAATAAAATCAATGTAATCAATGACTATCCCGTTTGAGAGCACTGTGCCGGGGCTTTTATAAACAATTTTAATTTTCGCCTTTCCGTATTCGGTAAGATTTTCCACCCAGCAATCGAACAGGCAAAAGGCCGATTGCGGAAAATATCGTTTCCCCGTCACGCTGTATACATATCCTTTCTTAAAATCAGCATAGTTAAAAGTTTTCACAAGCTGGTCATTCATAAATATGTCAAACACTCCCCCGACATTGACATGCGTTTTTATTGCCATCAGGTATTTTCGGGGAAAGAGATTGTCCACGTTGAACTCGATAGAGTATCTGCCCGTGTATCCGTAGGTAAAACTCACCCTCATAATTGTATCATTGGAAGCAATAGGTATCAGCTCTTTGATTGGCTGGAATGATACATCATTTATGACTGTAACATCTTCATTCCATGCATACCGGTTTATGCCAATGTTTTTAAGAAGCCATTCACCTTCCATCTTTGTGGATCCGGCATAAAGGGTGTCCGGTATTTTGAAATTATTATAGTTATATGCATAACCGTTGCTGCAGATCGTTTTTTCAACCGGCAGATAATCTATTACCACGCTGTCTCCGAGTATATTTTTCAGTTTAACCGTGTCCCTGGAAGAAAGCTTTATGAATTCCTCCGGCTCCACCATATTCTCAAAAACGCCGTGTTCAAGGAGGTACGGCATAAGGATCTTATTCTGCCAGTCAAGGGGAATATCCCGGTAATCATTGTAAACGGAGTTCATAGAGGTCGCCATGGCGGTCAAAGCAGCATTATAGTTTTCCTCTTTTGGAAATACTATGGTTGCGGTTTTAAACCTGAATTCTTCCTTAACAGCAAAGAAATTCTCCTCAAAGAGATTCCATGTCACCGAAACCGTATCGTAAATTGTATTGCCATGTTCATCAAACCCGATGGGCCGGCTCAGTTCCTTGTCAAGAATGATTGAATCCTGGCTGTCGATGTAGTTTTTTAAAATTGGATTAGTACTGGCAATGTATTCATAAAGATTGGGTTTCGGTAAAGCTACTTTACTCATCTTGAAGTATTTACCATTGCGGTACAACGGACTTTCAAAATCGAGCGGGACTTCATCAAAAAAAGTTAAGCCTCCGTTGTTCATGAAAAGTGCAAATTTCTCCGCCAGGGTCTGGATCTTTCTTTTGCCCTGGATATTACCGGACTGTACAAAATAGTCGGAAATAAGGTAATCCAGGATAGAACGGGTAATGGTGCCTGATTCCAGGAATTGGGTCATAGCATCATTGGTAGGGGTAAAAAGGGTATAGGTATTGTTGGTCAGAAAGAGTGTATCATATCTGAACTCTTTTATTGAATTGACAAACATAGACAGATTTTGGTCTTTTTGCACTGCATCCCAAACATTTACGTTGATGGTCGCAGGGAGGGAATTGTAATGTTCATCCCAATCCTTTTTACAGCTGAACTGTAAAAGAATGATTATGATTACTATGGTTAATTTTGATTCCATTCCTCTCGGTTTATAAAGGTTCAAATCTTATATAATCCCAGCATAATCTTCCGGGTATCAGCGATCGGACTTCAATTTTATGCTTTTCATATTTCAGAAAATCGATCGTTCCAAGTTTAATTCTGGCAAAAGGGGAGCCTGAACTGCCTCCGGTTGCTAGATCAATAAGTCCTCCCATTACCTTGCCATCGATTGAGACTTCAACCAGTGCATTCATCTGATAAAAGGCATCTGCACCAAGAAAGACCGAATAGGCGCCCTGAACAAGTTTCGGAATTTCATAGGAAACTGAAAAATCGCCTTCAATAAACAGATAGTCTCCTCCCCAGGCTGAACTGGTCTCGTCGCCTGTCTCTATAAAGAAAAGATCAGTACCAGACCATTTGATCAAATTCAGCGATGATGAATCTTCGATCAGATAATCTCCTGCTTCCATCCGGTACTCATTAAGAAGAGGTTCCTCATAAAATTCAAAAGTCTGAATAGCCCGTGTTGGCTTCTGTTGCATCATTACCCGGTCAATAAAATGGATTACACCGCTTTGCGTAAGCACGTTGCTGGCATCATAATTAAATCCGATGTAATCGATTATCGTCGTATCGTCCTGTACAATCAGGGTGTCAAAAATCACCTTTCCCTTGTTGATCAATATATCCAATCCAATGCCGCTGATATTGAGCGGAATTTCAGAATACGTTGTATAATTGGTGTTGATCCCTACGAAATCATCCATGAAATATATTTCCGAAAGCGCATGATAGGCGACAAAGTTATACAGCGGATTTGTTGTATTTGTGTAATCTGTACGTCCCGGGCTTATCCGGTTATTCAGATCCTCTATGGTAAAAATTCCCTGTCTGTTAAATACGGAATCATGTTCGACAAACAGGCTGAAAGGTCTTTTTTGAATGACTTCATCCTTAATGTTGATATCAAAGGTTTCACGCTGACCTGTTTCATCCACGGCATTCCGGAATATCGTATAGCCCTCCCGCAAGGAGAGCCATTCATAAGTGGTATAGGAAATGGGCTTTAACATGTTGCTGATAACATGGATAAGGCCGTTTGACATTTCGAGGTTCGTTTTAATGACGGGTGCCTGATTGTTAATTTTGTAATATGAAGTATCGGTTTCAATGACAAAGCCGACCGTGAGAAAATCCCCCGACAGGGTATAGGCCGGAAGGGCACCAAAAGGAAAATCGTTGGAATTAATGCTCATGTTAACTACATGGTACCTGCACAACTGGGCTACGTATTCGGCGTTATTCAGCAATTCGTCCAGGTTGGAAAACTGATCGTTCTCCGCAATAAACTGATCAACAGCATCATTGTCAGGCAGAAACAAAGTATAACCAACACCGTTGGGGTTATAGGCACTCATTGTCATATCGATCCCGCCTTTCTTCAAAATCAGAAGGAAATCCGAATACAGGTCCTTGTTTTCATTAATATAGTCGTAAATTGTCATGTCCTCCTGTTCCTCGAAACTGGCATCAACAGGCTTTTCCTGACAGGAAAATGTCATGGCCAGGACAATGAATGCGTTTATTAAAAACAGAAACTTCTTCATTGGCTAAAAATTATAAAAAGGGTTTTGCACCAAGTTTTTATTGCGTTCCATTTCCAGTTCATAAACCGGCAGATACCACCCCATCGGATTCGTCAGCTTTGTGGCCAGGATCCTTTTTTGGGTAGAAGGAACATTTCTGATAATAATTTCAATGAGTTTACTTTTGCGGCTGTAATTATTTCTTCTTCCCATTCTGAGCAGATCGAACCACCTTTTTCCTTCAAATGCAAGTTCCAGCGCCCGTTCATCCATAATGGCATCTTCATATGCCGTTTTGGAATCCGCAATATTTAAGGGCGGTACATCAGCCCTGTTACGGATTTCATTTATGATCGCAAGGGCATCGCTGAAACGGCCTAATTGAGACAACGCCTCAGCCTTCATCAGCAAAACATCAGCATAGCGATAAACGATCCAGTTGCAACTGTTGGCAACCGAACCGAATCTTTCAGTCTCGCCATCCGGGGCCATTCCCACATACTTCCAGATGATAAAGTCACTTTCCGAGTATTTTTTTATGGATGCATCCTCACCCCGCACCATTTCCCTGGCATACTTTTTTGCAAAGAGCTCCAGGGCATGATCGCTGGGATCATAATTATAGCTGTATTGCGCTGTCAGCCCGGCAGTTTTATTATTGTGATTGAGATTATTATCATACTGTATTTCAAAAATCCCTTCAAAGGAATTTCCCGGGTAATAAATCTCGAACCATTCGGCACTGGGCATAAGTTTGTACTTAATCGATGCCTCAATGTTCTGGACATGGCTGATGCAGGCTTCGTAGTCAAATGTCCACAACGCTATATCAGCCAGGAGGGCATCAATGGATGCCTTTGTTGCCCTTCCACGGGTTTCAGCGAAGGTAGGATAACCGTCAATTGTAGCATAATTCCTGATGTTTTCCAGATCCTGCCTGATCTGTACCAGCACCTCATCGCCATTGGTTTTCGGTAAATAAACATTGCTGGCGTCGGTTTCAGTCGGTTCGAGAACAAGCGGAACATCCTTATAAACCCTGACGAGATAAAAATAGCATAAGCTACGCATGAAATAGGCTTCAGATAAGAATCCATACAGGAGATAATCGGAAAAGGTATTGTCAATACCCTGAACCTTGGGGGCAAATTTTATAACATCATTACAATCGTTGATGACCTTATAAAACATATTCCATGCGCAAAGGGTATTGTCCGGGTAGATATTGCCTTCCATAATCTTTTGTTCATCGTCAGGCTGGTTGATGTCACCTTTCACCATATCGGCCCGGATTTCACCGAATTTGAACAGCAGGTCGTCCATGTCCGCAAATGAAATATATGCTCCCATTACCACGGCCTCCACATCCTCCTTCGTTTTCCAGAATTCTTCCCGGATCAGACCCTGTGGCGGCAATTGTTCCATCCAGTCACTACAAGATACCTGGATCAAAATGACCAGGATAAACGCAAAAATTTTTCTATTCCCTTTTTTCATACACTGAATATTAATCAATTATCAGAACCCTGCCGACATGGTAAATGTAAACATCCTCGGAGGCGGGGTCTTGGCATTGTCAACCCCGATCCAGAAGGGATCCGAGGCATCCTGGCCGATTTCAGGGTCCTGGCCGCCATAATTCGTGAATGTCATCAGTTTGCGGGCGCTGAATGAAATTCCAAGGGTTCTTAATTTAAGCTTTTCACAAATCTCAGGTTTAAGTTTGTATCCGATCATCACATTCAGCAGCCGCATAAAATCGCCCTTTTCAACATAGCGGTCTGATCCCAGGTTATTGGCCGGATGATTCAGGTAAGCCCGGGGTAGCATGTCTTTTTCATCCTGCCCCTGTACGCGCCACCTTCTCAGTACGGCTTTGCTCTGGTTATTTCTGCTGTCCATGCCTTCTGTTTCCATGGCCACCCCGTTAATAATATCAAATCCTAACCGGTAATGGAAGCCGCAGGAAAATTCAATACTTTTATATTTAAGCGAGGCTCCGAATCCGCCAATGAAATCAGGATTTGAATCTCCGATATACACCACGTCATTCAGATCTATTTTCCCATCGTGATTTATATCGGCATATTTCGCATCGCCTCCCTTAAATGTGTAGGTGCTTTGGAACATCATGGGTATGGGAATCCCTTCGTTGTCATACAGGATATTTCCCGCAGCATCCCGGGCCAGGGCATCTTCATCAGTGGAATATACGCCTTCATATCTGAATCCGAAAAATGATCCGATCGGCTGTCCCTGTATTACCCTTTTCGGGTATTCGCCATTGTTGATGGAGGTTGACTGCTCCCTGTTGAAGTTTGCCGGTAGCTGTTTGAAAGAGTTGATATTATGCGAAATGTTGGCATTGACTGACAGTCTGAAATCCTTTTTCTGTATCAGCCTGTATTCCATCATGATCTCCCATCCCCTGTTCCCGAGTTCTCCCCCGTTAAAGAACTTCAAAGAGTCAAACCCGGAAGAGCCTGGAATATAATAATTCTGGAACAGGAGATTGGTGGTAGTCTTATTATAGATGACACCCTCGAAGGATAACCTGTCGTTAAATAAAAGCATTTCCAGACCTACATCAACGGTTTCAATGGATTCCCATTTCAGGTTATCCAGCTGCACAAACCGATTCACAATGGAAGGGTAATTTCTGATGTAGGAACCCAGGTTGGTGGATTCGTACGTTGCAAAACGTGCATAGGGATCGGTCGGCTGACGGCCGGAAACGCCCCAGCTCATCCTCAGCAGACTCTCACCCAGGAAAGGAATTGATTTCATAAATGATTCCTGCGAAAACCGCCAGGCGCCCGACAGACCCTTAAACAATCCCCACCGGTGGTTGGAACCGAATGAAGAATGGGCATCCGAACGGAGGATTGTCTGGATCATGTATCTGTCCTTGTATTTGTAGTTCAGATTCAGTAATATGCCCAGTCCCCTTGAAGATCCGGAACCATCACCTATCCAGTTAATCTGGGGGTTAATGGCCGGATCCTGGATGCCTGTGCTTGGGGTTTTATTACCCTGGATATTCATCCATTCGTAATTTGACTGGTCCGTGATCCAGGTAAGGGCGCCCGATAACACGTGATTACTGGAATCAAAAGGCGAATCAAATGCAAGCTGGGTTTCTGTATTGACGGAAGAATACATATTATTCCCTTCTTCTGCCTTGTTGATGGTCCATGAAAGCCAATCGGCACCAATTGCATTATAAGGCAGGTAGTTGTTGCGCTTGTCGCCGCCAAACTGAAAAGAAACCGTTTCCCGGAGTTTAACCCAGTTCAGGAGGTTGTAGCTTAGCGTGAAAGAATTTTGCAGCGAATTTTCCACCCTGTCGTCTTTTCCCAGCCTGGCTACGGCAACGGGATTAAAAAATACACTGCCGCTACCCTGGTAGCTGTTTATGGGTGTAAAATACTCACCGGTCGGATTTCCATGCACATCCCGTTCCCATATGCTCATGTTGGGAGCCTTGACATATGCCATTTCCCGGATGTTCCGCTTTTCCAGGCTCAGGTTGCCATCCACCTTGTTATTGGTGTAACTGAATAAAACGGAAAACAAAATCTTTTTTGACAGAAAATAATCCAGGTTCACACGGGTTGAAAATCTCTTTGCATTGGTGCTGATAGTAGTTCCACCCTCATCCACATAACTGAAGGATGTGAAGTACCTGGTTTTCTCCCCGCCCCCTGATATGTTGAAATAATGGTCGTTGGTGACGGCATTTTGGGTGATGGCTCCGATCCAGTCCGTATTCGCTGAATAATTGTGAAAATTGAAATAATCCCTGTCGTATGCTATTTCCGGAGGAATTTCAAATATGCCCTCTTTGTTATGCCATTCTTCGAGCTGCAGCATGATATATTCATCGCCGTTAAGCATGGGGATGGCCCGGGGCTGAAAGTTCAGGGTCTTTTTATACTGGTAGTCGAACTGCACTTTTCCCAAACGCCCTTTGTATGTCTCGATCAGCAGAACTCCATCGGCTCCCTTTGATCCGTATATTGCGGTCGATGCGGCATCTTTCAGTACCTCGATTGATTTTATATCCTGCAGGGCAATGTTGATCAGATTGCTGATATCTTCCTGGTCTGCAGAACTGAGATCAAAATCCGAAGGAGTCATATACTGGGGTATTCCGTCTATAACGATCAGGGGCTTATTGTTCCCCATTGAGCTTAATCCCCTGATAACCAATTGGGAACCAGATCCAGGATCACCTGAAGCATCAATGATATCCAGACCGCTGACTCTTCCCTGAAGAGCATCGGAAGCGCTGACAACACCTACATCCCTCATTTCAACCATATCTATTTTTACCCGTGACGATGCAATATCCCGGTCCTCAATGTTGATCAGGCTGTTTTCTTCTTTCTTCCTTGCTGTTACAACGACTTCTCCAAGTTCAATATTCGACGATTCAAGTTCAATGGTCATGGTTCCTGCGCCCCCTGTTGGGATCACTTTGGTCCTGTACCCTATCATCACCACCTTAACCTCATGGTTTGGGTCCTTCATTTGAAGGACAAAGTCACCATTCACATCGCATACCGTACCATTCAGAACACGGTTATCCTGGTCGTATTCAATCACGGTGGCTCCTATCACGGCCATCCTGTCAGCTTTATCAATAACCCGCCCCCGGATCACCGCTTTTTGCTGGGAAAACGCCAGGGAAAAACTGAAAAGTCCCAGTACCAGTATTACTGTATTTTTGATTTTCTTCATGGGGAATTAAAATCTGGAGTCTATAATATTAAAGGTATAAGGTTGCATTATTTTGTATCCAGCTCGCTGAACAGGAGTACCCTGTCAATCTCATGTATGACTGCATTGGACAGTATTATGGGATAGGCTTCCGTGCCGGTTCCCAAACTCCGGGCAGCTATGATATTTGTTTTAAAGGATTCATTGATCACAGCATAGTCATAGTTGTGGTGCTTATCGGGAAATGTAATAACATCAATTCCCGGGTCAATGTAAACTTTCGTATATACTGTGGCATATGTCGTTGATTTCTCATCCACACGGTTGGTTTCGTAATAATCAGGCTGTTTGTTGCCATCCGTAAAAATCAGGTTACCCTGGATGAAATGCATCCTGAGAAATTTTCTCAGCTCATCCGTGGTTAGGGTATCAGTCCGGTAACCGGCCAGGGCAGCATCATTGGGGACAAATACCGTATAATTTTCATTTTCGGAAATAAATGTATACCGGTACTCATGTTCATTAGCCAAACCGGCCTGTTTCAGAAGATTATGAAACTGAGGATAAGTGTTCGAAATTTTGGTATAAAGTTCCGGGGCAGAAAAACTGAACCAATTCGTGATATCAAAGGTTGAACCATTATCTGAATTGGTACTGATTTTATCGGGGATGACAGTTGTCTGCTCCAGTCCTTTATACCCTATCGTAGTAGGAGACATGCCCCTGACCTCACCGGTTTCGTTGTTGACAACTATAAAGTTGCCTGCCAGGTTTCTGATGAATTCCTTCCTGGCGACTCCCCTCGGTGTTGAGGTACCGACATGATTAAGGATCAGGTTCCTGAGATCATTTGTGGTAAGCGTGATCTTCTGGACTGAACTTCCCGAGATAAGGAAAACAGCAAATTGTTCCGTGATGCGATTGAAGTTCAGGGAAGAATCAAGAGCAAGGTGGGCATCGGATTCTACAAACAGCATGTAATTCTCACTCTCCCTTTTAAGTGCGGGTAACAAACCCGAGTATTCGATGGCATACATGGCCCTTGAGTATCCCCTGTTCAGGTAAACCGGACCGGTTACACTCCTGAACGCCCTGGGTACGATCATCTTATTCACTCCGGCAAAAGTGCAATTGCTTCCGTATTGTTTTTGGATGATATTGTCAGGTTCGATGGTAATCAAATCGTTTTCCCCATTATAATAGCCTTTCACAAAATCCGTGGGATATATGGGTCCATTAGCCATATGTGTATTGACAATCATTCGCTTGATATGATGCGGAGCTTCAGACACACTGCCCCACTTGTTATAACCGACAAGGTAATCCTGAACGAATTCATCAAAAGCATCGTTTGTCGGGGCTATCAGGCCATGATGGTAACGGATTGAAACATTGCCGGGCAATCCCATTGTACCCGAAGGTGCCTTCGTCTTTTCGTTAATGATGTCAAATGTTAATTCAGGATAGTTAACGTCGAAAAGGGAATCCACCACATAACCCTGATCAGCTCCTGGCTGGTCGTTTGTCTTTTCAACATTGTACCGGAATTCAGGAAAATTATTCACCACGTCCAGGAACTTTGAATAGGAATTGCTGCCCGTATTATTGCTTAATATTTGAAATGCGTTTTGAAGCGGCTCAACCACGCGGTCAATGATGTGTATAAAACCGTTCTCTGCGAATATGTCAGATGTAACAATTCTTCCGCCTCCGAAAAAAATATCATTTGCGCTTTCAAAAGGCCTGCCGAAATAAAATTCATAATCGGCTGAATTGAGATCATAAATGTCAAAATATTCCTTAAAGAATATAGGAGCGAATTTTCGTGAATCAGTAGCCAGTTTTCTGAACCATTGAGTTTGTAAAGTATCGACAATAATCAGGGTTTCCTCTTCATTCTGTGATACACCATAGTTCCTGTCCTTATCCCTTAAAAGGGTTTCCCGTTTGTAACCCCGCGGTTCATCATTGTTCTGATCCAATGTATCTATCCAACCGTGGATATCCAGTGACCTTAACTGTTCTGAGCTCCATGGATTCTGTACAATGTGGTATTTTACCATGCGGCTGAGTTCCTGAAATGGAATATCCTCAACCGAGCTGTATCCGGGATGGTTTTGAAAATAGAGCTCAAAAGCTTCGTCATTCGGGGCAAATATTGTATAGCTGCCGGATTTGTTGATTATGCTGTCATATCCTGTGATCCGGATACACCTGGCAAATGTTGAAAGCTCCGGCCGATCCTTGATCTGGTCGAATACTTTCCCGGCAAGCCAGTCAGGCCGGCTGTATTTGCCTCCCGATTCAAACTGGTCATTGCAGGCTGCAGCAATTAAAAAAAGTATTGCGGCATAATAAGTTAGTATGTGCTTCCTCATGTTAATGGTTCTGTAAAGGGAATTTTAAATATAAAATATTTTTTTTAAACCAATTGATACCCATTAAAAAGATTTACAAATAAGATTCATTCTAAACAAACCCACGATGAAAAATAATCCTTATTATATTAACACACAACAATATATAAAAATATTATTCCAAAGCATATAATTTTCATTTGTTAAAATTGGCTTTACAGGTATTTCATATTTTATTTTTATTACATTTATATTCAAATTACCATTTTTTGTTTACAGGTTCTTTTCAAATTGGTTGATAAACGTCAAACCGGCTATTCAATTTAACCCAAATAGTATCTTAATTATCTTTTTTAATCTTAAAACCTAACTTTATGAGGACTAAAACTTTACTATTTCTTTTTCTTTTCATGTGTGGGGTTCTGCAGGCGCAGGACACCATTCGAACCTTGATTATTACGGAGGTGAGGCTTGATGATGCGAGGCATACCTATGTTGAATTAACGAATGTAGGTTCCACAGCATTGAATCTTTCCCAGTTTGAACTGGGGACAATTTCACCCTGGACTGAACCCTGGTTACCACCTTCAAATGCATGGTTCATGCTGCCCGACAGGGATCTGGAACCCGGAGAATCCTTTGTTGTTGCAGGTGTCTATGACTGGACACCCAGGATGTGGCTGAAAAATCCCGATAATTACAGCCGTATCCTTAATAAAAAGGAATTCTGGTCCATTGCGGATATTAAACTGCATTTTCCGGAATCTCCGACCAATGACCCGACCGACAGTATTACGCCATATAACGCCGTTCTGGGCTTATGGAGTGGCAGGGACTGTCTTTACATCAGGCATCATATTTCCGCAACTGACTCGGTGGTTGTTGACCAGGTCAACGGAATTTTTGATGAAGACGATGGAACAAGCCGGGATGCGTCCCATGATGTGGCTGGGGTTACCCATGCAACCAATGAAGCCACTTTGATCCGGAAATTCGACGTAGAAAAGGGAAATATTGATTTTGAAAAAGGAAGAGGCCAGGATATGACTGAATCCGAGTGGATGCCAATACCCCTGCAGCTGGGTCATTGGGAAATGATGCGTACTTTATTCTGGACAGTTGGCAATCACGGGGACTATAACCTCGATGGTACTACACTGGTTTCCAATACAATAGAAATTGGCTGGGCCGATTCTACGCTTTTGGTTCCCTGGGGTGTCAGGAATGACGATTCCATCATGAATCAGTTTGAAAAGAAACCGGGACTTGCATGGCATTATCATTATGCCAAATCCTATGAGGATTCGGCCTATATTTCTGCCCGTACAGGTGACGTATTGACCATATATGCAGCTGGTAATGACCTGGATATGATCAATTTCAGGATCGAGATGGCCGAGCCAACTGCCGATGCCAAAATTGTTATTCCTATGAACGTGCCCAATGAGGATGGATTCTATGAAGGTACCGGACCTTTATATAAGGTAAGTGATGGTATACCCGGAATGGATACGATTGAGGGGGCCTCTTTCCGTGGAATCAGCTTTGCTTCGCGTGTCGATACCTTATTTAAATACCTTGAAAAAGCTCCCCTGGCAAGCTGGGAAATTATATGGGTTGATGACCAGGTCAGAACAGACCTTAAACATGGTGATATCCTTAAGGTAACAGCCGAGGATGGCTCCTCAAAGGAATATTTTATCAAGGTTGACGGTTACAGGCCCAGTCACAACGCTTTCCTGGGTTCGATCACCTGGCCCGACATTCCCGGGTTTTACAGGGGACAGTTCGGTTGGCTGGGAGACACCATTCCCAATTTTGATCCGACACTGAATGAATATAAGGCTCAGATACCCTTTGAAGTCAGCAATGTTCCTGCGCTGATCGGAAAGGCAGAAGATGTCAATGCCAAGGTTGAAGTGGAAAGGGCGCGGAGTCTGACCGGCAGCGTAGCCGACAGGACCATCACCTTTAATACAACTGCAGAAGATGATACTTCATATATGGTTTATAAGATCCTTCTTGAAAAAGAAAAGGATTCCACAAATTTACAGCCCTGGGCTGCTGATCCTTTCATTTCCCAGTTTGTTTGGCAGGAGCAATGGCAAAATACTTTCATGGAAATTGCAAATCCGGGCAACCAGTCACTTGACATGAGCAACTATATGATTTGTGTCGGTTATGTCAATACTCCGGCTGAAGCAATTAGCAGGCTTTCACAACCGGAAGACTGGAGATACCGGTACGGCAAATATATTCCCGGATATAAATGGGTGGACAGGGCCACCTGGCAGGCAGAACCTGCCATGGCTGAATTGGACCTGAATGTGGATCCCATGGTAAAACCCGGCGATGTGTTCGTTCTCGGAGAAATTTACGCATGGGGTGAAAGCGGTTACCCATGGTGGGCAAGCCAGCAGTGCGATATCGATTTCGGCCACCATCCATGGGGCGCTACGGATACGATACCCAATAATTCAGCCATAAGACAGTGGAGCGGCGCAAACTGGTACCTGTTCAGAATCGACAATGATTCAATCAAACGTGGCCTGAAAGCAGCCACCGATCCCAATGATTTTACCCTCGTTGATGTATTCGGAACAGGTGAC
>Ga0105104_10001404_pt1 | contig 18076 bp, 14 predicted proteins | sample PPLLaktember2015_3_FD_87034 | JGI IMG/M metagenome (GOLD analysis project Ga0105104, IMG submission 87034) | Freshwater sediment microbial communities from Prairie Pothole Lake near Jamestown, North Dakota, USA - PPLs Lake P7 Core (6) Depth... | ecosystem: Environmental > Aquatic > Freshwater >... | reverse complement strand
CGTTCCAGTCCAATCCAGGACGCTTGTCATCATCCAGTCCAATTATATTCCCTGGAAAGGCTATTTCGACCTCATCCATCTCGCCGACGAGTTCATCCTCTATGATGACGTACAGTTTACGAAAAACGACTGGCGCAACCGGAATCTGATTAAAACACAGAACGGCATGCAGTGGCTGACCATTCCCGTACAGCACGGCAGCTTGTCGCAGCGCATCCGGGATACGAAAGTCGCCGATAACCGCTGGCCGAAAAAACACTGGAATGCCATCAGCGGTTCATACGCGCGTGCGCCGTATTTTATGGAATATCGGGAGTGGTTCGAAGAGTTATATCTGGGCTGCACAGAAGAGCACATCAGCCAAATCAACTATCGCTTTATCACCGCGATCTGCGGTCTCTTGGGCATTCCCACGAAAATTTCCTGGTCGTGGGATTATAATCTCTCGGAAGGCAAGACCGAGCGTTTGGTGGATCTCTGCAGGCAAACGGGATCCAACATTTATATTTCTGGCCCGGCGGCGCGCGAATACATTCAGGAAGATCTGTTTCGTGAAGCCGGCGTCGAGCTGCGCTGGATGGATTATTCCGGCTATCCGGAGTACCGTCAGCTTTTCGGTCCCTTTGTGCATGGAGTGAGCGTGATTGATTTAATCCTCAACGAAGGTCCGAATGCCGTAAAATTTATGACGAGTTTTCAATCGGAGGCGAATGGCTGTTGTTAACATCGCAAATGCGATGTGAACCGTCGCGGAGTCTACATGTCCACGTTTCGTTACCCCTTTAGTCTTTCCGTAGTCATTCCCGTTTATAACGACGAAGAAGTCCTGCCGGAACTCCATCGCCGTCTGCAGCCGGTGTTGTGCGAACTGACCGCCGACTATGAGATCGTGTTCGTAGATGACGGCAGCAAGGATCATTCGTTTCGCGTGCTGCGCGATCTGCAGAAGAGCGATCCGGCGATTCGCATCATCCGGCTGGCCCGCAATTTCGGGCAGGCAAACTCCATTGCCGCGGGCTTGGATTTTGCCGAACATGATGTGACCGTCATCATGGATTCGGATTTACAGGACCGGCCCGAAGATATTCACAAGTTGATTGACGCGATGCTGGGAAAGGACGTTTCGATCGCCGTTGCCCGCTGGGCAACCCGCAAAGACAGCATGCTCAAACTGGCGATGTCCCGTCTTTTTTACGTGGTGACGGATCGAATTACGAATCTGCGGCGCGAACCGCGGCTGGGCGTATTCCGCGCTATGAAGCGCGAAGTCGTGGACGAACTCAAAGCTATTCCCGAAAAAACGGCTTCCACGCTCAGCTTGATGCATTGGCTGGGTTTCGAATATGCCATTGTGGATTTAGAACGGGACGCGCGGTACGCGGGAACCAGCGGATATACGTTGAGTAAAATGCTGCGGTTGTCGTTTGACCTGATTTTTTCCTACTCGCTTTTTCCCATTCGCGTGGCTAGTGTTTTGGGTGTAATTTTAAGCGCGGGCAGCATCCTACTTGCGATATATTACGTCATCCAGCGCCTGTTTCTGCGCAATGTCATGCCGGGGTGGACGTCTCTGGTTGTGATTGTGCTTTTTCTTTTCGGCGTGAATTTCCTCTTTTTCGGCATCATGGGCGAATATATCGGCCGGATCTTCATGGAAGCGAAAAAGCGGCCCAAGTATGTGGTTGGAAAGGTGTACGAAAACGCGAAACGGGATTCCTAAGCGAAATAATTTGTGACCGGAACGAAATACACGGAGGCCGTGTGAGTTCGAAACAGATCATTATGTTGGGCGGCGTGGGAAACGCATCGGTCATCGCGGCGGCCATCAAGGATGCGCGCCGCCGGGGCTATGATGAGTGGGACGTGATCGGGTACCTCAACGACCGCATGCAGACCGGCGAGGATCTGGAAGGCTTGCCCGTCTTGGGAACGCTTGCCGACGTGCAAAAATTTCTGGATAAAGGCTGTTATTTTATCAACACCATTTACCGGATTGACGGACAGGATCTGCGTATTGAAATGTTCGAAAAGCTGGGCATTCCCGACGAACGGTTGGCCACGTTTATTCATCCGCTGGCCTATTCGGCTGGCAATACGACTTTCGGACCCGGCACGGCCATCATGCCGCACGTTTCCCTGTCGTCCGGCACGAAATTCGGCCGCTGTTGTCTGGTTTTTGCCAACGCGGTGGTCGGACACAACGACGTTTTTGGAGATCATTGCCATTTTGCGGCTCAATCCTGTACCGGATCCTATTTGAAGGTGGGGCGAGGGGTTCACGTCGGCATGAATGCCAGCGTTCGCGAAAACCTCACACTTGGCGAATGTTCGGTGGTGGGCATGGGATCCGTCCTGATATCCGATATGAAGGATTACGAGATCTGGGCGGGCAATCCGGCAAAATTCCTGCGCTTAGCAAAAAAGGAGCTCACGTCATGAGTGCAAATTTAGCTTACACGCGTACGCTGGAGCATTTTAAAACCGGACAGGTCTTTCATCACCTGCCGCATAAAACGGTCATGGAGAGCGACAACAATCTGTTCTGCCTGCTGACCATGTGCCACCATCCGATTCACAGCGATATCGAATTCGCGCGGCAAAGCCAGCACGGAAAACCGTTGGTCGTAGGCACGTATGTGTTCAGTCTCATAGCGGCGATGACGGTTCCCGATATCTCCGGCGCGGCGATTGCCAATTTAGAGTACGAAAAGATCGAGCATAACGGACCGGTATTTATAGGGGATACGCTGCGCGCGGAAACCGAAGTGCTGGATGTGCGGCCCTCGAAAAGTAAACCGGATCGCGGGATTATATATGTGGAAACGCGCGGCTACAATCAGCGCAATGAACTGGTGCTGACTTTTCGCCGTCGCGTGTTGATTCGTACGGAAATGCCGGAATCGTATCGTCCTGACGCGTACTAAAAAGGAGCATGCGCATGGCAAAGCCTTATCCCGGTGAATGGATACTCCGCAGCATGTTGTGGATCCCCGGACAGATTGATAAAATGCTGGCTAAGGGTCCCGAAACCGCCGCCGATTGCGTTGTCCTTGATTTAGAGGACGCGGTTCCCGCCGCCGAAAAAGCGACGGCGCGCGGCAAAATCCGGCAAGTTTTGGAAGCGGGTCTTTACAAACGGAAGACCGTTTTCGTGCGCATTAATCCGATTGACACCGGTTTGACGCTGCGCGATTTGGACGGCGTGGCGTGCGGACATCTGCACGGCTTCGTCTACCCTATGACCTACACGGCTGACGACATCAAGAAGTTCGACGCGCAGCTCAGCCTGATTGAGAACCACCTCAATCTTCCCAAAGGGCACTTCTCCATTGTGGCGGTTATCGAGACTCCGCTGGCCGTATTGAACGCCTATTCCATCGCGACGGCTTCCGACCGCATTGTAGCCTTGATTTTCGGCTGCGAAGACTATTTGGCGGATCAGGTGGCGCGTCACTGTGAAAACGACGTTTCCCTGCATACGCCGCGCATGATGATGACGCTGGCGGCGCGGGCCGCTAACGTGGTTCCGGTGGATGCGGCTTATATTCGCGTTCATGATTTAGACGGTCTGCGAGCCTTTGCAACCCGCGCGCGAAATCTCGGGATGGGAGGCATGGCGGCGTTGACTCCCGCGCAAATCGCCGTAGCCAATGAAGTGTACAGCCCGTCCGCCGAGGAAATTGTGACGGCGCAGGCGATTGTAGACGCCGCCGATGTTGCGGAGCGTGAAGGACGCGGCGTTGTTGTGGTGGATAATAAATTCGTTTCTCCGCCCACGCTGAAAGCTTCACGCTCGACGATCGCGCGACTGAAAGCGACTCTTGCGATGGAGGCTTTCGGTCGAGGCGAAGGATAGAACTATGAAGAACGGCAGAGGCGCAATACGGAGACGGTAATGTACGGATATCTGCTGAAAAACTTTATTGAAATCGGTGTGTGGAATGCCTTGCCTGTAAAGCAAGTTCGCCGGATGCAGATGTTGTTTCCGGACGTTCATCTGGAAATTGAATTCGAAACCGAGCTTGCCCCGGCCGCGTCCGGCAAGTTTAAAGTAATCGAAAAGTTGTGAAAATGTCAGACTTTATCCCAACTTTAATAGCGATGGAGTTTTTGTGACTTCTGCGCGATGGGTTGTATTTTGGTTAGTGCTCTCGATTGCCTGTCGTGCTTCTGCCGGGATTTTTGCCAAACTCGCGGCGTTGTCCAGCATTGGCAAGAGTCTTTTCGGATTAATATGGAATCCGTGGTTTGTGGCTGAATTGGCCGCGCTCGCTTTTCAGGCTCTGGCATGGACGCTGGTGCTTCGGCATCGTTCCGTAAATCGCGTATACCCGTTCAACAGCTTAGTGTTCATGATCAACCTGTCCGCTGCACATTGGCTGTTCAACGAAATGATCACGCCTATGCACATCTTGGGTTTCGTGATCATAACGTGCGGGGTACTCGTCATGGTGACGGCGCCGAAAGAGGCGGAGGCGCTGCATGCTTAGCGCATTTGGCGTGCACGTAACAATATATCAAATCGCGCTGGTCGGAACGGTATTGCTGGCCGCCTTGGCGCAGGCGCTGATGCGGATCGGTGCCCGCGGACGCAAGCGCGTGCTGCACAGCTTCTTGAATCCGTGGACGATAACCGCGCAAGCCTGTTTTGGGATTGATATGGTCATGATGATTTTTGCCATGCGCGCCATCCCTTTCCGTACCGTCATGGCCGTCAGTTCGCTGGTCTATATCGCTACACCGCTTGCGGCCCGCTTCATTGCGAAGGATCCTCTCACGGCAAGAATGATGGTAGGCGCGTGCATTATTGTAGTCGGCATTGTTACCTTCTTTCTGTAATGAACCGACTTACCGTCATGCGAAATGTGTTTCGCCAATCCATTCAGAAAAAATAGCGCGCACGACGTGATGATAAGCATAATGTGTCGGCTGTCGCCCTTCGGGGAATCATCGTTCTTGTATGTTGTCGGTTAATTGAGCGGAAATGCCATGCGATCCGGGCTCAGTATTATGGAGATGTATTTATCGTTCGCGGGCACTGCGTTCGATCACGCGGCTTCGCGTCTCATGTCTGCCAAACAGATACGCAGCCTGCAAGTGCGGCGTTTCCGCCGACTCTTCGAATACGCGCGTGTGCATTCTCCGTTCTATCGTGAACTCTACAGTCAAGCGGGCGTCAGCGACTTGAAAATTCGCTGCATAGAAGATATTCGCCGGCTGCCCGTTGTGACCAAGGACATGATGCGGGCTGCCGGAGTCGAAAAAGTGTTGACGATGCCGAAGGATCATCCTACGCTGGTGTGCGACTTTACGAGTGGATCATCCGGCGTGCCCTTCCCCGTTTACTGTAAAAAAACCGTCAAATATACGTCGCATCTTCGCATGCTGCTGGCTTTAATGGCGAACGGCCACCGGCTGCATCATAGGATTGCCGCGATCTGGAGATATAATGCCGACATAAAACTGGACGTGGAGCGTGACGTGCTGCTTGGAAGTTCGGGAAGACTGCGCATCCTTCGTCGTTATTTCATTCCCGGATATGCATCCATGGACCGAATTGTTAATCAGCTAAAGGGGCTGCAGCCAAATACGCTTTTTTCCACCATGTCCATGCTGGATGCTGTGGCTGGATATGCAAGTTCACTTAATCTCACTTTGCGCATACCGCTCGTCGTCGCCGGGGGCGAGACGATTACAGCGGGGCACGTCGAAATGCTGAAGGCTGCTTTCGGTGGTCGGGTTGCGTGCATCTATGGATGTTACGAGGCTCCGACCATGGCTTATACGCAGGGCTCGGACTGGTATCGTGTGTTTTCAAAGTTGGTTTTTTTCGAGCAAGGCATTCCCGTGCGCAGCGGGGCAGGAGACGAAGCCGAGATTATCCTGACGAATCTGATGAACTATGCAATGCCGTTCATTCGCTACCGGATCGGCGATGTCGCGGTTGCCGGAGACATTGACGATGCACAACTGGCTAAACGAATCGGGCCGATTATCGGCCGTACGGATGATGTTTTATACTTGCCCGGCGGCCGCCGATTCACGCATCAGCAGGCGTCGCTTGTCATGGCGCGTGCCTTGCAATGCCGCATTTTTCGATTCGTACAGCGAAAAGATAGTTCCATTGTACTCCAGTACAGTTTATGGCCTGCCGCGGAGGAAGACACATTCAAAGAAGCGGCCATGAACGCATGGCGGCAACTCTATCCTGATGTGCCGCTAATATTCGAACAAGCGGACGAATTGGCCATAGCTCCTGCGGGAAAACACAGAACATTGCTGAAGTAATAGAATCACGAGATAAAAATTCCGTTCGGCGCCAGCTTGATCGGTGTTACGCGGATTGCATAAAGCGCGATAAATAAGACAGTCACTCCACTAAAAGATACTGAATTTCCTTCCCACATGAGTCCTTCAAATCAAGAATCCGTCATTCCCTTCAACCGACCGTTTATTGTCGGCAAGGAACTCTTTTACATTTCGCAAGCCGTGCTGGGAGGCAAATTGGCCGGCGATGGAATGTTTACCAAACGCTGCAATGCCTGGCTGGAACAAAAATTCGCCGCCAAGAAAGTCCTGCTGACCACGTCGTGCACCACCGCTATCGAGATGTGCGCGATTCTGGCTGGTATCAGCCCGGGCGATGAAGTGATTATGCCGTCGTACACGTTTGTTTCAACGGCAAACGCCTTTGTTCTGCGCGGAGCGACCATCCGTTTTGTGGATATCCGCCCGGACACGCTGAATCTGGACGAAAAACTGATTGAAGCCGCCATCACGAAAAAAACCAAGGCCATTGTGCCGGTGCATTATGCCGGCGTTTCCTGTGAAATGGACGCCATTCTGGATATTGCCAAACGGCACAAGCTGATGGTGATCGAGGACGCCGCGCAAGGAGTCAATGCCACCTACAAAGGCCGCTACTTGGGTACGTTGGGCAATTTAGCGGCTTACAGTTTTCATGAAACGAAGAATTTTATCAGCGGTGAAGGCGGGGCGCTGGTCATCAACGATCCGGGCTATATCGAACGGGCGGAAATCATCCGCGAAAAAGGCACCAATCGCAGCAAATTCTTCCGCGGAGAAGTAGACAAATACACATGGGTGGACATCGGTTCCTCCTATTTGCCTTCGGAAATCATCGCCGCTTTCTTATACGCGCAATTGGAAGAGGCGGACGTGATCACACGGAAGCGTTGGGCGATCTACAGTTATTACGCCGAGCAACTGGCGCCGCTTCAGGATCGCGGTTTTCTGCAGCTGCCTTCTTCGCCGCCCGAATGCCATCATAACGCTCACATGTTCTACATCGTGCTGCGCACGGCGGAGGAACGGGATGATTTGATTCCGTTTCTGCGGCAGAACGGAATACAAGCCGTGTTCCATTACATTCCGCTCCACACATCGCCGATGGGACTGAGTATGGGTGGGAAACCGGGCAGTCTGCCGGTAACGGAAAATATTGCTCCGCGCCTGTTGCGCCTGCCCTGCTATTTTGAGTTGGAAAAAGACCATCAAGACCGGGTGGTCAGAACGATTGAGCGGTTTTTTCAAGGTCATCGGAATTAACCGAACGACTATCGGGAGTTCATCCGTGAAACGCAGTCATCTTATTGTATTTCTCGCCTTAGTCACGCTCATTGTCTCGTTTCACATGGGTCTACGATTTGCGCTTATTGACCAACAGGTGCAATTGCCGTCCATATACAAGCGGATGGATTCCTCGCTGTTTTCACGCGATTTTATTTTTCAGACCGCAGGGACATTTGGACCGCGCTATTTCGTATACGCCCTACTCGTATTTCTTGTGAAGCTCTTTCCTGTCGAGTGGCTGTCGTTTGTGATGGTGCTGCTGATTAACTTTCTGATGCTGTGGATCACGTATCGGGTAACCGAGGAATTATTTCCGCGCGTCAAATTGGCTCCGCTGCTCTCGGTTGTGTTGGTCGGCTCTCTGGGCAGCAGCATTATCCCCATCGCTCCCATTATTACTCAGGAAATGGATCCGCGCGCGATGGGAATGCCGCTCGCGTTACTTTGTCTCTGGGCGGCACTGCGCGGAAAACCGATGCTGTCTACTGTGATCGGTTTGATCGGATCGTTGATCCATCCAACGCTTCTCATCAATACGATGCTCATCGCTTATGCGGGACTGGGCCTGTCGTGGCTGGCCGGCTTATTCACGCGAGGCCGCGTGGGATCGCAGCGACTTGTGAGTGATTTTTTCTGGATTGCCGGTTCCGCGGCTCTTTTCGCCGGTGTATCTTATATGCTTTGGATGGTGCGCTACGATATCAGCGGCATTGACAATAAAATGTTGTTCGAGATGCTGCAATTCCGCACGCCGCGCTCTTATGCTCTGCTCGCTTTTTGGGGAGCGAAACGGTTTTTCCTCACCGGCTTATTTCTTATCGGTGTCTTTTGGGCGTGGCGCTGGTGGTATAAAGACGCACTCAAGGATAAGCGCGATGCCTTTATTCCTTTAGGTCTGCTCGCGGGAACCGTGATCATGCTCAGCGGCGGCATCCTTTTCGTGGAATTTATTCACAGCCGCATCTGGTTGTCTTTCGATGCCAGCAGCGGATTTTTTATTCTGCGCTGGATCGGTCTAATATTTATGGCGCGTTCCGCCGCATTTCTGATAGACCGCTCGGAAGCCGAACCTCTTAGTGTCGCAAACGCCGCTGTTTTAATGATGGGCAGCGGCCCGGCTTTGACGGCATTTGGCGTTTTGGGTCATGGCATGGAAACGCTGCGGCGAAAACTTACACGCATATTAAATCCTTCCGCGCTTGCGATTTGTCTGGTGATTGGTTTCATTTTCGCAGCACTTTTAATGGTCGGCGCGGGGTCCTTGCGGGATTCGGTAGCCTTGCTCCTGTCGGGGTTGGCTGCGTTGTGGTTCATCGTTATTCCGGAGAAACGATTTCGTGCCGTAGTTGCGGCGGCGGCAGCCTGTGCGCTGATAATCGTTGTGATGGCGGCAAACGGGAAAATTCCCGGCGACCGTCTCTACAAAACAACGTCGCTCTTTCATCAGGTCATCAAACCGGCGGACGCGCATAACTTGCCTGAAGACGGCAATAAGTTTGCCGCTATAGATGATGTCTCGCTTTATGCTCGGAATCATACGGCTAAAAACGCTTTATTTCTTACGCCCCCTTTCGGAAGTCACTTCCGCTTCATGTCCCTGCGCTCGATCGTCGTGGACTTCAAAGGGATGCCCGCTACGTCCAAAGGAATGATGGAGTGGAGGCATAGATTGGAAGACTGCTACGGACTTTCGCGGCAACTGGGCTTCTCCGCTTTAGACGATATGGATCGCAATTACCATGCAATTTCGCGAACAACTCTGCGCGAAATTCGCCGCAAGTACGGTCCGGATTACGCTTTTCTCTATGCCGATTCCCCGGCGGAAGGTCTGCCGGTGTTGCACGCTAACAAGCTGTACCGTCTTGTTGATTTAAAACCGCTGGACGAGGACCTGTAGTCCATACTGCAAAGAATGTATTGAGAACAGAAAGGCTCCCCGACGTCGGGGAGCCTTGTTTTGTTATGATGGCATCAACTGGTGTGCGTCAAAGCAGGCCGTATGATGATATTAACGGGTTGGGGCGGCGATGATATACCGGCTGAAGTGATCCGGCCAGGCGATGTATTGCCGCGCGTTCAGATCCAGTTGTCCCCAATAGCGTGTGTAGGTGCCATCGTCATTGACGTAGAAGAAAGCCATTTCGTCCCACCGCATTCCGGGAGGAAGTTGAACGTATGTCAGATCCACCCACATTCTGACGCAGCCGTTGAAACGATACGGATGCGGGTAGAAATCCACAATGGCATATCCGGGGTAGGGAGTGGATACCGTGATCGTACGGTCTTCCCACAATTGCCAGGCGCCGATCTGTACACCGTTGTTGCGATGAGTTACGGTGCCTCCGACCGTCTTGCGGATAAAGCGGGACGACTGGTCATCGAGCGCTTCGTCGTGCGCATAGGCTCTTTCATCCACGGATAGAATCCGGTAGCCGGGAATCAGATTATTCAGTTGGTCCTCGGTCAACTGCGGATAGGGATTCGGCGATTCGAGAGGCTCTGACTGCTTCGCGTTATCCGTCGCGGGTGAATTAATCGGATTTAAATCCGATGAACATCCAACAATGGTGAAAGCGGCCAGCGGGCCGAGTAAAAGTACAGGCAGCATTTTCGTTAAGAATTTATTCATAGTTGTCGCTCCTCGTTACATCCAAATCTGACCGATTCACACTTCGACTGCCGTTCAATACAAGGGCAATGGGTATGCCAAGTATACTAAGACTGTTAAAAAGTCGAAGCAAGCGCCATGCATACAATAGGTTTGAATCGCAACACCATGTTGTGAAGCGGCAACGGAAAAAGGCCGCAATCATTATTTTACGCTTAAATAAACCGGATCAAATTTTGTGTTGGGTGAATTCCCGCATCGGTGCTGGTTGTTTTCACCCAAACGTGCGAATCCCTGCCAAGACATCGCGCTTGAACGGCAATGGCGGCCAATAGACACGACCCATTTTAATGGCAATAATTATATAAAACAGCGGCTTGGACGTTGACTCGGATTCCTGTCACAAGTGGAAAAGACGGGAATTGCGGATTCAAGAAGGTTGTTGTATATTTGGCTTGCCTTGGGATAGCATAGTTCCGTCATTTCACGGTTAGTGGATCGGCCTTTTAACTATTCACGCATGTCGCTGCTTTATTTCATACAGGCTTTCGCCGCTGTGTTTGCCATCACCGACCCATTCGGGGCGGCGCCGATATTTGTTGGGCTGACGGCGCAGATGAATCGCAAGCAGCAGTGGCATGCGGCGGTGCGCGCGGCGATATATTCGTTCATCATTTTAGCCGTCTCCGGAATGTGCGGCAAATTTATTTTAGCCGCATTCGGGATTTCGCTGGCGGCCTTTCAAGCGGCGGGCGGTCTGGTGATCGTACTGATGGGTTTGGAGATGTTGCGAGGGACCCCCACACGGATACAGCACGACGAGGTCACCGAGTCGGAAAAACCGGATCCGATCATCATTCCTTTTGCCATGCCGCTGGTCGCGGGTCCCGGCGCCATTACGACGGTCATTACGCTCACGGCCCAGCATAAAGGATGGGGCGATCATTTCACGGCGCTGATCGCCGTGGCGGCGGCGATGGTTGTATTGCTGGTTGTGCTGCTCTCGGCGGCGTGGTTTTCTTCGCATATCAGCAAGCACGGTTTACGGATTCTCCTGCGGTTCCTTGGACTCATTCTGCTGGCCATCGGCGCGCAGCTTTTATTATCCGGTGTGCAGCAGTTTCTTCTTCCGGGCCAGGGATAAAAGTTCTTCACTCAACGGCTTGGCGCATGATCAGCGTGAAATTCACGCGCGCCAAGCTTTGTTATTTTTTGTGATTGTGCGAATAGTATATGAAACGAGACTCATGAACAGACGGGAAGATTTACGAAACGTGGCGATCATCGCTCACGTAGACCATGGCAAGACCACTCTGGTGGACGCGATGCTCCATCAGGCGGGCGTATTTCGCGCTAATCAGCAGGTGGAAGAGCGCGTGCTGGACAAGCTCGATCTGGAGCGTGAAAAGGGTATTACAATTCTGTCGAAGAACACCGCCGTGCATTGGCAGAACAAGATCATCAATATCGTGGACACGCCGGGACACGCCGATTTCGGCGGTCAAGTGCAGCGCGTGCTGAAAATGGTAGACGGCTGTCTGCTGTTAGTGGACGCCGCCGAAGGGCCGCTGCCGCAAACGCGGTACGTGCTGTCCAATGCTTTGGAGAACGGACTTTCGCCGATTGTCGTTATCAATAAAATTGACCGTCCGGATGCGCGCATCGAAGCGGTAGTGGATGAAGTGTTGGAACTGTTTCTCGATCTGGACGCGAGCGAAGAGCAGTGCCACTTTGCTCTCATCTATACCAACGCGCGAGCGGGAACGGCAACGCTCGACATGAACACTCCGGGACGGGATTTGCGTCCGTTGTTTGCGTTGTTGTTCGAGAAGATTCCCGCGCCGGAATTCGATCCCGAACACGGTTTGCAAATGCAAATTGCCACTCTGGATTACAGCGATTACGTGGGTCGGATCGGCATCGGGCGGATTACGCACGGAACGATTAACGTCGGCGATCAGGTCTTGCACGTGAAGTCCGAAACCGAGCGGTATCCCGTGAAAATCACGCAGCTCTACGGATTCGAGGGACTGAACCGGATGCCGATTCAGGAAGCGCACCCGGGTGACATTGTAGCGCTGGCGGGAATCGAGAATTTATTCATCGGCGACACGGTGACGGATCTCGCGGACCCGCGGCCCTTGCCGCCGCTCAAAATTGACGAACCCACGCTGGAAATGGTGTTCAGCGTGAACACCTCGCCGTTTGCGGGGCGCGAGGGCAAGTACGTGACGTCGCGGCAGATTCGGGATCGCTTGTTTAAAGAACTGCGCGGCAATCCCGCACTGCGCGTGGAGGATGCGGACACAACGGACAGCTTTCGCGTGTTCGGGCGCGGAGAATTGCAGCTTGCGATTCTAATTGAAATGATGCGGCGTGAAGGTTTTGAATTATGCGTCGGCAAGCCGCGCGTGCTGCTGAAGCAGGAAGACGGCAAAACACTCGAACCGTACGAAACGTTACTCGTTGATTGTCCGGAAATATACGTCGGTGTGATTACCGGCACCCTGGGGATGCGACGCGGACAAATGATTCGCATGCACAACCATCAGACGGGCTGGGTGCGCATGACGTTCGATATTCCCATGCGCGGTTTGATCGGAATCCGGCCGATTTTGATGACGGCCACTCGTGGAACCGTGATCATGCACAACCAGTCGGCGGGCTATCGCCGGTTGGAAGGCGAAATCAGCCACCGCCCGACGGGAGTTCTGGTAGCCGACCGCGAAGGCCGGGTCACAGGCTATGCGCTCAACAATCTGCAGGATCGCGGCGAGATGCTTGTCGGGCCGGGCACGCAGGTTTACGAAGGCATGGTGGTTGGCGAGAACGCGCGTGACGTGGATATCGTCGTGAATATCGTGCGCGAGAAAAAACTGACCAACATGCGCGCGTCCGGTTCGGATGACAATTATCAGATCGCGCCGCCGCGCGTGTTATCGCTGGAAGAGGCGATTGCCTTTATCAACGAGGACGAATTAGTGGAAGTGACTCCGCAATCTCTGCGGCTGCGAAAGATTTTTCTGAGCGCGGAAGAGCGCAAACGGATGGAAAAGAAACCGCAGTAGAAGGAAAAGCTGAAAGCGGAAAGCGGAAAGCTGAACGGGCGCACGATGGTGCGCCCGTTTTTATTTCCCCCCAACTCAATTGGGGGGAGAGGGGTGCTCTGTCGCCGCGAAGATGTGACTCGTTTTCCGGCGGGACCACAGCTCCCGCCCAGCGGAAACGAGATCGCCGTCAGTGGATGTGTGTCATTCCGTTCGTCTGCGAACGAAATCCCTCACGTCGTATGGGGTTCTATCCGGTTTTCTTCCGTTCAAGTCTTACGTCTCTGGTCTCAAGCTTTTTTCCCCCTAATTCCAATGCCAATTCCCTTCAACCTCCAATCAACTCAGCATCTGAACAAATATTCAAATTCCTCTTGACATAGCGTGTTTCCTGCCGTATCTTTCCTTAGCCTGCAATTCACGCCCAAATTAATTTTATCAAGCACTTACAAGATATTTCGAAAATACCACAAAAATGTCTGCCCAATGTCTGCCATTGTGCGCTAAAACGTTCATGTTTCTCCGCTCTATTTTTATTTCCTATATAGAGTAACCAAGTTCGTTTGGTCAAAAATTATTTTCTCCGTATGCAGGATGTGCACAATCGTGCATTATTTCTCACCGTTAAGCATCTAATACGCATGTTGAACTCAAAACAAATTTGTTTCTAATGATTTATAAAACAAATTGATACATGTATGCCCGGAGCCGTTATAGTATTCTCGAAACTGCTTTAAATTGAGGTATATGGATTGCTATTAGACATTAGATGTACAGAAGCCCTATTAATGCGGAGGCAGCCATGCGAATTATACAGCTTTGTCTTCTCTTCGTTGCTCTGATCGTCGTGATCGCGCATTCCGGGCCGACAACTAATCTATCGACGCCCGCCCCATCTCCATCCGTTACGCAGATGCAAACCGCACCGGCGGACTTTTTATCTGCCACTCCCGCCTCTGAAACAGGCAGGGCAGTGACCTCCCCGCGTCCCGTTCGAACACTTGACAATCTGGACTGTAAAAGAACACACGCGCCGCGTCCCATGGAGCCGCGAGCGCCCGAAGAGAATCCGGTGGCCGCGCCTTTTCAGCTTATGCAGGACGGAAACCTGATCCGGATGGTTCCGCGCGTGTCTTCTGCTAATGCGCCGGATCGCACGGCGGATCGAACGGAATCCGTTTCGCTGGATGAAGGCAGCGATTCGTGCGACGCTGTAGTGATTTCGCACGTGCCGTATTCAGACTCCGGCAAGCTTCGCGGCAAGCGCGATAACTTCATGCCCTCGTGTTCGAATGAGAACAATTATCCCGATGTGATTTACAGCTACACACCGGCGCGAAGCGGACTGCACGGTATTTATGCCGACGGCGAAACCTACTGGGGAAGCGTCAGCATCCGCACGGACGGCAATTGTCCCGGCGCCTCTGAGATCATGTGTACGCGAATGGGCCAGTATGCCGTGATCAGTCTGACGCAGGGCGTAACCTACTACATGATCGTAGACGGCAATAACTACAGCGATGGAGACTACGAGCTGCGCTTGACGGCGGCATCTCCGTGCCGCGCCGATGTGGAGCTTGCCGCTCCCGGTATCGTCAGCGGCCAAACGTGTTTTGCCGGAGATGACTGCCCCAACGGAGAAGGCGATGAACAATTTGTGCGGATCACGGTTCCCGCGGCCGGCTATTGGGATTTCTCTTTATGCGACGGGGAAGAGTGGAGAGCGAAAATCTACCTGACCCGTAACTGCTGTGAGGGAACCATCCTCGCATCGGCGATTGACGGCTGCCCGTACCACAGTCTTACCGGCACGTCCCGCCCGGTTCTGCAATCCGTTTATCTGCAGTCCGGAATATATTATCTGGCGATTGACGGCGGAACGTATCGGAATTGCGGTCCCTGGACACTGGATGTGAGGGAATCCGCCGATCGTCCGCGGCCCGCGAATGACGATTGTGCCGATGCCGGAGTGCCCGCATCCCTTCCCGCGGTGTTGTCCGGCAATAGCACATTCGCCACGAAAGACTGCGATCTGTTGAGCGGAAGCACGGGTGAAGTCTGGCACAGCTTTATTCTGGATGAACAGGCGAACGTCGTCATCGAACGGGATAATTCCTATACATCGAATGTCGGAGCCTACACGGTTCTAAGCACGGGTTGTCCCTGTCAAAACCTGATTACGGCCACGGACATCAACTATGGTTCCTACGCATCCGTGTGGAGTACATTTCTCTACTTCCCCAATCTGCCGGCGGGGATATACTATTATCCCGTGCCGGGAATAGGTCCATATGATCAAGACGGAACGTACGAGGTACGCATACGGACGAGCCGCACATGGTTTGTGGAGATGCAGTCCGGAGACGTCGAAGAATGCCTGGATAATCCGCAATCGGCGTTGAATGACACCGACTGCAACGGCGGCTGCCGGACAACCGGAAATGCCATGCAGCACATTGAACTCGGTCAACCGGTTTTCGGTCGGAGCTTCACGTATATGGTGCAGACCTATCGGCGCGTGGATGAAGACTGGTACGAATTTTCCCTCAGCGACACGTCCGCCGTTACCATTACGATGAACGCTGAATTTGCCGTTCACATCACCGTGTACGACAACGTGTGTTCGTACTCATCGTACGCCGATAATATCAGCAGTTCGCCGGACGGGCAGATGATATTCACGACACCATGTCTGCGGCCCGGTACGTATGCGGTGCACATGCGCCCGTTCTGGGACATGCCCATGACGGATTTCAAGTACTATCGTTTTACTGCTGCGGAAACGCCGTGCACTTGGCCGTGCGATGTCCATATGGAAACCGGCAACATCCCCGAAGGAGAGCCGGTCTGTTTGGACAATTACGAAGACGAATACAACAACGGATGCGACGGTTACCCGAGCTATTATCAGAATATCGAATGCGGGCAAACCATCTTCGGTTCTTCCGGCGCTTTCCGCATGAACAACTACGAAGTTAGGGATACCGATTGGTATCAGTTCATGGTCGGAAGTCCCAGTATTATTTCGATCAAGCTGCTGGCCGAGTTCGATTCGTGGATGCTTTTTTCCAATTATTGTCCGGGATGCGACGGCGGCATGGCGGAGAAATCAAGCCGTGCCGGAGACACGCTGTCTATTACCATGACGTGTCTGGAGGCGGGAACATACATCTGTGCCGTGTATCCGGAAAGCTGGCACTTCCTGCCTTGTGGAGCCAATTATCGCTTGTGGGTGACTTGTGAACCCTGCTCTCCGTGTCCAAGTTTGTATCAGCCGGGTGATTTCGTTGAGACGGAACCGAGATGCGAACTTTACGGGTCGTATTACGACACCCTCAACGGCGGCTGCAATTCCAATCCTCCACGATTCGGCACGGCTCTGCATTGTGGTCAATCCTATTTCGGCAAAACCGGCACATGGTGGTCAGGCGGCCCGCAGCGCGATACGGATTGGCTTCCGATTACACTCGACGGAAATGTAACTCCAACGTGGTGTGTGAAGGCGCAATTCCCGGTCTTGGCGGCGATCGTCGGACCCGGTCCTCACAATCCGTGCGATTCCATCCAAGTCTACAGCAATGTAGCTGCAGGGAGCGCATGCGAGACGGTATCTGTCACAACCAATGGTCCGTTGGATGCCGGAACCTACTGGCTTTTCATTGCGCCGGACGCGTTTAGCGGAATAACGTGCGGTTTGGAATATCGCGCATGGATTACGTGCGAACCGTGCGTCCCGCATCGTGTGACCGATTTAACGATTTGGTACAATGGCACAGACGTTGTTCTCAACTGGAGCGACAGTCCGGACTTTGCCGGAACGTATTCCGTCTATCACGCGAACTCATTCGCCGATTTGGAAAACGGGACCATGCAATTGCTGGCAAAGAAAATTGCCTCCACAAAAGGCGACGGCAAGGAGAGCTTCACTCACACCGGAATCACGGACTCGGCGGTGAAGCAGTACTACATTGTTGTCGGGGAGTGTCCGTAACGGCTCCACGCGCCGAACGACAGCGATTTGGATAAAAAAAGGGCCGGCTGCGAAGCCGACCCTTTCTTTCGTAATCGAATCATTATTCTTTGTGCTTGATCGCCAGCGCGACTTTTTCCGCCGTGATCGGCATGGACTTGATGCGAATTCCCAGTGCATTTTCAATCGCGTTGGCAATCATCGGAGCGGCGGGAATCATCGTATGTTCGCCGACGCCGCGCGCGCCGAACGGGCCGTCGGGTTGGGCCACTTCCACAAGAATCGGAATCACCTTCTCCGGGATGTCCATCGCCGTGGGAATTTTATAGTCGGTGAAATTGGCGTTCAGCAGACGGCCTTTGCTGTCGAAGCGCATATCCTCATACAACACAGTGGCAATGCCTTGTACGAGTCCGCCGACAACCTGATCCTTGACTAAGCCCGGATTAATAGCCTTACCCACGTCCACAGCCAAGGCCACGCGCGGAATACGCATACGGCCGGTTTCGCGATCAATTTCGAGTTCCACCGCCGCCGCGCCCACCGTATAGTGGACGTTGGGTTTGCCGCCCTGACTGGTTTCCGGATCGGATTTGGTGGAGGAAAATTCCGGCATGAACATGCCACGGCCCATAATCGGTCCGCCGCGATACGTGCCGTCTTTCATCATGATGCCGTTGATCACAAAATCACGGAACGGCAGGGAAAACGACGGATCGGAGTGGGAACGCACCTGCTCGTCTTCAAGAAAGAGATCGTCGCGCTCTTTTCCTAATGCGCGTTCCACCAAATCGAACATCTGCTCGCGGCAATCCTCCGCCGCGATTTTCACGGCATTGCCCGTGCCCCACGTGATGT
>Ga0105104_10001403_pt1 | contig 18076 bp, 12 predicted proteins | sample PPLLaktember2015_3_FD_87034 | JGI IMG/M metagenome (GOLD analysis project Ga0105104, IMG submission 87034) | Freshwater sediment microbial communities from Prairie Pothole Lake near Jamestown, North Dakota, USA - PPLs Lake P7 Core (6) Depth... | ecosystem: Environmental > Aquatic > Freshwater >... | reverse complement strand
GTCATTGAAAACCACCATGTACAAAATGAGGGCAGTCCAGAGGCCTGCCCTCCCAATCATACCATGACAAGAAATCGTTCCAGTCGAAGTTCCAGAGTGGTCTAGGCTGCGGCCGGCTCTTCGAGACCCGCGTCACCCTGCCGGTAGGCGAAAAAATCCTCTGCAAAAGCCTCGACCCTGCCAGCAAAGACAGCCTGCCTGAGATCCTGCATGAGGCGTACCAGTATCCGCAAATTATGGATCGAGAGCAGGGTGGAGGCTAATATTTCTTTGGATAAGATCAGGTGGCGCAGGTAGGCACGGGTGAAACGCTGGCAGGTATAGCAGTCGCAGGTTTCCTCGATCGGGCGAGGGTCACTGGCAAACCCGGCATTGGTCAGGTTCAACCGGCCCGTGCGGGTCATGGCAGCATGGTGACGTGCCAGCCGGGTAGGTAGAACGCAGTCGAACAGGTCTACGCCGCGCAGCACGCCGTTTACCAGATCCTCCGGAGAGCCGACGCCCATCAGGTAGCGCGGTTTGCTCTCAGGAAGGAGGGGGGTAACGACCTCCAGAATGGCGTGCATTTCCCGTTTGGTTTCTCCAACCGATAATCCGCCGATTGCATACCCTGGAAAACCGAGAGCAACAATCCGCTCCGCCGATTGGCGGCGTAAGTCGGGAAAGACCCCGCCCTGGACGATGCCAAACAATGCCTGGTCCGGACGCGTCTTGGCCTGCAGGCAGCGATCCGCCCAGGCATGGGTCCGCTGCATGGCCAGCTCGCTGTACGCCCGGTCGTACGGATCGGCGCACTCGTCGAAGGCCATGATGATGTCGGCCCCCAGGTTCTCCTGAATGGCAATAGATTTTTCTGGGGTCAAGCGGTGGGTTGAGCCATCGATATGGCTCTGGAAGGTCACCCCCTTCTCGTCCACCTTGCGGATTTTGGCCAGCGAAAACACCTGAAAGCCGCCCGAGTCGGTTAAGATCGGGCGTTCCCAGGCCATAAACGCGTGCAGGCCCCCGAGATCCGCCACGAGGGCATCCCCCGGGCGCAGGTAAAGATGGTAGGTGTTGGCCAGGATCAGGCTGGCCTCTATCCCGGACAGCTGGTCGGGAGTAACGGCCTTAACTGTCCCCTGGGTGCCAACCGGGGCGAACAGAGGGGTAAGCAGGTCGCCGTGAGGGGTGTGGAAGACACCAGCCCGCGCCATCCCATGTTTTGCCTGGACCTCAAACGTGAAGTCTGTCATCGGAAATCGAGGAAAAGTTGATTGATAGTTAGAACATGAAGTGGGCCTTCCGCGTCATAATCCCCAGAAGACAGAAAGCCCTGCCAGAATCATCAGAAACGCGAGGATGGTCAGAGGAGAACCAACCCGCAGAAAATCGCGAGCGGTGTACCCACCCGGTCCAAGAACCATGATGTTGACCGGATGCCCATAGGGGGTCGGGAAGGCGAGCGAGCAGCCGAGCGCCACCGCCATCCCCAAGGCGCGTGGGTCGACGCCGGTCAGTCCGGAGGCGGCTATGGCCAACGGAGCAACCACCAGCGAAGAAACCTGCCCCCCCATGAACTGCGTAACGGCAAAGGTAATAAAGATCAAGACGGCTGCCAGCGCCAGGGGGGTAATTGCTCCCAGCGCCTCCAACAGCATATCCATACCCATCATTGCCAGACCGGTCGAGCGAATTGCCAGGCTCAACGGCCACATACCGGCGATGAGAAAGATCGCCCTCCATTCGATCGAACGGTAAGCATCGGTTAAATCCAGGCAGCCGGTGAGCAGCATCAGGACCGCCCCTGCCAGGGCAACCACGGCGATCGGCAAGATACCCGTCGCGGCGATCCCCAGGGTCAGCAGGGTGATCCACATCGCCAGGCGGCCCTTACGCGGGTTCAGAACCGCATCTGGGTCTTCTTCGAGGAGGATGAAATCTCGCTCCGCCCGCAGGAGATTAATCCGGTGGGCCGGACCCTGGACGAGCAGGGCATCCCCAAACTGGATGGGAAGATCCGCAAGATCGGTTTGGATGGGTTTCCCGGTACGCCAGATGGCGAGGACGTTCAGCCCAAATCGCTCGCGGAACCGAATGTCGCGCAGTGTCTTTCCAATTGTGGTGGCATGGGGGGAGACCACAACTTCGGCAAGGGAAACCGTCTCGTCGGCGACGGCGTGAGAAATTCGGGTTTCCACCAGCAAGCGGCAGCCTTGTTGGTGCAGCCGGGCAGGATCAGGAATCCCTTGGGCCAGGATCACATCACCGGTGCGGATCATTTCTTGCGTACTGGGCGCGATGATCACGTGCCCGTCTCGGGCGATGCCTAAAATGTTAAAATCTAGATCACGCGCCCACTGCCCTTGAGCGATGGTCCGGTTTGCCATGCTGGAGCCGGGAAGCACTTCGATCTCCACCAGGTTTTTCTCGATCTCGTACATGCGGGTCAGTTCAGTCCGCAGCAGTTGGACGCGCCGCATTTCACCTACCGGGAAGCGGTTTGGCAGCCATCTCCTCCCCAGCAGGACCATATAGGCAGTCCCTACCACAACAATCGGTATCCCGATGGGAAGAAAATCCAGCAAGTTGAAGGGGATAACGCCTGACTCGCGCAGCACACCGCTGACGATGATATTGGATGTGGTCAGCAGGGTCGCCATGCCTCCCAGGGTGGTGCCGAAAGCCAGTGGCATCAACAGTTTGGATGGCGCTACCTGAGTTCTTCGCGTCAGGCTCGTAACTGCAGGAAGGAGGACCCCCACCACGGCGATATTGTTCATGACCAAGGATAGGCCTGCCGAGGTCAGCATAACGACCAGGACCAACCGGACTTCTGTTTTGCCGGCTGCCTGTTCCATGAATTTTGCCAGGTATTGGCCCACCCCTGTCTGGTGCAGACCTTCGGAAATGATTGAGATTGCCAGGATGGTCATCACTGCTGCGCCGCCAAAGCCGGAGAAGAGCTCATCCGGACTGACGATTCCGGAGAGACCCAGGGAGACCAGCACGAGCAAGGCGACCAGGTCCGGGCGAATTTTCTCGGTAATCAACAGCCCGGCAGCCACAAGTGTAAGGATTAAGGTAAAGATGGCGGCGGGACCCATCAGGGAGATTATACCGTGGATTAGGATGATTACTTCCCGACCAGCCTTTACCGGAGGAGGAAGCCGGTATATACTACAAACAGACGCATCGAGAGCTCCATTTATTAAATGGACAACTATTTCACCGATCTAAGGACATTGCCGCCCATGCAGCCATCCCGCAACCATCACTGGCACATCGCCGAGCGTATCTCCCCAGAAGCCAGGCTGGCTTTGCGCGAATATCCCCCATTTCTCCAACAAATACTCTACAACCGAGGCATCGCCGATGCCGAGAAAGCGCGCCTGTATCTCCATGCCATGCCGATGGATGCGTACGATCCCTGCCGGATGATGGGTATCCAGCGGGCGGTTGAACGAATTCTATGGGCGCTTAACAACCGGGAGAAGATCGCCGTCTACGGGGATTATGACGTCGACGGTGTCACGGCAACGGTTCTGCTGGTGGAAGCATTAAAAACCATGGGGGGTCTGGTCAGCGAACATATCCCCAACCGTTTCGACGAGGGGTACGGCCTCAATGTTGATGCCCTCGAAACCATCCATGCCCATGGGGTACGCCTGGTCATCTCGGTCGACTGTGGGATTCGATCGATCCGGGAAGCCGAGGCTGCCCGTTCGTTGGGATTGGACCTGATCATTACCGACCACCACACCTGCAGCGACCAGCTGCCGGCGGCTCTGGCGATCATCAATCCCCACCAGCCCGGCGACGCATACCCGGAGAAGGAGCTGTCCGGGGTCGGCCTGGCTTACAAGCTGGTCCAGGCGCTGCTGGAGACCCACCCGGTCAACGGGATTAAGGCCGAGGATTGGCTCGACCTGGTAGCCCTGGGTACGGTTGCAGACCTGGCCCCGCTGGTTGGCGAAAACCGCTACCTGGTACGCCAGGGACTGCAGCGCATCCACATGGGTAAGCGGCAGGGTCTGCTCTCGCTGGCTCTGTCGGCCGGCCTGGCGATCGAAAACACCGACACAATGGATATTGGGTTTATCCTGGGTCCGCGCTTAAATGCCGCCGGGCGGCTGGAGTCAGCCCTCACTGCCTTTCAACTGCTCACCGCAACCGATCTGGCGACCACCGGGCTGCTCGCCCAACACCTGGAGATCCAAAACCGGCAGCGCCAGGAAAAGACCCGCCTTGTCCAGGCCAAGGTCGAGGAGATGATGCTCGCCGAGACAGGTGACACCCACATCATCTTTGCCTCATCTCCCGACTTCAACCCCGGCGTCGTCGGATTAGCCGCCTCACGGTTAACCGACCTGTATTACCGGCCCGCAATTGTGGCCTATCAAACCGAGGAGTACACCCGGGGGTCCTGCCGCAGCATACCGGGCTTCCACATCACCGACGCTCTGGATCAGTGTGCCGACCTGCTCGAGCGGCACGGTGGTCATGCGGCCGCGGCTGGATTTACGGTGCTCAATGACCGGCTCCCCCTGCTCATGGAGCGCTTGAAGGCCATCGCGGTCGAAAACATGGGCGATTTATCCAAAGTCCATCGTGTGCTCGAAGCCGACATGGAAATCGAGCTGAACGACCTGGATTACAGCATGCTGGACCAGCTGAGCATGATCCAACCCACAGGTTATGGCAATCCGGAACCGGTATTCGTCACGCGCAACGTGAGGGTCCAAGCCGCAAAGGCCGTGGGCAAGGAGAGCCAGCACCTGCGTTTGACGGTGGGGGATGGAAAAAGAAAGACCTGCAACGCGATCGCCTTCCGCCAGGGATACCACCTGGGAAAGCTTCCACCCGTCATTGACATGATGTACACCCTGGAGCGAAACGAATATCGCGGCTGGGTCGAGATGCAGCTCAACGTCCGTGATATAAAGGCAGCAGTTGCCAGTTAACAGTTACCAGTTCCCAGTAAAAGCTGCTTTTACTGGGAACTGGTAACTGTTAACTGGCAACTCTTCAATCCACAAACCGGTATTTAAGCAGCGTCCAGGCGGCCTGGAAGGCATCTTTCAGGCGGATTTTTTTGCCCTCCGAGTAGTCGCGAGGGTTGAAGGAAATCGGCACCTCATAAATCCGGATGCGGCGTTTTAAGACCTTGGCGGTAAACTCAGGTTCAAAGTCAAACCGTTTGGCGTGCAGAGGGATTCCCACAATCCGTTCCCGGAGGAACACCTTATACCCGGTTTCCATATCCGAGAGGATATTGTTGTACAGGATGTTCGTCATCAGGGTCAGCATCTTATTGGCGACCATATTCCAGAACAAGATCGGGCGCCGGCTGCCCCCCAAAAAGCGAGAGCCGTACACAACTTCGGCGATGCCCTCCTGGATCGGCTTGAGCAGGGCAGGGTAATCGCGGGGATCGTATTCCAGGTCAGCATCCTGGATAATGACCACGTCTCCCCGGGCGGCCTCGATCCCCGTCCGGACGGCCGCGCCTTTGCCGGCATTTTTTGCATGGAAGAGCGCCCGGACCGGTTCATGGCCGGTCAATTCGGCCAGGATTTCCCGTGTGCCATCGGTGGAGCCGTCATCGACGACGATGATTTCATCCGCACACCCGACCGCCTGCACCCGGTGCAGGATTTCTCGGACCGTGGCGGCTTCGTTATAAGCAGGCACGATTACGGAAATTTTCATGTTCCACATTATATGGGCGATCAAAGTTTTCGCCAAGGTTCCTGCTCTGGAAAAGGGGGCGCATGCTATAATGTAGGGGTTCTGTTTTCCAGTTATTACCAGTACTGCTTGCATCGGAGGGTTCTCGCATGAGTTCCATGCCTGGAAAAACCCAGGGTCAACCCAAACCACCATCCGCAGACGTCAACGCCCCGTTTGTCCCTCCTCCCATCACCCGGATAGAAGAGGTCGGTCTTTCACCCTTGTGGATCCAGGACCTGGCTTTAAAGATATTGTATTTCCAGGGGTACCTCACCGGGTTCAAGATAGCTGAAGAACTGGCTCTGCCTTTTGCAGGGGTGGTCGATCAGATCCTCGAGACGCTCAAACGCGAAAAGCTGGTAGAAGTGAAATCCTCCCAGATGGGGTTGGGCGAGGGGGCATACCAGTACGCCATCACAGGAGCGGGGATTGCCCGCGCCCGAGAGGCTCTGGAACGCAGCCAGTATGCTGGTCCGGCGCCTGTACCGCTGCATGTCTATAATGAAGCGTTCCGACGCCAAAGCCGCGGCCGGATGCTGGTGACCAGCCGAATGATGAAGCAGGTCCTCAACCACCTGGTCCTTTCGGAAAAAACCCTCAACCAGATCGGGCCAGCCGTTAACTCCGGTACCTCTATCTTCCTCTACGGTCCACCCGGGAACGGCAAGACCAGCGTTGCGAAAGCCGTCGGCAACCTGATCCTGAGCCAGACGTTGTATATCCCTTTTGCCATCTATGTGGATGGTCAGGTGGTCAAACTCTACGATTCGGTCAACCACCAGCTCGGTTCATCCTTGGATAATTCTGGAAACGGGACGGGTAACTTACGCACCGGCACCCGCCGTGACCCACGCTGGATCCGCATTCGCCGCCCATTTATCGTGGTTGGTGGAGAGCTGACCCTGACCGGCTTGGACCTGGTTTTCGATGACGTGCACAAGTTTTATGAGGCGCCTTTCCAGGTAAAAGCCAACGGCGGCATCTTGCTGATCGACGATTTTGGACGCCAGCAGGTAAGGCCACGTGATCTGCTCAACCGATGGATCGTACCGCTGGAGAACCGCATCGATTACCTGACCTTGCATACAGGCCGGAAAATCGAGGTTCCCTTCGATGTCCTGGTGGTGTTCTCCACCAACCTGCCCCCAAAGGATCTGGTCGATGAAGCTTTCCTGCGCCGGCTGCGGCATAAGATCGAGATCGTCGACCCCACCTATGAAGAATACCGTGAGATCATGCACCGGGTGGCGGAGAGCAAAGGCGTAACGTACAGCGATCAGGGCTTGGCTTACCTGCTGCAGGAGTGGTACATTAAAAGGAACCGCAAGCTGCGGGCATCCCACCCACGCGATCTGTGCGACCAGATCCTGGATATCGGACGCTATATGGGGATAGAACCCGCCATAACCCCAGAGCTGATCGATCTGGCGGCTGAGGCGTATTTCGTCGAGCTGTAAGCACATGCTCGCGTCAAACCCTTACCCACTCGTGATTGCCCATCGCGGGTCATCAGCGCATGCCCCAGAGAACACGCTGGCAGCCTTCGAGCTGGCAGTCGCTCAAGGAGTGCATGCCATCGAGCTGGATGCCAAGCTGAGCGCAGATGGGCACGTCGTGGTCATCCACGATCCAGACGTGCGCCGCACAACGGGTAAGGATGGATTGGTTTCTCAGATGCCATTGGCAGCTTTGCGCGAATTGGATGCTGGCAGTGGCTTTGGACTTCGTTACCAGGGAGAGAAAATTCCCACCCTGGAAGAGGTGTTCGCCTGTATTGGCCGTCAGATCCTGATTAATGTAGAGCTGACCAATTACACAACCCCACAGGACGGACTGGTCGACCAGGTGGTTGAGCTGATCCGGACGATGGATCGAGTGGAGAATGTGCTCTTATCGTCATTTATTCTGGAGAACCTGATCCGCGCCCGGCAGCGGATGCCTTCCGTTCGCACGGGATACCTGGCTCCCTTTTGGAGAGCTCTCCCGCGCCTATACGCCTCGCGTCATTTCGCGTATGACGCTTTTCATCCCTACAGGACGGATGTAAACTTCTGGCTGGTCAGGCACGTGCACCAACGGGAGCGGAAGCTTTTCGTGTACACGGTGAACCGTCCCAATGAAATGATGCACCTGGCAGATCTTGGGGTCGATGGCTTTTTCACAGACGATCCTGTCCTGGCCTTTCAAACCCTGGGGGTGAAAACATGAGCCGGCTTCATCGGGTGAAGAAGTCACTCCTGATGCTGTTGGTCTTGCTGTTTTCCAGCCTGGCATTGCCACAGCCGGGTCAGGCCGGTAGCCTTGCCCAGGTGACGGACCCGAACGCCAAAGCCAAGCAAATCCTGGCGCAGCTAACACCTGCCGAACGGGTAGGCCAGCTCTTCCTGGTTTCCTTTTCCGGCTCCATGGTGGATGAGACCTCCCAGATCTACGACCTGATTACCAACCATCACGTTGGAGGGGTCGTGCTTCAGTCAGCGAACGGCAATTTCGCCCCCGCCGACCAAACCATCGCGGAGGCCTACCGGATGATCACCGGATTGCAGTCTGCCGAATGGCAGTATTCGCAGCAGCCCACACCAGACCCGTTCGGTATTCGAGCACCTCCCGGTTTTTATATTCCACTGCTGATTGCCGTATCTCAAGCAGGGGATGGTTACCCATATGACCAGATCCTCTCCGGATTGACCCCCCTCCCCAGCGCCATGGCTCTGGGCGCCACCTGGCAGCCCGATCTAGCACGGCAAATCGGAAGCGTGCTGGGCAGCGAACTGCAGGCGCTCGGCATTAACCTTCTGTTGGACCCATCGCTGGACGTGCTTGAACCAGGCACCACCGAGAGTGGGGTGGATATAGGAATCCGGTCGTTTGGCGGGGATCCGTATTGGGTCCAGGAGATGGGCCGGGCCTATACAGCCGGGATCCATCAGGGGGGAGCAGGGCGCGTGGCGGTGGTGGCGAAGCATTTTCCCGGGCAGGGCAGTGCAGACCGGATCCCGGAAGATGAGGTCGCCAGCATCCGGAAATCGCTTGACCAGCTCAGGCAGATTGACCTGGTTCCTTTCTTCGCCGTCACCGGGAAAGCATTGAACCGCGAATCGACGGTGGATGGGCTGCTCGTCTCGCATACCCGCTACCAGGGATTCCAGGATAATATTCGCGATACCACTCGCCCGGTCAGTCTCGATCCCAATGCGCTTACCCAGATCCTGAGCTTGCCGGAAATCCAGACCTGGTACCGGAGTGGCGGCGTCATCGTCAGCAACGACTTGGGAAGCCGCTCGGTGCGCCGTTTTTACGATCCAACGCTCGCCTCTTTCGACGCTCGCCGGGTTGCGAGAGATGCACTCACCGCCGGAAATGACCTCCTATATCTCAACAACTTCACCGGGAACGGCGAGCCGGATTCGTACAACACCATCATCAAAACCCTCGAGTCGTTCATCCAAAAATACTCCGAAGACCCGGTTTTCGCCACGCGGGTAGACGATTCGGTGCTGCGTATTCTGACTCTCAAGGTCCGTCTATACCCCGCCTTCGACCTCGAGCGAGTTGTACCTGAAGAGAATAACCTGGCAAATATCGGGAAGAATCCCCTGGCGCAGCAGGCTGTTTTCGATGTGGCTCGCACTGCCGTGACCTTGATCAGCCCCGCACTGTCCGAGCTGCCCAAGCCCCCCGAAGGGCGAGAGCGCCTGGTCTTTCTCACCGATACCTTATCCGGACGCCAGTGCCCACAATGCCCGGAAACGGAGCAAATGGCGGAGGATGCGCTGGAGGAGCACGTCACCCGGTTGTACGGATCAACAGCCGGCGGGCAGGTTTCTCCCAGCCGCATGTCTTCGTATTCGTTTGCGGATCTCAACGCGCTATTAAATGCAACGGGCGGGACCGAAACCGAGCCCAGTCCCCTGGAAGTAGACCTCCAGTATGCGGATTGGATCATTTTCACTACCCTGAATATCAGCGAAGAAAGGCCTTATTCCGAAGCCCTGCGCCGCTTTCTGACCGAACGGCCGGATTTATATCGCGATAAGCAGATGGTTGTGTTCGCATTAAATGCACCCTACTATCTGGATTCAACCGATATCTCGAAATTGACCGCTTATTATGCGCTGTACAGCAAAATCCCAACCTTTGTCGAAATGGCGGCTCGGGTCCTCTTTCAAGAACTTACCCCCGAGACCGCATCACCGGTCTCGATTCCCGGGATTGGGTACGACCTGATCGACATGACCGCTCCCGATCCGAACCAGGTTATCCCGCTCAGTGTGGAGGTGCCCCCAGCTTCCATCACCCCCGGGCAGCTGACGACGGTCTCCCCACAAGTCCCTTCCTTCAAACAAGGGGACACCATCCCCTTGCAGGCGGGGGTGATCTACGATCACAATGGGCATCCCGTCCCAGACGATACGGTGGTGCGGTTCATATTTACCATCGACGGTGGAGCAGGGGGGACCGAGCAGATTGATGCCTTTACGGGCGCAGGCCGCAACCCGCATGGGAAAGCCAGCACCGAGTATCAGATCGATACTCCCGGCTTGCTTGAGATCCGGGTGGAAAGCGAACCGGCGAAATCCTCGCGGCTGTTACGCCTCGATGTAACCAGCGGGGAACCAGCAGTGGTCACCGCCATCGCCCCAACCGTAGAACCAACGGTAACCCCAACGCTTACACCAACCCCTACACTGACCCCAACCCCGGAACCAACACCCGTTCCGCTTATCGTCCACTACCCCACCCTCGCCGATTGGGTGCTGGCGATGTTGGTCATTGGGATGAGCTGTGTGCTGGTGTATTTTGCCGGGATCTGGTGGGGTTCTATGCGGTGGGGTTTCCGGTGGGGATTGTGTGCTGGTTTAGGGGGGTTAATTGCGTACAGCTACCTGGCGGTGGGTTTGCCAGGAGGTCAGGCGCTCACCGAATCTGGGGGCACCTCCGGGGTGATGGGATTTACGTTCCTTGGGGTGGTGGTCGGAATTGGGGGTGGATTAGCCTGGCGCGCCTGGCTGGAGCAAAAATTTCTCCGGCGCCCGTAGGAAATTAATGGATAAATTAATGGGAGCAGGTGCGGTAGATTCACCGCCGCACCTGCTCCCTTATCATATCCCGTGGGGTTCATCTTGCCAGGGTGACCAGCAGGCTGATGAGGATCAGACCCGCCGACATGATCAGCAGGGCTTTTTCTGGCATGGATCGTACGAAATCCAGCAGTTGAGGAGCAGGTGGAAGCACCGAGCGCGTGGGTGGATTGCGGTCTCCTAAAAGTGACTGGCGGAAGCTTTCCACCGAGGCAGGGCGGTCTGCGGGGTGAAGGCTCATAGCCCACGCGATGGCACGTTCGGTGCGTGGGTTGACGGCAGGATTGATCTGGCGGACCGGTACCAGGCTTTCCGGTGAAAGGAAACGTTCCCGGGCATCCGCCGGGGCGGTGTTGGTCAGCAGGTGGTAGAGGGTAGCTCCAAAGGCAAATATGTCGCTCCGAAGGTCGGTGTGACCGATATCCCCTCCAAACTGCTCGAGGGGGGTGTAGAGGGCGGTTCCCTGTCCTTGCAGAACGGTGATGGTGACTTCTCCTGGGGCGAGGACTTTAACCAAACCAAAATCCACCAGCTTGAGCAGGCCGGTGGGGGTCAGCTTGAGGTTGCTGGGTTTGATATCCCTGTGCAGGATCGGTGGATTCTGATCGTGCAGGTAGGTCAAGGCGTCTGCCAGCTGATTTGCCCAGCCCAGCACATCATTTTCCGGTAGGAATGTTTCGGACTGGCGCGCCTCGATCATCAGAGTACGCAAGTCCTTCCCTGGAATATAATCCATCACCAGGTAATCGCGGCCTCCGGCGGAAAAAAAATCGGATACTTTGGGTAAATTGGGGTGATCCAGGCGGGCCAGGACGGTGGCTTCCCGCTGGAATTGTTCCCTTGCCTGCCGGACAAGGTCAGGCGGCAAGGTCCGGTCATGCTCTACTTCTTTCAATGCGCATAGGCGACCTTCCAGGCGGATATCATCGGCAAGGTAAATGCTTCCCATCCCACCCTGCCCGATGATTCGGCGGATCTTATATCGCCCGCGCAGTACTTCCCCGGCTTTCAACGCAGTGGGCATACACCGAATCCTGGAAGAAAAGACGTTAGACTATCCGCAAGGTCCCATTTTTTCGGCGTCAGGCCGCTTTTCACCGGCCATTTGGGACCCTACTTTTACAATTCTGCGGTTTTCTGCTATATTATACCTCGAAGCCCATTGTCATCCCCGTCACCGACGGGACCCCGTCGCTTACGCCGAACGCTACCGGGGAGGAGGAGAGACGATGGCAAGCGAGAACTCTGAATACCCCATATTGATCGGTCAGACCGGTCCTTTGAACGGCCACCGCTGGGTCATCCACCAGACCCTGATGCTTGGACGTGATCCCTCCTGTGATGTGGTGATCCCGGAACGCCAGGTATCACGGTACCATGCGCGTCTGATGGTGTCGCGCAATGGGGTCATTCTGGAGGATCTGGGTAGCAAGAATGGTACCTACTACAATGGACGCAAGCTGGAAGATCCAGTAGTCCTGCAGGACAGCGACATGGTTCAGGTCGCCCTGGTCCAGTCGTTTGTCTATCTAAGCTCTGATGCTACCATGCCCATGGAATCGGGTGAAGTCACCGCAGACCAGACGAGCAGGCTGCGATTGGAAAGCCGCTCGAGGCGGGTTTGGATCGGGCAGCAGGAGTTGGTCCCACCGCTATCGGTGCCGCAGTTCCGCCTCCTGCAAGCGTTATACGAACAGCAGCAGAGGGTCGTGAGCCGGCAGGAGCTGATTACCACGATCTGGGGGGAAAATGCAGCTACCGGGGTATCCGAACAGGCGCTGGACGCCCTCGTTCGCAGGCTGCGAGACCGTTTGGCGACGGTGGATCCGTCCCACCAGTATATCCTCACCATCCGTGGTCATGGGCTCAGGTTGGAGAATATCCGCGAAGCCCGGTTTGAGGGATAACCCTGCATCCCCGGGATATTTCCGACCGGAAGTAATTCCGGCCGGGATTACTTCCGGGGGTTTATTCTCGCCGGATTACTTTTTTAGATTTGCTTCCATAGAATACCGCAGCGCGGACCGGTGGACATCCTCCAGCCGTGATAGAACGTCCAAATTCTGCCCTTGGCCTTCGGATTGGGCAATCAACCCGCTTAGAAGCTGCAAGAACTCCGGGGTGACCTCCTGGCTGTGCTCTTCCAGGATCGCCCGGCGGGATTTCTCGTCCTCAGCACCCATCAGCTCTTCAATCAGCTCGTATTCAGGGGGCGGTGTGCTGGCCTTTTCAAGGGTGGACATAACCGCCTGCAGCTTGCTCGAGCGATCGAGGTTGCCGCTCTGGCGGGCATTCTGAAGCTCATTTTGCAGCACATCGACGAAAAGCTGGTTGATGGCGGGGAGATTTTGGACCGTGGCTTCCTCGATATTCTTCGCTTTGAGAATATCCTCCAGCATTTTTTTGGTTTGTCTGGTTTGTTCCTGGATTTCCTTGTCAATCTCCTGTGTCATCTCGAGCAGGTGATCGCGCAGCTTTTCCAGTCTGGCCTTTTCATCTCCCGTACTCCGTTGGATGCGCTCGGTCAGGATCTGGAAGAACTGGTAGTCCAATCCGTTGCGGACCAGTCCGACCAGGGTTGCCAGCTGTGTTTCTGTGGCGTTTGAGAGGATATCGAGCAGCGATTCGCGGGTTAATCCCTTCTTGCTGGCTTCCTGCAGGGTCCGGATGGCGGATTCAGTTTCTTCGATCTGCCCCTTGAGGGTTTTCCCGGTGGTTGTGTTGGCCAGCAGCATTTGCTGAAGGTCGACCATCTGGCGCGCGGACTGTTCATCCTGACCGGATAGGGCGGCTTCCATCAACCGGCTGAGCATGGCAAAGAAGCTCTCATCGATGAGGGCGTCTTCGTTCCTGGCAATTTCGAGGCGGCTCTCCGGCGTGGCAGCCAGCAGGCGCTGGAGCAGGTTCAATCGCTGCTGCTGGGCCTGGATCATCTCGCGCGTGATACCTTCGGCTTCCAGTACGCGTTCCACCATGCCCTGGAGGGTCAGCACACTTTGAGGCCGCAGCAGGTAGCCTTTGCGTTTTTCCGCAGGCAGGCGTGAGACGACCTGGTTGATCATCGGTCCCACAAGGCGTTCTTGCTCCGTCATCGGGAGACCCAGCTCGGGAGGGAAGTAGGTCAATAGCAGCTCTTTGTCCGGATCGTGGTATAGAAGCGGGGTGGGTACAGGACCCTGGTAGCCGCAGTTCGGGCACTGGATCACGTTGACCGCTCCGGAAAGAAAACGCTGTCTGGCCTGGGGGTCGGCGTTTACATCGAAGATTTGTTCGATGTTCGCCACGATCGGTTGCCGGCAGCGCGGGCAGGAGATACGGGTTTGTGGCATGCAGCCTCTCTCACTTGCAAAGATCTAAAATCGTATCTCCTCAATAAAGGGGGGTGTGGCCCCCATCCCCCACCTATTGAGTGGATACCAAATATCAGATTATACCTGCCGGGGTAAGGAAAAGCAAATCCGCGCTCCCTCGTTTGGCTTAGGATCGACCCATATGCGCCCACCATGGCCTTCCACGATCGCCCGTGCCAGGTAAAGACCCAGCCCGGCGCCTTTGCTGCGGCGCGCCATTTCCGGTGCACGGTAAAAGCGGTCAAAGACGTGCGGGATATCTTGAGGGGCGATCCCAGGCCCGCGGTCGTTAAAGCACAGAATGACCTGCTCGGGATTAACCTGCCCAGTAATCAGGATTTCGCCTTCGGGGGAATATTTGAGGGCGTTAGAAATCAGGTTCGAAATCACCTGGCGGATGCGCGTCTCATCCGCCAGAATGACCGGGAAACCGGCGGGGAGATCTACGCGGATCGTATGGCGCGGGGATTGGGTGAGGAATCGTTCGGCTGTGTGCTCGACCAGCTCGACCAGGTTGACATCCGAATGCTTGAGAGCCAAACCGCCAGCCTGGAGCCGGGAAGCATCCAACAAGTTTTCGATCATATCGGTCAGCCGGTCGGCTTCTTCTTCAATGACCTCCAGGCTGTCCTGGACGATGGAGCGATCCCAGGTGGCATCTTCCCGCCGTAGAGTTCCGACGTAACCTTTGATCAAGGCGACCGGGGTTTTCAGCTCGTGGCTGATGATCGAGATAAAGGTGCTTTTGAGTTCCTCGGCCTGCCGAAAACGGGTGATGTCACGCACGGTGCCGATCACATTCAACAGGGTACCTTCTGCGGAGAGGAGGGGAGCATAGGTGATCCCGACCGGAATCGGGGGCTGACCATTCCGTTTCAGATCGCCTTCCACATACAGGTTAGCGTTCGGGGTTAACGGCCAGCCTCCCGCTTCCGCTTTTTCAAGCGTCATTCCCTGGACCGGATTGTCCCATTGGATCACCTCTTCATGGAGTTTCCCCAGCATCGTTTCCAGGCTGGTGCCCAGCATACGCGCCAGGGCAGGGTTTGCTCGTTCGATGCGATGGTCTTGCCGCAGGATCATGATCCCATCTGCTGCCGAGTCCAGCAGGGCATCCATGCGCTTTTTTTCGTTGTTCACCTGGGAGTAGAGTTGGGCATTATGTACGGCAATGGCAGCCTGGTTGGCAAAACTGCTCAAAAGCGAGTGATCGTTCGCCGAGAAGATGTCGGCATACGACCGGAAGATAAATATCACTCCGATCACCTGCTGGCGAGCAACAAGCGGCAGACCAACACCCGTCAGCAAACCCAGGCTGGCCGTGTAGGTCAGGTCTTTGAGCAGCCTGTCGATTTCCTGGACTTCGAAGGTTGCCGGATCTTCTTGGATCGTCACCCGGGTAAGGAGTTTTTCGATATACCGTAATAAATTCCCCGGAATTCCCTGCGATGCGCTTACCCGCCAATCTCCGCTATCTTCCCGTAAAGCAATTAATCCGGCCTGTCCTGCCATCATCTCGACCGAGATGTTCAGGATGCGGCCAAGCAGCTTGTCCAGGTCGAGCTCTTGGGTAAGGGCGCGGGCAATTTCGAGCAGGTAATCCCGCTGGCGAACTCGAAAATCTGGCAGCATAGAACGGGTTATGGTGCTTTTTCTGCGATCGTGATGGCTTCTTCGAGGATTTCCAGTCCCTCGTCGATCTCATCACTCGAAATGCTCAGCGGAGGGGAGATGCGGATGGTGCTTTTCCCGCATCCAAGCGTGAGCAGACCGCGCTCGAAGGCCAGGTCGACTATCCGGTCCCGCAAGAGGTAGGCCGGCTCCTTGCTCGTCTGGTTTTTGACGAACTCGATCCCGATCATCAAGCCGATCCCGCGCACCTGACCAACGCTTGGGTGCCGGACGGCGATCTCGGAAAGAGCGTCAAGCGCGTATTCACCGACGGTGGCCGCGTTTTTCATCATCTCCGTTTCGATCAGCTGGATGGTGGCCAGCGCGGCAGCACAGGCGATCGGGTTGCCGCCGTAGGTGTTGCCATGCGCCCCCTTCGGCCAGCGCACCAGGCTTTTGCGGGCGATCATCGCGCCGAGAGGAACACCGGAGGCGATCCCTTTGGCGGTGGTGACGATATCCGGCTCCACGCCGAAGTGTTCGATCGCCCACCACTTTCCAGTACGGCCCATGCCGGATTGAACTTCGTCAACGATCAGCAGGATGCCGTACCGGTCGCACAGGTCCCGCAAAGCGGGGAAGAAACCAGGAGAAGGGACGATGTATCCTCCCTCTCCCTGGATAGGTTCAACGAGGATCCCGGCCGTTTCGTCCGGGGGGGTAATTTTTCCGAAGATCTCATCTTCGATGTACCGGACGACTGTCTCTCCGTAATCTTCACCACGTCTTGAATGAAGCACCGGGCGGTAGGGGTCAGGAAATGGGGCGTGTACGACCCCGTTCATGAGAGGGAAAAAACCTTTATGATATGATGGCTTGCTGGCAGTAAAAGTAACGGCTCCCATCGTTCGCCCGTGGAAGCCGCCTAAGAAGCCAATAAACTGGCTTCGTCCGGTCGTATAGCGGGCGAGCTTAATGGCTGATTCAACCGCTTCGGTGCCGGAATTGGTCATGAACGATGTGGCTTGCTCTTCAAACGGAGCAATTTCATCTAGCTTTTCCCCCAGTTCCACCCATTTGGGGTGGTAGAAATCGGATGATATGTGGATAAACTTCTCGGCCTGGTCTTTGATGGCCTGCACCACTTTGGGATGGGCGTGCCCGGTGGAGTTCACGGCAATGCCTGCTGCAAAATCGAGAAAGCGGTTTCCATCGACATCCCACACTTCGGTCCCTTTCCCGTGGTCCATCACAAATGGGTAACCCCGGGGGTAAGAGGGAGAGATCACTACCTCGTCTCGCTCCACGATTGCCCGGCTGTGAGGCCCTGGTAACTTCAATGGTTCCATGGTATTCCTCCTTTTGATCGATAGTTGATGCGGCTGCTCCATGGATTGGAGACACAACAAACCCTTGCTGGATCGAAGGGCAATGAATGATTAATATAATGAAAAGCCTACCGCATAAATTGTGAACTCAATTATATCACTTCTCGCTGTCCATCACGAGTGAGGGCAAGCGCACCGAGCAAGCCAGCCTCATCCCCCAAGGCAGCCAACCTAATGGTCAGCGACTGCAGGTACGCCTCGGAGATCACCGAGCGGCGTAGGGCATCCTGCATCGGCTCCCACCAGTTGGGCCCGCAGCGGGAAACGCCGCCGCCCAGGATGACGATCGACGGATTGAATATCTGGAGGAAATTGGCAATGCCGTACCCTAAGAACCGGCCGGCCAGTGCGAACGCCTCGATGGCGAGTGGATCCCCCTGACTTGCGGCTTCATCGATCTCTTTTGCGCTGGGAGGCGGCTGCAGAGCGAGCATCGAGGAGCGGCCTTTGGCCAGTTCTTCGCGCACGAAGCGGGCGATGGCTGTCCCGGAGGCATAGGCTTCGAGATGCCCTGGCAATCCGCAGCTGCACAGCGGACCATCGGGGATCAACGTGATATGACCAAGCTCGGCCGCCAGGCCGGATTCCCCCAACAAGAGGCGGTCCTCCGAGATTACCCCACCGCCGATCCCGGTGCTGATGGTCAAATATACCAGGTTGTGATGGCCTTGGCCCGCGCCAAAACGCCATTCGCCCAGGGCTGCCAGGTTGGCATCGTTCCCGAGGTAAACAGGGACGCCAAACCGCTCTTCCAGGATCTGCCGCAATGGCAAATTTTTCCAACCCGGGATATTGGGGGCGGCGTAAATAACGCCGAGTTTTGGATCGGTAGGGCCGGGCACGGCAATCCCGATCGACTCAACAGATTTTTGCCCGGGCCAAACACTGGCGATCAGGTCGATCAACCGTTCAATGGCAGTGTTATGAGTGCTTC
>Ga0105104_10001402_pt1 | contig 18080 bp, 16 predicted proteins | sample PPLLaktember2015_3_FD_87034 | JGI IMG/M metagenome (GOLD analysis project Ga0105104, IMG submission 87034) | Freshwater sediment microbial communities from Prairie Pothole Lake near Jamestown, North Dakota, USA - PPLs Lake P7 Core (6) Depth... | ecosystem: Environmental > Aquatic > Freshwater >... | reverse complement strand
GATAAAGGATAAAGGATAAAAAAGCTCCTTTCGGATCTTGCTTTTTAATATTCGCACAATTCGCGGCTTACGATCCTAATCATATCTAGCTGATCGCTGAAAGCTGACCGCTGATCGCTGAAACCTGATCGCTCGACTCTAAACTGTGAACTCTAAACTGTCGACTCTCCTCTCACTTGACCTGCACAAAATAGCGTTATAAAATCGTATTGGTGGTATCAACCATGCTGCGGACTCCCACCTGTGGGGGTTGTCCGCTTGCAGGGATTCTCATTTTGAATATTTGTGCTATACTGATAACATGCAATCCAACCGTACGTTGTGGCCAACCTGGGCTCAATTCTTGCAACGCTGGGGATTGGGGGATGTAGCAGCCTACACCCTGGAAGCAGCCGGCCCGCTGGCGGTCTTTGGAGCGCAGTTCATCTATCTCGGACAGCCTTTTCTCAAACAAGCCGTGCCGGCCGGTCACCTGCAGGCTCTGGCCAACCTACTGGAAGATTCCTCGCAGATGAAAGACTTCGCCGCATTCCTTCGAGAGGAGCAGCCACAGTGAACTGGATGGGTATCGCCGGTCTGATCCTGGTGGTCGTCTGCGTTGGGCTGATGTTTGTCTTTGCCCTCCTGCACCGCGGCCGCCCTTACCGCGGCCTGCGCAGCATCCCGGCTTTCAACCGCCTGCGCCGGGCCGTAGGCCTGGCCGTGGAAGACGGCTCGCGCCTGCATGTTTCCCTGGGCAGCGCTAACCTGCTCGGCCCGCAAGCCGCCTCCGCCCTGGTCGGGCTCAGCATGCTCGACCGGATCGCCCAGCTCAGCTCTATTTCCGACCGCCCGCCGGTTGCCACTTCGGGCGACAGCACCCTGGCTATCCTCAGTCAGGACACGCTGCGCTCGGGTTTCCGCAGCGCAAACGCCCTCGACCAGTACGACCCCACCCGCGGCCGTGTGGCGGGTCTCACTCCTTTTTCCTATGCCGTTGGCGTGATCCCTACCCTGGTCGATGAGAGCGTATCTGCGAACATCCTGGCCGGCCACTTCGGCCCCGAAGTAGCCCTGATCGCCGACACTGCCGACCAACACGGTTCCTTTACCCTGGCCGGCAGCGACTCCCTGCCCGGGCAGGCTGTGCTGTATGCCACTGCCCAGGAACCCTTGATCGGCGAGGAGCTGTTTGCCGGAGGCGCTTATCTCCAGGCCGGCCCCATGCACGCCGCCAGCCTGCGCACCCAGGACGTCTTGCGCTGGGCGCTGGCCGGCGGTCTGGTGCTCGGCGCACTATTGAAACTGGTAGGCATCCTGTGAAACCCGTCGCTACCGCTATTGCCATTGCCTTTGGCCTGATCGTCCTGTTAGGCTATTTCCTCCCTCTGCCCCCGCTTCCCGCGCTGCGCGATACCTTTGTCGGCTGGGCGGTCATCCTGGCCGCCATCGCCACCCTGATCGGGGTGATCAACCTGCTTGCCGTTCATACCAATAAGATCAGCCTTCAGCAGCCCGGCAACGGTTACAGCCTGATCTTGATCGCTGCCTTTATCCTCACTCTGATCCTGGGGTTGTGGGAAATCCTCACCAGCCCGGCGGCTCCTCTCACTCGCCAGGTGGTCAATTCCATCCAGTTCCCGGTAGAAGCCAGCCTGATGGGCGTTTTGGCCGCCAGCCTGGCATTTGCCAGTATCCGCCTGCTGCGCCGCCGGCGCAGCCTGTTCGCCATCTTATTCTTCGTCGCCACCCTGGTTTTCCTGGTAGCGGGGAGTGGGTTATTTGGCATCCTTAACCTCCCGGGTGCGGACTACCTGCAGACCGCTCTCGACCGCCTGCCCGTTTTTGGCGGGCGCGGTTTGCTCCTGGGAGTGGCTCTGGGCAGCCTGTTGACCGGGCTGCGGGTGTTGGTGGGCGCCGACCGCCCGTACGGGGGTTAAGCGATGGCCGACCAGATCCGTTGCCCCATGTGCAGTCGTTTGAATCCAGCCGACCTGGACGTGTGCCAGTACTGCCAGGCGCGTCTCAAGCCGTTGATTGCTGGTTCTACTCCGCCCGTTCCACCACCCACTCCCCCTTCCCAGCCGGAGACTCCGTCCCAGAATGCCGACCAGCCTTCCGAAGAAGCGCCAGATTGGCTGCATTCCCTGCGCGGCAAAGAGGAGACGGGAGCCAGTGAGTGGGATAACACCGCGGAGAGTTCTTCCGGCGAGGAAGACATCCCCGACTGGCTGTCGCGCATCCGCGAGAAAAGCGACTCAGGTCCGGAAGAGACCGCGCCAGAGCCGCCCGCATCCAGCCCACCCGCCGGAAACGAGCTGCCCGACTGGTTGACCGGCGCCACCTTTGAAGAGCCCGCCCAGCAATCCCAGCCGTCTGCCCCATCCGGCGATCTGCCGGATTGGCTGCGCGATATCCGCGAGCCGGATGAGAGGAGCGCGCCCGGACCTGCCGGGCCGGCCTCCGGACCCGAAGAACAGCCTGGCGATCTGGCTTCTGGAGGCGAACCGGGCTGGCTGGAGCAGCTGCGTTCCCAGCAAATGGTCTCGGATTCGCCTTCCGCACCGCCTCCCAGCGCAGCGTTCTCGCCGGGCGGCGCGGGAGAGAACCAGATCCCGGATTGGCTGCAAAGCTCTCCACCGCCGCAGCCTCCCCAACCGCCCACTCCGGCCGAAGGTTCCACAGGGTCCGAGCAGCCTTCTGAAGACCTGCCTGAATGGTTGAGCAACCTGATGGGCGAGCCGCCGTCCACTTCCAGCGAGCCGTCGATTTTACCCTGGGCTGCCGCTGGTGAAGAACCGCCCGCTCAAACGCCCGATTTCACGATGACCGGCGCCGGCCAACCCATGGATTGGGGTGGAGCCGCCGTCTTTTCCATACCCGAGCCCGGCGAAGGCGCCGGCTCTGGACCGGCCCAGATGGGACAGGAGAATATTTCTCCATCCCTCGAAACCCCTGGTGAAACCCCGGATTGGCTGTCTTCATTTGGGGAACCATCTCCTGGCGCGGACCAGGTAGAACCGGATTGGTTGGCCTCTCTGGAGAACCCGCCCGCGCAAAGCCAGGCTTCCGTACCCGGCGAGCCAGGCCCGGCTGTTGAAGAGCCGCAATATTATGCGTCTTTACAGCAGACGCCGCCCGCGGAATCCCCCGAGCCCACCCCTGATTGGTTGGAAGCCCTGGGTTCTGACCAGCCCGCGCCGCCGCCGGCTTCCGAGCCCACCCCGGCTCTCCTCTTCGAAGAGTCGCTGCCCACCCCGCCGCCCGGCGAGCCGGTCGAGCCGTTTGTGATGGCAGACCTGCCCGACTGGTTGTCCGCTCTGGGCCCGGCCGAATCTGGGCAGGCTAAAGAAAGCGGCCAGCCCCCCGCTCAACCTTCCACCCCCAAGGGGACTGAGCCGGCCGAGCCGGCCGAAGAAGCCATTGTCCCTGCCGAGCTGCCCAGTTGGGTGCAGGCCATGCGCCCCATCGAATCGGTGGCGGCATCTTCAGCTGCGCCGCCCCCCAGTCAGGAAACCGACCAGCGCATAGAAAGGGCCGGCCCACTTGCCGGTCTCAAGGGCATCCTGCCGGCCGAGCCGCTGGTTGCTGAATACCGCAAACCGCCCACCTATTCGGTCAAGCTGCAAACCAGCGAATCGCAGAAGCGCTACGCGCAGCTCCTCGACGAGATGCTGGCCAACGAGACCGAGCCGCTTGCCCACCGCGCGGAACGCCTGATCTCTTCGCAGCGTGTGTTGCGCCTGGTGGTGGGCATCCTGGTGGTGGCGGCCGTCTTGCTGGGTTCCTTCTATCCTTTCATGCCCATCCCCTCCCAACCCGCTGTGGAGATGAGCAACCTGTACAATGCGGTCGAAGCCCTGCCAGGCAGCGCCCCGGTGCTGATGGTATTCGATTACGAGCCGGCTCTGGCGGGTGAGATGGAAAGCGCAGCCGCACCCGTGCTCGATCACCTGATGGAGAAGGGCGCCCGCCTTTCGCTGGTCACCACCAGCCCCACCGGTCAGGCATTGGCAGACCGCCTTTTAGGCAGCGTGTTCACACCCGAGGCTCCTGATTACCAGCAGCCTTATCTCGACCGCCAGGCGGTTATCGACCTGGGATACCTGGCTGGCGGTCCGGCCGGGATCTATTCTTTCGTCATAAACCCGGGCCTGGGCGCTCCGCGCTGGGCCGCAGACAACTCGAACCTGCAGGATGTCCATTCCCTGGCCGATTACCGCCAGATCTTCCTGCTCACTGACAGCCTGGATACCGGGCGAGCCTGGCTCGAACAATTAGCCGCTGCCGGTCCATCGGTGCCGGGATTGGATGAGGTGCCGGTCATGTTGGTTACCAGCGCCCAGGCTGCGCCTCTGCTGCGGCCATACCTGGACAGCCGCCAGGCGGATGGGCTGCTCAACGGCCTGATGGGTGGGGCCCAGTACGAACAGCTTCTCCAGCGCCCGGGCGTTGCCAACCGCCGTTGGGATTCGTTCGCGGGTGGTCTGCTGGCGGCCATCGTTTTGGTAGTGGTCGGCGGTCTTGTCAACGGGACGCTGTCCCTTTTCTCGCGCCGCAAAACCAAGGATGAGGCATAACCGATGTTTACAATGGATGTGATCCTGGGTTTCGTCAGCTTTCTGCTCACCCTGTTGGTGTTGAGTTATATCCTGGCCGGGGATAACCCGTTCTTCCGGGTTGCAACCTATGCCTTTATCGGAGTAGCCGCGGCCTATGTTGTGCTGGTGGTATTTCAGCAGGTGTTATGGCCCAAACTGGTTCTGCCGCTGATCACCGGAACGCAGAACGGCGTCCCGCTCACCCAGGTTCAACGCGTGCTGTTGTTGGCCCCGCTCCTGGGTGGTCTGCTGCTGCTGACCAAGCTGTCGCCGGGTTTCTCCCGCTTTGGCAGCTTCCCGATGGCCTACCTGGTGGGCGTCGGCGCGGCGGTTACGGTCGGCGGGGTGGTGATGGGCACGATCTTCTCGCAGAGCCTGGCTGCCATCAACCTGTTTCCCAGCCTGAGCCAGGTTGGGACCGCCCAGGGTTTGGTTGCCCTGGTGGACGCATTGTTTATGCTGATCGGCGCACTGGCCACGCTGTTCTATTTCTATTTTGGCGCCCGCACCCGTTCCAGGCAGCCCGGTCAGCCGCCTCGCCGCTCCCGTTTCATCGAAGGGCTGGCATGGGTCGGGCAGATATTTATTGCCATTACCTTCGGGTCTTTGTTCGCCGGGGTATACATTGCCGCGCTCACCGCATTGGTCGAGCGCATCAGCTTTTTGTTGAACTTTAGTCCGATCCTTTAATAAAGCGTTTCTGCACAGGCAATCATGACGACTTCCCTCGTTGATGCGGATTCCCTCCTGGCGGTCGATGTTGGTTCCGTCAGCACACGCGCCCTGCTCTTTGATGTAGCGGAGGGGCAGTACCGTTTCGTCGCTGCCGGTCAGGCGCCCACGACTGCCGCGGCGCCATTCCGGGACGTCAATGAAGGCGTCCGCCTGGCCATTGAACGCCTCCAGGAGATCACCGGGCGCGCTATCTACGATAGCGAAGAGCGCCTGATCCTCCCCAGCCGCCCGGATGGCTCGGGCGTGGATGTGTTGGTCGCCACCCTTTCCACGGGTCCCAGTCTCAATATTGTCGTGGCAGGTCTGCTGTCGGATGTTTCGCTTGAGAGCGCCCAGCGCCTGGCTTCCAGCACCTACGGCCGGCTGGTCGAAACCATCGGGTTGAACGACCGCCGCAAGGCCGAGACCCAGATTGATGCTATGATCCGCGCCACCCCGGATGTGATTATCCTGGCCGGCGGTACGGAAGGCGGGGCAACCCGCTCGGTCACCAAGCTGCTCGAAGTGGTTGGACTGGCCTGTTTCCTGCTTCCACAGGAGAAGCGCCCCACCGTGCTGTACGCCGGCAACCAGGCATTGGCGGAAAAAGTAAAATCCAGCCTGGAAGGGGTCGTCCAGGTCCAGCTGGCTCCCAACATCCGGCCCGCGTTCGACGTGGAAGACCTGGGACCGGCCGAGAACTGCCTGGCCGATATAGTCGAGCAGATCCAATCTCGCCAGGTTGGCGGGGTGCAGATGCTCAGCAACCTGGCGGCCGGCCGGTTAACCTCTACCGCCCACGCATTTGGGCGCTTCGTGCGCTTCCTCAGCCTGGTCTTCAAAGATACCCACAAGGGCATCCTGGGTTTGGACCTGGGCGCCTCGTCCACAGTGGTGGCCGCGGCTTTCGGCGGCCGTCTCAACCTCAACGTCTACCCGATGGGGATGGGGGAGGGCATGAGCGGGGTGCTGTCGGATAACAGCAAGCTGGAAGAGATCACCCAGTGGCTGACCCTGCACGCCGCAGAAGGAACTGTACGGGATTATCTCTATCACAAGAGCCTTTACCCGGCCAGCCTGCCCCATACGCTCGAAGAGATTGCCATCGAGCAGGCCGTAGCGCGCCAGATCCTGCGCCTGGCTGCCCGCAGCATTGTCCCATCTCGGCTGGCTGGTTCGGCCATGGCAGCCGCGGGTGGGGGCCCATCGAGCGGTGGGCTGGCCATTCCCTTTGAGCCCATCCTGGCGGCCGGGTCGGTCCTGACCCAGGCTCCCACCCTTGGCCAGAGCCTGATGATGCTCCTCGACGGCTTGCAGCCCCTGGGTGTCACCACTTTTTTCCTGGATCAGAACAATCTGCTGTCTGCCCTGGGTGCGGCCTGCGAGGTCAATACGGTCCTTCCGGTGCAGATCTTTGAATCGGGCGCCTTCCTCAACCTGGGGACGGTGGTTTCCCCGGTCAGCGACGCCCGCTACGGTACGCCCATCCTGCGCGTGCGCATGGTGCGCGATGACAACAGCGAGCACCGCGTGGAGGTCAAACAAGGCTCGTTCCACGCGCTGCCTCTGGCGCGCGGCCAGTCCGCCCAACTGCTGATGGAGCCGCTCGGCCATACCAGCCTGGGAATGAACCGTCCCAGCCGGGGGATCAAGATCGTTGGCGGCGCCCTGGGCGGGGTCATCGATGCCCGCGGCCGGCCGCTCATCCTGCCGGTCGACACCCCTCGCCGCCGCGAGATGATCAAAAAGTGGCTCTGGACTCTGGGCGGATGACAAAATCCGGGCCTGGGTATAGTTCTTGCAACATTAGGGCATAGGTTTATTATGTTGGCACCCGTTACCCACTTCCTTCCTCTGACCACCATCCGGCGCGAGCGCGTCCTGCCCGTCGCCGGGCGAGTCGTCGTGCGCGCCGGCCAGAAAGTGGCCGCCACCGATGTCATCGCTGAAGCCCGCATCGTTACCCAGCATCTGGTCCTGGATATTGGGCGCGGGTTGGGCACGCCTGCCGAACAGGTCGATAAATATGTCACTCGTAAGGTGGGCGAGGAAGTCAGTGAAGGGGACGTGATCGCCGGACCGGTGGGCCTTTTCCCCCGGGTAGTCCGCGCCCCGCGCGATGGGCGTGTGGTTGCCGTGGGCGGCGGGCAGGTCCTGCTGGAACTGGAGAGCAACCCGTACGAGCTGCGTTCCGGGCTGGCCGGCCAGGTCACAGAGCTGATCCCCGATCGCGGAGCAGTGATCGAGACCACCGGCGCCTTGATCCAGGGAGTGTGGGGCAATGGCCGCGTGGAAGGTGGCGTTCTTTCGATCCTGGCGCATGCGCCGGATGATGAATTGATCGCCGACCGGCTGGATATCTCCATGCGCGGCACAGTTGTTCTGGGCGGGCCCTGCCTGCAAAGCGAGGCCCTGCTGGCCGCCAGCCAGATCCCGCTGCGTGGCTTGATCCTTTCCAGTATGACCTCCGATTTGATCTCAACCGCCGTAAAGCTCCAGCTCCCCATCATCCTTCTGGAGGGTTTCGGCCGGATCCCCATAAACACCACCGCTTTCCAGATCCTGACAACCAATGAAAAGCGGGATGTTACCATCAACGCCTGCATCTGGGACCACTTCCGTGGAGAACGCCCCGAGGTGATCATCCCTCTCCCGGCCGCCGGGCAGCTCGCCGCTCCCCGCGAAGCGGATATCTTCGCTCCAGGGCAGATGGTGCGGCTCCATCGCACCTCGGCTCCCGGCTCCCTGGGCACGCTGGTCTCCCTGCGCCCCGGACAAATAATATTCCCCAGCGGTATCCATGCGCCAGCGGCAGTGGTGCGGCTGGAAAACAATGAACAGGTGATGGTCCCTCTGGCAAACCTTGAGGTGATCGAATAGACAAACCACCTGTTCCGGCGCCTATTTTTCGGTACGCTGGGCAATGCCAATTCAGGAGAGAATCGTATGACTGACGATTACAATGATCTGAACGTAAATGATGAGAACGAAGAAGAGGAGAATGGGGGTACCCCGCCGCCTTCACAAAACAACCGGACTTTCTTGATCGCGGCCGGTATCCTGGGTGGTCTCTTTTTGCTTGGGCTGTTGTTGATCGCCTTGTTTGTGTTTGTCTTGCGGCCCGGGCAGCAGCGGCAGCAGCAGATCGCCGCGCTCAATCAGAGCAACACGGCGACGGCCTTTGTATTGACCCAGGGCGCTGCCCAGGCTCAAACGGCCATCCCCAAGGCTGCTACCAATACCCCGCAAGTTACCCTGACGATCGCCGTCGCCCAGGTCACCAATACTCCGGTCATCGCCATACCCACCGAAACGACCGTCAACGAGCAAACCCAGGCAGCCGAGAGAAATACGGCCACCGTATCCGCTTTGCTCACCCAGGTGGCCCAGGCTCAACTTACCAGCACCGGCCTGCCGACTTCGACTGCCTTACCGACCACCGGTTTTGCCGACGAAGTAGGTATCCCCGGATTGTTTGGCCTGGCTATTGTCTTGATGGCGGTTATTTTCCTGGTCCGCAGGCTGCGCACCGCCTGATCTCGCCATTTTCACTTATTTCTTTTCTGCATTTTATTAATAAAAATGCGGCGCTGACGCGCCGCTTTTTTTATTCTTCCAATTCTCATCCCCCGGCAGGGAGGGGCTGTGGGTAGATCAGACCACGCTCGCCGCAACCTGCTCGCCGTAGCCCAGCAGCGCCTTGACCATCTGAGAAGTGCGTCCTTCAGCATAAACCCGCAGCACCGGCTCTGTCCCCGAAGGCCGGATCAACAGCCAGGAATCGTCGGCCAGAATGTATTTGACTCCATCCAGGGTGCTGACCTGGCGGATCGTCTCTCCCCCGATCTCGCTGGGCGCTCCATTGACCAACCGGTCGGTCATCTGGCCTTTTGAGACCGGGTGGCTCAGGCGCATATCCTTGCGTTCGTAGAAGGCCGGACCGACCTCAGCCAGCAGGTCTTCAACCAGCTCGTACAGGGTAGTCTGTGATGCGGCCACGATCTCAACCAGCAGCAGCCCCATCAGCACGCCGTCCCCTTCGGGGATGTGACCTTTGAACGAGATCCCACCTGACTCCTCGCCGCCGATCAGTACATCGTCGTTGAGCATATAATCGGCGATATGGTTGAAGCCGACCGGGGTTTCGAAGCAGCGCAGCCCGTACTGCAGGGCCAGGCGGTCGATCATGCGCGTAGTCGAAACAGTGCGCACTACCGCCCCGCTCAATTTCCGCCGCTTGACCAGGTGGCGCAGCGCCAGGGCCATGATCTTGTGCGGGTCGACGAAATTGCCGCGCTCGTCCATCGCTCCGATCCGGTCGGCATCCCCATCTGTAGCCAGGCCAAAACTGCCCATCCCCATGCTGATTGCTCCGGCCAGCGAGCCCAGGTAGCGCGCGATCGGTTCGGGATGCACCCCGCCAAATCCAGGGTTCATCTCTCCGCGGATTTCCTGGGTCTCGCACCCGGTACCCTGCAGCAGGCTGCGGATGATCCCGCGTCCCGCGCCGTACATCGAATCGATTACCACCCGCTGGGGAGTTTCCGCGATCACGTCGAAATCGATTAGCTTGCGCAGCTGCTCGTTGTAAGGCAGGATCGGGTTGAAGCGCTGGATCAGCCCTTGTTGGCGGGCGTGTTCATACTCCATCAGGTTGGGTCCCCGCCCAAGCCCTTCATTGTCGTTGAGATACACCTCCACCCGGCGGCACTGTTCGGGCAAGGCGGACCCACCGTAGGCCGATTTTAATTTTATGCCGTTGTACCGGGGTGCGTTGTGCGAGGCGGTGATCATGATCCCGCCGCTGGCGTGCAGGTGTCGAACGGCATAGGAGATGGCCGGGGTTGGCGCGTCTGCCTGGGCCAGGTGGACGGTAAAGCCGTTGGCAGCCAGCACGCGCGCAGCTTCCTGCGCGTAGCGGTCGGATAAAAAGCGCGTATCGAAACCTACCACCATCCGGTGAGGATCGGGGGCTTGTTCCAGAGGTGTCCCGTTGTTCCATTTATCTGAAGCAACTGCATCGGCGATGGCCTGGGCTACTAACCGCAGGTTGGTAAAGGTAAAGGTGTCTGAAATGACAGCCCTCCAGCCATCGGTTCCAAAATGAATCGTCATTGATTGGTCTCCATTTTCTGAAATTAAGTGGGTCGCCTTGGTTTGTGGGTAGGGGACCGGGAGAAGACTCCCGGACCGATGACCGCCAGTGGATCCCCTTGCCTTTTCCTTGCCTGGTAAGCGGTTAGCTGTTCCTTACCAGTTGGCTGAAGGCGTAGCTGTCATCAGAAGCGCCTGTACGACCCAGCCTTCGACATTATTGCTGGTGCGCACGTGAGCCCAGATGGTATTACCTTCTTTCTCGACTTCCGGCAGGATCTCTACCAGGGTACCGTTCAGCATCGAGGTCAGGATTTTCGCGCTCGAATTGGGTTCCGCGCGGATATACGCCCCGTCCCCTTCGGGCGCGTTGACCGAAGCCCACACCGGGGTGGGCGAAAGGGTGGCGGTCAGGGTGGGTGTGCGCGAAGGGACCAGCGTGTGGGTGGGAGCGCGGGTTGCCGTAAGGACCGAAGGTGGGGTGATCGTCGGGGTGTCAGCGGGAGTGGGCAGGTTTTCAACCAGGCTCGGAGTAGGCTGGACCAGGGCCGGCAGGTTGAGCTCCGGCAGACCGATCCGCCCGCGTAATGCCGTGGTAAGCCCGCTTAAACCGATCAAGACGGTCAGGCTGGTCAGCGCGATGGTTGTCCCCAGGGTATAACCAAACAGGTTGAGCGGGCGAAAACCCACCACGGCCAGGACCAGGGTCCCCAGCAGGGTGCTCCAGGTCAGGTAGACCAGGAAGACGATCAGCCCATCGGGGAACAGAGGGGAGATGCCGCTGGTAGCCCCATACCCGGCCGCCGCGACCGGCAGGTACAGGCAGTAGGCCAGGGCTGCGCTGGGGAGCAGCGGTCGTTGGTCCGAACGTACCAGCGAAAGCGTGGTGAGAATGGTGCCAAGGCTGAGCAGGATAAAGGTTGGCCAGGAGAAGCGCGCCGAGATCAGCGCCTGGTCGACCGGCAGCCCGCTCCAGAAGCGCGAGGTTAACCCAGCCAGCAGACCGCCAGCAAAGACCAGGAAAGCTCCCACGAAGGATCCCCCCAGGGTCAGCAGGAAGAAGCGCCCGGAACCGACGATGGTGGCCAGGGAAAGACCGATCACCGGTCCCATAAAGGGAGCCAGCAGCGCGGCCAGCACGAAAAACGACGGGGCATTGAGCAGGATCGCGACGCCGAAAGCCCCGCCGGCTGCCAGAGAGAACAGGAAAAAATCGAAGGATGGGGAGGCCCGGTGGGCCAGTTCATCCAGGAATGCCGCGCGCTCGTCTGCGCCGAGGGGAAGGATCAGCCGCCGTCCGCGGCGTTTGCGCGCGGGTGGGACGTGGATGATCTCGTCATCATCGGGAATGGGTTGGCTGGTTGGTAGACTCATTGGCGTTTGATAGTTTTATTATAATACAGGTACCCAACCTCGTGGCTCTAAGGTAAAATTTACTCCATGCGGATTTCACCCAATTCTGGATTTTCCTCCCCTCAGCTTCGGGCAGCTGCCCTGCTGGCGGGCTGTTTGCTGTTGGGGCTGCTTTTGCCCGCCTGTGGGATCAATACACCTCAGCTCCCAACTGCCACGCCGCCGGAAGGGGCCATCACCCAGCCTTCTCCCACCCCGGCCGTACCCACTGCGACCCCTGCCCTGCACCGCTTGGCTTTCTGGGCGGGCGCGGATGCCGACCCGGCCTTGCTCACTGCGGTCGAGGAACTGGCCGCCGGTTCGGGTTTGGAGCTTTTTGCCCTGGAGAGTCTAACCGCCGGCGGTCTGGATGAAAGCGTTCGCCTGGTGGTCGCCGTTCCGCGGGATGCCCAGGAAGCCAGCGCCTTGTCCGACCTGGCCCAATCCCTGCCGGACCAGCGCTTTCTCGCGCTGGGCTCCAATGTCCCCCAGCCGGGGCAGAACCTCAGCGTGGTCTCGGCTCCGGCGGACCAGGTGGCTTTCTTGGCCGGTTATACGGCCGCCCTGGTCACTCCGAATTGGTGGGTAGGGGTTCTCAACCGCGTGGACACCCCAACCGGCCAGGCCGGCCGGGATTACTTCTTGAACGGCGTGGGTTACGCCTGCGGGATCTGTTATGCACCCGGAAAAAGCCTGCCCAATCTTGGGGTTGCGGACGTATCCGGAGAGGATGGCTGGAGAGCCGGGATCCAGGCCCTCAAAGGCCAGGGGATTACCACAGTTTTCCTGATCCCCGAGCTGGATACTCCCGAAGTCCAGGCGGCGGTTGCCGAGGCCGGCCTGATGTTCGTGAATTCGAGGGGCGAGGTGAGCGCCGGTCTGAAGTCTCGCTGGGTCGCCACCCTGGGTGTTGACCTGGTGGGCGCGCTGCGCGAGGCCTGGCCCTCCTTGTTGGATGGCGAGCCCGGCCAGCAAATCGCCGTCCCCGTCACCGTGCAGGCCGCCAACCCGGAGATCCTGACCGAGGCGCGCCTGCGCCTGGTCGAGGAGACCGCCCAGGCCCTGCGGGATGGCGTGCTTTTTCCGGGAAATGTATCGTTGGAATAAGCCCTATCCCCGGAGTTGAATATCCCACCCTCATGGAGTGAGATCTCATCAACTAAGATTGATTTGTCCCCATAAACTCTTCAGCAGTGGCCTGCCCTGGCTGTGAAATCCCGTCCTGTCTCAATACCTTCCAGAAAGTCAGCGCCAGGATCTTGATATCCAGCCCGAGTGACCAGTGGTCAACGTACCACACATCCAGGCGAAACTTCTCCTCCCAATCCAGGATATTCCGTCCATTGACCTGCGCCCAGCCGGTGATCCCCGGCAGCACATCGTGGCGGCGCGCCTGCTCGGCTGAGTAGCGCTCCAGGTATTGGGGCAGAAGGGGGCGCGGGCCGACCAGGCTCATCTCTCCACGGATCACGTTGAACAATTCCGGCAGCTCGTCCAGGCTGGCTGCGCGCAGCAGCTTCCCCAGGCGGGTCAGGCGCTGCTCGTCGGGCAGCAGGCCGCCCTGTTCGTCACGCCGGTTGTTCATCGTGCGGAATTTATATAGTTTGAACAACCGCCCGCGGTACCCGGGCCGCACCTGGCTGAAGATCACCGGCCATCCGTGGAATAGCCAGACCAGACCGGCCAGCAGGATCAGCACGGGTGAGATCAGGATCAACCCTGGAATGGTCAGGACGAGGTCGAAGAACCGTTTGGAGATCGGGATACCGCGCAAATATGCGCTGCTAGACATGCTTCGATTGTACCAGATTCGTAAAACTACCCGAATTGTTTACTCTGTGGTATATTCTCAGCAGGAGGGTCTATGAACGAACGCATCCTGATTATCGAGGACGACGAAGCTATCCTTCGCATTTTACGCCGCGGCCTGGCCTATGAAGGTTACCAGGTCGATACTGCCGTGGATGGGCCTACGGGGCTTGGCCTGGCTCGTGACACCCACCCCGACCTGGTGATCCTGGACTGGATGCTGCCCGGTATGGACGGTTTGGAAGTCTGCCGGCGGCTGCGCACCGGGGGGAGCACCCCGATCATGATGCTCACCGCCAAAGATACCCTCCAGGATCGGGTCCAGGGGCTGGATGCCGGGGCAGATGATTACCTGGTCAAGCCTTTCGAGCTGGATGAGCTGCTGGCGCGCACGCGCGCCCTGCTGCGCCGCACCCAGCCCGAGCGCACCCAGGTGCTCACCTTTGCCGACCTGACCCTTGATACCGGGACCCGCCAGGCCATCCGCAAAGGCCGCATCATTTCCCTGACTGCCAAGGAATACGAACTTCTCGAGCTTTTCATGCGCCACCCGCGCCAGGTGCTCACCCGCGAGATGATCTTCGACCGGGTGTGGGGCTATGACTTCGGGGGCGAAAGCAATGTGCTGGATGTCTACATCCGCTACCTGCGCCAGAAACTTGAGGATGAAGGGGAAATGCGTTTGCTGCATACCGTGCGCGGTGTGGGCTACGTGCTGCGCGAGAATCCCTGATGTCTCTGCGCCTGCGCCTCACCCTGCTGTATACCACACTGCTCGGGGGGGTGCTGCTGTTGTTCGGGGTGGTGGTTTACCTGCTGGTCAGCGTCACCCTGGAAACCCAAATTGACAACCTGTTAGAAACCACCTACCAGGAAGTGGCTCCGGCCATCCGGGCCAGCGCAGACGGTACGATCAGTATCCTCACTTTTCCGGTTGGGGAGCTGACCTCGAGCGTTTTTGTGCAGCTGTGGGGGATAGACGGCGAGCGCAAAGCTTCGTCTCCAAATATTGCCGGTTTTCCCGAATCGATCGACCCGGCCGGGCTGCGGGTCACTATGCCGGTATTCCGCAATGCCAGCATAGATGGAAACGGCCTGCGCGTCCTGAATGTCCCGTTGGAGCTCAACGGCCGCCAGATCGGGGTTCTCCAGGTTGGCGCCAGCCGCGCGCTGATCGATGCCGCTCAGAGCAACCTGCTGACCGTCCTGGTCGTGACCGCCCTGGTCGCCATGACCCTGGCCGCTATGGGCGCCTGGCTGGCAACCGGCCAGGCCCTGAACCGCCTGGAAACCGTCACCCAGGTGGCCACCCAGATTACCCACGCAGATGACCTTTCACGGCGCATCCCCGAATCGGGCCCGGCCAGCGATGAGGTCTCTCAGCTCATCCGGGCTTTCAACCAGACCCTCAGCCGCCTGGAGAAACTCTTTACTGCCCAACGCCGCTTCCTGGCGGATGTCAGCCACGAGCTGCGTACCCCGCTGACCGTCATCAAGGGTGAGGTAGGGCTGATGCGCAAGTTGGGTGGGGCCGAAGATGAATCGCTGAGCAGCATCGAAAACGAGGTCGACCGCCTGACCCGCCTGGTCGGCGATCTGCTCCTCCTGGCCCAGGCCGAATCGGGCAAGATCCCGCTCGACTTACGCCCGGTGGAATTGGACACCATCCTCCTGGAAGTCTTCCAGCAGATGCGCGTCCTGGCCGGGGACCGGCTGCAGCTGCGCATCACCGAGATCGACCAGGTGCAGGTCAACGGCGACCGCGACCGGCTCAAACAGGTGATGGTGAACTTGCTGGGTAACGCGATCAAATATACCCCGCCGGGGGGCCAGGTGGCGATCAACCTGTGCAAGACCGGCGATCAGGCTCGCCTGGCCGTCAGCGATACCGGCCCGGGGATCCCCGCCCAGGATCTACCCCATATCTTCGAGCGTTTCTACCGCGCTGAAAAATCGCGCACGCGCACCCGCGATGGGTCCGGGTATGGTTTGGGCCTATCGATCGCTTACTGGATCGTCCACCATCACGCCGGGCGCATCGAAGTGGACTCAAAAGAGGGCCAGGGCACCACCTTTAGCGTCTATCTCCCCCTTCTCCCAGAAAACCAGCACCAATCTATCGCGTAAGGTGATCAACAGTCCCCAGAAGACCAGACACCGGGTGTCTATATTTGTATTTTTATCGCCCCGCTATTCGAGCCCTAACCGGTTGGCGGCCTGGCGGCACAGGCGAGCGCCGCCGTGATCCAGCCAGTCCTGCAGCGCCTGGCTGTGTTCCATTCCCTGCTGTGCATCTTGATAAATCTGCGCGCCCCAGCGGGTGTAGCGGCGTGTCTCGGCCGGCCAGGCGTTCTCGCCGCGCTGGATGACCCCAATTCCCCCGTTATAGCCCGCCAGCGCCAGGCGGGCGTCTCCACCCGCGGCCTCCAGCGCCTGCTGCAAATATGCCAGCCCGCGCCGGGCGTTGGTCTGCGGATCGAGCTGGTCTTCTCCGCCTTTGAAATGGAAGGGCATGACCTGGAATAATCCGCCCGCGCCGGCAGAGGATACCGCCTGAGGATCGCCGCATGATTCGATCTGCATCACCGTTGCAGCCAGGTTGGCATCGACGCCCGCATCGTTTGCCCAGCTCTGGATGCTGGCGCCCCAGGCCTGCACCGGGTCGCTAAAAAACGGCGCCAGGCCGCTGTGCGCTGCTCCAGGGCGGGTGAGGAGCGGAGCGGAACCCAGGTTGCCCATGCTGAAGACCATCAGGCACCCGATAGCCAGGATGGCCAACGGGGGAATTAAAAATCCCGACAGGCAGCCCTCTCCACGGGGAGAGTGGCTGGCAGGTCGGGATGGCGGCGGTGCTGAGCGGTGGGGCAACGATGTTCCTTGCGGTGTTTGCCCCGCCGCTAGAACCGATGGATCTACCGGCGGGTATGGGGAGAAGGGGGCGGATCGCTCGAACGGGGGGTAGTGTTTCCTGTCCCGCCGGAACGCATCGAAAGGCTTTGATAGGTTGGCTCCGAGCGGTTGAAACCGGACTCGGGACGCGCTACCGGCTTGGGCGCCGGTCGCACCGGGTAAGGGGTCTGCGGCGCAGCCGAGATGGCCTGGTTAGCCGGCAGGCTTACCCCTTGAGAAGGACGCCGCTGGAGCGAGGGAACCATCGGGCGCACCTGAACGTCAGCCTGGGCGAACATCCGCTCGCCCGCGTAAGACAGTGAACCGATGATCAGGATGCGGATCAACCATACCATGATTGCCACGAACACCGGTACGACCTTCACCATCAAACTCGGGTCGATCATCGTGGTGCTCTGCATCTGGTGGTTGACGATCGCCATCGAGACGCCCCACCAGGTCAGAATCGCGTTCATGGTGGCTGCCAGCAGCCAGGCGCCAAACAGATACCAGACTTCGTTGGGCTCGGCCGACCCTTCTTCCGGGGTGAACAGCCGGGCGATCCCAGCGAAATCGATCCCACAGAACGCCAGTGACAGGATGGTGGCCCAGCGAAACCCGGCAAAGCGCAGATCGCCAAGCAGGTCGCGGAGCGCGAAATCCGTAGTGCTGTAATTGAAAATTTCAAACGCAAACAGCGCTGCAATGATGATTATACCAAAAGCCATGCCGCGCCGTAAGCGGATTCCCTGAAATCGAGAGATCAAGCTGCCTGGGGACCCACTCGTATTCATGATGGTTACCTCCTTTGTGATACAATCACAACGACAACACAAGAAACTGATGGATTAGTACGAGTATAGAACAGATATTCTAGAATGTCAATAGGCAATTTAGCTAATTTGTTCTATTAATTGCCCGTTTTATTTGCCTGGTGCGAAATTCCTTGACTCTAACCTTAAAATCTGATAGACTCCCACCCCGCCAGGAAGAATTGAATCAGTCTGGTGCTGGCCCTTGTCTAGGCGCGGGCCCTTTGGTATAATCTAGCGCGCTGGTTTGCACTTTGCCAATCTGCGCCGACGTAGCTCAATCGGCAGAGCAACCGCCTTGTAAGTGGTAGGTTACGGGTTCGATTCCCGTCGTCGGCTTGAGTTGTGGGCTGGCGTTTGGGGCGGTGTCGCGAGCGGCACCACCCCAGGCGCGAGCCGGCAACGGCTTGTATTATGGGCAGTTACCCAAGTGGCCAAAGGGGACTGACTGTAAATCAGTTGGCGCAACGCCTTCGGAGGTTCGAATCCTTCACTGCCCACCATGGCCGAATTTGCTGACCTGTTCAGCGTGTGGCCAGCGTTACAGCAAGCCCTCATAGCTCAGTCGGTAGAGCACGTTCTTGGTAAGAACGGGGTCATGGGTTCGAATCCCATTGAGGGCTCTTGCTGCCCAACCTACACTGTGTCATGTAAGGAGAGAAGCTAATATGGCCAAGCAGAAATTTGATCGGTCGAAGCCGCACCTGAACGTGGGAACGATGGGACACATCGATCACGGGAAGACCACCTTGACGGCGGCCATCACCAAGGTGTCACAGATGATGGGGTT
>Ga0105104_10001401_pt1 | contig 18085 bp, 17 predicted proteins | sample PPLLaktember2015_3_FD_87034 | JGI IMG/M metagenome (GOLD analysis project Ga0105104, IMG submission 87034) | Freshwater sediment microbial communities from Prairie Pothole Lake near Jamestown, North Dakota, USA - PPLs Lake P7 Core (6) Depth... | ecosystem: Environmental > Aquatic > Freshwater >... | reverse complement strand
TGTCATTCTGGACACCGTTCTTACGGGCGTCCAGAATCTCTCGCGTTGTCCGCCGAGGCAGATCCCCTGATCTGCCCGGAATCTGAGAAGGTCGTAGGGGCACGATACATCGTGCCCGTGAAATGATGTTGATGCATTATTCGCCGAGCAGGGTCGCTGACCCCGCCGGAATCCGGGGTAGGGGCGCAAGGCGTTGCGCCCGTGAACAAATCAATGTAGCGCGGCACGGTCCGCGAAGCGAGATCTCGCCAAAGGCGGACAGTGCGCACATAAACAAACATGCGGGGCAGGCGAAACACGAAGACGCCTGCCGCCGCGAATAACAGACAAATGAAAGCATCGTTTAAGCAAAAGGCGACAAGGATAGCAACAATGGAACATCAAAGAACGTTAGTAGCTTTCTATGGTACTAAGACAAATGAGTTCACGAAAATGATTACAGATTGTCAAAATCTAATTGCTAGACAACTGCATGACAATTTCGAACCCTACCAGCTTGAACAGGTTCATGCCACAATTATCGGTATGGAAAATACCGAAGTATTAAATCAAAACGCAAATATTCTCAAATATCGAGGAATTCGAGCGGAGATGCAAATCGTTGAATATATCAAATACCTTCGTCACTGTGGTCTTGTTCCGTTTCAGGTGCAAATAGGAGGTTTTTCTGATAGACCCTATCCATTTGAAAGTCGGAACAAATCTCCGTATGAAAGATCATTTTCCATTCAAAAAGATAAAGCTGTTGTAATGGGCTGGCCAGTACGTGGCATGCCTTCTAAGAACCCGCCTGCAACAGACATTGATCGAATAAAGGAATCGCGAATCTATTCTGATACACTTGACAGAATACGACATGCTGCACAAGCGTTCGGTATCCTGCATGCATACCATTCCAAATCTACAGACGTTGATAATGATTTGTTCTTTCGCATAGGATTGATTCACAACCATAGTGAGATCGATTCTATAGATATAGAAAATGCCGAGGAAATTGTTAGGCTATATTTGTCCGATAACACGAACATCGTAGAACTGACATTAAGAGATATCTACATCGCTCATTATATAGATGACAGACTGCCTTCAGATAGCACAAGGCTTCAATCGATAGTCGATTCTTCAGTCTATTAGGATTGTCCTGGTGGTGACTCGCCAGAGTCACCCCTCTTCGGGGAATAAGGCGGTCGGAGACCGCCATTAGTTTTCTGATGTTGTTCCATCATTTTCATTTGCATAACCCAGTTCGTTTGGTCAAAAAATATTTCCGTGCCAAACACATAACTTTCGATTATGTGAGAGATTCCGGACGCCCGCTGACGCGGCGTCCAGAATGACAACAAGGATGGAAGATTCCGGCGGGGTAAGGACACCCCGCTCGGCGAATAAATCCCTCCTAAATACTAGCGGCGGTCTCCGACCGCCCTTAATGAGATTCCGGGCGGATCAGGCGATCCGCCTCGGCGTGAAGACGCCCCCTTTGATCCCCCCGTGAACGGAGGGAGAGAAGAAAGATTCCGATTCGGCGGATAGAGATTCTGGACGCCCGCTGAAGCGGTGTCCAGAATGACACAGTCACTTCAGCGTTTCAGAATTTCAGCTTTCAGGTTTTCTTCATGAACATTGACCAATGGACGATTAAGGCGCAGGAAGCGCTCGAGGCGGCAACGCAGAGCGCGCGCGACCACAGCCATCAGGCGCTGACGCCGCTGCACTTTTTAGCGGGAATGCTGCGCGATGAAGAAGGCATTGCGAGCGAGATTTTCGGCAAGCTGGATGTACGCCCGGACGATCTGCGCCGCTTGGTGGAGATCGAACTCTCCAAACAAGCGAAAGTCACGGGCAGCGTCGGTCAAACGTATCTTGCTCCCGCGACGTCGAAACTTTTCGAAGACGCGTTGCAGGAAATGAGCGCGCTCACTGACGAATTTTTATCGGTCGAGCATTTGCTGCTGGCGATGACCGCGACGGAAGATCCCGCCGTGAAAAAGCTGTTTGCGGATTTCGGCGTCACGCATGACGGCATACTGAAAGCCATGAAGGATCTGCGCGGCGGGCAGCGGGTGAAGGATCAATCGCCCGAGGAAAAATACCGAGCGCTGGACAAATACGGCCGCGATCTGTGCGATCTGGCGCGGCGCGGCAAACTCGATCCGGTCATTGGCCGCGACGAGGAAATCCGCCGCGTGCTGCAAGTGCTCTCGCGGCGCACGAAAAATAATCCGGTGCTGATCGGCGAACCGGGAGTGGGGAAGACCGCGATTGTGGAAGGTCTCGCCCAGCGCATCGTTTCCGGTGACGTGCCGGAAAATCTTAAGAACAAACGGGTGGTCACGCTCGATCTCGGCGCGCTCGTGGCGGGTGCGAAATTCCGCGGCGAATTCGAGGAACGCCTGAAAGCCGTATTGAAGGAAGTAATCGGCGCGGAAGGCGAGATTATTCTGTTCATTGACGAGCTGCACAACTTAGTGGGTGCGGGACGCGCGGAAGGCTCGATGGATGCCTCGAACCTTTTAAAGCCGGCCCTCGCGCGCGGCGAACTGCACTGCATCGGCGCGACCACGATTGACGAATACCGCAAGCATATCGAAAAAGATGCGGCGCTCGAACGGAGATTTCAACCCGTGCTGGTTGTGGAGCCAACTGTCGAGGACGTGATCTCCATTCTGCGCGGGCTAAAAGAAAAATACGAAGTGCATCACGGCGTGCGCATCACCGATGCGGCAATCATCGCCGCGGCCACGCTCTCGCATCGCTATATTACGGATCGTTTTCTGCCTGATAAGGCGATTGACTTGATTGACGAGGCTGCGTCCAAACTCCGGCTGGAATTAGATTCCATGCCGGAGGAAATTGACTCTTTAGTGCGGCGCATCCGGCAGCTCGAAATCGAAAAAGTGGCGGTCGCGCGCGAAAAAGACGACGCTTCAAAGGAGAGACTCTCCCGTATTGAAGAAGAAATCGGCGAGCTGCAAGGCGAGGAGCGCAAGCACCGCGAAAAATGGGACAAAGAACGCGGCATCATTCAAAACATCCGCAAGCTGAAAGAGCAAATTGAACAAGCGCATGTGCATGAGCAGACCGCCGAGCGCGAGGGGAATCTGGCGCGCGTATCGGAAATCCGCTATGGCAAATTGCGCGAACTCAAGTCGCAGATTGAGACGGCTGAAAAGGATTTGGCGGTGGTTCAACGCGACGGCGCGATGCTGAAAGAGGAAGTCACCGAGGAGGATATCGCCGAAGTCATTGCCAAGTGGACGAAGATTCCGGTTTCGAAAATGCTCGAAGGCGAACGCGAAAAACTGCTGCATATCGAAGAGCACATCAGAAAACGCGTGGTCGGGCAGGACACGGCAGTGGAGGCGATTGCTTCCGCCATTCGCCGCGCGCGTTCGGGACTGTCCGATGAGAACAAACCGCTCGGCAGCTTTTTGTTTTTAGGACCGACCGGAGTGGGTAAGACGGAACTTGCGCGCGCGCTTTCGGAGTTTTTATTTGACGACGAAAACGCGATGGTGCGAATTGACATGTCGGAATACGGCGAACGGCACACGGTCTCGCGTTTGGTGGGCGCGCCTCCCGGATACGTCGGTCACGAAGAGGGCGGACAGCTCACCGAAGCGGTGCGGCGGCGGCCCTATTGCGTGGTGCTGCTTGACGAAATCGAGAAGGCGCATCCCGACGTGTGGAATGTGCTCTTGCAGGTCTTGGATGACGGCCGCTTGACCGACAGTCAAGGCCGCACGGTGGATTTCAAGAATACGATTCTGATTATGACGTCGAACCTTGGTTCGGATTTGATTCATACGCGCAGCGAAGATTTCGCGCGCGGCGGCGAGCAGGCCGAACGCGTGAAGCGCGACGTGCTGGAACTTTTACGGCGTTCCATCCGGCCCGAGTTTCTGAATCGCATTGATGAAATTATCGTGTTCCGCTCTCTGAACCGCGACGATCTGCGCAAGGTGGTGGACATTCAACTCGCGCGTGTCATGCGCCGTTTGGAAAAGCAGGACATTCATTTGAACGTGCGGGACGATGCGAAAGACCTCATCTTGAGCGAAGGATACGATCCCTCATTCGGTGCGCGGCCTTTGAAGCGCGCGCTGCAGCGGCTGCTACTCGATCCGCTCTCGCAACAGATTTTATCGGGAAAAGTTATACCGGGGAAGACGCTCAAAGTGAAGGCGGTCGGCGGCAAAATATTTCTTGTGTAGGGACACGGCCTGCTGAAGAAAGGATGAAGGATGAGGGATGAAGGATGAAAAGGAAAAGATGAATACTTTCTCCGCCGAGCAGGGTCGCTGACCCTGTCGGAATCGGGTGTAGGGGCGTAAAACGTTGCGCCCGTGAATACCGCGCGAGGGGTGAGAGCACCCGCTCGCGCGCACCTTGCGGTGATCGCGTTTTAGAAAGAACCCCCCCATATCCTCCCAATCGAGTTGGGGGGAAGTTTAGTTTTGAAATCCCGTTCAAAATTTGTATCTTAATCCCGTTCAAAGTGTTTTTTACGGGATTTTATTGTGAACGAAGCTTATTTATTGCACGCCATCTCGGTGATCGGCACGTTGATTGTCTTAGAGGGCTTGCTCTCGGCGGACAACGCGCTGGTTTTGGCCGTGCTGGTCAAACACCTGCCGAAAGCCAAACAGAAGAAAGCCCTGCTCTACGGCATCGTCGGCGCGTTTGTCTTCCGCTTCATCATGCTGCTGGCGGCGGCGTGGATCATCAAGATTTGGTATTTGTGCGCGGCGGGCGCGCTCTATTTGGCGTACATCGCATTCAAACATTTTTTGCACCACGCGACACCCGAAGGCCGGGCGAAAAAGAAAGCGGGACCGAGTTTTTGGCGGACGGTAGTTACCGTAGAACTCACGGACGTGGCCTTTGCCATTGACAGTGTAGTCGTGGCTGTGGCTCTCTCGAATGAACTCTGGCTGATCTACACGGGCGGAATGCTGGGAATCATCGCCATGCGCTTTGCCGCGGGCGGATTCTTGGTATTGCTGGAACGCTATCCTGGACTCGAGCACATGGCCTACACGCTGGTCGGCTGGATTGCAGTCAAGCTGAGCGTGCAAGCCTATGGAATGTATATTGGTGACGATACGATTCATCTTTCCAAGACGGTTTTTTGGATTGGCATGGGCACGATTACCATTGGCGGCGGACTTTTAGCCTGGTTAACAGGGAAGAAAAAATCCAAGGCTAAAGACCCTGCGAAAGAAATCACGGAAAAACCACAACTACCCACGGAAAAAGACGGTATATAACAAAAAATAGCGCTTACTGGAGGCCGGAAAGACGTTGATTTCCGGCCTCTTTTTTTGTATATTAAAAGCTTACCAAAGGTAATCTTGTCTCTTTGACGTGATATAAACATTCCCACAGTTTGCGCAGGGTTATGGACAGGAAAATCAGGATTTTGGTGGCCAAACCAGGACTTGACGGTCATGATAGAGGTGCAAAGGTCATGGCCGCCGCTTTTCGTGATGCAGGCATGGAGGTAATCTACACCGGCCTCCGTCAGACCCCGGAAATGATCGTAGAAGCCGCGATTCAGGAGGATGTGGACGTAGTAGCTCTGTCTATCCTCTCCGGAGCGCACATGACAATCTTCCCTGCGGTTTATAATATGATGAAAGATAAGGGTTTGGGGGATGTTTTACTAACTGGCGGAGGAATTATCCCGAAAGAGGAAATGGAGGAACTGGAGGCGATGGGTGTGGGTAAATTGTTTGGACCCGGTACCCCGACTTCTGTTCCTATTGATTATATCCGCGAGTGGGTCTCTTCCCATCGTACTGAGTGAGTATCGTCCAACCCGAACTGTAAACCCAACCACACTACCCTATGTCCGGACATAGCAAATGGGCGACGATCCGTCGCAAGAAAGAGAAAGTAGACGCCGCACGCGGCCAGGTTTTTACGCGATTGATTCGCGAACTTACCATCGCTTCCCGCTTGGGCGGGTCCAATCCGGATTCCAATGCCCGTTTGCGAAGCGCGGTGGACGCAGCCAAGGCCGCGAACATGCCGAGCGACAACATTGACCGCGCGATTAAAAAAGGCGCGGGCGAACTCGACGGACAGATTTTGGAAGAAATCCGCTATGAAGGCTACGGTCCGGGCGGAGTGGCGATTTTAGTGGAATGCGTGTCCGACAACCGCAATCGCACGGCGAGCGACGTGCGGCACGTGTTCAGCAAGCGCAACGGCGCGATGGCGGAAGCGGGAGCCGTGGCCTGGATGTTCGAGCGTAAAGGCTATCTGACTCTGGAAGCGGATCAGGGCAACGAAGACGAAATGATGGAGCTGGCGATTGACGCGGGCGCGGACGATGTGAAGGGTGACGGGACAATCTGGGAAGTTTTCACATCGCCGGAAGATTTGTACAAAGTGAAAACCGCCATCGAAGCGAAGAAAAAGAAAGTCAGTTCGGCGGAGATTTCCTATATTCCCAAGAACACGGTGAACGTGGGCGCGGATTCCGCGAAGACATTGATCGCGCTGATTGACGCACTGGAAGAACTGGACGACACGCAGCATGTGTGGGCGAATTTCGAAATGGAAGACTCCGTGATGGAGTCCTTGAGGTAGTGGCGAATCCGTCGCGGAAGGATGAAGCCGTTCTCGGTGTTGATCCGGGTTTGGGAACGACGGGATGGGGAGTGATCCGCGTGAAAGACGGAAACGTACGCTACGTGGATTCAGGCCGGATCAAAACCTATGCGACGCAGCCGATCGGACAACGGCTGGATAAAATCTACCGCGAATTGCAGGACGTGATTCAACGGCATACGATTACGACCTGCGCGGTGGAAGCGGGATTCGTGGGACGCAGTCCGCTGAGTTCTTTACAACTCGGACAGGCGAGAGCGGCGGCGGTTTTGGCCGCATCCACGCGCAATATACCGGTAGAATGTCTGTCGCCGCGCGAAGTGAAAATGGCGATTACCGGCAAAGGATCGGCGGCGAAAGGTCAGGTCGGTTACGTGGTCGGCAAGATGCTGGGCTTGGCGTTTGATGAGGGCGAAGAGGATATTTCGGACGCGCTCGCCGTGGCTCTGTGTCACGTTTCTCACAGCCGCAGTCCGTTCAAGCTGAAGGCGGCGCGATGATCGAGTTTATCGAGGGCGTGCTGACCGCCAAGAGTCCTTCCGATGCGGTCGTGCAAGTGGGCGGAATGGGCATTCGCGGGGCCATCTCCCTTACCACATACGATGATTTGCCGGCCACCGGTCAGACGATCCGGTTGTGGACGCACCTTCAGCTCCGGGACGAGGAGCTGTCCCTATTTGCATTTTCGACGCAGGAAGAACGCTGGCTGTTTCAGCAGTTGATTTCCGTGAACGGCGTGGGACCGAAACTGGCGATGGTGGCCTTATCCGCCGCGAAGCCGGACGTGATTCGCAGAGCCGTCGCGGAAGGGGACAGCGACAGATTAAAGAGCATTCCGCGCATCGGATCGAAAATCGCCGAGCGGATCGTTTTGGAACTGAAGAAAAAATTTTCCACGAGCATTCCGGATTTCGGAGCGAAAGTTACGACGGCGGGAGGAGACTCGGCGGAAGCGATCAGCGCGTTATGCGCTTTAGGCTTTACGCGAGTGGAAGCTGAGAAAGCGGTGGACGGTGCGGTGAAACGCGGCGGCAAAGGTGTGGAAGAGTTGTTGAGACTTGCATTGAGGGCAGGCTGATGCCGCGGATTATCGAACCGCAATACCACGACGAAGATCAGGATATAGAAGTTTCGCTGCGCCCATCGTCCTTTGACGAGTTCGTGGGACAGCCGAAAGTCAAAGAACAGCTTTCGATTTTTATTCAGGCGGCCAGAGAGCGGGGAGAAGCTCTCGATCACTGCCTGCTTTACGGCCCTCCCGGATTGGGCAAAACCACGCTCGCGCATTTGATGGCGCGCAGTATGGGAGCGAACATTCGGATTTCCACGGGACCTGTGTTGGAGAAGCCCGGCGATTTGGCGGGGCTGCTGACGAACCTTGGGAACGGCGACGTTCTTTTCATAGATGAAATTCACCGCTTGAGTCCCGTTGTCGAAGAGTATTTGTATCCGGCAATGGAAGACTACAAGCTGGACATATTGATTGATAAAGGCCCGGCGGCACGCAGCATTCAACTCGATCTGCCGCGCTTCACTTTGGTGGGAGCCACGACAAGAGCGGGACTCTTAACCAGTCCGCTGCGGTCGCGGTTCGGAGTGACGCTGCGATTAGACTACTATGGAGCGGAAGACCTTCATCAGATTCTGCGGCGGTCGGCGCGGCTCTTGAACGTGCAGGTGAATGAAGAAGGCTTAGCGGAGATTGCGACGCGGTCGAGGGGCACGCCGCGCGTGGCCAACCGACTCTTGCGCCGCATCCGCGACGTGGCGCAGGTTCGGGGAGACGGAAACGTGACGGGCAGTTTGGCGCGCGAAGCGCTGCAATTGCTCGAAATTGATACGCACGGTTTGGACGATCTGGACGTGCGCTTGCTGCGAGCGCTGATCGAAAAATTTCGCGGCGGGCCGGTGGGACTGGGCACACTGGCCGTGACGGTCGGAGAGGATGAGGGCACGCTGGAAGAGGTATGCGAACCGTATTTGATTCGCGAAGGATTTTTGCAGCGTACGCCGCGCGGGCGCGTGGCCACTGAATTAGCGTATACTCATTTGGGAATAGACGCGGCGCGGATGCCGCAGAGCAAATTGTTCTAATTAATTGGCTGTGTTTCCATAGACGACTGCCGGCGGCGCATGGTTCGCCGGTTGAATCAGACCAGGGGTGGAAAGGCGAGATATGCCCATTACTTCGGCCGTGTACCAACCGCGAGGAGTGCAAACCACTCCCCGGTTATCGGATTTCAAATACGCGCTTCCTGAAAAACTGATTGCTCAGGAGCCGACGGCGCATCGCGACGATTCGCGATTGCTGATCGTGAATCGGGATACGAGGCAGATTCATGACGCCAAGTTTACCGAGATCGTTGATTATATGGATGAGGGCGACTGCCTCGTTGTCAATGAGACGCGGGTTTTTCCGGCGCGCCTGAAAGGCTACAAGGAAAAGACGGAAGCGGAAATTGAAGTGTTTCTGCTGCGCCGTCTGACGGAAGAACTGTGGGAAGTTTTAGTGAAGCCCGCGCGCAAAGTGCGGACGGGCAACAGCATCACCATCGGCGACTGCATTACGTGCGAAGTGATTGACAACACGACGTCCGGCGGACGGGTGGTGCGTTTCCATTATGCGGGCGATTTCAGTGAATTGGTGGAGAAATTCGGCCAACCGCCGCTGCCGCCGTACATTAAGCGGGAAGCTCGTCCGGACGACCGCGAACGCTATCAGACGATTTTCGCGCGGGTGTCGGGTTCCGTGGCCGCTCCCACGGCGGGGCTGCATTTTACTCCGCACTTAGTGGATAAAGTGAAGCAAAGAAAAGTGGAAGTCGTCCCGCTCATTCTGCATGTGGGCTTGGGAACGTTCCGCCCGGTGCAGGTGGAAGATTTATCGCGACACCGCATGGATTCGGAATATTATGAAGTGAATCAACAGTCCGTGGACCGGATCAACAGCGCGATTGAACGCGGCAAGCGGATCGTGGCCGTGGGGACATCGGTGACGCGGACCTTGGAAACGGTGGCGAATTTCAACGGCGGCATCAAACCCGCGCGCGGATGGACGGACAAGTTTATTTATCCGCCGTATCATTTTAAAGTGGTAGACCGGCTGATTACGAACTTCCATCTGCCGGGATCCACGCTGCTGATGCTGGTGTCGGCCTTTGCCGATCAGGAACTTGTCATGAAGGCGTATCGTCATGCCATTCGCGAGAAGTATCGCTTCTACAGCTATGGCGATGCGATGCTGATCCTGTGAGCTTTGCTCTGGTGATGCCCGCGGCAGGCAGCGGCATCCGGTTGGGCGCGGATCTGCCCAAGGCATTGATAGAGATTTCGGGGAAGCCGCTGTTCGTTCATGCTGCGCTGCCTTTCTTGCAGTTCGAATCCTGCGCGGAAGCGGTGATGGCGGTTCCGCAAAGTGAAATAGAGCGGTTTCGCCAGGAAGCAGAAAAACATTTGGGCGCAGGCCGCGTGCGAGTCGTTGGCGGCGGAAAGACCCGTCAGGATTCCGTATTCAACGCGCTGCGCAGTCTGAACGCGAAAGTTGACGCCGTGTTGATTCATGATGCGGCGCGGCCCATGATTCAACGCAACCTGATTCAGCGAGTGCGGGATGCTTTAACGGGCGATACGGCGGCGGTGGTTCCCGGTTTGCCGGTGGCGGATACACTCAAACGAGTTCAAGAGTCCGACTCTACGATTCTGAACACGGTTGAGCGATGCGGATTGATGGCGGTGCAAACTCCGCAGGCGATTCGGTTTGACACCGCTTTTGAGAGTCACACGCTGGCCGCGCAGGCCGGATTTCAGGGTACGGACGACGTTTCTTTGATCGAACATTTCCATCTTGGCCGGATCCGGTATGTGACCGGCGATGTTCGGAATTTCAAGATAACCACTTCAGACGATTTAACTCTGGCGCGCGAGATCCTGAGACACGCATGACACTCGACAGAACGCCGCGGAAGAGTGAATGAACGAGATCAGCACACATTTAGGGTTCATGGCGGATACAACCCATGAGCCCTTTTGCATTCATGGACGGAGCGGATGAGCATGCGGATCGGCATCGGTATTGACGCGCACCGTTTCATTGCGGGCAAGCCGCTGGTTCTGGGCGGAGTGGAGATTCCGTTCGAACTCGGGCTGGAAGCGCATTCGGATGGAGACGTGATTTGCCATGCGATTCTGGACGCGCTGCTCGGCGCGGCGGCGCTGGGAGACAAGGGCACGCATTTTCCGCCGACGGATCCGCAGTATAAAAATATTCGCTCAACGCTGCTTTTAGAACGCACGGCAAAACTGCTTCGCGAGCGCGGTTTTGCGATTGTCAACATAGATTGCAGCGTGGTATGCGAAGAACCGAAACTATCTTCCCATATTCCGGAAATGAAACACACGCTTGGCACTGCGTTGGGAGTTGCTGAAGACCGTATCGCCGTGAAAGGTACGACCACCGAGCGCATGGGCTTTACCGGACGCAAGGAAGGAATCACGGCGATGGCCGTGACCTTACTGGAACAACATAACGCATGAACATACGAACCCGCTACGCCCCGAGTCCCACGGGCTATCTGCACGTCGGCGGATTGCGCACGGCTCTCTACAATTATTTATTCGCGCGGCAGAACGGCGGCAGCGTCATTCTGAGAATCGAAGACACGGATCAGACGCGGCGCGTGGACGGAGCCGTGGAAAATCTGCTGAGCGTTTTTCATTGGCTGAGCTTGGAATTCGACGAAGGGCCGCACAGGGGCGGAGCCTTCGGACCGTATGTGCAATCCGAGCGATTGGGTTTATACCACGATCATGTGAAGCAACTTGCCGCGAAGGAATACGCGTATCCGTGCTTTTGCTCTTCTGAAACATTGGAGCAGATGCGCTCGCAGCAGGCGGCGCGCAGCATGGTGCCGATGTACGACCGCCGCTGCCTTAGACTAAGCCGCGAAGAAGCGGAAAGGCGGATTGCAGCGGGAGAACCGCACGTGTGGCGGATGGCCGTTCCCGCGCATCGCGAAGTGGTGATTCACGACGCAATTCGCGGCGAAGTGAAATTCGGAACGGACACGGTGGACGATCAGGTGCTGATCAAGTCGGACGGCTTTCCGACCTATCATTTGGCCAATGTAGTGGACGATCATTTAATGCGGATTAGCCACGTGATTCGGGGAGAAGAGTGGCTGCCGTCCACGCCGAAGCACATTTTGCTCTATGAATTTTTCGGCTGGGAGCCTCCGGTTTTTGCGCATTTGCCGCTGCTTTTGAATCCCGACCGCAGCAAGATGTCGAAACGTTCGGGCGACGTGGCGGTGGAAGATTATCGTAAGAAGGGCATTCTGCCCGAAGTGCTGATTAATTTCGTCGCGCTCTTGGGCTGGCATCCGGGAGACGACCGCGAAATGTTTACGCTTCTTGAATTGGTGCGGGAGTTTTCACTGGACCGCGTCAATAAAGCGGGAGCGATTTTCGATCAGACCAAGCTGCACTGGCTGAACACGGAATACGTTAAAGCCGAGAGCGATGACGTACTCTTCGAGCACGTGCGGGGAGCCGTCGGCGATCTGATCAAAACCAACGGTGAAGCGCGCGTTCGCTATGCGGTATCCTCTTTGCGCGGGGGCGCGGGAAGCTACGAAGATTTGGCGACGCGCATACACGACGTATATGCACCGCTCCCGGAAGCCGATCCGGAAATGAGCGCTTTGCTTCAGGAATCCGCAACGACGGACTTTATCGCTGATTTTTCCGCGCGCATGTCTTCCATTCCCGCCGAAGATTTTTTGCATTTCGAAAAGCTGGAAGGTCTGTTCAAACAGGCGGCAACGGAAGCGGGGCAGGCTCACGGAATGAAAGGCAAAAATCTGTGGCGTTCGCTGCGCTCCGCATTAACCGGACAACCGCACGGGCCGGAGCTTGCTAAGCTGGTGGGAATCTGGGGACGCGATCGCGTCTTGGCGGAGTTGCAGCGGTCACTTGCGGAAGCGCGCAGCGCGGCCGCCCGCTGAAACCGGAATGAAAATCCATCTATGAAAGTTTTGGTCTTGTGCGGCGGAGAATCCGCCGAACGAATTGTCTCGCTGGCTTCCGGAGATTCGGTAGCTTTGTGGCTCGCGGAAGCCGGGCATGACGTGTGGAAATACGATCCGGAAGCGGCCGGGAAATATTTTCGCGCGGATGAGACGATGGCTCCCGAAGCCATCGGCACAGCGGCACCGGCACCGGTGGCGCACGGGGAATACAGCCCGCAGACCGTGCGGGGCTTGATGGATGCTTTCGACCGGATTCGGCCTGACGTCGTGTTTCCGATTCTGCACGGCGGGCGGGGAGAAGACGGGACGCTGCAATCGCTGTTGGATTGGGTGGGACTTCCATACACGGGTCCGGGAGCATTAGCGTGCGCGCTGGCGATGAACAAACATCATGCGCGGTTGGTGTTTGAAGCGGAAGATGTTCCGATTACCAAAGGATTTGTTGTTCCTTATGAGAAAATGATGGACGCTTCCTTCGTTCGGGAGAAGATTCAGAAGACTGTTGGGTTTCCCGCGGTGATTAAACCGTTGAACGGCGGATCCACGGTGGGCTTGACAAAAGTTTTTTCCGCGAACGAGGTAGCACCGGCTCTGACGGCGGTGAGCGTACTCGGAGATCAGGCTTTGGTGGAAGCGCATTTCGAGGGGCGAGAAATCGCGGCTACCGTCGTAGCAGGCGCGGCGTATCCTTTGGTGGAGATCAAGCCGAAGGAAGGATTTTACGATTACACGAATAAGTACACATCCGGGCGGACGGATTATATTTGCCCGGCGGAGATTTCTCCTGACGTCACGCGCCGCATACAGGAATCGGCGGTGACGGCCTTTCGCTCTTTGGGATGCGCGGGATTTTCGCGAGTGGATTTCCTGCTCGGAATGAAAGGCGATTTTGTCTGCTTGGAACTCAACACACTGCCGGGAATGACGAAGAATTCGCTGGTTCCGAAAGCGGCGCGGGCGCGGGGAGAGCAGCCGCCGGAACTGATGCAGAAAATCATCGAATGCGCTTTAAGCGGAATACAGAGGGCGGGATGAACACTACAGCGGAAAAGGTGCCCCCCTTTCGTTCCCCCGTAAACGGTGGGAGAGAAAAGCGGATTCCGGCAGGGTCAGCGACCCTGCTCGGCGGAAAGAAATGCGCTTTAAGCGGAATACAGAGGGCGGGATAACGGTGCAGCGCAATCGGGAGTATGCAGACGGATCGGTGGAATTCGACGCGAGGCAAAATCGCGTGGACGAGCATTTTATGAGGATGACGCTGCGCGAGGCGATGAAGGGAACGGGCTTTGTCAGTCCGAATCCATTAGTGGGAGCGATTGCCGTGAAGGGCGAACAGGTTCTCGGCAAAGCGCACCATAAAAAATTCGGCGACGCCCATGCGGAAATCGTGCTGCTGGAAAAATTGGATGCGGCACAAGTGCGCGGGGCTACGATCTATGTGAATCTGGAGCCGTGCTGCCATATGGGCAAGACTCCGCCGTGCACGGACGCCCTCATTCGGGCGGGAGTTTCGCGCGTGGTGGTTGGGCATGAAGATCCGAATCCCTTAGTGGGCGGGAAGGGAATCGCGCAGCTTCGCGCGGCGGGAATCCATGTTGCCGTGGGTGTTTTAGAGCCGGAAGCGCGCACACTCAATGCACCGTTTTTGGTTTACATGACGCAAGGCAGGCCGTGGATTTTGCTGAAAGTGGCGCAATCTTTAGACGGGCGGATTGCTTTAGCGAACGGGCAATCGCGCTGGATCACGGGTGATAAATCGCGCACGGAAGTTCACCGATTGCGCGCGCAACTCGATGCGGTGATGGTGGGATCGCAAACGGTTTTGGAGGATGATCCGGAACTCACGGTGCGGCACGTTTCGGGACGCGATCCGCTGCGGATCATCGTGGATTCAAAACTAAGGATTTCGCCCAAAGCGAAGGTGCTGGCGCAGGCGGACCGGGGCCGAACGTGGATTTTAATCACGGCAGATGCTCCGCATGAGAAACAGTCTAAAATTGCGGAAACCGGAGCCGCGCTCATTACGTGCCCTGCGGGAGAAGACGGAAAAGTGGATTTACATGCCGCGATGAAGCAATTAGCGGAGCGGAACGTCACGTCGCTGTTCGTGGAAGGCGGCGGCACGCTGCACGCTTCGTTCATCCGGGCGGGACTATACGACAAATTTATCGTGGCCATTGCCGCGAAACTCATCGGAGCCGACGGACGGCCTGCGATCTGGGATCTTGAACTCACGGATCTTGCGCAGATGCCGCAGTTCGTGATACGCCGCAACCGCCGCGTCGGAAAAGACATTTGGCTGGAGCTTGAAAGAGATGTTTACGGGAATCGTTGAAGGAAAAGGCAAGGTCTTAGAGATTGACGAACGACCCGGCGGCCGCGCGCTGCGCGTGGACGTCGGAGCCTTCGCCAAGCGTTTGCGAATGGGCAGCAGCGTGGCCTTAAACGGATGCTGCACGACAGTGGTCAAGTTTGACGATCATTCGTTCGTCACGGAATTGATGGAGATCACGCTGCAGAAGACGAATCTGGGCGACGTAAAAGTGAACAGTCCGCTTAATCTCGAATTTCCGATGGTCTTGGGAGCGGAACTCGGCGGCCACATGGTGCAGGGACACGTGGACGGAGTGGGTGTGGTGGAAGAGGTTCAAATGCTGGAATCCAGCCACATTATCAAAATACGTCTGCCGGAATTTCTCACCAAATACGTGGTGGCCACGGGATCGGTGGCGGTCAACGGAGTTTCCATGACCATCGCGGATATTCGCGGCGACGTGTTTACTCTGGGAGTGATTCCGCACACGTGGGAGGTGACGAATTTCTCGGAATTCAAGCCGGGCGTGCGGGTGAACATTGAAGTGGATTTAATCGGAAAGTACATCGAAAAACTCTTGCCGGATCTGTGGACCCGGCTGTCGCGCGAACCGCAGACGAAAGCGGAAGAAGCGAATCGCGTATAGGAACGACTATGTTGGATCGCATTACGGACGCACTCGTAGACCTTGCCGCGGGCAAGATGGTGATCATCGTGGATGATGAAGATCGCGAGAACGAGGGCGATCTGGTTCAAGCCACGCAGATGGTCACTCCGGAGTCGGTTAATTTCATGGCGACTCACGCACGCGGCATGATCTGCGTAGCCATGTCCGAACAGCGGGCGGACGAACTCAATTTACCGGCGATGGTCTCACATAATACGGCGATGCGGGGAACTGCCTTTACCGTCACGATTGACTATTTGCACGGAACCACGACCGGGATTTCCACCTATGATCGGGCGAAGACGATCCGGGCGGTGACGGAGCCGTCCACACAGCCGGACGATTTTGCGCGGCCCGGCCATATCCAACCGCTGCGCGCGCGGCCGGGCGGCGTATTCGAGCGGATGGGTCAAACGGAAGCCGCCGTGGACATGGCGAAACTGGCCGGGCTGTTTCCCTCCGGCGTCTTGTGCGAGATCATGAATCCGGACGGAACAATGATGAGGCGACCGGACTTGCGCAAGTTTGCGGAACAGCACGATCTGAAAATGATTTCGGTGGAAGATTTAATCCGGTACCGCACGCGGCACGAGTCTTTCATCGAAGAGCGGGTGCGGGTAAATCTTCCCACGCGGCACGGAAGTTTTTTGCTTATTCATTACGAAGACATCTATCAGAAAAAAGATCATCTGGCGATGATCAAAGGGCCGCTACCTCCGGAGAAGCCGGTGTTGGTGCGGGTTCATTCGGAGTGTTTGACGGGAGACGTTTTAGGCAGCGCACGATGCGATTGCGGTTGGCAGCTGGCGACGGCGCTGGAACGGATTGAACAATCGGGCGCGGGTATGGTGCTCTATTTGCGGCAGGAAGGCCGGGGCATCGGTCTGGGTCCCAAGCTGCAGGCTTATAAGCTGCAGGATGAAGGTCTGGATACGGTGGAAGCGAATTTGCGGTTGGGTTACCGCGCGGATTTACGCGGCTACGGAGTAGCGGCGCAGATATTACGGGAGTTGGGAGCCGATGAAATCCGGCTGATGACCAACAATCCGCGCAAGGTTGAAGAATTGGAGAGCTACGGAGTCCGTGTGGTGGAGCGGGTTCCCATCGAGATTCCTCCGACGGATTTGAACCGGCAGTATCTCCTTACCAAGCGGGATAAATTAGGCCATTATCTTCGTATGGATGAATAGCGCATTGCGGGTGCGAACGGCGATTGCGATCACGGCATTAGCTGGTGTGATACTGCTGATTTCGTGCCAATCCAAAGAGACCTGCGAAGGCTGCAACGACGGATCACTGCATCCGCCGTTGGGGCTGTCGTTCAGCGTCCCCTCCGGAGACGTTTCGTATTTCAACCTTTTCGGTCACGGCCTGGTGGATACCATTCGGCGTGACGGCTGGATGGTCATGGCGGCGGAGGTCAGCATCAATCAAGACCGGGTGGCCGTTGCGGACGGTGGAAACAACCGCATCGCAGTCATGCGGCTTCCGGATTTTCTGGAGATCACGTCGAGCGGGATCGGTGGGGAACCGATGGATATTGACATGGACGTGTCGAATCAACATGTGTATGTGATCACGCGCAACGGCAGTCTCTGGCGGTATAACGTTGCCACGGGAGTGTACGACACCTTGGAATTGGCTCTGTTTCCGCGGCGGTTTGCCATGCGGCCACCCGACCGGTTGGAAGCCTGGATTGTCAGTGAAGGAGAGTTCGAGCTGCAGATTGTCAGTTTGCAGCAATTCCGCAAGACCGACTCGCTGGTTTTTCCGTCGTCGCCGACGGACGTACAATTTTCTCCGGACGGCGCGCGCGCGTACATCGGTTTTAAGGGGGATACGGGATCCGTTATCGTCTACCAAACCAGCAATCGGGAACAGATCGCGCAGCATCAAACGGGAATCGGGCCGTTTGAATTGGCGGTAAGTCCGGACGGAAGATTCCTGGCCGCATCGGATTCGGTGCGAGGTTCGGTTCATTTTTGGGATACGATTACGGATGAATGTTGGAACGTGCCGGTGGGAGGTTCGGCAGGAAGAGTGCGGTTTGCGAGATGGCAGCCGCGCTGTTTTGTTTTATCGCAAATGCAGAACGCTATTCTGGGAATTAGCATGTCGCCGGACGGACCCGTAACGACGGATACAATTTACGTCGCTCCTTACGCGCGGGAAATCGCACTCTGGGAGAACGTGCAGTGAAATTGGTTTTACAGCGGGTATCGAGCGCGCAAGTTGTTGTGGACGGACGGATCACCGGCAAGATCGGTCTGGGACTTTTAGTTTTGCTGGGAGTGGAGCAGGGTGACGGCAAAGAGGAGATGAAGTGGGGAGCGCGCAAGACGGCGGAGCTCAGAATTTTTCAGGATGAAAACGACAAGATGAACCGGAGCCTGACGGAGGTTGGGGGTGAGGCTTTGGTGGTTTCGCAATTCACGCTCTGCTGCGACGTGCAGAAGGGAC
>Ga0105104_10001400_pt1 | contig 18092 bp, 17 predicted proteins | sample PPLLaktember2015_3_FD_87034 | JGI IMG/M metagenome (GOLD analysis project Ga0105104, IMG submission 87034) | Freshwater sediment microbial communities from Prairie Pothole Lake near Jamestown, North Dakota, USA - PPLs Lake P7 Core (6) Depth... | ecosystem: Environmental > Aquatic > Freshwater >... | reverse complement strand
TGCATCTAATTCGGGATTATCAGCCCGTGCATCCCGCCACGATCCTCCCGCTGCTTCCGGGGCTTTCAACCGGACATTCGGACCTTCGGGAATTTTTTTGGCCAACTTATCCATGTCGCCGTAACTGAATCCCAAAACACGGCCCACGTCGCGCACCACAGCCCGGGCTTTCAAACGGCCGAACGTGATGATTTGCGTCACCGAGTCCGCGCCGTACTTTTTCTTCACATATTCGATGACGCGATCGCGGCCCTCGTCCTGAAAATCAATATCAATATCCGGCATGCTGATGCGTTCCGGATTGAGGAATCGTTCGAAATAGAGTTCGAACCGAATCGGATCCAGATTCGTAATACCCAGAGTATGGCATACCAGTGAACCCGCCGACGAACCGCGTCCCGCACCCACCGCCACTCCAATGGAGCGCGCATAAGCGATAACGTCGGAGACGATCAGAAAGTAACCGGCGAAATTCATTCGCTCGATCATGTTCAGTTCATATTCGAGTCGTTTCCGGAGATCGTCCGTCACATCACGATATCGTCTGGAAAGCCCGGCGTTCGCGAGTTTCGACAAGTAAGCGGTAATGCTTGTCTCGCCTTCGGGCAGCGGAAAGTTCGGCAGGTATCGGTGCGAAAAATCGAGTTTCAGATCGCACTTTTCGGCAATCTCCAGCGTGGAGGTCAGCGCTTCCGGACATTCGCTGAACAGCGCCGCCATCTCTTCCGGCGACTTCAAGTAGAACTCTTGAGTATCAAAACGAAATCTTTCGGCATCGGCGACATTCGCACCCGTGCCGATGCACAACAGCACGTCGTGCGCTTCCGCATGTTCCTTTTTCAGATAATGCGTATCGTTTGTGGCTACCGTTTTACAGCCCAGCCGTTTAGCCAACGAAACAAGACGGTTGAAAACCTTGCGGTCTTCGGGAAGATCGTGCCACTGCAGCTCAATATAAAAATTATCGCCGAAAAGATCGCGATACCATACGGCTTTCCGCCATGCGCCTTCTTCATCATCGTTTAAAAGAAGGGACGGAATCTCCGCGGCCAGACAGCCCGATGTGGCGATCAGTCCTTCGGCATGGCGCGTCAGCAACTCATGATCAATACGCGGGCGATAATAGAATCCTTCTGTATAGCCGATAGAAGAAAGCTTAACCAGATTGCGATAGCCCGTTTCGTTTTGCGCAAGCAGCAACAGGTGATTCGCATATTCCCCGCGACCGCCCCCCGTCACCGCTTTCTCAAGACGGTTCGGACAAATGTACGTCTCGCAGCCGATGATCGGCTTCACATCCAACTTTTTAGCCGCCATGTAAAATTCAATCGCACCGAACAGGGCACCATGATCCGTCAACGCGATCGCATTCATCCCCAGTTCCTTGGTGCGGCGGATCAACTCCCCCAATTTACATGCGCCGTCCAGCAAGCTGTATTCCGAATGGTTATGCAAGTGAACAAACTGTGTGCTCACAGCTCACCCTCCTCGCGGGTAATCCGTGCGCCGACCTTCGAAAGTTTCTCCTCAATTTTCTCGTAGCCGCGATCTAAATGATAAATGCGTTTGACTTCCGTCGTCCCTTGCGCCGCCAATCCCGCCAGCACCAAACACACCGAAGCGCGCAAATCGGTGGACATCACCGGCGCAGCCTTCAATTCCGGACGGCCTTCTATCACCGCTGTTTCTCCATCCATGGAAATGCGCGCGCCTAAACGCATTAGCTCCGCTACATGCGTGAAACGATCCCGATAAATGGTTTCCGTGATTCGGCTCGTGCCGTCGGCCAGCGCAGCCATCGCCATGAAGGGAGCCTGCAGGTCTGTGGGAAACCCCGGATAGGGTTCCGTCGTTACGGCGACAGATTGAAGCCGTGCCTTCCCCTTTTCCACTTTCAGAAAATCACTGCCGGCTGCAACCTCTAATCCCATGCGGCGCGCGGCTTCAATCGAAGCCACAGCATGGCGCGGTTCGCAATGGGTAATGCGTACGCTGCCGCCCGCCATTCCCACGGCACAAAGATAGGTGCCCGTTTCAATGCGGTCGGGAATCATTTCCGCATCTACCGGATGCAATTCGGAAACTCCGCGAACCACCATGTCCCGCGTGCCGATTCCCTCGATATCCGCTCCCATCCGCGTGAGAAACTTGGCCAAATGTGTGATTTCAGGTTCTACCGCGCAGTTTTTTAGAACCGATGTGCCCGAAGCCAACACCGCGGCCATAAGCAGATTGCCTGTTGCGCCGACGCTGGAAATCGGAAATTCGAATGCCGCGCCCTTGAGTTTGTCCGCCTTGGCGACAACATATCCTTCATCGAGATCCACTTTTGCGCCCAGCGCTTCCATCCCCTTGATGTGCAGATCCACGGGACGCGGCCCCCACGCGCAGCCGCCGGGCAGCGACACGCGAGCTTCCTTTAGTCTGGCCACGAGCGGACCGAGCACGTAGAAACTCGCGCGCATCGTTTTCACGAGTTCATAGGGCGCTTCATTGTAACGCGCGTGGGTTGTATCCATCAGCAATTCGTGATCCGTGGCCGTCACTTGCGCGCCGAGAATTCGCAGCAAGTGCGACATGGTGCGCACATCCCGCAGCGACGGAACGTTCGTAAAACGATAGGAACCGGGAGCGAGCAGCGTCGCCGCGAGCAGCGGCAGCGTCGCGTTCTTCGATCCGGAGATGCGAATATCACCTTCCAGCGGATATCCGCCTTGTATTACCAGTTTATCCACGTGATCCCGATAGAGTTTTCAATTTGCCGTTTTGTCGAAGCAGTTCACCCGCGGATGCGAGCGATTTATCCGTCACTTTTGCACCCGCAATTAAAGCGGCCACGGCTTCCACGCGTTCATTGTCCTCAAGAAACTGGGCCGTCGTTTCCGCATGGCTTTCCCGCGTGGTTTTATAAACGGCCAAATGGTGATCCGCCCGCGACGCAATTTGCGGCAAATGCGTAATGACAAAAAGTTGATGGCGGCGAGCCAGTAAAGCCAGCGCTTTTCCCACTTGGTCGGCCACGCGTCCGGAGATGCCGAGATCTATTTCATCATAGACCATCAACGGATACTTGGCTTTCTCTGATAGCACGGTCTTGATCGCCAGCGTCACGCGGGACGATTCACCGCCCGATGCGGTTTCCGCGATGGGAACAGGTTTGCCGCCGAGATTCGCCGAAAATAAAAAGTCTACGCGATCCGCGCCCTCTTCCTGAATGCGATCCGCATCGAACGGCTCGGGCAGCGTTTCCACGGAAGCAAGAAACTGCGGATGCGTGAAACCCAGCGACTTCATCGTCTCCGTCACTTGAACACCGAAGGATTCGGCAGACGCCCGCCGCTTGCCGGAAAGTTCCCGCGCCGCTGCAATCAGTTGATCGTCCGCGTTGCGCATTTCTTTCTCCAAAGCGGCACACCGGCTTTCCAAGTCTTTCCCCGTCTCTAAAGTGCGTTTGAAATCATCCGCCCGCGCCAGGATTTGTTCCACAGCAAGTCCGTGTCTGCGGCGCAATTCCCATAAAATGCTGCGGCGTTCCCGCAAGCGAACCAGTTCGGCGTCATCAAAAGACAAGCCGTCAATGTAATGTCGGACTTGCTCGGCGATATCTTTTAAACGGGAAGAAATGCTCGACAGTTCTTCGGCTACCGGCGACAGATCGCGGTCGGTTTTACTGATTCCCCCGGCAATGACCTTCGCTTGACCGCTCTGCGCCACCAAAGAAGGATCCGCCTCGGACAGCAAGCCAAGCAGCCGCGACGCTTCCAACGCGAGCTTCTCAGCACTCTCCAGTTTGGTCAACCGGGCTTCCAAAGCGTCTTCTTCACCCGCCTTCAGCCCCAACCGCTCGATTTCTTCCAACTGGTATTCTAAAAGCGCGCGATCTTTTTGGTGAGCAGTCCAAGCCGCTTTCGTCTTTTCCAGTTCGCGTTTTTTTTCAAGGCGTGAAGCGAATAATACGGCTACGTTCTGTGCAATGATGCGCGTCCCGGCATAAACGTCCACGTAGTCAAGTTGGCAAGCCGGTTTAAAAAGAGACTGATGTTCGCGCTGTCCGTGAAAATCAACCAACGCTTCCCGCAATGTTTGAAGAGCCTCTTGCGGCAGCGGGTGATCGTTCAGCCAACTGCGGGATCGTCCCTGCCGTGTGATTTCGCGCCGCAGAAAAAGCTGCCTGCCTTTCGCGCTTTCCCCAAGCAGCGTTTTCACATTCAATGGCAACTCCGGCAAATCGAATTCTCCTTCGATCACGGATCGCTCTGCGTGTTCGGGAACGGGATTGCGCGGAAACCGTTCCCCTAAAAGAACGTCCAACGCGCCCAGCAGCATGCTCTTACCCGCTCCGGTTTCTCCCGTCAGCACGGTTAAGCCGTCGGCGAACTCCAACTCAATGCGCCGGACCAGAAGGTAATTTTCGATAAGGAGCCGCCGCAGCATGGCGAAGTCACCTTCCTAAAACCGCGACTTTTCCGACCGCTGATTTTCCGTCCGTGGACGTTGCCACCATAAGGTATACTCCCCCCGCCACCAACTCTCCATCATCGTTTCTGCCGTCCCATCCGCCCACGCTGCGCGGATCGGTCATCTGCGCCCAGGTTAATTTGCGGACCAGCCTGCCGGAAATCGTGTACACGCGCAGGTCGTCGAACCGTCCGCCTAATTTTACCGGATCTACTCGCAATCGCTGCGAACCGTCGGCTCGAAACGGATTCGGATAGGGCCACAAGTCGGCAAGGTCGCCGCCCGCAGATACATACGGCGACTCATACCGTGAAAGCCCGTCCGCCGTTCCGATCCATACTTCTCCGCTGCGGGAATTGGAGGTGATGGACAAAACATTCTTGGAAACCAAACCGGAACGGTTTTCCGTGCTCGTGGCCGTCTGGAAAACGTGAATCCACATAAAATTCTTGTCGAGTACGGCCACACCTTCATTCGTACCGAACCACTTGTTGTCGTGCACGTCCACGTGAATGGCATTAACTCGTTCCCCGACCGGCAAATCCCATACGCAGACAAATCGGAGCTGACCAATGTCGTAGGGAACTCCACCCTGAGTATAATAAGCCCCTGTAGTTGTGCCGATCCACAAATACCCTTGCTGGTCAATCGTCCATGACAGCACTTCGCTGCCGATGTCTTCGAGACAACTGGTCGGATCGCGGCGGTCCCCCGGACGATAGGCCCACCAATAATCGTCCGAAGTGTCGGTCACGGTCTGATTTATATCTATCACAAACGTTCGCGTTCCATTCCGCCCGGCTCCCGCCCAAACGCGATCCAACCCGTCCGCAATCACCGGACCGATGGCCGCATAATCCGAATACTGCCCCTGAAGCTTCGGAGAAAAATACGTCCACGGTTCAGAATGATTGCCCTGCTGGATCCAATCGTGGGACACTCCAACCACGGATAAACGTGAAGCCGCTTCCAGATTCCCGAAAAAAACATCTCCGGCTGTACTCCGCGTGATATAGGTTTCCATGTAATAAGGATCATCTCCGATACCCGAAAAACGCGGCGTGAGTTGACCGTTCACAAGGGCAAATCCGGTTGAATCATATCCATTGAAATAGGTAATTGAATCCCCATGGAACCAAGCGGCCCCCCGTCCCAAACTTGCCGCCCACGCACCGCCGTGATTATCGAAAACAAAACCCGTCGGCGCCGCTCCGAAAAAATACTCCGAACGACCCGAACTTCGCGAATAATTCGTCCACGAGTCTCCGTCACGAACATAGACTCCGGGCGTCAAACCACTGCCGCCTACCCACAATTTTCCACCCGGATCCACAGCCATCGCGCCGATGTAGTTGCCGCCGATTCCCGGAGCGCGACGAGGCTGGTCCCAGATCACCGTATCGGTTTCAACTCCCGAAACAACACCCCCTCTGCCCTGATCGGTATCGCGGAGACCTAAGAAAATGAAGTGGCTTTCCTCCACTGCCAATCGGTCAATTCCGCGTATCCCCTGAATCGCAGAGCCGATTCTTCGCCACTCATGCGGAGGATCTTGCGGAGCATAGTGAAAACGATAAACATCCGTTTCGGTTGCGGCATATGCGAAAGCGGAAGAGGATAAGTTCGCCACTCCCGGTAATACCTGCGCATGAACAACTGCGCTGTCGCGAAACGTGATGATCCACGACCAGGTCGCCGCGATCAGAAGGCTGTCGTATCCTTGAAGAATGTTGATGTAGTTCTCCGGCAGCGGGCTGTTGGCCGTCGTCCAATTCTCCCAGATTGCCGGCGCGCTGAGCTGCGGATGACTGAGTGAAGCGCGCGCGATTCCGATCGCCGTGCCGGCGTATAAATAACCGCCCGCCGCCGCCAAGCAGTTGACCCGCGTTTCACCGGGAAAAGTTCCCAGAACACGGATGGATTCACGCACGCGGTAATTCTCGACGATCGTATAGTACGAAAACCGGTATACTCCGTTGTTCCCGGCGACGAATACTTCATCGCCGACGTCAAGAATCGCCGAGATGTCGTAGACTTCTCCCGCCAAATCCACGACTTGTTTAACGTCACCCGTCACCGGATTCACGCGCGTGATCCGGCTGTCGGAAAAACCGGCCCAGATATATCCGTGTGCATCCTTGCCGATGGCGACACACTGGTTCATGGCCAGTCCCCGCGTGTTCGTATAGATATCGAACGCGCCGCTCGCCGGATCGAAACCCGCCAAACCACCCGATGTTGCCGTCCAAATTGTTCCGTCGAGGACGGTCATATCCGAGACACTCGACGTAGACGTAAACGTTGTCCATTCAAACGGAGCGGCCAAGAGTACGCCTGCGCAGAAACTCAGCAGGATTGTCCAGAAGATCTTCATGTGCGTTCCCTCTTCAATTCGGCAGTTAGCAGCAGCACGTCTCCTTGAAACGCGCACACATCGGGCGGCACGGTCCAGCGCTCGCATCGTGCTCCCGGAATGTTAACGACGTGAAGGAGGTCTTCCTCGTTTGGAAAAAAATGAAGATGGTAATCCTGCGTATAGGGCAAATACTCCTGTGACGGAACCAGTATGATAATTCGCTTCTCTGCCACTCGAATAATTTCCGCGATGGCTCGTTTTAAATCCCGAACATGTTCCAGTGTATGCGCGGACACAACCACATTAAAAGATTGATCCGAAAACGGAAGCCGTTCCAGAAAGGCTTGCGCCAGATGAACGGTTGATCCAAGTCTCCGGTATGCCAGACTCAGCCCCGTGCCGGACAAATCCACTCCGGTCGGTTTTCCGCTCTTCGCGGCAAGGGCGGCCAGCAGGTAACCGTTGCCGCAACCCGCATCCAGCACACTTTCCCCTTTTCCGATTAAACCGCAAATCCGCTCGACGTCCTGCGGCGATAAATCTTCCTGCTCCCAATGCTCCCAGGAACGGTCATAAGTCGCCAGCCACGTACGGTCGTCGGCTGCCGCCGCCTTGCGTTTCCAGTCCAGATCAAACCAATCGCCGTAAATTCTCCCGATAATTCGCCGGGAAACAACGCGGTTATAGAGTCGGTGAATTCCGCGCGGGGTGATTCGTTTTATCCGCTGCTTCCAGTTCATGGTCGCTGAGACATCCTTCCCAAAAGGATTTCTCAGTCCCGCTCGCGGCGCGAAGCGCTCAGCGCATTGAGAATGTGAACCATATCTACAGCGGCCCAAGCCGCGTCTATTCCTTTATTGCCGATCCGCCCGCCCGCCCGTTCGAAGGCCTGTTCGGCGTTGTCCGTGGTCAACACGCCGAAGGTCACCGGCTTGCCGCTCGCTTGACCCGCTTGCATGATTCCCAAAGCCGCGGCTTGACTAACGTACTCGAAATGCGGAGTCTCGCCGCGAATGACCGCTCCCAGACAAATGACGGCCGAGACGTCGGATCGCATTGCCGCTTTATAAGCGGCGGATGGCAGCTCGAAGGAACCCGGCACCCACGCAACCTCCATCGCGTCTTCTTTGGCACCGCACTCCTTTAGTGTGGAGATGGCGCCTTCTAAAAGTGCGCGCGTAACCGTATCGTTGAATTTCGCGCAGATAATGACGAAATGCAGTCCCGCGGCATTCCGTGTAATCGTCAGTTCCTTAGGCATTATTGAGCCTCTGCGGCTTCGTTTTTTGGTTCACCCAATAAACCGGCGGCGAATTTGTCGGCGTCAAACGGAGCCAGATCTCCGAGTCCTTCGCCGAAACCGACGTATCGAATCGGAATTCCCAGCTTTTTCGAAATGGAAAGCATCACACCGCCCTTGGCCGTACCGTCAATCTTCGTCAACACGAGTCCCGTTACCGGTGAAGCCCGCGTGAACTCGATGGCCTGATTAAGTCCGTTTTGACCCGTTGTCGCGTCAATGACAAGCAGGACTTCGTGCGGAGCATCCGGCAATTTTCTTTTAAGGACGCGCGATACTTTTTCCAGTTCCTTCATTAAATTCACTTTATTATGCAGCCGTCCCGCCGTATCCACCAGCAGAATATCCGCTCCGCGGCTCAGGGCTGCATCCAAAGCGTCGAAAGCCACTGCCGCCGAATCCGCGTTCTGCGCTTCGGCGATCACTTTTACATCCGAACGTTCACCCCAAATCTGAAGTTGTTCGATCGCCGCCGCGCGAAACGTGTCGGCGGCGGCCAAGACTACGGAACGTCCTTCGCTCTTATAAAAGTGCGCCAATTTGCCGATGGTAGTGGTTTTGCCCGTACCGTTCACTCCGATCACCAGCACCACGTGCGGCTTGCCCATCACAATGCTTGCGCCTTCAGCCCGATGCAGCAACGCAACGATCTCCCGCCGCAGCAGCAGTTCCGGATCGGTCTTTTCTCCGTCCTGCTTTGCCGCCGCTTTCAATCCGTTCAGCAATTCGTCCGTAGTGTCCACGCCGACGTCCGCGGCTAAAAGCACGTCTTCAAGCTCTGCCAAGAGCTTCGCGTCAAGCGGTCGTCCCGAGGAAAAGACTTCCGCGATTTTTTCACCCAGGGCTTCGCGGGTTTTGCGAAACGCCTGCTTCAGTTTATCGAAAAGACCCATAGTTTCGTCTTAAATCGTCGGTTCGGATTGCGTTGCGCCCCATTGCAGTTTGGCGCGCAACACTTGATAAAAATCGTGTCCCATAACGGAGGCAATTAAAGTGGTAAACGGAGCGCGGCGAATGCGAATCAAGTCGCCGGAGCGCAGCCGTTTCTGCGTCTCGCCGTCGGCGGCGACATAGGCGTCTTCACCCGGTCGGATTTCCACGGTTCGCTGAGCGGAAATCACTACAGGTCGCATCGTTAAAGTATGCGGGCAGATGGGCGTGACGATAATCAGATCCAGCTTGGGTTCCACAATCGGACCGCCCGCCGACATGGAATACGCGGTGGATCCCGTGGACGTCGCGACGATCAAGCCATCGCAGCGATAGGTCGTCACCGGTCTTCCGTCAATCATCACTTCAATCGGCATCGTTTTCGAGCGCAGCGAATGTCCGACCATAATATCGTTCAAGGCGTAACAAGCCGGTTCCGGATCCGCTCCGTTGCCTGCGCTGAGCATCATCCGTTCTTCGACGCGAAAATCTCCCGCCAGCAATCGGTCGAGATATTCCGTTAGTTGGCTCACCCCCAATTCGGTCAAATAGCCGAGTCCCGGCCCCAAATTCACTCCCAAAATGGGAATGCGTCTCTTGCCAACCGTGTATGCCGTTCGCAAAAGCGTCCCGTCGCCGCCAAAACTTAGCACCAAACCGGCGACATCCGGAATTTTCTCTACCGGCAGCTTTTCCTCGGGAGCTAAATCCAGCTTGCCCGCAGCCGCTTCATCGAGTACAAACGACGCCTTCCGCTTCCGCAATTCCGCGATGAGCGGCGGAAGGACGCTGCGAAACTTCGGCTTTCCCAGATTACCCATCAGTCCGAGAATCATCGAATCGCTCGATTTCCGTTGTCGTTTATCGGGATTCGGATTCCGAATCCCGGCTCTCGTCTTGATTCAACTGCTTGAGGATCTGTTCCGCGTTCTTCAGCTTCTTCTCACAATACGTGATCAGCCGCTGGGCTTCCTCGAAAGCGTCCAGAGATTTCTCCAGCGGTATCTCACCGGTCTCGAGTTCCGAAACTAATTGCTCCAACCGTTCCAGCGCCGCTTCGAACGATGCCGGTTCGGCGGATGGATTTTGCGAGGATTCACGAGGACTCATCGGCTGCTCCGTTGTCTGATATACGACGGATTTCGGCTTCGGCGGACCCGCGCGCAAATGTGAGAAAGGCCGGTTGACCGTTGGCAAGCATGCGTGCATCGCGTATCACCCGACCGTCCGCATCGCGTACAATCGAATAGCCGCGATCCAGAATCGCCTGCGGCCGGAATAGCACGGTCAACTCCCGCAAACGATTCAATGCCGCGCGCTTTTCATTCACGCTTCCTGCATACGCCGTCAGAAAACGTGAACGCAATTCATCTAATCGCTGTCCGGCAAAATGAACCAGATTCACCGGTTGACGCAGCGCCCAATGCTGCGATAGCACTCTAAGGCGATGCCGCAAGCCGCGAATCAGATCGCCTTTCCTTGCGTTGAGTCGTCTGCTAATTCCAAGAATCTCCGCGGCCGCTTCTTCTCGGTCGGGCAAAATGAGTTCCATCGCGGCGGACGGTGTTGGTGCGCGCACATCGGCTGCTAAATCGGCAATCGTAAAGTCCACTTCATGTCCGACCGCCGAAACGACGGGGATCCGGGAACGGAAAATCGCGCGCGCGACAATTTCCTCATTGAACGCCCATAAATCTTCCAACGATCCGCCGCCTCGGCCTACAACCAGAACGTCCGCCTTTCCTTCGCGGTTAAAGGCGTCTATCGCCGCCGCGATCTCTTCCGCGGCTCCCGATCCCTGCACTTTAACCGGAGCAAGAACCAGCCGGGCGGCGGGCCAACGCCTGGCGGCCACCGTTCGCATGTCCTGTAAAGCGGCTCCGTCGGCGGATGTAATCAATCCCACCACATTAGGATAACGGGGCAACTCCCGTTTGCGTTCCAGCTCGAATAATCCCTCGGAGCGCAGCTTGTCGCGCAGCGCTTCGAAGGCTCTCTGTAGTTCGCCGATTCCGGACGGCCGCATTTGGGTAATAATGAACTGATAGCGTCCGCCCGGTTCGTAGACTTCCAGATTCCCCCACGCCTGAACTTTCATCCCATCAGCAGGCGTGAACGTCAAACGTTGGGTGTACATCCTCCACATCGCGCACGGAATCTGCGCATTCCCGTCCTTCAACGTGAAATAGTGGTGGCCGGAGGAGTGCCGTTTATAACCGGAAAGCTCACCCTCGATCCAGAGCGTGCCGAAATTCTCCGAGATCACCCGCTTGATTTCGCGGGTGATCTCGGACACCGTATAGATTTTTTCCTGGGACATCAAACAGGTGGGAGCCGCAGGTTTATGCCGACTGCGGCGCTTTCAACAGCCTGATTCGTTTCGCTTATAAAAACGGAAGGGCCTTATCGAAACAAGGCCCGCTCCGGCAATTACAGCGGCAACCCCGCTTTCCGGCGGTCAACCTATGTGCCGCAAACTCAGCGAAGTTTCTTCTTATGACGATTCTTGCGCAGGCGTTTCTTGCGTTTGTGAGTCGACATTTTATGACGCTTGCGCTTTCTTCCACAGGGCAAAAGAGTGACTCCTTTCCAAGCCTGCTCCCTATGAAACAAGAGCAGGGTTGATCCAACCAATATTATGAAATGACTGTGATTTACTTAGGCAGGTCGTGCTTTGGTAAGCTCGCTGGTGCGCGGGCGATCCCGCCGAAAAGTGTTTTCGCATGCGGTAGGAGCGGCCACGTCCTTCAATTCAACATGCTCTTCGCCTTCAGATCCGTCATCCGTTGACGGAATTCCGCCGCCGGCACAAAGACGGCGGTTGGGCGATCCGGAAGATCAATCTCATGCGCACCGTCCGGCGTTCGCAAATGACGGCCTTTTCGCTGAACCGATTTCCAGACGCCAAAGCGGCGTAATTCGACGCGTTGGCCGCTGGACACCGCATCCATCACTAAGGCCAGCATACCGTCCACAACGGCTTGCACTTCCGGTTTCGATAAACCGACTCCGTCGGACAACCGGTCAACCAAATCTTGCTTGGTCATCGCTGGCTCCTCCGCCCGTCGACCGCGGGAACCTCTTCAACCCACGAACTCCGGCACTTCGGTGTCCCGCCCGTCCCCCAGGCGAACTATTGGGGTTTCTTACTCTCTATTGACAATGAGTTCTTGTCCGGGGAAAATCGTACTGTCGCGCAACAGTCCGTTCCATGACAATATCTTCATCGGATCCTGATTGTATGTTCGCGCGATGGACCAAACGGTTTCACCTGCTTGAACCTTGTGCCTCTGCGGAGTGGAATCGTTTGCCGCCGTCATTAAGTTTTTGTCGGGAGCCGGGGCTTCCACCACAGCGTCCTGAGTGGGTTCGGACTTGTCGGGCTTGGCTTCAGCCGTGCTGTCCCCCGCACCGCCGATCCGAATGCGCAGCTTTTGACCCGGCTGGATGACATTGGGATCCGCAATGCGATTCTGCTTGATGATTTCTTCCACCGAAACACCAAGCTGCCGGCTGATCTGCCCCAAGGATTCCCCGCGATGCACCTTGTACACAATCTCGTGATTTTCCGCCGCCACAGGTGCGGAAACCTTCGGCTTGGCCCCTTCTTTCTTTCCCGTTTCAACGTTCGGAGTGGCCGCCGCCACTTCGGGAGAGCCGGGCACCGGAATGACGATTTCCTGCCCCACTTTCAACCGGTTGGCTTTCACGCGTTTGTTCTGCGGGTCGGCTAAAATCGCTTTGGTTGTCGTGCCGTATTTGCTCGCAATCTTCCCCAGCGTTTCGCCGGATCTGACGCGATGAACTTGCGTCGGCTTGATTTCGGTCTTCGGCAGCGTAGCCAGCCGCGTTGTAAACTGATCTGTGGCTTTCGCCGGGAGCCGAACCGTCACGGTTTTATTGGACGGCGTTACTCCGCGCACGAATTCCGGATTCAGATCGGCCACAATGCTTGGATCGTGTCCCGCGGCCTGTGCAACATGTTCCAGTTTGTACGGTCCGCTGATCAAGACTCGTTCACACTCAAACGGAATTTCCTTGGGCATCGGTGGAAATCCGTACTGAGTGGGATTTTTGCAAATAGCTCGCGCCGCCAGATATGCGGGGACATATCCACGCGTCTGCCGCGGCAGCTTGTTCATCCGCCAGTAGTCACGAGAACGGAATCGCTTAATCTCCCGTTCGATCCGTCGCTCCCCGCAGTTGTAAGCCGCCATCGCCAGATACCAGTCGTCGAATTCCTCATAGAGATTGCGAAGATACCGGCAAGCCGCGCGCGTGGAAGCCTCGACGTGCATCCGTTCGTCATAAACCTTGTCTACATTCAGACCATAGATCCGGCCTGTGGATGCGATAAACTGCCAAACTCCTGAGGCATGAGCATAGGAATGAGCGCGGGGATTCAACCCGGATTCGATCATCGCCAGATAGAGTATGTCTTCCGGGAGGCCTTCTTCGGCAATGATCGGACGCAGGCGAGGGAACATCACGGCTGCGCGTGACATCCACGACAGCATGACCTTGCGCCCCTTATTCATGAAGAAGTTGATTTGGCCTGCCACTTGGTTATTCATCGTAACCGGAATGTCCGGCAGAGGCGGCGAATTCGGTTTAATGACCGGAGGTTTGTTTTCGCGGTCGGAATCCGATTTATCCGGAAGCTCCTCGCTGGACTCCTCCACCGGCGTACTCGATTCCAAAACGGCCACCGGCCCGGCGGAAGAAGGCAGATTATCTATGGAGGCGAGAAAACGGTCATAGCTCTTAAGAACATCGCGCTGAAAAGAGAGAACTCGCCGCGTCGGCACCTCGATGGATGCCATATCCAGACTGCCTAATATTTCGAGAGCGACCTCGTAATAATAGGCTGCGGTCTCATTGTCTTTGCGTTCCTGGGCTTTTTGCGCGTTCTTATAGGCCTCACGCGCCAGACTCCATTTCTCGCGTTCGGACATGCGTCCGATCTCGTCCGTCTGGGAGGACGATTGCACTGCCTTGGTTGCGCTGGAACGTTGCGCCGTTGCCGAAACTGAGGCGCAACCCATTGTGAAAAGCAGGATCGGAATTAGGGCAGCGAGGGCGTAAAGCTTTTGTCTCATCGAGCTCCGAAGGCTTACTTGGTCTTCGGGCTGGGGTCCGCAGAACCTCCCAACCGTCTGGAATTAATTAATTTGCCAGCGAAAATGACAAGGCATTCCCCTCCTCGTCTATTCGCATCAATGTACTTAATTTTTATACTGAAATCAACCCTATTCATCCGTGTTATCGAAGTAGTTTTTCAACAGATTGATTGGCAAGAATCCAACAACCACGACCATTATCCCTTTGGGTCATTGATACTATTGTATATTATCATATTAAGTGCTTTCATTTCATTCAACTCGTCTACAGTTAATCTTGCAGAATTGAGGGTTTACTGTTATATTTAGTGTTTTGGTAAAGGTAGGGTAATCAGCGTGAATTTATTGGAATCGGCAGACGATTCTCTTCGAGATCGCCTACTAAGAATACAAGAAACAATATCTTTTGCTTGCTCACGTTCTAACCGTCATTCTTCGGAAGTCCGGCTTGTAGCGGTCACAAAAACACTCCCCCTTTCGATCGTACGCAAAGCTTATGCCTTGGGACTCCGATTCATCGGGGAAAACCGCACGCAAGAAATAGTTGAAAAATATGGCGATGGGTCTCTCTTTAGAGACTGCCCTGAGTTCTGTCTGCACATGATTGGGCACCTTCAGACCAACAAGGTACGCAAAGCGGTGCAGATTGTATCCGCCATAGACAGCGTAGACAGCATCCGGCTTGCGGAAGCCATTTCGAAAGCCGCTGAAGAGGGCAATCGAACAATCCGCGTTCTGCTCGAGGTCAATACCAGCAGTGAGCCTCAAAAAAGCGGTCTCGCTCCCGACGATGTTCTAAAATGTGCTGAGGCTGTCTTAAAGCTCCCCTCGTTGCAGCTATCCGGTCTGATGACCGTCGGACCGAATGTGGATGATCCCGATACAATCCGCCGTAGTTTCGCTCTGCTTCGCAATACATTTGATTCTGTCGTACGCGAGTTGAATCCGCCTCATTGGTCGGTGCTTTCCATGGGAATGTCGGGAGATTACCCCATTGCCATCGAGGAAGGCGCCACCGAAATCCGTCTGGGAACCGCCCTGTTTGGTGAACGGAGGACTGCATGAATTTGTCTCCGCTGGATATTTCCAAGCACGAATTCTCGCGCTCGATGCGCGGGTATGATCCGAATGAAGTGCAGGCTTTTTTAGAGCGACTTGCCGATGAATTCTCCGCGCTCCAATCGCAGGTCAACTCGCTGAGCGAACAGAATCGCGCGCTGGTGGCCAAGCTCGGAGCGTATCAGGATATGGAAAAAAATCTCCGCGATTCTCTGGTCGCTACGCAGGAAAGCCAGAAAAACACGCGCGAGCAATTGGAAATCGAGAAACAACAGGTCTTGCGCGAAGCGCGCATGGACGCCGAACAGATGAAGTTCGACGTGCAAAAGCAAATCGTCAGTTTGAAGGAAGAACTGAATTCGTTAAAACTCCATCGTGATGGATACGTAAAACGGCTGCGCTTTTTGCTCCGAGCGCAGACCGAACTCATAGATCTCATTGAACAAGAATCTCCCGATTTACCCGATGAACCAACTGAAAAATCAACTCGCTGAGACCGTCAAGGCTCTCACTCCGCACATCAAGACTCCGCCGGAAGTGGGAATCGTTCTCGGCACCGGTTTAGGCGGCCTGGCCAAGGAAATTGACAGCGACAAAGTCATTCCCTACGAGCAGATTCCGCATTTCGTGCATTCCACCGTGGAAACTCATGCGGGCAAACTGCATTTCGGAAGGCTGGCGGGCAAGTCCGTCATGGCCATGCAGGGACGCTTTCATTACTATGAAGGCTACACGATGAAGCAGATCACTTACCCCGTGCGCGTGATGAAAGCACTCGGCGTGAAGGTGCTGCTTGTCTCGAATGCCTGCGGCTGCGTGAATCCTCTCTATCGGGCAGGCGATCTGATGATCATGGAGGATCATATCAATCTGTTAGGGGATAATCCGCTCATCGGATCGAACGACAACGATTTGGGACCGCGTTTTCCCGATATGAGTGAACCGTACAGCCGCCGTCTGATCGGTTTGGCGGAACAAGTGGCTATGGAACTGAAAATCAAAGTCCATCGCGGAACCTATCTGGTGGTGACCGGGCCGAATCTGGAAACGCGCGCGGAATACCGCATGATGCGGCTTTTAGGCGCGGACGTAGTGGGAATGTCCTCCGTTCCCGAATGCATCGTAGCCAACCACGCGGGCATGGAGTGTTTCGGCATGTCCATCATCACGGATGAAGGCTTCGCCGATTGCCTGAAGCCTGCCGACATCCCGCACATCCTGAAAACCGCCGCCGCCGCCGAACCCAAAATGACCGCCATCATGAAGGGACTCATTGGAAGGATGTAAACTATGGCAATGCGTCCGGAAATACAGCGTTGGATCGAACAGGCAGAGTATGAATTGAGTGTCGCTCAGATCATGTTGGAAACGAAAAAGCACTCGGCGTGTGTCTTCCATTGCCAACAAGCTATCGAAATGGCGTTGAAGGCCGTGTTCATGCTTCAGCACGGGACAGAGCCTCCGCGAACTCATTCCCTCGTTTCACTCGGTGAACAAACGAATACCCAACAGAAGTTCGATACGCTGTTCCGCGAGTTAACCCCGGCCTACACCGATGCCCGCTACCCGGACGCCACCATTGAATCGCCGGAAGTGGTCTATGGCGGAGACCGCTCATCGCGGCTGTACAACCTGACTGTGGAGTTCTTTGCATGGATACGATTAGAGCTGGCAAGGATATCCAAGAATTCGTGAGTGCATTGCAATCCGAGTTCTCGCCCGAGCAGATTATTCTGTTTGGCAGTCGGGCTCGTGGAGACCACTGGAAGCCCAGTGATTACGACTTCGTGGTTGTCTCGTCGAAGTTTGCCGGAATAAATTGGCATGATCGCATGGTTTCGATCCATCGTTTCTGGAAACGGCTTGAAGGCTTAGACGTGCTCCCGTACACTCCGGAAGAGTTCGAGAAAAAGAAATCCGAATTGGGTGTTGTCCATATCGCCGTACGCGAAGGGAAAAGGGTGATCAATTAGGCGTACGATCCTTCGCCGAAGCCGAACCCAAAATGACCGCCATCCTGAAGGGCCTGATCGGAAGGATGTAGTGACTTATCGCCGAGGCGGATCTCCAGATTCGCCCGGAATAGTACGGCTTCAGCAGTTTGTATTTTCACGTTACAAGGGGACTGAACATTCGAGGATTATCAGATGTCTACTCCAAATTAAAAGGGCGAAAAGCCTCTGTTAAAAGTGCTGCAGACAGGTTTATTGATTCTGTCGATGTCATCTCAAAGTGGTTGAACGACAATACTTCAAAGCTGAAAGATAAAGAAAAGTATTGGCACTTCGATCTTGCAATCATCAAGTTGTACTCCGAATTTGCAGAGTTCATGCTTAAATTGCTGATAGCTGCCATCAACAATGATCCAAAAACGTTTGCTGCCCACAAGAATGTTAAGTTTCCTTCGAAGATTCCGTATGATGTCAGCAAGTACCTTGTAACTGGTGACTTGTACTTTGATTTTAAGGGCCGCGATGGCTTGATTAAAAAAATGAATGTTTTTCTACCGGACAACAGTCCCTTTATCCAAGCTGTAAAGGAAAACAAATACAAGGACTCTCTTGAGAAACTATCAGCATTTCGAAATTGGGCAGCCCACGACTCGGAAATAGCCAAATCGTGCGCTTTAAAGCTCATAAAAAAATCCTCAGGCTATCAATTTGCAGGTTCGTACCTAAGTGCAAAAACAAAGACCGGAAATCGGCTCACGGATATTGGTGATAACCTGAAAGAACTTGCAGAGACCATAAAGAAAATAGCCAAACACTAGAGCTTATCTTAAAAATATCGGAGGAGAATCAGGATGCAGGCGAGGTGGAGGAAGCCGAGGTAGTTCTCGATCCAGTACTCGTAGCGCACCGGGATTCTT
>Ga0105104_10001399_pt1 | contig 18104 bp, 16 predicted proteins | sample PPLLaktember2015_3_FD_87034 | JGI IMG/M metagenome (GOLD analysis project Ga0105104, IMG submission 87034) | Freshwater sediment microbial communities from Prairie Pothole Lake near Jamestown, North Dakota, USA - PPLs Lake P7 Core (6) Depth... | ecosystem: Environmental > Aquatic > Freshwater >... | reverse complement strand
GCTCATCCGACAACTTTCCCGGACCACTCCTATTTTGACAAGTTTTCAGGCACTCGCTAAGTCAGGTATTGCTGTTTAACCCCTGGAAGAATGTGCGAATGTCGCCAACGAGCTGTTCCGGTGCTTCCATAGCCGGGAAATGTCCTCCGCGATCGTGCTCGTTCCAGTAAGCAAGCTTATGCTCCGGGTCGAGTATCCGGCGCACCAGCGGCTCGTTGCCAAACGTGACAAATCCCTGAGGCCTATTGTGGGTCTGGCCCCAGGCAGCGGCTGCGTGCATGGATTCGTACAGAAAGTGAGCCGCACCGGCCCCACCTCGACCAAACCAATAAATGCTTACATTGGTCAGCAACAGGTCGATGTCCACCGCATCTTCAGGCAGTTCCCTGGCAGGGTCAGTCCACTCTTTGAACTTTTCCACAATCCAAGCCATCTGCCCTACGGGTGAGTCGGTGAGACTGTATGCGATGGTCTGAGGGCGCGTTGCCTGAATTTGAATGTAACCAAAATCTTCTCTGCGGGCAGCCTGCATTTGCTGCAGGCGTTTTTTTTCGTCGTCATTCAAATGATCGGTTGGCGGCGTGTATTCAGTGGCGATTGCCCCGGGATCAGTGCTAACCAGGGAGCCGATGATACGCTCCCCAGCCTGAATGCACAGCTGTTCGCATATACCCGCCCCGATATCGCCGCCATGCACACCGTAACGCTCGTAGCCAAGCTGGCGCATGATTTGATCGAAAGCCTTCGCCATTCTACTGATCTCCCAACCCTTGCCCGTAACAGGTGTTGAGAAACCAAACCCCGGGAGTGAAGGTACGACTACGTGGAAGGCTCGCCCTGCTCCACTTCCGGACGCGGCCGGGTCGACCAGGGGGTCAATCATGTGGAGGAAGTCGACGAACGAACTGGGATAACCATGACACATAAGCAGGGGGACGGCGTTTGGGTCAGAGGAGCGCACATGCAGGAAGTGGATTGTTTGCCCGTCGATCTCAGCAACAAATTGTGGGAATTTGTTTAGCTTTGCCTCCTGTTTGCGCCAATCAAATTTTGTAAGCCAATAATCGGCTAGTTTTTTGGTGTAATCGAGCGGCATGCCCCGCTTCCAACCCTCTCCGGCAATCTCCCCTGGCCAGCGGGTGTCTTTGATCCGATCCTGCAAATCTTTCAGCTCTTTTTGGGGGACAGTAATTTTGAATGGTCTGATATTCATAATTATCTCCTCTAAAATAGTATTCACAGATGGTGTTATTCTATTGGAGATATTCCGGTTTGTATTGAACGTAGGCGACTTAATATCTAAATCTGCTCGCCCCTGAGTTTGTTTTCCACCGGAGTATAGCCCGTAAAGCGTTTGAGCATGCGGATCATGTGCGGCAGGTCCGCATAACCGAGTTCATATGACACTTCAGCGAGCGGTATGCCTTGCAATAGCAGCTCTACCGCCTTGCGAGCAGACATAATCTGCTTAACGCGACGTGGCGACATTCCGATGGTCATTGCAAAATGTCGTTGGATGGAACGGGCGGACATCTTCACAGCCTTATTTTCAACTACATCCCTGACAACAGGATCAAAACGTAGCAAGCCATTCTTCACCAGCCTGGTTAGAAACTCGTCGATATTTTCATAGGTGGGCAGGTTCCAGGTTATACCCTGCAGTACGAATGTATCATCTGTAGGCATAGGTAAGGCTTTCGTAGCATTGAGCATGCCAGCAACGAGGATGTTTGTAAAAATCAGCCCAGGTTTGAATCGTATACCAAAGTTTTTATTCCCGGTTGAATAAGGAACAAATGTTACGTTGGAGGAAGGCCCGCTTAATAAAACTTTTGATTTCCCATCCTTACTCTTAATGAATACCATGTCCCAGCATGCATCCGCCGACGCGACATATGTTCCATCAGTCTGGTCTTCTGTGCGCCAAACAACATCAACATAAGCCGAGGAGGATAGTTTTTCTTCGTAAGTAAAACTCATTGGTCATTGATCCATGGTGGCGGTTTAATACATATAAACATGGTTATCAAGCTTCGCCAGCACTGAAAACCTGCTTGAGAGGCCAGCCATATCCCTGGCTAATCTTCTCAACACGATCTGTATCCTGTCATTCGGTGATTTTTATTTTGCTAACTTCTTCAATTCCTCTTCACCGATAATCTTCACGCCCAGGGACTTTGCCTTGTCATACTTCGAGCCGGGGGCTTCGCCGAGCACGAGATAACTCGTCTTTTTGCTGACGTTATCGGTTACTTTCCCGCCGTGGGATTCGATGAATTTCTTGGCGTCGTCGCGTGAGAAAGTAGGCAATGTTCCTGTAATGACGAACGTCAACCCTTCGAACGTATCCGACGCCCGGCTTTTGGCGGTCGCCGATTGTCCGCCTTTGGGCCAGACGCCCGCTGCCTTCAGCTTCTTCACTATATTTTTGTTGACCGGACGCGCGAACCACTCCGCCACGGATTCGGCAACGCTGGGACCGATCCCGGCGATCTGCTGCAGGGCCTCCGCGCTGGCTTTGGAGAGCACCTCCAGATCCGCGAAGTGACTCGCCAGATCCCCCGCGCTGACTTCGCCTACGCCGCGGATCCCCAGCGCAGTGATCAGCCGCGCCAGCGAACGTGTCTTTGATGTTTCAATCGATGCCAGCAGGTTATCCGCGATCTTGCCAGGCGGTTCCTTCTCCGTCTTGCGTTCCTTCTTCGTGACCGCTTCGAGGATGTCGGCACGCTTCAACGTGTAAATGTCAGCCACATCCCTCACTTTGCCGATCTCGATCAGTTTGTAGACAATTTTGATCCCCAGCCCCACAATGTCCATCGCGCCGCGCGAGACGAAGTGCTCCACGTTCCGGATCAACTGTGCGGGGCAGGCAGCATTGACGCAGTACCAGGCTACTTCATCCTCCAATCGCTCCGCAGGCTGCCCACAGGCGGGACAGGTCGTCGGCGGTTTATATTTTTTCTCCTTGCCTTTACGAGCATCCAGGACCGGACCGATCACGTAGGGGATCACCTCGCCAGCCCGTTTCACCAGCACGCGGTCGCCCACGCGGATGTCTTTTTCAGCGATGTAGTCAAAGTTGTGCAGCGTGGCACGTTCGACGATCACGCCGCCGATCTCCACCGGCTCGAGCACTGCGTTGGGGATCAGGACACCGGTGCGCCCCACGTTCACACGGATATCCTGCAGAGTCGTGGTCACTTCACGAGCCGGGAACTTGAACGCGATCGCGCCGCGCGGGTCTTTGCCAATGAAGCCTAATTCCCTGGCAAGGTTCAAATCATCTATTTTGATGACCATGCCATCTGCTTCATATTCCAGTTCGTCCCGTTTTTTGTCCCAGGATTCGGTGTAGGCAATCGCATCTTCGAAGTCATCGAAGCGCCTGGCAATATCCGTGACCGGGAAACCCAACCCTTTGAGATACTCCAACACTTCCCATTGCGAGGTGGGAACCTTTCCACCTTCGAAATAGATGATCTGATACACAAGCAATGTCAGTGGACGCGAAGCGGTCAATGCGGGGTCGAGCTGGCGCAGCGCACCTGCCGCCGTATTGCGCGGATTGAGATACGTTCTTTTCCCATCCTCTTCCAGTTTGCGGTTCAGTTCCTCGAACTCTTTGACCGGCATGAACGCTTCGCCGCGCACCACCAGGTATTTCGGCGGCTTGGGTCCTTTTGCATCGACAGGAATGCGCAGGGGGATCGAACGCATCGTCCGCAGATTGGCGGTAATGTCCTCGCCGATCTCGCCGTTGCCGCGCGTCGCGCCCTGCACGAAGACACCGTCACGATAATGCAAAACCACCGACAAACCATCGATCTTCGGCTCGACCACAAATTTGGCGTTTTCCACGCGGTCATCGATTCGGCTGACGCGCTCGAACCAGCCGCGCGCATCGTCCGCGCCGAAGGCGTTGGCAAGCGAGAGGATCGGCGCAGGGTGGCTGACCTTTACGAAACGGTCAGCCGGCCGAGCCCCCGCGCGCCGCGTTGGCGAATCGTCCGTGACCCAGTCCGGATGCTCGGCTTCGATCTGTTTGAATTCGTTCAGCAGCCTGTCGAACTCCAGATCGCTGATGACCGGGGCATCCAAAACATGGTAACGATGATTGTGGAAATGGATCTGCTGTTTGAGGTCTTCGTACCGGGATTTTGTATTCATAAAAATTTCCTGTCAAATGAATTATTTCCAAATATTACCGTAGAAGTGTTCACCCTGCAGCAATTCGCCGCGCGCAAAACGATCGAGGTTCAGGGAGGCAATATCCACCAGTTTTGCACTGCCATCCAGGATCAATTCGCTCATGCATACGCCCACCGCGGGCGACAACTTGAAGCCCGTCCCGCTGAAGCCGCAGGCGGTATAAAAACCGTCGGGTCCCGCCTTGTCCATGATTGCGCGCTGGTCGGGGGTCAAGCCATCCCGCCCCACATGTGTGGAATGAAGTGAACCTTCTTCCATCCCATTCATACGCTCACAAATGCGGTCGATCGCTCGCATCACGAATTCCGGGTCGACGCGACCCGGGTCCGATTCGGGCGGCTCACCCATGCGGTTGTTATCTTCCAAACCGATCAAGGTCAGTTCGCCTTCGGGACGGAAATACATCGAAAGGGCATCGTCGATGACCGTTGGATGCATCCCGACGTTTGGCGGGCGCTTGACGAACGCCACATCATGAGTCCACGTCGTGAGCGGGATTTGGATGCCTACCATCTTACCAATTCGATCGGCGAACGTGCCGGCGCAGTTGACAAGGATTGGCGCATCGAACGAACCTCGGCTTGATTTCACACCTGCGATCTTTCCCCCACTGAGGCGGATTCCTGTCACTTCACAATCTTGCATCAGCACGGCACCACAGGCTTTGGCATTCGCGATGAACGAATTCGTGGTCAGCACCGGGTCTGCATAACCCGATTCGGGTTCGTAGGCCGCCAGCTCGAAATCCCCGGTCTTGAACATCGGTGCGAGCCTGCTGACATCCGCGGCGGTGACGACCTCGGTGAGGATGCCAAGTCTTTTTTGCATCTCCACATTGCCGCGCAATTGATCGTTCTTGTCGGGGGGAACAATCTGTAAAAAACCGGTACGCCTGAACCCACACTCTCCGCCGACCCGTTCGCGCCAGTTCCTGAAAAACTGGAAGCTCTGCCACGCCAGGGCGGCATCCACTTCGATATCGTAGTGCATGCGGACCAGTCCGCTCGAAGCGCCGGTCGCCCCCGTCGCCACGGATTGTCGTTCGAGGATCAGTACCTTGAGCCCGCGCTGGGAGAGATTATGGGCAATGCTTGCACCGATCACCCCTGCGCCGATCACAATTGCATCATAAGTTGGATTCATAGTCACCTGTAATTTGGAGTGTCCCGAGCAGTATACCATTTTCGATTAAACAAAAAACAACCCTGTCCGACCCGGGACAGGGTTGTTGCAATCCATCTACGATTAATGAGTGTTTTGAGATTCATTTTTTCGCCACAGACACCTGCATCTGTGGTGAATTTGAAAGAAGCACCCTTACGATGGCTTTGCGGTCAGTTGCTTGACCAGCCAGGCGATGCCCAGGACAATCAGAGCAACGATGCCCAATGGGATCAGCCACATGAACAACATGCCGACGAAGCCGAATCCATTCCCGTACCCCATCATCGGCATGTGCATGCCATACCCACGACCGCCCATCATACCGTAACCGGTGTAGGCGCCGGGAAAAATCAACTGCCAAAGGAAAGGCGCAAAAAACTGGAGGACGACAATCGCAGCCAGGATGCCAATTACCCATTTCGCTGTTTTAGACATTGTTTCATCTCCTTTTCATCCGTGCTTCACTCAGGATGAAATGCTTTCGAATTGTCTCTATCATATCTCGCTTGCGTAAAGATTCAGTAAAGAACGCGAGAATTTATCTTAAAGCCTGGCTGCCTGCCAGGTGGTACCCGGTGCGCAGACCCCGCTACTCGTCCGCGTGGCTACGCGCTGCTATTTGCCCCAATGCCGCCACCAGAGGTCCACGGTTCTTCCACGAGCGGACCCATAATCCTGTACTGATCCTGTACTCATCCTGTACTGGAGGTTCAAACAAGGAACACAGAAGCTCCACACATTCTCCACAGAGCGCCTGCCATCGCAAAGATCATGCCAGGGAAAAGAAGGCTGCCCCGGGCAACTTGCGATATACTCATCAACATGTCACACGAACGGATCGGTCTTTTCGGCGGCACCTTTGACCCTCCGCACCTGGGCCACTTGATCCTTGCTTCCGAAGCCAAGTCTCAACTGGAACTTACCCGTTTGCTCTGGACGGTTACGCCCGACCCGCCACACAAACAGGATCAGCCGATCACACCCCTGGAACATCGCCTCGCGATGGTAAAACTAGCCATTAAGGATGATCCATCCTTTGAGCTTTCAGAGGTGGAACTGGAGCGACCGGGACCCCATTACACCGTGGACACGATCAAGCTGGTGGCGGAGCAAAACCCGAACGCGGAAATCGTGCCAGTCATCGGCGGCGACTCGTTGCAGGAACTTCCCACCTGGCATCAACCCAAAGAGATCCTGTATGCCGCTCACTGGGTGGGTGTGATGCGCCGACCGGGCGAAGATGCAAACCTCGAGGAACTCGAGCGCGAGTTACCCGGCATCCGCTCCAAGGTCCATTACGTGGACGCGCCGCTGCTCGAGATCGCCTCGCGCGAAATCAGAAGTCGCGTCGCAACCGGCAAGCCCTTCCGTTACTACCTCCCCGTTCCTGTCTACGAATACATCGAGCAGCATCATCTATACCAGCAATCGGAACTCGTACGTCCGAAATCGTAAATCACAATCACTCAATCACCCCAAATGCCCTTACTCTTCGACTCGCTTTTCTCGTCTGTCGCGTTCAGCCATTTAATGGTGGACGTCTTCAACAGCAGCCGGCCTGTCCTGTTGACCTATCTCGGCTTCACCGAAACACAGATCGGGTTGATCACCGCAATTTATATCTGGGCATCCGCCCTCACACAACCATTCTTCGGCTGGATCTCAGACCGTATGGGCCCGCGCTGGCTCGCAGCAGGCGGTGTGCTCTGGATGGCAATCTTCTATTCGGGCGCGGTCTTCGTCCCCGGCGCAGGCGGGGTCATTTGTCTCATCATCGCTGCGCTCGGTTCATCCTCTTTTCACCCGGTGGGCGCCGTCCAGGCTGCCCTGCGCGGACGCACGCACATGGCAGGCCGGGAAACGACCTCCACGTCGCTGTTCTTCACGGCGGGGCAAATGGGACATTTTGTGGGTCCCATTCTCACAGGTTTGATTCTCGCTCGGTTGGGATTGCCAGCCCTGATCATCCTGCCAGTCGTATCCATTCCCATTGGGTTGGCGCTGGCTTACCAGTTGCGTGCCAACCATCCTCACCCGCAACCGGTAGAAGGTGACCACAGGATTCGTCTGCAAGCCAGTATAGGGTTTGTCGCCGTCCTGGCCGTTGTTGCCACGTTGCAGTCCTGGTCACAGTCCAATATCATCAATCTTATGCCAAAGTATCTCAAGGATTTAGGATTGAGCGCGGCAACCTATGGGAACATGGCTGGTTTGTTCATGGGTGGTTCGGCATTGGGCAATGTGATCGGTGGCTATTTCGGAGATCAATACACAAAGCGTAAAGTCGCAGCGACGGCGTTGTTATTCGCCGCATTCCCGATCTACATCATGAGCCAGATCGGATGGTCGCCCTGGCTATATCTGTTGGTCCCGTTGGCGGGCGCCAGTACCGGGGCAGTCCACAGCATCATGGTGGTCCTGGCGCAGCGCATGATCTCGGGCGGCATGGCGCTGGCTTCCGGGTTGATCCTGGGCTTCATCTTTTCATCAGGGGCCCTGGGGCTGCTGCTAATAACAGGACCCATGGCTGAAAATTATGGCTTTCCTACCGTGCTGGTCATGACAACCGGCTTGGTTCTGCTCGCTTCCCCGATCGCGTGGATGTTGAAGGAAAAAATCCCGGAAGTAGGTCACGCTTCTCGAAGATCTCGCGGCAGCGAGGCAGCGTGACTGTTGCCCCCAAGTAGGTCTCCCATCCGGCGTGACTTCCTCCAATCGTCACGTCACAGACGTGACCTACTTCTCCAGCCAAAGTAGTGACGATTGTCACTCCACAAAATTCTGTACTGAAAATTATATATAATATATAATGACAAGCATTCACAGAGGTACACGATGCTTGTCAATCCCCATTCGAAGGAAGAAACCGAACTCATCCAGAAAAGGCCTCTTAAAGAGGATATTTTCGATGTGCTGCACGAGAAGATCATCTCGGGCACGTACAAACCCGGTGACTGGCTGCGGCAGGAGGATATTGCCACCCAGCTTGGTGTGAGCATGACCCCCGTCCGTGAGGGACTGGATCTGCTCGTCTCTGCCGGACTGGTCGAGCGCGTCCCCTATCGTGGCGTGCGCGTCCGGGAAATATCACTCAAAGACGTGATCGAAGCGTACGGCTTGCGCCTGGTCCTCGAAGCGGTGATCGCCCAGGAGGCTGCCCGGAACATCACGGATGAACAGATCGCAGGTCTCGAGGAAATGCTCGAGGAAATGAAGAAGCATAATTCGCTGAAGGAAATGTCGAATGAACGGAAATTGAGCCGCGAATTCCATGCCGCCATTGCGCAAGCCTCGAGGAACGATCTGCTGATCAAGTTGTATGCGATCGTGACAAATGCCTTCCCCGACTGGCTTTTGTATGAAGCATTGTTCCAAAACCCGGATCTGCTTGCCAACAGCACGGCAAAGACACTGAAGGAACATGTTGCCATTGTGCATGCGCTCAAAAAGAGGGATGGTGAGAAAGCGGCGCAAAGATCCATTGAACACGTGATGGACTCGGGCAAGTGGCTCGAGGAATACCGGGGCATCCCCGCCGAATTGTTACATGAAAAAGAACAACAGGTTTCGTCCCTGATGAAAAAATGAATACAAGGAGACCGCAACATGACAGAAGAACTGTATAAGGAAATGGCACAAAGCATCATCGATGGCGAGGCAGAGCAGGCGGTGGCGCTCGCGCAGAAGTCCATCGAATTGCAAATGCACCCACTCGAGGCGATCACCAAAGGCTTCGTGGTCGGTGTCAATTACATCGGCGACCAGTTCGGCAAAGGCGAGGCATTTTTGCCGGAACTGGTCATGGCTGGCGAAGCGATGAAAGCCGCGATCGCCACCCTCGAGCCCGAGTTGATCAAGCTCGGCGAAGCGCGTGAAGTGCTGGGACGTGTGGTGCTCGCAACCGTCGAAGGGGACATTCACGAGATCGGCAAGACCCTGGTCGGCACGATGCTCAGCGCTTCAGGCTTCGAAGTGTTCGACATCGGCGTGGACGCGCCCGCCGAGAAGATCATCGGCAAGGCGCTGGAGGTGGATGCCAATCTCATCGGCATGAGCGCGCTGCTGACAACGACCATGGTGCGCCAGCGTGAAGTGATCGAGGAACTGGACAAGGAGGGTTTACGCCCGCGCATCAAAGTGCTGGTGGGCGGCGCGCCGATCACCAAAGACTGGGCAGACAAGATCAAAGCGGATGGCACCTCCGAAGACGCCATCGGCGCGGTCAAACTGGCAAAGCAGTTGCTGGGAAAAGAATAAAAAATCACCGCGAAGACCTGCACTGAGCCTGTCGAAGTGGCACCAAGACCGCAAAGAGCATTAAGACTTTAAGCCTTAAACCTTAGTGCCCCTTCGTGTCCTTCGTGGTTAAAACGAATTCAGAGAGAGTAGAGATATAGTCCTCGGGAGGGCACTATGTCGAAAAACATCAAGTCGATCAGCGATCCGAAGCTGAAGCTCGAAATCTTAACAACGGAAGAAGTCAGGAAGATCCACGAAGCCACGTTGTGGATCATCGAACACGTGGGCGTACGTTTCCCATCCCAGCGGGCGCTGGAGATCTGGGAAGCCAATGGAGCCCAGGTGGATCGTGAAAAGAAGATCGTGCGCGTCAAAGGCGACGTGATCGAAGAGGCATTGAAGAAATGCCCGCCCGTCTATTCGCTCGCGGCGCGCGACCCGGGGCAGGATCTGCCGCTGGATGGGAACCACGTCTACCTGGGCACGGATGGCTGCGGCGTGGAGGTGATCGACCTCCAGACCGGTCAAAAGCGGACCTCCTGCCTGCGCGACGTGCAGGAAATTGCCCGCGTGGCGGACGCGACCGAGGAGGTCGCGTTCCATTGGGTTGCCGTCTCCGCCCAGGATACACCTCCGGAAGCGCGTGGGCTGCACGAGCTCAAAACCATTTGGGAAAACTCCACCAAGCACGTGCAGACGGAAAGCATCTATAACGTTAACGAAGCCAAGGCTGCAATGGAAATGGCTGCATTAATTGTGGGCGGCAAAGACAAGTTACGTCAGCGGCCCGTCCTCTCGCTGATGCAATGCACCGCTCCCCCGCTCGGTCACGATGGCGGCAGCCTGGATGCAGCCTTGATCGCGGCTGAGCATGGCATCCCGACCGGATTCATGACGATGGCATCCTGCCTGACGACGGGTCCCGTTACCCTGGCTGGCAACCTGGCGGTTGGCAATGCGGAAGTGATCGCCGCGACAGCGCTGCTACAGCTGGCGTACCCGGGCGCGCCCGTCTTTTACGCGGCCGCCCAGACTGCCTCTGACCTGCGCCTGGGATCGTACACAGGCGGCGGACCGGAAGATTATCTTTTCGGCGCGGCAACCAACGTTCTCGCGGACTTTTACAACATCCCGCTCTCGATGGGTGCGTTCGCCACCGGCGCGAAGGAACCAAACTGGCAGGCTGGCATTGACGGCAGTTTATCCTCGTTCATGGCAAGCATTGTCATGTCCGATATGCTGCTGGGGTGCGGGTTCCTGCATGGCAGCCGCATCTGGTCCTACGCCGAGATGATGATGGATTGCGAGATCTTCTCGATCATTCACAAGATGATGCAGGGCATCGTAGTGAACGAAGAAACGCTTGCTCTCGAGACGATTGCCAACGTCGGTCCCGGCGGACATTATCTTGCGCAGAAGCATACGCGTAAACATATGCGTGAACTGTTCATGCCTCAATTCATGGACAGGCGTCCCTACAGTGAGTGGGAAACGAAGAAAGACGACGCCCGTGATTGGGCGACCGCCAAAGCACGCAAGCTCCTGGCGGAACACCAGCCCGAAGCCCTCGACCTGAAAATCAGCGCAGAGATGGCGAAGATCATCAAGTCTGTGGAAAAGTAGGCGGGCTTGCCGCGAAGCGCCCTGAAAGGGCTGCCCGCCGAGCATGAACTTTCAAAAATTGTCAGGCTAAAAGCCTGACCTACAGTTCTCTTCCAGAAAGGAGATTACCGGCATGCAGCCAAAACTTTCCCTGCTAACAGACGATCTCATTCAACGCATTCTGGACGAAGCTTTTCAGCTGATGCTGAAGCCTGGCATCAAAGTCCAAAACGTGGAGGCGCGCGAGCTGCTCAGATCCGCGGGCGTGCCGGTGGATGAAGAAACATTGGTCGCCAGGATCCCCGAGCAGGTCGTGCGCACCGCGCTGGAAACCGTCCCTCGCCAGTTCCACCTCTATGATTACGAGGGCAATCCCCGGGTCCAGTACGGAGGCGAAGCAGTCCACTTCGACCCGGGCTCCTCGGGGATCGCTATCCTCGACCCGGACACCCTGGAGCATCGCGACGCGCAAACCCCGGACCTGATCCGCGTCCTGAAAGTCGCCGAGCAGATCTCGCAGTATGACGCGCAATCCACAGCGATCGTCTGCACGGAGGTGAAGAAGGAGATCCAGGACCTGTATCGCCTGTACCTGGTGATGCTCTATTCGAAGAAGCCCATCGTGACAGGCGCGTTCACCAACAGGACCCTTCACCAGATGATCGACATGCTGGCGATCTTCGCCGGTGGAAGAGACGCGCTCCAGGAAAAACCGCGCGCCATCTTTGACGTCTGCCCCTCCCCGCCGCTGATCTGGAGCAACTTCGGTGCGGGCAATCTCATCACGCTGGCGCGCGCACGTGTCCCGGCGGAAATCGTCTCCATGCCCCTGGCAGGCGCGGCGGCGCCGGTCACCTTGCTGGGCGCGGTCACCCAGCATGCCGCGGAATGTCTCTCGGGCATCACCATCCATCAACTTGCCCAGGCCGGTTCCCCCATCGTCTGGGGCGGTGCGCCTTCCATCTTCGACATGCGCAAAGGCGGCACACCCTTTGGTTCCATGGAAACTGCCATGATCGACTCATCCTACGCCCAGATTGGGAAATCGCTCGGTCTGCCAACGCATGCCTATCTTTGCGCGACCGAATCAAAATTGCTCGATATGCAGGCAGGACTCGAAAGCGGAATGGGCGCACTGGTGGGCGCGTTGAGCGGCATTAACATGATCTCCGGCGCAGGCATGGTCGATTCTCTGCTCTGTCAGAGCCCCGAAAAACTCGTCATCGACGCCGAGGGGATCGCCATGGCACAGCGTATGCTGCAGGGCATGAAGATCCACACCGAAACGCTTGCCACCGGTTTTTATGAAGGCATTGACTTCAAAGGCGGTGATTTCCTGAAACAAAGGATCACCATGAAACTTTTCCAAAAGGAACAGCATATGCCGGGTACGGTCATCGACCGGGATTCCATGCGCGGCTGGAAGGAAAGTGGATCCATGGACACGTTCGAGCGCGCCAGGATACGTGTCAATCAACTGCTCGCTTCCTACACCCAGCCGGAGCTTGATCCCGTTAAAGTGGCAGAGCTCCACGCCTTCGTGCTGGATCTCGCCAAACAAGCTGGCATGGAGGCGCTGCCCACGCATGAGCTGATGCCAACTATGGTATAAAGTAGACAGGTAGACAGGTAAACAAGTAGATATGTTACTTGTTTACTTGACTACTTGTTTACGTCCGAAGGACACACATGCTCAAACAGGCACACGCAATTTCAGAAGAATTGATCGAATGGCGGCGCGACTTCCACATGCACCCCGAGGTCGGGTTCGAGCTTCATCGGACCGCCAAAATCGTCGCGGACGAGCTGGAGAAGATGGGTTATCGCGTTCGGCGCGGCGTCGGCAAGACCGGCGTGGTCGCGGAGATCGGCGAGGAGGGTAAAGTCATCGCCATCCGCGCGGACATGGACGCCCTCCCCATCCTGGAACAGAACGAGCACGAATATGTCTCGCAGACTCCCGGCACGATGCACGCCTGCGGGCATGACTCACACACCGCCATGGCACTGGGCGCGGCACTCCTTTTATCGAAAGAGAAGCTTTCGGGGTGTGTCCGTTTTCTGTTCCAACCCTGCGAGGAAACGACCGACGAAGAAGGCAAGAGCGGCGCGCAACGCATGGCAGCCGAGGGTGCCATGGATGGCGTGGATTTCGTCATTGCCCAGCACGTTGACCCGCTCAGCCCGGTCGGCACGATCGGCATTAACGCCGGGCCCAGCTCGGGCGGAGTTGACAGCTGGTACGCAGTGATCAAAGGCAAAGGCGGGCATGGCGCGCATCCCGATAAAACGATCGATCCCTTTTATTTATCGGCACATGTCATCCTGGCATTGAACGGGATCGTTTCACGCAGGATCAATCCGTTCGAACCGGCGGTCGTCAGCATTGGCTCGGTCAACGGCGGGTTTACCGAGAATGTGATCCCCGAAAGCATAAACATCACAGGGACGCTGCGCTTCACCGACGAGAAAGTCCACCAGCAGATCGTTGCAGAGATGAAACGCGCTTTTGACATCGCAAAAGCGCTCGGTGGGGATTACGAGTTGAGGTACGAGATCGGCGGACCGCCCATGATCAACGACAAATGGGTATCCGAGGTCATTGAAAAAGCGGGCCGGGACCTGCTCGGAGCCGAGAATGTACATGAGATCCACAAAACACTCGGGGCGGAGGATTTCGGTGAATTTATGAAGCATGCCCCCGGGGCCATGTTCACCCTGGGCACGCAGAAAAAGGGTCACGAAAACTACCTGCTCCATCATCCCAAATTCGATCTCGACGAGCGCGCCCTGCCGATTGGCACAGCCATATTGGTGGAAACGGCAAAAAGATTCCTCTTACAAAAATGATGGGTGCTGTACCCAATTCAAAAGCCCTGCGTCATGAAGATGCAGGGCTTTTGTTATCTGCAACTGGAACATAAAAATCCATACATGGAAACGACTGGCTGGGTAAACAATGTTGCTCAACGATGTTAACTGTTTATGCGCCGGGATTCTCCCGTTGATAATCATTGCTATGGCGTGTGCAGGCTGCGCCTATCAGGTCAACGCACAACGCTCACCGGATGATCCACAAAAGCGAAATCGTCATCCTATCACAGTTGTTTTGGTGCCGCTGACGTTACCACTTCTCGCCGTTTTTTATATTTTACATTTCATTTTAAAGGTACTCCTGTTCGGTGCAGTCCTGATCCTGTTCCCTGTTGCGCTGCTCGCTGTTCGGGAAACCTTCCTTCTCCGGTGGCTCAAGAAGATAGCAACCTACATTGGGAATAAGCTGTTGGATGCAAACACAGCTCTTGCCACACCGCTTTTGAAGCCCGATGCAGAGCAACCCGAAATAAAAAGATCCGCGTATCGCGTGGATCCGTTATTTAGTCGTTTTATTTAAATGTAAGTGATAGGGGATCAACATCAAAAGCCCGACGGCGATCACAAATTCACCAATCAACAGTCCGGTTGCCTGCAAGGGACCGAAGTATGGGTTATCGGGCAGCGTCTGGGCACCCATCCCGAATACATCCGCCATACCGGCAAAGATCGAGATGACATATCCCGTGGCGATCAGGCGCAAGCCAATATCGGCAAGGATACTGCGCTGTTCCTTCCCCCACAGGGCCGAAAGTCCAACATAGCCACCTAAACAGATCAATCCCAGTCCAATCAGAAGGGTGACGATCTGTACGAACCCGACCACGTCCGCTCGATTCCAGCCAAACCAGTTGGGTTTTGCTCCAATGGCAAAGATCAACAGCCCAAAGCCGACAGAGATTAGGCTGAAACGAATTCTCAAATAGGAGATTCGGAAACCCGGTTCGATGTTCATGCTGGCAGATGCTTTCGAAGAAATCGCAGCCAATTACCGCCCAGGATGTTTGCCGCGTCGGATTCACTATAACCAAGTGCGGTCAGTTTCGATGCCACCATTTGCAGGTCGGCAATTGTGTCCAGTTCCGGGGGAATGGATTGCAGCCCGAAGCCGCCATCGAAATCCGAGCCGATCCCCGCATGCTCCGCATTTCCCGCCAATTGACAGACGTGATCGATATGCGCGATGAACGCATCCAGCGAGACTTCCTCACGGCGGCTGCCGTTCTTGCGCAGCCAGCCAACTTTGAGAAACGTATTCAGGGGAATGAGACCGACCACGCCGTCACGTTCGATCAGCCCGCGGATCACCCGGTCCGATAAATGGCGGTTTGTCCCTGAGCTCGGCATGAGGGCCGCGCAATTGGCATGCGTCGCCATGATGGGACCTTCGTAGCGGTCCAGCGATTCGAGCACCGCGGCTTCATCCATGTGACTGAGATCGAGAATGAAGTTGTAGTCTGCCATTGCCGAGATCAGCTTGCGGCCCTCCGCGGTCAGGGGACCCGGTTCACTGGTGCCGCCGCAATAACGCGTCCCGGCCCAGGCAAGGCCGATCATCCGCAGTCCCCACTCGTACCATTCGCTCAACTCACGCGGCGAGCGGATGCCATCCGCGCCTTCCATCAGGTAGACCAGCCCAATCGGGTGACCTTCCTCCTCGGGCGCGGGCCTGGACCAATGTTCGATCACGGCCTCAAGTTCCTTCGTCGAGGCAATCAGGCGGAATTTATCCGGGTGTGAATCCGCCATTCGGCGATAGACCGTGACCTGGTCCCGGTAAAGCCGGTAAGCAGTCTCATAATCCGCGTAGACAACGGCATCCCCCACTTCCTTCCACTTGGCTGGCGTCGCGAATAACGTCGCAAAGACAACTGCCACCTGACCGCGTTGATACTCGGGCCAGCCAACGAGGCAATCTCCGTTGCGCTCCGGCGTGGTGGTACCGGCTTCCAGACGGCGCGTGACCTGGACGGAGCGCGTGTAGTCGCGCCCGTAGGTTAGCATGTTCCACGCAATATCTTGATGTGAATCGATGATCAGGGGCATAGCGCTGAAAGAGCGTCCCGCCTGCGGCGGGACGCTCTTGGTTGAAAATCAGGCTTCCGAATCTTCGGAAGGTGAGGTTGATTCACCCGGGGAATCCTCTGGAGTTTCAGAGGGTTCGGCTGGTTCGGAGGCTTCGGTTTCGTCCTCCGGCTTGTATTCGGCAGCAAGTAATTTGAAATCCTTGTCGGCAAATGCAGCAGAGTCGACCTTGCGGAGGCTCAAACCAATCCGGTGCTGGTCCGGATCGATGCGAATGACGCGCAGGCTCTTGACTTCGCCTTCCTTGAGAACCTCCTTGGGATGTTCGATGCGGTGTTCGGCAATCTCGGAAATGTGGATCAAGCCTTCGATGTCGCCTTCGAGGCGGGCAAAAGCGCCGAATTTGGTCAGGCGGGTAATGACGCCCTCGACCAACTGACCGACGCTGTATTTTTCAACGCGTGCTCTCCACGGATCTTCCTGCAGGGCGCGAACCGAAAGACCAATGCGCTTCTTTTCGCGGTCCACATTGATAACCTTGACTTTAACTTCCTGGCCCACTTCCAGGACTTCACGCGGATGATCAATATGTTCCCACGAAAGTTCGGAAAGGTGAACGAGGCCGTCGGCGCCGTTGATGTTGATGAACGCACCGAAATTGGCAAGGCTGGTTACACGCCCGGTATACACGTTGCCTTCTTCCAGCTCTTCGATCACGCGTTCCTTGATGGACTGGCGTGACTCGGTGCTGGCGGCTCGCTCCGAAAGGATCAAACGGCGGCGTTCACGGTCTACCTCGATTACACGCACTGTGATCGGCTGCCCGATCATTTTCTGCCAGCGCTGTTCAGGCGTATCGCCTGTCGATTGACTGCGGCGCATGGCGCTGATCTGCGAGGAGGGCACAAACCCACGCAAGCCTTCCACTCCGGCGATCAAGCCGCCTTTGTTGAAGCCGATGATCTTGCTCTCGATCACTTCATCGCTCGAAAGCAATTTCTCCACGTTATCCCAGGAGATTTGCTCCTGAGCACGCTTTAACGACAGGACGACATTGCCATTTTGATCTTCAGGATTGATGACATAAACATGGACTTCCTGCCCGACCGACAGCGCTTCGCGCTCTTCAGCCGTCAGTTGTTCCAGTTCGCGACCAGAAACGACGCCCTCGGATTTTGCTCCGATGCTGACAAGGATCTGGCTGGGACCAATGCTTGCTATAACGCCAGTACGGATCTCGCCTGCTTGAGGCAAGTCGACGTTAAGATCCTGCTCTTTTAGCAAAGACTCCATTGTTTGGTTGTTGTTGCTATTTGATTGTTCTCCCTGCTGATGAGCATCGCTCCCCTGAGCGGGCAGGGCCTTGTTCTGATCTGTCACTTGAGACTCCGATAGAGAAAAATGTAACGTGGATTATACAGGTGATTGTGCCAGATGGCAACCCTTATGATTAATCATTGCAAAATGGTACACTCGCTTCATCTCATGGGAATCTAAGCCCGGGATGGGCCTCGAAACCCCTCTCGGCCGATCGTCCTGAGCAGGCACCAGCCGAGGTGGCATCGCCGGGGAGCGCAAGTCTGTTTTGAGATGGCATTTACAAAAAAATGACTAATTTTGTGGGCTTGCTGAATAATTTCACCACGGAGCACACTGCACTCTTCGAGTGTGCTCCGCGAAGCGCACGGAGTTCTTCCTTTTATTTTCTCCCCCGGCACCCTGGGCAGGTGTGAACTCCGTGTTCTCTGTGTTAAGAAGCTGCTTGACCCACCTTTTTAGCCACTCACCACAACTACATTCCTTTGGGGAATATGGAATCACGCGTTATAATGGCAGGTCGGAGTTGATAAATGCCACCTATTTTTCCATTCACTGCAATCGTAGGACAGGAGCGCATGAGGCGTGCGCTCATCTTGAATGCCGTTGACACACGCATTGGCGGTGTCTTGATCCGCGGCGAACGCGGAACTGCGAAATCGACAGCCGCG
>Ga0105104_10001398_pt1 | contig 18106 bp, 32 predicted proteins | sample PPLLaktember2015_3_FD_87034 | JGI IMG/M metagenome (GOLD analysis project Ga0105104, IMG submission 87034) | Freshwater sediment microbial communities from Prairie Pothole Lake near Jamestown, North Dakota, USA - PPLs Lake P7 Core (6) Depth... | ecosystem: Environmental > Aquatic > Freshwater >... | reverse complement strand
TGGGGAAACTCCAGCGTAGTGGCTTGGGAAAACTCCAGCGTAGTGGCTTGGGAAAACTCCAGCGTAGTGGCTCGGGGAAACTCCAGCGTAGTGGCTCGGGGAAACTCCAGCGTAGAGGCTTGGGAAAACTCCAGCGTAGTGGCTTGGGAAAACTCCAGCGTAGAGGCTCGGGGAAACGTCGGGGTACATCTTTTTTCCGATTACGCAACAGTTATCCTTTTTATGTTTTCAGTATGTTGGAAATTAGCAAAAGGAAAAATAACCAAAAAATCTAAAAATGCCACGATTATTACTCCAAAATATTCTTCCGTAGATTGGTTTGATTTAAATGGTATTGAGAAAAAATCAAAAGTTATCCTATACAAGAAAGTGTCTAAAGACTGGAAAACTCAAGAAAATACCCAAAATGAAACTGTATGGATTATAGATAAAACTTTGGAACATCCAAAATGGGAGCCAAAAAAAGAAGAATGTGGCCCGGGTAAATTTCATGCTTGTTCAAAACCGTATTTCTGCGACGAGTTCAGAAACGAAAGAGGAGATAGATATATCGCTATTGAAGTAAACATCAAAGACACATTTGCTTGGGACAATCCTGAATATCCGCATAAAATCGCTTTTAGAAAAGGCAAGGTGCTTTACGAGGTAAATAAATTAGGAAAAAAGATATGAAAATTAAATTTGTTGACCTAAACCATAACCTTGTGGAGAAGGTAAGAGAGATTGGGATAGAAGCTATATGTGCGGATTATTTCCTAGAAATTTGCCGGACCGAAAGACCCGTAATGATGACTGCCTCTAATCCTATGTGGAGTTTTGGCGGCGGAATTGACGCCCTGTTTAAAAAGAATTATCCGAACCTTGTGGGATATAAACAAGTGGTCGGTGGCGGAAACGAAAGGATAGGTAACATTTGCTTTGTCGTTTCGGTGGATAAAAGTTTGCGAGCCACAAAAGAACTGATTAAAGAAGCTCTAAAATTCGGCATAGCCAATACCAGCGAAACGGAAACATTAGTAGTAAGCGGAATTGGAACACAAATTGGCGGCCTTTCAGAAGAAGAATTTGTAGAAGTTTTAAAAGATTTAGTTAATTTAGTGAAATGAAAAAGAAAGTATACACAGTATTTATAGACGGCAAACTTTGGATAAATTGTATTGATGATATGAACTCTACTGCAAGTTGGGCTATGGGCGGCATTATATTCACCTCAAAAAAAGCGGTGCGGGACTTTATAAAAGACCTGAAACGATATAACGATTGGCGAGACAGTAAGTTTGAAGTTAAGGAAATTAAATTTAGCCCATTAACAATCAAATGAAAGATATGCCAGTCCAAAAAACAGCAAAATTTACATGAAGAATAAATTAAAAAAATATTACAGGGTTTTTACCTTCAAAGAAGTAGACGGAGAATTTGACTTTGAATACCACCAGTATGATGTAGAGGCATGGTCGCCTGAATCCGCTATAAAGAAAATCAATCATGAGGTGGAACTGGAAGAAGGTGAGGTCGTAAACTCTGTTGAATATCTGGGGATTCCATTTAAGGAAATATTATTATGAAAGAAATTTATTATATCAAAATTAGCGGAAAAGTGAATGTGCCGGCAAAGGTTGATATCGGGCATAACTATAAATTAGTTGCCGACTGTTCAGTAGTTAGTGAGCAGAAATCAGACTTGGAGAACGGTGAATTTTCTATTACCTCAAAAATGATACCAATTACAGCTGAAATTACTAAGGACAATGGGGAAACAATAAAGGCGGCCGATACTAGGCGAGTCTCTCAAAAAATCCGCAATATGCTTTGGAAAGAATGGGACAGGGAAGGTTGTATTTATCCGTTTGAAGAAGTTTACGAGCAAGTTGGTTATCTAGTAATGCGAGATTTACCGCAGTATTTACGAGAAGCTATCAAAAAATTTGAAAATCAATGAAAAGAAGCGGTTTTAAAAAGAAAAAGACCAAACCTATGAAGCGCGGCAGACTGCACAAACTCTCTCCGATAGGAAAATTACAGCGTGAGTGCGACAAACTAATGCAAGAAATAGGAAAAAAGATACATCCCCATTCAATTATTTCCGGTAATCCGACAGAAGTTCATCATCATTTTGTGCCGAAATCAGTTTGCACCGCCCTCCGCTATGACTGGGATAACTTAATACCCCTTACTAATGCCGAACATTGCAGACTGCACCAGTCGCCAGACCCCGACATAGAAATGCGGATAGCCGAAATCAAAGGAGTGGACTGGTATAAAGCACTGCAAGCCAAACGCCGCCAAACCATCAAAGTCAACCGAGAATATTACACCAAAGTTTATAAGAATTTATTACTAACCCAAAGCAATGGATAAAGAAGAAATATTATTAGTTAATTAAAAATAAAATGGAAGAAAAAATACCAAGAACAATAGAAAATATATTACAAGTTTTGAGTGATAAATTCGGAGCAACGGGTAAAGAACTTTGGAAATCATTACTTAAACAACAAATGATTGATGGAGTTATGGAACTTATAATTAGTTTTGTTTCATTGATTGTTTTTATCTGGTCTTTTAGTAAAGCCAGCGAAGAATTATGGGGATATTGGTTTTTGGCGGGGATTACTCTGTTTATATTTTTTGCTTCTCTATGGGGAGGAATTTCAGAGTTACTTAATCCAATAAATTCCGCCGTCAATGATATTTTGAGTAAGATAAATCCCGATGATTGAAATTTTAACCCCCACTAATAACTAAAAGATATGAAAAAAATAATACAAATTTCAATAGGCGGAAATGGAGAAGTTTATGCACTTACTAAAGACGGAAAGGTATATCGGTATATTCCCAAGGAATGGAATACGATAGGAGGAGTAGGAAGTTGGATTGAATTAGAAGCTAACTAAAATCTATGAAAAACAAAACAACTAAAAAAGAGAAAGAGAGGGTGGTGAGGGGGTGGGCGATAATACATAAATACAAAGACGAGATTATGGAGGTTGCTTTTATTGACGCTGGCGACTTTAAACCCACAAGAAGTATGTTTGTTGACGAACGCGGGGTGCAAAATTGGCAAGGTTCAAGATATAAACTCATCCCTGTTGAAATTCATTACAAACTAATCAAATAACATGCTATCACAAATCATAGAGGAGGAAAATTACCACGAAATAGAGAAAATATTGACCGATTTTAAAAACGGCGCGACTTACTCTGACTCAATAGAGAAAATACAAAAGCTATCCCTCTCCCGTCTTATAGCTGAAATAATCAAGATGGCGGAGGAGATGAAGTTTGAGATGAATGTTTACGCCGATTTTTTGGCATATAAAAATAAAAGACGGAATTAGATATTTACACCCCAGTTATAGGGAATTGTCTGAAATAGAAGTTAAGCAAATTCCAGAAGAATTTTGGTATGTAGACCCCGTTCATTTAACTAAACCTAAGGATATTTAGTAGTTTAATCTAATATATCTATGGAAAAACTTGAAAAAATATCTATAAATTTATTGCTGATATCATTGATTGTCCTCACCTTTGTCGGTTTTTGCTTCATAGCAATCAGGTTGGGTGATAGTTGGAGGAGGCAAAATGCTTTTAATATTGAGTTGGATAATGGGGCTATTTTGGAATTTAAATAATTATATATCTATATGAAGAACAAAGAAGTTAAACAACAAGTAGAAGTAAAAAAATCTAAAATTAGCGGTTTGGGGTTGTTTGCCACTAAAGATATACCTTGGGGAATGAAAATTATTGAATATACTGGAGAAAAAATTTCCAATAAAGAATATGAAAGACGAACAAAATTTTACGACAAGATTGGAGTTAATTATTTATTTGATTTAGATGAAAAAACCACAATTGATGGATTAGTGGGAGGAAATGAAAGTAGATTTATAAATTGTTCAAAGGAAAATCCTAACTTGTGTGTGATAAGAGAAAAAGGAAAAATATTATTTTATTCATACGGTGATATTAAGAAAGGAGACGAACTAACATTTGATTATGGGAACGACTTTATTTTTAAAAAATATTTAACTTAATTTCTATGGATAAACAAGAAGAATGGGAAGAACAATTAAGGGCAGAATTTAAAAGAGAATGGGAACAAGATTGGGAACCTCAAAAACAAATATTCTACGCACCAAATAATAAAAGTGGTTATATGAAAGACGGTAATTTGGTTGCCGATTGGTGGATAAATAAAATCCAATCCCTCCGTTCCAAAGACCGTGATACATTGATTGAGAAATTTAAAATCAAATTTAATGGTTATGGCGGAAATTTAGGCTTTACCTTATCAGATGTCAAACAAATAATATTAGAAACATTAAAATGAAATATATGAAATATTTAGTTTGGATTCTATGTTTATGCCTTCCTGCATGGATTATAATCGTTAGTTTTTCAGCAGTCCTTGCAGAAAGCTATCATTGTGCTTACGGATTAGGAGTTAAGGTTTGTCTCAAATAATATTAGAAGTAATGAAACCATATAAGCACAGGTAATTAACACATCTTCATTTGCTTTAAACCCTGAAATATGATAAGATTGTCTTTGTCGGAACAATTAAAGACTAGAGGCGAACTCACGCGTGAATGTGGGGTCGCTATTTTTTTGTGAAAAAATCTAAGCAGAAGTTATTTATAGTCAGGAAATATATTATGGCTAGTTCAGTTTTACAGGCTGTAAAGAAAGATAAAACTCACCCAGTAGAGGAATGTTGGCTTGACGAAGATTACAAGAAGAAAGCGGTGGAAAGTCTTACCCCTTCTATAGGCTTCCTGACAGATAATGACGAGCCGATTTACGAGCAAACAAGGAGATGAAAATTATCAATAGATTACCACCCCATTACTCTGAAATAAAAGCGGTCTTAAACCCGCCCAAAGATGCCATATTCTGCTACGGAGATACGATTTATAACCCCTCAGGAGGAATAGTCTGGCCGGACTTGGAATTTCACGAACATTGCCACGAAATCCAGCAAGGAGATAATCCCGATAAGTGGTGGATGCTTTACCTCTCCAACTCCGTATTCAGACAACAGGAAGAAATACAGGCATACTCCGCCCAATACACTTTCTTAAAGGAAAAAATAAAGATGACGAATAAAGACTTAAAACAGGCATTGTTTGAAATGGCACAGGTACTTTCGGGGGATTATAAATTAGACCTTACTTATCAGGAAGCCGAGAATTTAATTAGAAATTATGAGCGCCCCCAAAAATAACAAATTTGCAAAAGGAAACAAAGGTGGAAGACCTTCTAAATTCAAACCAGAATACATCAAGAATGTAATAGATTTTTTCAGTATTGAACCCTACAAAAAGGAATTGACTGAATATTCAAAAGAATATTTCTCAGATGGAAGATTAAAAAGGGAGAGCGAGAAATATAAACATATGCCCAACAAGCTCCCAACTCTGTATGGTTTTTCAAGAGAGATAAAAGTCGCTTATTCAACAGTTTATCGTTGGGCTGAAAAGGGGGAAGATGATTTGGTCATTACTGACGAAATGAGAGCCAAATATACCGAAAGTGAGCTTGAGCAAATTAAATTGAATGCTGAGCAAATTAAAGAGTTTTGCAACGCCTATAAAGAGGCAAAGGAGTTACAGAAGGAATTTTTGATTAGTATTGGTTTGGCGGGAGCCGCACCAGCTCCATTTGCAATCTTTACTGCTAAGAATGTTACTGATATGAGAGATAAGACTGAAACCGATGTAACTTCAGGAGGAAAACCAATAAATATTACTTTTGACAATGCTTTTACACCAAAGAATGAAAAGAATTAAGTTCAAATGTGCGCATTGTTTGAAAGAATTTTCTGACTATCTGTCAAGAGAAGGTAAAAGAAAGTTTTGTTCTAGAGAATGCAGAGGAATCTATGAAAAAGGCCGGTCTATCTCAATAGAAAGGAGGTTAAAAATTAGTTTAGACCGAAGGGGGAGTAAATCTCATTTTTGGAAAGGAGGAATAACTAAATATACTAAAGCTATAAAAAACAAAATTGAGTATAGATTATGGAGAGAGAATGTTTTTAAAAGAGATAATTGGACATGTGTGATTTGTAAAATAAGAGGAGGATACTTAGAAGCAGACCACATCAAACCTTTTTCACTTTATCCTGAATTACGCTTTGTTTTAGATAATGGCAGAACATTGTGTAAAAACTGTCACAAAAAAACAGACACTTATGCTGGTAGATTATTTAAATTTTATGTTGTTACACCCAAAACAGAAACCAGTAGCAAGTAGCCAAGCGAGATTTACCATTGAAAGGTTTGGCAGGAGATTTGGCAAGACTATCCTCAAAGAGGAAAGGATGCTGTTTAAAGGTATCTCAAAGAAAATTAAACTTGCCCGTAAAATAATAAACCGTTCTGTAATCTTTGTAGCTCCAACTCAAAAACAGGCTAGAACCATTGTCTGGGAAGATTTAAAAAGAAGATTGCATGGTATAGGGGATTTTAATGAATCACGCTTAGAGGTAAAACTTCCCAATGAAGAAGGGGGGACTACAACAATCTTTGTAGGCGGATGGGAAAACAGGGAAAATTACCGAGGTATGCCTAATGTCGTTCATATTGAGTTTGATGAATTGGACACTATGAAAGACTTTTTTATCGGCTGGCAGGAAATTTTCAGACCGATGCTTGTAGATACCGGAGGGTCGGCAGGATTTGGCGGAACTCCTAAAAAGGAGAATCCCAATTTGAGGCGGTTAGAGAAAGAAGCTGAAGGGGATGCAGAGTGGGAATGTTTTCATGGCACAACTTATGATAACCCCTATGTTCCAAAAGAGGAAATAGACAAAGCCAAAGAGGAGATGGATACCGCCACATTCAGGCAAGAGATACTGGCCGAATATGTGGAGAACACTGGAGCGTTATTTAAATACACCGCTCTCTTGGATGTCTTCTCCAATGCCATAACTAAAAATAATCAGAAGTATTTAATCGTTGATGTGGCCGATGATGGCTCGGATAAGACAAAGTTTTCATTCTGGGAGGGCTTAGAAGAATACCGAAGGGAAACATTTGAGAATATAAACACTGAAGCCATCATTTCGCAGATTAGGGAGTATCAGACGCAAGAGAAAATCCCGATGTCTAACACGCTTGTTGATGCTATTGGAGTAGGTTCGGCAGTTGCCTCTTCTTCAATGCTTTCGGGGATTATTGGTTATAAATCCTCCTATGCTCCTATCCGAACTGACATCTCGCCCGTAGCTTTGCCCAATGTCCACTACACCAAAGAAGCACCGCTGACATCGGAATATAAAAACTTGCGCTCTCAATGTGTTTTCACTCTAGCCGACTTGGTAAACAACCATAAAATCGCATCTAAAGTAACCGGCAGGAATAAAGAAGCTATCATTGAAGAACTTGCAATGTATCAGGATTCCTCACAAGGAGATGGCAAGAGAATGGCAACCCAAAAGGAAGATGTCAAAGAGATACTCGGACATAGCCCAGATGATAGTGATACTTGGATTATGCGTTGCTACTTCCAAATCAGAGACAGGATGTTACCAGACCAAAGTGAACAGGCGGCATTGCTGGCTCGGCAACTTGAAGAACAATTTAATAGAACTGCCTTACGGCAGGAATTTAATAGCACACGCTAAATGAAAAAGATAATTAAAAAGGTGTTAGAGGAGCTTGGTAAAGAGAAGCCAGACATCTCATATATCCGAGGACTTTTGGAAGCTGTTTATGAGGAAGAGCCTGTTACGCCATTTACTTTACCTCCCAATATACCCGTAAAAAACCCTGAAATAAATCCTCATGATTTGCCCCCGATGACCGGAGGAAATGTAGGTATGAAAGCATTAACAGGCGAGTGGAAGGATGAAATTGAACAAAATGGCTGAGATATCAATCATTATTCCTAGTAGAAACGAACTCTATCTCCAAAAAACAATGGAGGATATTCTGACTAAAATTAAGGGAGATACGGAGATAATTGTGGGAATTGATGATAACTTAACGGACATAAAAGAATTGGATGAACGATTTAAGGATGAAAGCCGTATCAAAGTATTTACAACAATACCTTCACTGATAGGACAGCGCGCTATGCAAAACAGATTGGCTCAAATATCAGAGGCGAAATACATCTTAAAATGCGATGCTCATGTTACCTTTTCCAAAGGTTTTGACGTGGAACTAATGAAAGCAATGGATGATAAGACTATAATGGCTCCGGTTATGCTTCCTCTTAATGCAAGAACTTGGCAACCTTCGGCTAATTTACCCATATCGTGGTTTGGTTTTGATACTAACCTTGTAACCCAAATTGATAAAACAAGGCAGACACAGAATTTAATTGACGAGTCTATGACCTTGCATGGCTCGGCTTGGATAATCACTAGAGAGAATTACTGGAAATGGAATATCTGTGACGAGACGCTTGGTAGCTGGGGTTATCAGGCTTTTGAATTAGGCTATAAGGCATATTTAAATGGCGGGCAATGCAAAGTAAATAAAAACTGTTACTACGCCCACTTAGAGAGACAAAAGGAGGAGGACTTTCCTTATGAGAGGGACAAAGAAGCTATAAGGCAAACAAGGGATGAAGTGATTAAGAGATATAAAAATAAAAGTCTTACTGGATTGATTGAGAAATTTAATTTTCCTTTTAATTGGACTAAAGAATTAGTAGATAATTTACCAGAATGCAACTAACTGAAGCCGAAAAGAATCTTATATTTTTCCTCAGAACCCGCCACCCTTATGAAGTGGTCAAGATAAGACACGGCAAAGATGGCAAGGCAGATTTTTATTTTGTAAACACCGAACAGAAGATGATTATCAATAATTTGGGTATTGAAGAATGCCCGATTAAAGACAGGGAGTTATCCACTTTTCCACAGTTGACTTAAAAATTCATTGGGTGTATAATTGTCAGGACAATTTAATATAAAACTTCGTCAGTCGAAGAAAAACGAGGACGGATTGAGCTTTTAGCGGCTCTTTCCGTCTTTTTTTATTTATAACTTTTTATAAAATGAAACTATCTAAGAAAGCTCTCTTGTCCCTCGTAATAACCGGTGCGCTTTTTGTCGGGTTTTTGGTCGGACTTAGTTATTTTAGAGATTCCAATCAGGCACTGGGAAATGTTGAAATTGGAGGTGAACTCGTTGCTACCACAACCGGCATCGGGGCCGGATATCCTGAAGCGGTCAAAACCTTCACCCCAACCGCTACACCGGTTTCGGGGATGTTGGGTTCAATTTTCTTCACTGTTCCAACCATTTCAAGGGTTCAGGTTTATGATGCTACAACAACCAATGTAAGTTTACGAACAGGTAATATAGCATCATCTTCACTACTTTTGGCAGATTTCCCAGCCGGAACAGGAACTTCAACAATCCCACTTAATATCCGTTTCAGATATGGTCTTACAGTAGTTTTCAACGGCACAGTTTCCACTTCTACAATCACGTTTAGAGCGAACTCTTATCAAAATTAGGACTTAATCAAAAAATCGGTGGCTACAAATTGAAAGGATACATAGAAACAAATGGCAACGTGGGGGAAATTGTCAGGAAACTAGAAGACGATTACCTTCACGGTACAACTCAAATCTCAAAATATGTGTCGTTCGAGATGCACGATAACATAGAGAAAATTGACGCATATCTCAATTCTAAGCACACGTCTGGGCTAAAAGATTCTCAAGGAAGGGAAAAACCTTTTTTCAACATTGTCACAGCGGCAGTCAATATTTGGTTTAGAGCCACAGACATAGACAGAAAACACATAAGGATTAAGGCGAGTAAAAACAAAGACGTTATCCCAGCCTTTCTCGCTACTGTCCATGTCCAAGATTGGATGAGGAAGGAGAACTTCGGGCAATTCCTAAATGAATGGGGCAGAACTCTAGCCAGATATGGCTCGGCTGTCTGTAAGTTTGTGGAAAAGGAAGGCGAGCTTCATTCAATGAATGTTCCGTGGAATAGAATCATCTGCGACACCATAGACTTTGACGGTAATGTAAAAATTGAAATTCTTGAACTTACCCCCTCCCAGCTTCGTAAGAGAGAGGGTTATGACAAGGAAATTGTGGATAAGCTCTGCAATAACCTAGTTGAAAGGGAAACTTTGGAAGGACAGACCAAAGACCAGAAAAATAACTACATAAAACTTTACGAAGTCCACGGCGAAATGCCCCTCTCATACTTAACGAATGACGAAAAGGATTCGGATAAATATGTCCAGCAGATGCACGTTCTCTCATTCGTAGAGGGTAAAGAGAAAGGTGATTATGACGACTACACTTTGATTTCAGGCAGAGAGGAAAGAGACCCATATATGATAACTCACCTCATTAAAGAGGACGGGCGGGCAATGGCTATCGGGGCGGTGGAACATCTCTTTGAAGCTCAGTGGATAGTTAATCATTCACAAAAGGCAATAAAAGACCAACTAGACCTTGCCTCCAAACTCATCTTCCAAACTTCTGACGGAAGTTATGTCGGCAGAAATGCTCTTACAGCAATAGAGAACGGGGATATTTTGATTCATAAAGTAAATGAACCCCTAACACAGGTAAACAACAACTCGCACGATATAACCGCTTGGCAGTCGGTAATGGCTCAGTGGAAATCTCTGGGCGAACAGATTACCGGAGTATCTGATGCGATGATGGGACAGAACCCGCCATCGGGGACAGCATGGAGACTGACCGAAGCACTCTTACAAGAGTCGCACTCTCTCTTTGAACTAATGACCGAGAACAAAGGACTCCATTTAGAGGATATGTTCCGCAAATACGTTATTCCTTTCGTTAAGAAAAAACTAGACACCAAAGAGGAAGTCTCAGCTACGTTGGAAGCCAATGACATCGCTAAAATTGACTCTCTTTTCATAAAGAACATAACTGTAAAGGAAAGTAATGAAGTTCTTAAAAAGAAAATTCTGAAAGGCTCGATGCCTACTCCCGATGAACAGCAGATGATGATGCTCTCTATGCAGGGTGGAATGCAGGAAACTCTCGCCTCTATGGGCAACCAGAGATTCTTCAAACCCGACGAGATAGAGAAGAAAACATGGAAAGATGTGTTTAAAGACATTGAATGGACACTGGAAGTTGATGTTACGCAGGAAGCCCAAAGCACCAAAGATGACTTAACTACTCTTAACTCTGTATTCCAAACGATAGCTGACCCCGTAAGGCGGCAAGTGTTAGGAACTCCCGAAGGCAAGATGCTTTTCAATAAAATTTTGAATGCAACCTCCGTGGTTTCGCCACTGGAGATTTCAGATTTACCTTCTGTTAGCCCAACGATAACCGGTGGGGGGTCGCCTATGGAAGCATTACCAGCCAATCAAAACGTAAATGTCTAAAGAAATACAAACAGACCCCAAGACTGAAAAGAACCTAAACCTTATTAAAAGCACCTTTGCGGGTAATGATGAGTTGCTTAAAAAGATTCGCTCCCTCCTTATCGGCCAGCCGACCTCCGAAGAAGACAGAAATCTTATAAGGGAAGTATTCAAGAATGAAGACCTCATTACTATCGTTAAAAACAAAATCTTTCAAGAAATCACCGATGATATTCCAGTGGGAGAATTGAATGATTTTTGGATGGGTGCCGACAGGATAGCGGGACAGCCCGAGGAAGTTATTCAGCAAGCTCTTATCTACCGGATGAAGGTGCTAAAAATGTTCAGAAATGTCTCAGTTATACTCCGTAATCCTGAATTGAAAGTGGAAATCTTTGAAATGCCGTCAGATGAAAAATCACTTGTTTGGTCTCAAAGACCGGACTGTGACCTTTTGGCAAGAAATCTCTATATCAAAACCATTGATACGGGGCTTTTTATGCTGAAAATCATCGCTGGCGAGAAAAGCGAAACGCCTGAGGAGCAGGCTAAAAGATTGTTCAAAGACAGTTCGCAGTAATTTATAAGTAATTGGAGAAAAGTAACTCCTAAAAACATTTTATGGAAAATAATAAAGGCGATTTGGATGCCTCAATCCAAAAAAAGTTAGAAGCAGATACCGAGTTTCAGGCAAGTATAGCCGAACTTCCCGATGAGGAGAAGGAACAGGCGATAAATGCCAAGAAACCGGAGATTATCAGGGCTATCGCGGAAGAAGAACGACAAGCTCGTTTGAAAGCCGAAGAAATAGCCAATAATCAAAAGATTCGTGCGGAAAAAGCGGAGGAGGAAGCTAAAAAAGCCAAGCCCGTTGAACCGCCGAAAAGTGAAATCACCCTTGCGGATTTGGCGGTTATCACAAACTCCAAACTCCACGAGGATGACATAGAGAGGGTGCAGAAGTTCGCTAAAGACGAGGGTATTTCATTAAAGGAAGCCCTCAAAAATGAGGAACTTCAGGCCATCCTCAGAATCAGGGAAGAAAAAAGGCAAGTTGCCCAAGCTTCCAACACTGGGGGTTCAAGGCGAGTGGCCGCCCAAGATTCAGGCAAGGACATCTTAGATAAGTTTGAAAGGACGGGAAATCTTCCCGAAAGCGATGAAGACATCGCCAAGCTTGCGAGAGCGCAGTTTGATAGAAAGATAAAGAAATAAAAAACGGGTGGGTAAAACTGGTGGGAATTATAAGTTTATAAGTTTTACTCACAAAAAATGAACACAATTGGAACAAGCACGACAGGAACATCCTATCGGGCAAAATATTTCCGAGCAACGTTTCAGCAAATCCTTGAAAGGTCGTTAGTCGCCCGCGCCATCAGCGAATTTGATGAATCGGGAAGCAAATATATCCACAATCCTTACACCAACACCCCGACAGCGTTGGTCCAGTCTTTGACTGGAACTTACTCTGTCTCCGCTTGGACGATAACGGATGATTCTTTGACAGTAACGGATGAGTTCACTTACGGCGAACACATCTATCACTTTGAAGAGTTTCTGACCAAACCCTCTATTATGCAGGACAGAATGGAGAAAATCGGCTATGCCCTGAAAGCCGCACTGGACATCTGGGTAGTTAACGAACTCTGTGCGAATGGCACGGGTACTTACTCAACTCCAGCAGGCGGATTCACCACTGCCGCTAACTGGCCAGTTATTATCTCTAACATTGTTTCTAAAGTAGTCGGTTACACCCAGTTCACTCCAAACGGATTGTATGCAGTGATTGAATCAGGTGACACTGTAGGACTCTTGCAGACACAGTTGGCATCCGGTTTCTCTTATGCTGATTCAGCTCTCCGAAATGGATTGCTCTTTAGCTACGGAGGTGTGGATATCTATGTGGTTCTCGCCTCAACCTTTGTTGACGCCACGACCACTTCAGCTTCAGGTTCAAAGACTTGGACAAACTCTGGCCACAGAATAGCTGGAGTAAAGAAAGTTTCTATGCTCGCCACCAATCCGGCCAACTGGGAAGAAAAAGGAGTGACCGGCAAGACTGGCAAGGAAGTCTGCGGTTACTTCTACGCTGGGTTCAAACAGTGGACGAACCTCGCAGCAATGACCATTGACGTGACTGTAACGAGCTAATTATCAGCAAACCCCTTCGGGGGTGCTTGGGGGTCAGTTTACCCACCGGTTCTGGCTCCCAAATACCCCCGAAGGATAACTTAAAAAAATGCCTAAAGTAAAAATAGTAAATGCAGGTTCACCGGATGCAGTCAAGAAATTCAAGGAATTGATGGCGGTGTTTAAAACGCAAAACCCGGTCAAGTATGAGAAAGCCACGACAGAAAAAGTTTTTGACAGCAAAACAAAAACCGAATACGAGTGGAAAATCTTGCAACTTGGCGGAACTTTAAAAGACGCCGAACTTGAATAATTATCAGTAACCACAAACACAAATGTTTAACAAATTATTAGTTCTCGGTGTGCTGGTTGCGATAGTTCTCGGAGGAGTGGCTCTGGCTAAAGACAAAACCGTTGTAGTTGAAAATCCCGAACAACTTGGTGCGGTGATGCCGTATTACCCAATTCCCGAACTTAACTTGGGAGGATTGAGACTTGTCGGGCTGGAAAAAGCCCTTGCAACAGGCTCATCAACTGTCTGTGCAATTCAGTCGCCTTCAGCTACTTCAACTCTTGTAAGCGCTGGTGTGAAGTTCACTTTGGCCTCCACTTCAGCGGTTACGGTTGATTTATCTAAAGGAACTACACAATATGCCACATCAACTCTCATAGGGACAACCTATTCGGTTGCTGCTTCAGCTCAAGCTACCATCGTAGCTTCTTCAACTGGTTCAGTAGCAGGGGATGGGACAATTTTTGCCCCTTCTCAATGGTTCGTTGCTAGAATCAATGAATTTTCAGCAGCTTCTGGTGCGCCAAATGCTTCAACCGGAAGATGTTGGGCAAATTGGGTTGCACCACAGTAATTGTTTCCTAACTCAGCCACTTGTGATGGCTGGGATTAGGGTGCAATAAATTAGCAAATAATTAAAAAAAATGTCATTAGTAATTAGCGATACGACAAATAAAAATGGGATTTTTCAGAGAATCGAACAGGAACTCGGCTTCCCTGATGGATTTATTACAGGTGATGCAACAAGAAAATTGATTTGGTTGGGTTCTGTAAATCTTTCATTGGATAAAGCTTGGCATATTATTTTTGATGTTTGTTATGGATGGAATCCTGATGATACAAATCATACCCATTATCCTATTCAATTCTTCAATCTTGTTTCAGGACAGAGGGAATACTCATTTACCGCAGACGAAGATGGAAATTTAATTACCGACATACTTAAATTAGCCGTTAAAGATTCTTCGGGGATTTTCCACGAAATTCCTACGGTAGACCAACAAAGCAAACAGGGGACGAATAACGATATCTCAGCTTTTCTTGACGGGCAAAATACTACGGGAACACCCACAAGATATGACAAAACTGCAACAGGAATCTTCTTAGACCCGATACCAAATTACAATTCAACTAACGGAGCAAAAATCTTTATACAAAGAGAAGGTTATTATTTCACTTCAACCGACATAACGAATCAGACTAAAAAACCGGGGTTTTCACCTCTTTATCATGAATGGTGTGTTCTTGAACCTTGTTACAGATATGCAAGGGCTAACACTTTAACCAAAAAACAAGAGACTTTTAAGAGGGACTTGTTTGAGCTTGAAAAAGCGATAAGGGAGGGTTACGGCAGAAGGGATAGAGATATGGTTAGAAAATTACAACCTAACATTGAATCATGTCGCTAACAGGACAAGACAAAACAGCATCATCAACACTTTCAGGTCAAGATAAAACCTCGGCTACTTTGCTTGGATTTAAAAAATCAGGAAGCGGTTGGGATTACGACCAATCAGATATTACTTACGACATGGACACAGACGCAGAGGGCAGAAAGATTTATTACGATTCCGTGGGTTCTTCAACAACTTTAACAGGTTTAGATAAAACATCAGCATGAAAAAAACTAAATATTTAGATTTAAAAAAGAATTGTATAACTTGTGGGGTTGAGTTTTCAAAACGAGTTAAAGATGGTTGGAATAGATGGAATAACCGTAAATACTGTGCAGATTGCCGTCCACCCCAAAATAACAAATACAGTTTAAAAAATCTCACTTATCGTATTCCGGCGGGTTCTATACCTTGGAACCTTGGTGTTCCTATTGCTCCCAAACTTCCACGCAATGAAGAACACCCAAGATTTATTGATGGAGTTAACTTTTGGGGCTATCGGAGAGTTAACACTATCGGAAAACGAGTTTTGGAACACAGATTAGTGATGGAAAAAGAATTAGGTAGGAAATTAGGAAGTTGGGAGCATGTTCACCATATTGATGGAGACAAATTAAACAATGACCCGCTTAATTTGTTAGTGCTTACAAACTCCGAACACAGAAAATTACACAAAAATTTTAAACAATATGCGTAATATATTCACAACAATTTTAATAGCGGCAATCATCTCTTTAGGAGTCAGATTTATCTTTCCAACAACTGTTTGGGATGAGCAAGGAAACAAACTGGGTTCTACAAACTTCCCATCGTCGCTTGATGTTATGACTAATCCTTCGGCTGGGGATAGTGTCCAAACCGTCTCCCATTCATCTCAACACGCCAATGCTAATGATTCCATAGAAGCCATTGAAGCTAAGGTTGGTACAGGCGCATCTACTGCGACAAACGGCACTGTTTTATTCGGCAACGGTGTAGGCACATCTGCTTGGTCAGCCACTCCATCTCTGACCACTTTAAGTTTATCTTCATATCTTAAAACCACTGGCGGAGCATATGCCAGTTCTACTGGGGTATTTGATGGAGGAATATTATCTACTGCTTCATCGACTATAAATGGAAACCTCACTATTACAGGAAACTCTACCTCTACTAACGCAACAAGTACGATATTTGCGGCTACTAACTTTGCTTCATCTACTAAATATTACGGAGCTGATTTAGCACCCTGTTCCAGTAATAATTTTCTAACTTGGACAGGCGGGGTTTTTGCTTGTTCAGCTGTTCAAACAGGCGCACTTGCGGGAACAAGAGTTGCCACTAGCACATTATTGACTACAAGCACTCAATATCTTGCAACCACTACCAACCTCACGGATGGCGATTCACTTCTTATTTTCGGTAAAGCATTTATGACTTCTGGGGGTGGTGATGTTCCGATAGGATTGTTTATAAAATCTAACATCAATTCCACTACTACAGTTGATGTCGGCATATCTTCGGATAGCGCCGGTTCTGGTTATTACACTGTTCCGGTTATGGGATATTATACCGCCACTACAACTGAAACGGTGGAAGTTTATATTGGTGATAAGACTATGTCGTATTTTACCGGCACTGATATCGGTTTTACCATAAAACCAATGAATCAGCTTATGTTTATCAAATATGAATAACGAAATACAAATCTTACAAGAAAGAGTCAGGAAATTGGAGGAGTTCATACGGAACTTGCAATCAGGGCATAGTATTCCGCTTTATTTAGACCAAGCCCTTCAAGGTAGAGGATTTATAAAAAGAGGCAGTTCAGAAATCTTTACTGTATCTGAAGGCGGCACGGGTGCATCTACTCTTACAGGTATTTTAAAAGGAAATGGGACTTCGGCTTTTACAGCTATTGCACCCCTTGCAGGAGCTAAAAGTTACTGGGTTTCTGACACTTTAACAGGGCCTATTACTCGTAATTTGAAATTTACTAATGGAATTTTGACGGCAGAAACATGATAAAAATACCCAATAACAACAAATGGTATCAATCTAACCGAGGCGATTTATTCGGCAATATTTGGTCTAGTTTTAATATTGACCTTACCCAACAAAGAGACAGGCAAAAGGGTAATTTAAGAACTACAAGGATGCTACTCGGAGCAACCTCTGCTTCATTGACGGGGTTAGGGGTAGCAGTGGCTTTTAAACAATTTGGAGACCAGACTTATGCCATAGCTGGCACAGGTGATGGGGGCAAGTTATATTCTCAAGGTTCTGCTCATACAAGCACTTGGGGGGAAGTTACTGATACTCCGACAAATTTAACCAATAGGGCTTCTGATATGGAGATTTTTGCCGGAAAACTTTGGATTTCAGAAGGAGCAGATAATGATATTTGGAGTTATGACGAGACTACTTGGACAGAAGTAACGGGTTTTGGTATTAGTGCGAATGTTCCCCACATGATGTGCGTTTATGGGGAAAAACTTTATATAAGCGGACAAACTGCTTCTGCCGCCGCTTCCATAATTGAATCACTAGATACAGATGGAACAACTAAACACTTAATTGGAAATGCCAATTCTCTTTCAATAAATGATGCACTAAAATATACTATTACTTTTTTAAGAGCAGTTTCAGACGGGATATGGATAGGAACTGTAAACACAAGAGGTGGAAAAGGCGAAGTTATATTTTGGGACGGCTCTCAACAATCAATAAACAACTCTTACAAGTTACAATCTGCCGGAGCTTTGGCTGGGGTGGTGAAAGATGATGTTTTGTATATCGTAGATGCCGATGGCCGTTTAATGTATTTTAACGGTGGCACTTTTGTTGAATTGGACAGATTGCCTATCAAGGAAAACTATTTGAATTTTGCTCTTGCTACTTATAATGAACGCTGGATTCACCCAAATGGCATGACAGTGGCAGATGATAGGATTTTGATGCTTATAGACAACTCATATTACATT
>Ga0105104_10001396_pt1 | contig 18114 bp, 13 predicted proteins | sample PPLLaktember2015_3_FD_87034 | JGI IMG/M metagenome (GOLD analysis project Ga0105104, IMG submission 87034) | Freshwater sediment microbial communities from Prairie Pothole Lake near Jamestown, North Dakota, USA - PPLs Lake P7 Core (6) Depth... | ecosystem: Environmental > Aquatic > Freshwater >... | reverse complement strand
GCGGGGCTTCTCACGGTGGTGTTGGCCTGCGAGCGCTGCGTCCAGCGACCGATGGGACCGACCCACACCTCGGGGGGCTGCAGACCGGTCTCGCGCGACATCGCGACCGTGGCGCCATCGGCGGAAAAGGCCGCGGAGGTGTGCCACCGCGCGAGCAGCTGCTCGGGTCCCCGCCACAGGCTCACTGGCGCGCCGGGCCGGTCGGGGTCGACGCGCAGGAAGGCGGTGTCCCCGCCGACGACGGCCACGGCGAGCAGCCCTCCCTGCTGCGTCCACGACAGCTGTGCTGCGGACGCGCGCATCCCCGGCGTCACGTTGCGCGCCTTGCCTCCGGCCGCCGGCACCACCAGCACGTCGCCCCCGTTCACCTCGAAGTCGCTCATGAGCCCCTCGATGAAGGCGACGCGCGTGCCGTCCGGGCTCCAGGTGGGCTCGCAGATCTGCAGCGCCGGATGATGGAGCACCCGCGCCACCCTGCCCGAGACGGGGATGAGGAACAGCTCGGCGCTCCACCAGTTGTCGTCGCCCGAGCCGTGCGCCCCGGTGGCGGCGAACGCGGTGCCGTCGGGGCTCCAGTCATACTCGTAGACGAACAGGTCGTCGGGCGACACCGGTGAGAGAGAGCCCCCGTCTGCCGACACGAGCGCGATGCGCTGCTCGCGGACCACGGACCCGATGACCCCGGTCTCCCGGACCGCTGGCCCGAGCGGACCGAGCGCATCCGGCGCACCTTCCAGGTACAGGACCGCCAGCCGCTTGCCGTCCGGCGACCAGCGTGGGCGCTCCAGGTGCCCGGCCGCCTGGGTGAGCCTGCGAACCGCGCCGCTCGCCACGTCGGCCAGGTAGAGCTGCGGCTGTCCGGTCTTCTCGGCGTCGGAGAGGAAGGCGAGTCGCTTCCCGTCCGGTGAAAATACCGGCTCGTCCTCCTCGTGGTCCGCCCCGTCGCGGGCGGCGGTGATGCGCACCGGCGCACCGCCGCTGCGGTCCGCGAGCCGGATGATCTTCAGCCGACCCGAGGGTCCGGCCGGAGTCGGTGCGGCCTCCACCCAGGCCAGGCGCTGGGCATCGGGCGAGATCGCCACGCGCTTGAACTCCACCCGGCGATTCAGCTCCGCCAGCGCGGCTTCCACGCCGGGATGCGCCGGCGCCGTGGACAGCATCGAGACGGCGAGGAACGTGAGCGTCGTCAGGGAAAACCTCCCGAGGGGGCGGGAGCGTACCCAGCCCGGGCCCGGATGCCAGACCCACATTCCCGAAGCGCACGGACGACATCCGCTGGAGCACTGCCGTCTCCGTCGCTCGCCGCGAATCCTAGGATTGCCGCGCAGGGTGGGCTTTCGTCCTCGGCTGACCGTTCGTCGGCACCCATGACGGTGCGACGGCAATGAGCGCGACGGCGGACGTTGTCCGCTATGCTGCGCCCCCTTCGCATCTCGCCCGGAGGCTCCTCGTGCTGCGTCGTACCCGTCGCACCGTCCTCGTCCTCGCCATGCTCTCTGCCAGCGCCGCGCTCGCCCAGAACGCGCCGAAGCTCGACCTTCCCCGCCCGAGCCCGAAGGCGTCGGTGGCCCAGACCGTCGGCCTGACCGACATTTCCATCGCCTACTCGAGCCCGGCGGTGAAGGGCAGGAAGATCTGGGGCGAGGTGGTGCCCTTCGACCAGCCGTGGCGCGCCGGCGCCAACGAGTGCACCAAGGTGACCTTCTCCACGCCGGTCTCCATCGAGGGCAAGCCGGTCGGCGCGGGCGCCTACTGCCTGGTGCTCCTGCCGCAGAAGTCCGGCTGGACGTTCATCCTCAGCAAGAACGCCGAGCTGTGGGGCGCGGCCGAGTACAAGGAGAGCGAGGACGCGCTTCGCGTTCCCGCGACCGCCACCACCATTCCCCTCCGGGAGAGGCTGGCCTTCTCCATCCTCGACTTCGACGACGAGAAGGGCACCCTGGCCATGGAGTGGGAGAAGAAGCGGGTGGCGGTGAAGTTCACCACCGGCAGCCGGGAGAAGGCGCTGGCTCAGATCCGCGCCCTCCAGGGCGACGACTGGCGGCCGTACAACGCGGCCGCGCGCTATCTCCTCGGCGCGAAGGTCGAGCCCGCGCTGGCGATGCAGCTCGCCGACCGTTCCATCCAGCTGAAAGAGCAGTGGAACAACGTCTGGACCCGGGCCCAGCTCCTCCACGCGGAGGGGAAGAAGTCCGAGGCGCTCGCGGCCGCCCAGCGCGCGCAGACGCTGGGCAAGGCCTCGGAGAACTTCTTCGAGGAGAAGGACGTCGCGAAGGCGCTCGTCAGCTGGAAGTAGCCTCCGACGAGGGATCGCCTTAGCGCGTCTGATGCATCCTTGCCGCGGCGCTCGTGGACCAGATCCAGTGACGTCGCGAAAACTTTGATGTGATCGAACGCCCTCCGCGCAGGTTCTGCGGCGGGAGATGAGCCTCCTCTCCGACTTAACTCCTGTATTCTGCTTCATGCATCGGGACACGGGTGATGCAACGGCGCGGCGCGCTCATCCCAGCCAACACCAGGGGGAACGATCGACTTTGACTGGGCCGAGCGCTCAATCAGAAGGAGGTCGTGATGCGCATCCCGCGCCGGACGCACCTCCTCGTCCTCGTCGCGCTGGCGATGACGCGCCGGTGGGCTCCGGGGGGATGCCCGCCGCGCGGCGTGGCGGCGGGCGCTCCTCTGTCAGCCGGAGGAGGTCGTCGGCGGCCAGGTCCAGCCCGCGTACCGCTCGCGCAGCTCGGACTTCTGGAACTTCCCCGCCGAGGTGCGCGGGATGGCGTCGGCGAAGACGATCGCGTCCGGGATCCAGAACTTCGGGAACTTCGGCCGGAGCCAGTCCTGGAGGTCCGCGGCGGTGGCCGTCTTGCCGAGCTTCAAGACCACCGTCGCCAGCGGTCGCTCGCCCCAGCGCGTATGGGGAACGGCCACCACTGCAGCCTCCTTGACCGCGGGGTGGCCCATGAGGGCGTTCTCCAGATGGACCGAGGAGATCCACTCCCCGCCGGACTTCACCAGGTCCTTGGTGCGGTCCGCGAGCTTGATGCTGCCGGTCGCGTCGAGCGTGACCACGTCGCCGGTGCGGAACCAGCCGTCCGCGGTCCAGCGGTCTTTCGATTCCTCGTTCTCGTGGTAGCGCGCGGTGACCCAGGGACCGCGGACCTGGAGCTCGCCCATGGTCCGGTCGTCCCAGGGCACCTCGCCGCTCTCGTTCACCGCCCGGATCTCCACCAGGGGAGACGCGCGGCCCTGGCGCGCTCGCTGCCGGTAGCGCGCGTCCTCGTCGAGCGAGGGAGCCTCCGGGCCCAGAGCGAGCCGAGCGGGGACATCTCGGTCATTCCCCAGGCGTGCACCACCGTGATGCCGTGCCGATCGAAGCCGCGCAGGAGCGACTCGGGCGCAGCCGAGCCACCGACGATGAGTCGTAGCCCGGGGACGAGCGCCCACCGCCGCGGCTCGCGATCCAGCGCCTCGAGCACCGGGATCCACACCGTGGGCACGCCGGCGGACATCGTCACCCGCTCTCCTGCCATGAGATCCAGCAGGGATTCGGGATCCAGCGCCGGTCCGGGGAACACCGCCTTGGCGCCGTTCATCACCGAGGCGTAGGGCAGCCCCCAGGCATTGGCGTGGAACATGGGGACCACCGGCATGACCGCGTCCGCGTGACGGATGCCGAGCAGGTCGGGGAGCCCGGCGGCCAGCGTGTGGATCATGGTGCTCCGGTGCGTGTACACCACGCCCTTCGACTGGCCGGTCGTGCCGGACGTGTAGCACATCCCGCACGGGTCGCTCTCCGCGAGCCGGGGCGGAGTCCACTGGCCGGTCGCGGAGGCGAGCAGCGCCTCGTACTCGCCGGCCTGCGCCGCCGAGACCATCACCACCTTCTCGATGGATGCCCGCGGGCGGACCTTCTCCCAGAGCGGCGCCAGGACCTCGTCCACCAGGAGGAAGCGGTCGTCGGCGTGGCTCACGATGAACGCCAGCTCCTCGGGCGAGAGGCGCAGGTTCAGGGTGTGGACCACGCCGCCGGCCAGCGGGACACCAAGGTACGTCTCGAGGTGCGCGGCGTGGTTCCACATCAGGGTGGCCACCCGGTCGCCGGGGCGGAGGCCCGCGCGCGCCAGCGCCTCGGCCAGGGCACGTGCCCGACGCGCCACCTGACCGTACGTCGTCCGGTGCAGCGAGCGATCCGGCAGGCGCGAGACGACCGGGACCGCGGAGAACATCCGCTCGGCACGGACCAGGAGGTGATCCAGCGTGAGCGGGTAGTCCATCATCGTGCCGAGCGAGGACATGCCGAGGCGTCCTCCTGCGAGAGCGTCGGAGAGGGCTTCACCCTCCCACCGACCGCCCCGGCGATCCACGGCCTCAGCGGGCCGGTGTCGACCCGGTGGCCGGCCGGGCGAGCAGGTCGCGATACAGCGCCTCCAGTCGCTGCACGATCGGCTCGGGCCGGAAGCGGGCCAGCGCGGACGCCCGCGCCGCCCGGCCCATGGCCTGCCGCCGCGCGGGGTCGGCGAGCAGCGACAGCACCGCCCTGGCCATCGAGCGCGGGTCGCGGGCGGGGACCAGCCAGCCCGTCTCCCCCTGGGTCACCACCTCCGCGACGCCGCCGACGTCGCTCCCGACCACCGGGACCCCCGAGGCGAGCGACTCGAGCGCGGCGAGGCCGAAGCTCTCCTGTTCGCTCGGGAGCAGGAACAGGTCGGCGTGGGCGAAGAGGTCGCCGAGCGAGTGCCGCTCGCCGACGAAGGCCACCGCATCGTGGACGTGGAGCGCGGTCGCGAGGGCCTCCACCACCGGGCGCTCCGGACCGTCCCCCACCAGGACCAGGACCGCCGGACGGACCCGCCGCACCTCGGCGAGCGCACGGATGGTGTCGTCCACGCGCTTGACCGGCCGGAAGTTCGAGGCGTGAAGGAGCACCGCCGGGCGGCGCTGGGGGCTCCAGTCCAGGGCCGGGAAGAGCGCCGGCACCTCGCCGCCGCCGTTCTCCAGCGGGTGGAAGGCCTGGGGGTCCACGAAGTTCGGAAGCACGTCGACGCGGACGTGCGCCGGAAGGCCGAGCATGTCCATCGCGCGCCGGCGCAGCCACGCCGAGGGGGTGAGGACCGCGTCGCTCCCCAGCACCGTCTCCCGGACCTGCGCGCGCGCCGCGGCGTCGTCGCCGAGCCCGGTCACGTCGGTGCCGTGGAGCGTGGTGACCAGTGCCGGGGGACGCAGGCCGTGGCCGCGCAGCCGCTCGCGGGCCAGGAGCGCCGCCGGCCCGTGCGGGAGCGCGTAGTGTACGTGCAGGACGTCCAGCGACTCGCGGGCCGATACGTCGGCCATGGCGCGGGCCAGCGGCTGCGGAGCGGTGGCCGCTCCGGGCAGCGGGCGGGGCGAGCTCTCCACGAGGTGCACCGTCCACGGCCCCTCCGCTTCCAGGCGAACCGGCACCGCGGAGGAGAACACGTGGACGCGATGCCCCCGCGCGGCGAGCTGCATCGCCAGCTGCGAGGCCGCCACCCCGCTCCCGCCCACCGTCGGGAAGCAAGCGATGCCCACCCCCAGAGAGCTCACGGCTGCACCGTCCGGACCTCCGGAGAGAGTGGGGCCGCTGCCGCCACCAGGCTGTCGATGAGCGCTGGGGAACCGACCTCCGCAGCGATGCCCCAGAAGCCGTGCACCCTCTCCTGAGGGCGACCGGCCGGGCGGAGCGCGGTGGTCACCTGCCCGAGCGCCTCCAGCGGCCCGGTTCCGATGCCGCTGCCGACCAGCGCCGCGCGCTGGAGCCGGGCGATGAAGCGGTCCACGCCGCGGGCGACATGGGCCCGCGTCTTCTCCACCGCGCGGTCCAGCGCCGGATCGAGCGCTGCTGCCTCGGGGAGAACCGCGCCCAGCTGGCGATCGAGTGGGCCCAGCAGCCGCTCGCGCAGCCTTCCGTCCATCCATGCCGGCCAGGCGTGGAGACGGGCGGCCAGCGCATGCAGGGGCTGGTCGGTGTCCTCGGGAGAGAGGCCGAGCCGGTCCAGCACCGCCGCCGTCCACGGGTCCACCACCCGGAAGCGCGCGCGGGGAGCGATCATCGGCAGCTCGAGACCGGCCCGCGCGTAGACCGGCGGCAGCTGGGCGAAGTAGGTGCACTCCGCCGGGCCGCCCAGGTACGCCGCGGTCGGAAGCAGCGTGTCCTGCACCAGCGGGCGGAGCAGCGCCGAGGTGCTGAAAGAGAGCGGGTCGTCGGCCAGGCGAGCCCTGAGCTCCGCGCGCGACGCGCGTCCGAGCGGGGTGCGGAAGCCGTCGCCGTCGCGATCGGGCCGGAAGCGCGGTCCCTCCGGAGCCGCGGGATGGAAGAAGGCCAGCAAGGCCTCCCGGGTGTGCACCTGCTCGTGGAAGCCGCGGCGGGCGAGCGCCACGCACCGTTCCTCGAGCAGCGCGCCGATGGCGTCGTCCTCTTCGAGGGCGAAGCGAAGGACCGGCGCAGCGAGCGCGGCCATCGCCGGGGTCCGCGGGTCGAGGAGCACGAGCCCCTCCTCCGAGAACAGCTCGGCGATGACGCCAGCGAACGCCGCGACCGGGGACCGACCTGCCACGTAGTGGCGCGCGAGCAGTGCGCTCACCTCCGCGCCGTGGGGAAGCGGGGACAGCGCTCTCGACACCGAGGCGAGGTGAATCTCCACCTCCGGAGGAAGCCGGCGGTGGGCGAGCGACACCCGTGTCTCCGAGCTGGACTCGCCGAGGCGTCCGCGGATCCAGGACCCGCGGACGCAGCCGTCGAAGCGGGCCACCTCGTTCCAGTCGTGGTCCTCGGTCTGGAGCCAGAACACCGGAATGCACGGCCGCCCCGTGCGTTCGGCGAGCCAGCGCGCCCGCGCGACCGCGGTTGCCGCCTTGTGCAAGGTGTACAGCGGACCGAGGAAGACGCCCACCTGTTGCCCGGTGACGACGCAGGTGGCGCCGGGGAGATCGAGCGCAGCGATGGCCTGGTCACGCGTGGACGACGGAGGCAGCGCCGCTGCCTGTCGCTGCAGCTCCGGGACCACTCCCTGCATCGTCCGGCGGCGAGCGGCGCGCGCCGCGGCCTCGTCCCACGCCAAGGGGTCCAGCGGGCGCGCGGGCAGGAGCGAGGCCGCGTCGGCTTCCCCGGCGATGAACTGCGCGAAGAAGTCCGAAGCCATGCCAGATTCCACCGTACCAGTGCCCATGCACCCTTCCAAACGTGCACGCCTCGCCGTGCTTGCTCCGATGGCCCTCACCCTGCTGCTCTCCACCGCGAACGCCGCACCCACCCTGCGTCTTTCCCAGCCCGATGGAGCGCGGCTGGAACGCTGGCTCGACCGGCTGCTGGTGGTGGGAGGAGTCCTGTACGTCGCCGCCCACCCGGACGACGAGAACACGCGGCTCCTGGCTTACCTTTCCAACCGTTCGCTGCTTCGTACGGGCTACCTGTCGGTGACGCGGGGTGACGGGGGCCAGAACCTCATCGGATCCGAGCTGGGGCCGGGGCTCGGCCTCATCCGGACCCAGGAGCTGCTCGCCGCCCGGGGGCTGGACGGCGCCGAGCAGCTCTTCACCCGTGCGCGCGACTTCGGCTACTCCAAGAGCCCCGAGGAGTCGCTCCGCATCTGGGGGCACGACGCGCTGCTGGCGGACGTCGTCCTCGCCATCCGGCGGCTCCGTCCGGACGTCATCATCACCCGCTTCCCGCTCGAGGCGGACACCCACGGCCAGCACACCGCGTCCTCGCGCCTGGCGGTGGAGGCGTTCACCCGGGCCGCCGACCCGTCGTACATGCCCGACGCCGAGCATCGCCGGCTCGGCCCGTGGAAGGCGCGCCGCGTGGTCTGGAACGAGAGCGGCTTCTTCGGCAAGACCGACGCGCAGCTGGCGGCGCTGCCCCATCTCGACGTGGGCGGATACGACCCCTGGCTGGGGCTCTCCTACCCCGAGCTCGCGGCCGACAGCCGCAGCAACCACCGGAGTCAGGGGTTCGGAGCGCCGCGTCGCCGGGGGCCCACCCCGGAGGCGTTCCACCCGCTCGCCGGCGAGCCGATGAAGGGCAGCCCGCTGGACGGCGTGGTGACCGACTGGTCCCGCGTCCCCGGAAGCGCGCGCCTGGTGGCGGAGCTGAAGCGTGCCCGACAGGCGTTCCGGACCGCGACCCCGGAGGCGTCCATCCCGGCGCTGCTGGCGGCGCGCGCCGAGCTGCGCCGGATGCCCGAGCACCCGTGGAAGGAGGCCAAGCTCGCCGAGCTCGATGCCGCGGTGCTCGCCTGCGCCGGACTCTTCGGCGACGTCATCGCCGACCGCACGAGCAGCTCACCCGGCGGCTCGGTCACAGCGACGACGACCGTCCTGCTCCGGCGGCCGGCCCGGGTGACGCTCACCTCGGCGCGGCTGGGCACGCGCTCGCTGCTCGGCCCGTCGGAGCTGAAGGCCGGCGTCCCGGTCGAGGCGAAGACGTCGCTCGAGGTCCCGGCCGACGCGCGCCTGTCGAATCCGGCGTGGCTCGAGGCGCCGGAACCCGGCCTCTACCCGGTCCGGGACCCGGCATGGGTCGGCCTTCACGAGGAGCCCGCGCCGCTCGAGGCGGAGCTCACCTTCGCCTTCGGGAGCGAGTCGATCACCCTCCGCCGTCCTGTGGCCTACAAGTGGACCGACCCGGTGCTCGGCGAGCGCTACCGCCGTCTCGAGGTGCTGCCTCGGGTGACGGTGGACGCCTCGAGCGGGATGCTGCTCTTCCCCGATGCCTCGCCTCGTCCGCTGGACGTCACGGTCCGCAGCGTGCGCGGAGCGTCGGGCACGGTCGCGCTCGAGCTGCCGGCCGGGTTCTCCGCCCAGCCTGCCAGCGCGTCGTTCGCCATCGCGGCGGGGGGGGAGTCGACGATCCGGTTCACCATCGCTCCGCCGCGCACCGCCGCCCGGGGGACGTTGCGGGCCGTCGCCACGGTCGACGGGCAGCGCTTCGACCGTGGGCTGCGGCGCATCGACCACGCCCACATCCCCATCCAGACCTGGCTCCCGCCGGCGACCGTCCAGCTCACCCGGGTGGACGTGGCTCACGCCAAGCGGCGCATCGGTTACCTCTCCGGTCCCGGCGACGACGTGCCCGATGCGCTGCGCCAGGCGGGCTACGAGGTCACACCGCTCTCGGTGGCCGACCTGCGCGAGGGAGGGCTCTCGCGCTTCGACGCGGTGGTGTTCGGCATCCGCGCCTTCAACGTCGAGCCGCAGCTCCAGGCGCTCCACGGAAAGCTGATGGACTACGTGGCCTCGGGCGGCACGGTGCTGGTGCAGTACGTGACGAGCAACTTCATCGCGAAGGCTCCCCCGAACCTCGGTCCCTTCCCCTTCACCATCGGGCAGGGGCGGGTGACGGACGAGACTGCGGCGGTGGAGGCCGACGGAAATCCGGTGCTCGCCGGACCGAACCGCATCGGCCCCGACGACTGGGCGGGCTGGGTGCAGGAGCGGGGGCTCTACTTCGCCGAGTCCTGGGACCCTCGGTACGCCACGCCGCTCTCGATGCACGACCCGGGGGAGCAGCCGCTGAAGGGCTCGGTGCTCGTGGCTCGCTCCGGGAAGGGCGCCTTCGTCTACACCGGGCTGTCCTTCTTCCGACAGCTGCCCGCCGGCGTACCGGGCGCGTTCCGGCTCTTCGCCAACCTGGTGGACACGGGTGGCTGACGAGAGCGAGCCCGGGGAGCGCTGGGGCCGGCTCTACGCCCTGGTGATCGCGGCCCTGGCCGTGGAGATCGCCGGGCTCTGGGTGCTGGAGCGAGTCTTCCGGTGAGCGCGCTCGACTGGGCGGTGCTCGTCCTGACCCTGGCCGGCATCGTGTCCTTCGGAGCGTGGCGGAGCCGCGGGGTCCACACCACCGAGTCTTTCCTGCGCGCGGGGAAGGACATCCGGTGGTGGACCATCGGTCTGTCGGTGATCGCCACCCAGGCCAGCGCCATCACCTTTCTCTCGGTGCCGGGGCAGGCGTACCAGGACGGCCTGGGGTTCGTGCAGTTCTACTTCGGGCTGCCGATCGCGATGGTGCTGCTCTCGGCGATCATCCTCCCGGTCTACCACCGCCTCCGGGTCTACACCGCCTACCAGTACCTCGAGGAGCGCTTCGACCGGCGCACCCGGCAGTTCACCGCCCTGCTCTTCCTGGTCTCGCGCGGCCTCGCCTCCGGGCTGGCCATCTACGCGCCGGCCCTGGTGCTCTCGGCCGTGCTGGGATGGCCGGTGCTCTGGACCAACTGGGCGCTGGGTGCCGTGACCATCGTTTACACGGTCGCCGGAGGAAGCCGGGCCGTCAGCCGGACCCAGACCGCGCAGATGGCGGTCATCCTGGTGGGGCTGCTGGCCGCCTTCGGGATGGCCGTCTCGCTTCTTCCTCCGGAGTTCTCGTTCGGGCGCGGCGTCGCCCTGGCCGGGGCGCTGGGGAAGCTCGAGGGCGTGGACCCGTCGCTGCGGCTCGACACCCGCTACACGCTCTGGTCGGGGCTGCTGGGCGGGCTCTTCGTCCAGCTGGCCTACTTCGGGACCGACCAGTCCCAGGTGCAGCGCTACCTGGCGGGGGGACCGTTGGCCGAGAGCCGGCGCGGCCTCCTGATGAACGGGCTGCTCAAGGTCCCGATGCAGCTCTTCATCCTCTTCCTCGGAGTGATGGTGTTCGTCGTCTACCAGCTGACGCCGCCGCCACTCTTCTTCAACCGCGCGGAGCTGGAGAGGGTCCGGGCCAGCCATCCCGCCGAGGTCGCGTCTCTGGAGGCGAGGCACGCCCGGCTGTTCGCGGAGAAGCGGCAGGTCATCGACGCCTGGCTGACCAGCCCCACGAATGCCACCGCGCTGCGCGAGAACGAGGCGCGCGTGCAGGCGCTCCGGAAGGAGACCGGGGCGCTGGTGGCGCGGACCCGGCCCGGAGCGGATCCGAAGGATGCGGACTTCATCTTCCTCCGCTTCGTCCTCGACCACTTTCCGCGAGGTCTCATCGGGCTGCTGGTGGCAGTCATCCTCTCGGCGGCGATGTCCGCGAACTCCGCGGCCCTCTCGTCGCTCGGCGCGACCACGGTCGTGGATTTCTACCGTCCCCGCCATCCCGATGCGCCGGACTCGCGGACCCTGGCCGTCGCGCGCTGGTCCACCGCGGCGTGGGGGCTCGTGGCGGTGGGGTTCGCGTCCTTCGCCTCGCTGCTGGACAACCTCATCCAGGCGGTGAACGTGCTCGGCTCGCTGTTCTACGGACCCATGCTCGGCGTGTTCCTGGTGGGGTTCTTCCTCGCCCGCGTGAGAGGTCGTGCCGCATTCTGGGCGACGGTGGCCGGCGAGATCGCCGTGCTCGCTGCAGCCACCTTCGGAAGCCTGGGCTTCCTCTGGTACAACGTGCTCGGATGCGCGGTGGTGGTCGGGCTCGCCCCCCTGCTGCAGCGCGTCTTCTCTCGCTCGTCCCCACACCCGACTGGAGAGCCCACATGACCTTCCCGCGCAACGTCGTGCTCGCAGGCTGTCTCGCCCTGTCGCTTCCCGCATTCTCGCAGGGCACACCCCCGGCTCAGCCCCCGGCGGCTGCTCCCGCCGCGCCGGCGGCCACCTCCACCTTCCAGTCCGACACGGCCGGCGTCCTCGCCCACGTGCAGGACCAGATGGTCTCGCTGGAGAAGGCGATGCCGGCGAACAAGTTCAGCTGGCGCCCAGGCAAGGGCGTGCGCTCGGTGGCGGAGGTCTACCTCCACGCCGCAGGGTCCGGATACTTCTTCGGGAAGATGCTCGGCTTCGAGATCCCGGCGGACATCGCCGCGCAGCTGAAGGGCTTCGAGAAGAGCACCACCGACAAGGCGAAGATCGGGAAGGCCCTCACCGACTCCTTCGCCTGGTTCATCAGCCAGTTGCAGTCGATGCCCGACGCCGAGCTGAACAAGACCGTCGACTTCTTCGGCCGTCCGGCCACCAAGAGGGTGATCGCGTTGACCGCGGTGAGCCACTACTCGGAGCACCTGGGCCAGTCGATCGCCTACGCCCGGTCGAACGGGGTCGTTCCGCCCTGGAGCAAGAACGACAAGTCGTAGTCCCGGACGGGCCGGACCCGCGCTGGAGTCCGGCCCGCTCTCTGGAGAACCGAGGCCTACGGGACGAGGACGTTGCTCGCGGCGGCCTGGGCGATGAACGCGTCGCGGTTCGCGGGCAAGAGGAAGCCCATCTCCACCGCGTGGTTCGCGGCCGCCGTCACCGCGCGCACGTCGCCGTCATGGTCTGCGGAGCGCTCCTCGAGGGAGAGCCGCGGATCACCGGTCACCAGCCGCTCGGCGCGCGTCTTCCGGCCGAGCGCGCTCGCCCGGCTCCTCCCAGGGTCGTCGGCCGCGTGACCCCCGCAGGCGCTCGCCACCGGACCGCTCCGCGCACGTTCTTCCGCGAAGCTCCGTCTCACCCCGCGCCGCTCGGGCCGGGAACGCAGGCATTTCGTGACCGGCGATTCGCGAATGAAACGGAGCGCCCGGTGGACGGCCTGCTCTCCGGCCTGTCCGCCACTCCGGTCATGGACGGAGTCGATACCTACACCGACGCACCACGTCATGGAGGCTAAAGGGCCGGCCGGTGATGCAACGGAACCTCTTTGTCCCGATCGCCCTGACCCTGAGTCTGCTCCTCACGGCCTGCAATGCCGGGCCCGATTCGTTCACCCTGCCCGGGGTCGGCCTGCCGCCCGGCACCACCGTCCCGGAGAGGCCCGCTCCCGACGCAGGATCTGCCGCGCCCGGCACGGACGCGGGGACTGCCGCGGACCCCGACTCCACACCGAGCGACCAGCTCGCGGGCAACGGCATCTTCCCGCTGGACAACGAGTGGAACACCCGCATCGACGACGCGCCGGTGGATCCGCGCTCCGACGAGTACATCGCCTCGATGGGAGCCGATCAGCCGCTCGTGGCGAGCTGGGACGAGGCCGGTCACGGCCTCCCGTACGTCGAGGTCGACGGGGACCAGAAGAACGTGCCGGTGACGTTCTGGGGCCACCCGAAGGAGAGCGACCCAGGGCCCTACCCCATTCCCTGGAACGCCCCCGTCCAGATCGGCACCGACGCGCACGTCCTGGTCGTCGACCATGCCAGCGGCTGGCTCTACGAGCTGTTCCAGGCTTCCCGCAACTCCGACGGCTCCTGGGAGGCGTCCAACGGGGCGAAGTGGAACCTGCGCACCGGCGATCCGCGTCCGATGCAGTGGACCTCGGCGGACGCGGCGGGGATGCCGGTCTTTCCGGGGGTCGTCCGCTACAGCGAGGTGGAAGCGGGGTGGATCGGCCATGCCCTGCGCTTCGCGGTCAATCGGAGCCAGCGCGGCTTCGTCTGGCCGGCGAGCCACGCAGCCGGAACCTGCGCCCTCGGCTCGGACTGCCCTCCGATGGGGCTGCGGGTGCGGCTCAAGAAGTCGGTGGACATCTCGGGCTTCAGCAAGCGGATGCAGGTGATCCTGAAGGCGCTCCAGGTCTACGGCATGTTCGTCGCCGACAACACCGGAAGCGACGACAGCTGGTGGTTGTCCGGGGCGCCTCATCCGAAGTGGTCCGACGACGAGAACCTCACCCTGGGGGCGATCCGCGGGCGCGACTTCGAGGTGGTCGGACACGGCGAGATCAAGCCGCAATAGCGCCGGAGGTCGGCGGGCGTGCGCTGAATGCGCAACCCTTTGGGTCCGTCTCAGGGAGCAGTCGTTCCAGAGGAGGACCCCTCCACATGAAGACGCCCCTGCTCGCCGCCGTGCTCCTGCCGCTCACCGCCCTGGCTCACCCCTGGACGCCAGCGCCCGAGCCGTTCGTACCGGCGCCGGCGCCCGTCTACGAGCTCCGCGGGCCGGCGGTCCGTCCCTCGCCTCCGAGCCCTGGGCCCTCCGACGACGTCCGGGACCTGTGGTCCGTCGACGCTACCGTGGCGCAGCTCGACCGCGCCGTCGCGACCCGGAACTTCGGGCTGCTGCGCTGGGTGGACGGCCGTGCACGCGGGCTGCTCGACGAGGAGCGGCGCGAGACCTGGAGGGAGATCGAGCGCGCCCGATTCGCCGGTGACCGCTGGCGGCTGCGGAGCGCGAGCTGGAAGCTCTCCCAGGTGACCCGCCTCGAGGACGGTTACCGCACGGTGGCCGGGCGGTTGGACCCGTGGAGCGTGTCGCAGCGCCGGACGATCCTGCTCGATCTGGACCGGCTGAACCGGCACGAGCTCGCGTTCCGCTGAGCTGACCTTCCGTTGACCGCCTCGGGGTGGGCTCCTCCGGGGGCTCGCCCCGAGCGTTTTCCGGGCCACGACCGGCGGGCGCGCTGAGACAGGTTCCCCGCCTTGCCGGACGCAGCAGCCGCCGAGGCCCGATGAAGCACTGGTCCACCGTCGCACCCCTCCTTGCCGCCGCCCTGCTCGTCGCGGCTGCGGTGCTGCCCGGCAGCGGGCCCCTGTCCCTCGCCGCCGGCCTGACGCTGGTGGGCGCCGTGCTCGCCGCCGTGCTCCATGCAGAGGTGGTGGCCCACAGGGTCGGCGAGCCGCTGGGCACGCTGGTGCTCGCCCTCGCAGTCACGGTCATCGAGACCTCGCTCATCGTCTCGCTGATGCTCGCCGGCGGACCGGAGAAGGCGGAGCTCGCCCGGGACACCGTTTACGCAGCGGTGATGATCATCTGCAACGGCGTCATTGGTCTGTGCGTCCTGATGGGTGGCATCCGCCACCACGAGCAGACGTTCCGCATCGAGGGCGCAGGGCCTGCGTTCGCCGCCCTGGTGGCGCTGGCCACCCTGGTGCTGGTGCTGCCCGCGGTCACCACCAGCGCGCCCGGGCCCGCGTACACCCCCGCGCAGCTGACCTTCGCCGGCCTGTGCTCGCTCGTGCTCTGGGGAGTGTTCGTCTTCGTCCAGACCATCCGGCACCGGGACTACTTCCTTCCGCCCGCCGGCGCCGGCGAGGAAGAGCACCTCCCTCCACCAACCGCGCGCGCCGCGTGGATGAGCCTTCTGTTGCTGCTCGTCTCGCTGGTGGGCGTGGTGGGTCTGGCCAAGGTGCTCTCGCCGAGCATCGAGGGGGCGGTCCGGGCCGCCGGAGCGCCGGATGCAGTGATCGGAATCGCGATCGCGTTGCTCGTCCTGCTCCCCGAGACGGTGGCCGCGGTCCGGGCCGCCCTCGCGAATCGGCTGCAGACCAGCATGAACCTCGCCCTGGGCTCGGCGCTGGCCACCATCGGGCTCACCATCCCCGCGGTCGTCGTGGCCTCGCAGCTGTTTCACCTTCCGGTCGTCCTGGGCCTCGATCCCAAGGACCTGGTGCTCCTCCTGCTCACCTTCCTGGTGGGAACGGTCACGCTCGGCCCGGGGCGCACGGGCGTCATGCAGGGCGCGGTGCAGCTGGTGGTCTTCGTCGCCTTTCTCTTCCTCTCCCTGGTCCCCTGACTGCTCGCCCGCTCGGGCAGAGGGCCACCCCGGCCTTGCCGCTCTGCCTCCACGCTGCGAGATTTCGCGGCCGCGCGGAGGTCACGAGGTGAACGAGGGCACCGAGGAGCCGGTCGACGACACCACCCTCTCCGGCCAGTCGCGGGACAGCACCGTCACCCTCCCCCTCCCCGGCATGGACCCGGACCGGCGCATCGGCCCGTACAAGCTCATCCGGGAACTCGGGCGCGGAGGGATGGGCACGGTGTGGCTCGCCGCGCGGGCCGACGAGCAGTTCGAGAAGCGGGTGGCGCTCAAGGTCGTCCGCGCCTCCGACAGCGAGCAGGTCCTCCGCTACTTCCGCCAAGAGCGGCAGATCCTCGCCGGGCTCGAGCACCCCAACATCGCGCGGCTCCTCGACGGGGGCACCACCGAGGACGGCCTTCCCTACTTCGTGATGGAGCACGTGGAGGGCGTGCCCATCGACCGCTACTGCGACGAGCACAAGCTCCCCGTCCTGGAGCGGCTGAGGCTCTTCGAGGCCGTGTGCTCGGCGGTGCAGCACGCGCACCGCAGCCTGGTGGTCCACCGCGACCTCAAGCCGAGCAACATCCTGGTCACCGGCGAGGGCGTTCCCAAGCTCCTGGACTTCGGCATTGCCAAGCTGCTCAACCCGGGGGTGGCCGGAGGCCTCTCCCAGGAGACGGTGCTGGCGATGACCCCGGAGTACGCCAGTCCGGAGCAGGTCCGCGGCCGGGCGATCACCACCGCGACCGACGTGTACTCCCTGGGAGTCATCCTCTACGAGCTGCTCACCGGGCATCCCCCGTACCGGGTGAAGAGCCGCGAGCACGTCGAGGTGCTGAAGGCGGTCTGCGAGGTCGAGCCGGAACGGCCGAGCACCGCGGTGGGCCGCACCGGCGAGCGCCACCAGCCCGACGGCACGACGGTGACCACCACGCCGGAGGAGACTGGCCGGCTCCGCCACGAGACGCCGCAGCGGCTGCGAAAGCGGCTCAAGGGTGACCTCGACGCCATGGTGATGGCCGCCCTGCAGAAGGACCCGCTCCAGCGCTACGCGTCGGTGGAGGGGCTCGCCCGCGACATCCAGCGCTACCTGGACGGGCGCCCCATCACCGCCCGCAGGACGAGCACGATCTACAGGATCCGGAAGCTCGCCGGGCGCCACAAGCTCGGCGTCGCTGCGGCTGGCGCCATCCTCGCCCTTCTGGTGGTGCTCGCGGTGACCTCGACCCTGCAGGCCAGCCGGATCCGCAAGGAGCGCGACCACGCCACGTCGGAGACGGCGAAGGTCACTGCGATGAACGTCTTCCTCCAGGAGGCGCTGGGCGCGGCGGACCCGTGGGAGAAGGGCTCGCGCAACATCTCGCTCCTCGACGCGCTCCGGCAGGCACAGGGGAAGGCCGAGAGCGCCTTCCAGGGTCAGCCGCTGGTCCGGGCGGCGATGCTGCAGACCATGGGATCGACCTTCGCCAACCTCGCCGAGTTCCAGGAGGGAGAGAAGGCCCTCCGCACCGCGCTGGTCCTCCGTACCGCGGCGACCGGCCCGCGCAGCGCGGAGGTCGCGGAGTCGCAGGCCAGCCTCGCCAACCTCTACGGGCTGTGGCATCGCTTCGACCAGGCGGTGGCGGCTGGGCAGGAGTCGCTGTCGATCACCCGCGCGGTGTACGGCCCGCGGAGCCTCCGTACCGCGGCGGCGCTGCACGCGGTGGGCCAGGTCTATCAGCGGAAGGGAGACCTCCCGGCGCTGAAGCCGGTCGCCGAGGAGATGCTCTCCATCGTCCGTGCACCGGCTCCGAAAATCCGGGGGGACGAGTCCGCGGCTCCCGAAGCGGCGAAGCTCGAGGTCCAGGCCCTCGGCCTGCTGGCCGCGGTAGCGCTCCAGGAGGAGAACTACGTTCGCATGGAGGTCATCGATCGCGAACGCCTGGACAAGGTCAGGGCCCGGCTCCCGGAGCTGCGCAGCGAGCTGGCATCGGCGGTGAACGACCTCGCCACCGCGCAGCTGATGAACGGCGACCTCGCGGCCGCGGAGGCGAACTACAAGGAGGCGCTCGCCATCAACATCGCGGACGTGGGCGAGGAGCATCCGGAGACGCTGTCGTCCCGCGAGAATCTGGGAAACGTCTACTTCCGCTCCAAGCGCTACGACGAGACGCTCCGGAGCCTCGACTTGGTGCTCGCGCTGCGCCGCAAGGCGCTCGGTCCCGATGCGGAGCCGGTGGGCCGGACCCTGGCGAACATCGGCACGGTGTCCAAGGAGGCGGGGCGGATCGACGAGGCCGAGCGGGCGTACCGCGCCGCGCTGGCAGTCCTCGTCCCCAAGCTCGGGGAGCAGAACCTGGACGTGGCCTCGGTCCGGATGAGCCTCGGTGACGTGCTCCGGCGCCGGGGCCAGCTGGACGAGGCCGAGCCCCTGATGCGCAGCGGGCTCGAGATCCGGGTCAAGGTCCTGGGCGAGACCCATGCCGCGACCCAGCGGGCCCTCAAGGCGCTCGCGGACCTCGCCACCGCCCGCGGAAGGACCGCCGAGGCAGCGGCCTACACCGCGCGGCTCGTCCCCGCGAAGTGATCGTCGGCAGGCGCGCTGGGAGTGGAACACTCGGGCTCAAGGGCCGTGCGCGCTTCGGCGCCCCGGGTCGACTTCACGCTGAAGTAGCGCTCGCGGTGCTCACCACGGGTAGTACCGCCCGTCGAAGGCCACCTTCAGGTACACGAACCAG
>Ga0105104_10001395_pt1 | contig 18139 bp, 10 predicted proteins | sample PPLLaktember2015_3_FD_87034 | JGI IMG/M metagenome (GOLD analysis project Ga0105104, IMG submission 87034) | Freshwater sediment microbial communities from Prairie Pothole Lake near Jamestown, North Dakota, USA - PPLs Lake P7 Core (6) Depth... | ecosystem: Environmental > Aquatic > Freshwater >... | reverse complement strand
GCGTCCCGCCTGCGATGCACAATCGACCCTGCATCGCAGGCGGGACGCCTGCGGCCCCAGTGCAGGCGAGACGCCTGCGCTCCCAGCGGCCGTCCCCTTCGGCTGCCACTTCCTTGGGAGGGCTCGCATCGTTTTAGCTGATTCACCCAGGGCTGCGCAAAAAGCGCTCCGCCCTGGGCTAATATGTGCCGGCCCTTCAGGCCTTAGAACCCGTCAACCGTCAACCGTCAACCGTCAACCGTCAACCGTCAACCGTCAGCCGTCAGCCGACAGCTGTCAGCTGTCAGCCGTTGGCCCGTTCGCCCCGCCTATACTATCGCCCCTTCTCGCACCGGCGAGATCTTCTCACGCTCGATGGGCTGGCAACAGAACTCCGACATTGTGGCGGTGATCGCGGTCATGTGAACGATGTCGCTGACTGACGCCGTATGATCCACCACGTTCACCGGCCGGTCCATGCCCAGGTGAATAGGTCCGATAACTTCTGCCGATCCCACGTTCTGGAGTAGTTTGTAGCCGATGTTGCCCGAGTTCAGCTCGGGGAAAATCAGGACATTCGCGTCGCCGTGAATGTGGGACTGAGGAAAGTTCGAAAGGGCCAGCCTTTCGTTAAGGGCGGTTCCCACCTGCATTTCTCCGTCTATCACGAGGTGTGGCCTGAGTTTGCGCACCAGTTCTACTGCTTTTTGGACCTTAAGCGTCTGCGCGTTTCGGACGGCGCCGAAGTTTGAGAAGGATAGCAGTGCGACTCGCGGCGTGATCCCGAAATATTGGGCGACGTCCGCACTCAGAACGGCGATATCAGCGAGCTCGTCGGACGTAGGGTCGAAGTTGACCGAAGTATCGGCACAGAAGAGAAGCTTGTCTTTCAGGATGACAATGATTAAGCCAAAGAGCCGGTGAACATCCTTGCGCCTGCCGACCAGCTCCAGGGAGCGGCGCAGCTTTTCGGGGTATCGGCCTTCCACGCCCCATAGCAATCCGTCGGCCGCGTTGTTGCGCAGCATCATCAAACCGAAGGTGCCTGGCTCGCGGACCATTTCCACGGCCAGGCTTCGGGTAACGCCTTTGCGTTGGCGCAGCTCGAAAAGCTCGTCCGAATACTGTCTGATCAGCTCGGGATGCTCGGCCGGATCCACGATCTCAACTCTCTGCAGATCGACCGCGTGAGACAACAACAAGCGTTCGACCTGAGACCGCCTGCCGATCAGAATGGGTTGAGCGACCTTCCGGCTCAGTACGGCGTCGACAGCCCGCGCGACCTTATCGTTCTCGCCCTCCGGGTAAATGATGCGCGGTTTAAGCCGGCTGGCCCTCGATATCACCATCCCCATCACTTCATACTTTCGACCCAGGTGCTTTTCGAGCGACGCCTGGTATTTCTCGAAATTGAAGTCAACCGCCCGTGCGACGCCGCTATCGACTGCCGCTTGAGCCACCGCGGCCGCCTCCCAAAGGAGCACGCGAGGATCAAAAGGCTTTGGAATCAGGTACTCGGGACCGAAGTGAAATTCCTGGTCGTCGTATGCTTTCGAAACGATGTCGGGGACTTCTTCGTGGGCCAGCGCAGCGAGGGCACGCGATGCGGTCAGTTTCATCTCATTGTTGATCTGGCGTGCACCCACGTCCAAGGCGCCTCGGAAGATATAGGGAAATCCCAGGACGTTGTTGACCTGGTTGGGGTAATCGGAACGGCCTGTGCCCATCAGCAGATCGGGACGCGCTTGGCGCGCGATTTCATATCGGATTTCAGGATCCGGGTTCGCCATGGCGAAGACGATCGGGTGAGCGGCCATGGTCTTGAGCATTGCCGGCGTGAGCAGATCTTTCTGGGACACGCCGAGGAAGACGTCAGCACCACCCATCGCGTCCTCCAGGGTGCGTAGCGATGTGTCGACTGCAAAGCGTTCTTTATAAGGGTTCATGCCCTGGGCTCGGCCCTTGTAGATCACGCCCTTGGTATCGACCATCAGGATATTGGACCGTGGAACACCGACCAGAACGAACATCTCGGCGCAGGCGATGCCCGCGGCCCCCGCGCCGCAGACCACGATCTGCACCTGGTCAACCTTCTTTCCCGCGACCTCCAAGCCGTTAAGAAAAGCCGCAGTGCTGATGATCGCCGTACCATGCTGATCATCATGGAAGACGGGGATGTTCATCGTCCGCTTCAGCTCCTCTTCGATGACGAAGCAGTCAGGCGCTTTGATGTCCTCCAGATTGATGCCGCCGAAAGTCGGTTCGAGCAGCTGAACCGCCTGAATGAAAGCCTGGGTATCTTCCGTGGCGAGCTCCAGATCAAAGACGTCGACGTCGGCGAAGCGCTTGAAGAGGACACCTTTGCCTTCCATCACCGGTTTACCTGCCGCAGCGCCGATATTGCCCAATCCCAGGACGGCCGTGCCGTTGCTGATGACCGCCACCAGGTTGCCCTTCCCGGTATAGGCATAAATCAACTCGGGCTCCCGTTCGATCTCCAGGCAGGGAATAGCCACTCCCGGGGTATAGGCCAGAGAGAGATCGAGCTGAGTCAGACAAGGCTTGCTCGGGTTGACCTCCAGCTTTCCGGGGCGGCGCCCTGCGTGGTAGTTGAGAACGTCCTCTTTCTTGATATCCATGATGGCTCCTCTTGGTGGCGAGATTGTATACGAAAACGAGGGTACTGGCGGGATTAACTCACGCGGGAAACGCACACCCTGGGAGTGCAGGCGGGACGCCTGCGCTCCCAGCGCCTGCGTGTCCCGCGCCTGCGCTCCCAGGGGGGACGTCAGTTGCTGGCTTTCTCGCCCACGCGCTTCACTTTCTCGGTGTAGAGGTACCTCTTGATCTTCCGGCTGGTGGTCTTGTCGAATTCCTCCCACCGGATCGTAAACTTACGCACGCGCTTATAGTAAGGAAGGACCGCACATTGCTTGCGGATCTCCTGCTTCAGGACGTCTTCAACCAGTTGGTCGGATAACTGGAGTCCTTTCTCCTTGCAGTGCCGGTCGAATTCCTCCCGGTTCGGCACAATAGTCGCGTGGACTTCGTCAACTTTGCCGGAAGGCGCTTCGGGCCCTTCCCAAGCCAGACTCTCGAGTACAAACGGACTTCGGTTCAGGCACGCCTCCACTTCTTCGGCGTAAACATTCTTGCCGCTACTCAGGACAATGACCGCTTTCTTCCGCCCGTGGATGTGCAGAAATCCATCGTCGTCCAGATAGCCGAGGTCCCCTGTGTAGAACCAGCCGTCCTGGACGACTTCAGCCGTCGCCTCGGGCTTTTGATAATAGCCTGACATGATGTTCGGCCCCTGGGCGCAGATTTCCTGGTCTTCGGCGATTCTAATGCGCACGGAGGGCAGCGGGTAGCCGGCCGCGTCGTCCTTGAAGAAATCAGGACGATTGACGGCCAGGATCGGCGAACATTCCGTCAAACCGTATCCCTGAATGAATTTGATGCCGAGCGTCCTGAAAAGACGTGCAACCTCAGGATCGCTAGCCGCGCCGCCGCTGATCAGCAGGCGCAGGCGGCCGCCGAACTTCTTGTGGACCGCCGAGAAGATGAACCTCCGGGCCGAGTTGCCGAGGACGGCGCTGCTTAGAGAGGCGGCCGCTTTCGCAGCCTTGAACTTGCCGGTTCCCTTCTCGCGGACTCCCTCCATGATCTTCCGGTATATCGCCTGGAAGAGAAGCGGGACACCGAGAATGACCGTTGCCCGGACTTCCTGCATCTGGTTGGCTACCTGGCGCAGATTCTCGGAGTAGTACACGCTGGATCCGCGATACAGCGGAGTGAGAAGACCGCACGTGCTTTCGTAGGTGTGGTTGAGTGGAAGAACCGAAAGGAGCAGGTCCTTGTCGTCGATGTAGACGGCCTGGCACATATCCGTCATGTTGGACACGATGTTGTGCTGAGAAAGGACTACGCCCTTGGCGCTTCCCATCGTTCCGGACGTGTACACGATTGAGACGGGGACATGCGGGTCGATTTTCAGGTCCGTGAAACGGGATCTGCCTTGTTTCAGCAGACGGGCCCCGGCGTCAGTGAGATCGGCAAGGGACAGGAACTTGCCTCCGGCTGCGTTTTCGGGCGGTTTCACTCGGTCCAGGCAGACGACTTGCTGCAGACACGGCAACTGGGTCTGCAGTTCGAGGGCAAGGTCCAGATAACGCGCGGAAGTGAACAGAACCTGTGCGCCTGTCTCTTCAAGAATGAAGCGCAGGTCGCCGGCTTTCAGATCCTTATCAAGCGGGACATTCGTACCGTTGGTGCAGGCAACGGCGAGGAAACACAACCCCCATTCCCACCGGGACTCGGAGAGGAGCGCAGCGCTCTGACCGGGTCCGAAGCCTGATTCGAGTAGTCCTGCCCCGAGTGCGAAAACCCCGTCTTTGAATTCGCGATAGCTGATGGATTGCAGCTTTCCCCCTTTCTTGAACAGGAAAGCCGGGTTTGTGGCGAAACGGGACCCGCTGTTCTCGATCATGTTTCTCAGATCGGACACTTTTTCGATCTCATACCAGGGATAGTTACGGTTCTTCGCCATCAGCCTTAATGACCTCCGTTTTAAATAGTAGCCGAAGATCGGGCGAGGAACACGGTTTTTGATCCGTAGGGTGAGTTTCGAAGCGCGCCAGCGCTGAAACCCACCAAGACCATCGCACAAGTGGCAGGTTTGCCACGGAACGGGCGGCACGCTTTGAAGCCCAGCGTTAATCGAGTGGCGTGCTGGTTTGGGTGGGTTTCAGCGGTGGCGCGCTTCGAAACCCACCTACGGCTCCCCTCGCGGCTCTGCTATCATACGGCTCGATTCGCCATGATTCTTCCGGTACTCGCGTGGATTGGTTTCTTTTCCATGCTCTCACAAGTACTTCTGCTGCGAGAGCTCCTCGTGAGTTTCGAGGGAAATGAACTGTCGCTCGGCCTCGTCCTGGCCGCGTGGCTGATTTGGACGGGAATCGGAAGCGCTGTCTGGGGGCTGGTCGCGAGGAAGAACGCCGGGCGTCCCCTTCTGGCCGGCTTGCTGGCTTTCTCGGGCCTGACCTTTCCTCTGACCGTTACAGCTGCGACCGTTCTTCCGCTGATTATCGAACAAACCCGCGGCGAACTGGCTGGCCCGGCGTCGATGGCGTATCCCTTCCTACTCTTGTTCCCCCTTTGCCTCTGTGTCGGCGGCCTCTTCCCTGCCGCGAGCTCGGTCTTAGCCGGCCTAATCAGCGCCCCGCGGGCTGCGGGCCGGGTTTACCTTCTGGAAGCTCTCGGGGGCGGATTGGCGGGAGTGATCGCATCCTTTCTCCTCACGGGCATTTCTCCGTTGGCGGTGGCCGTGGTCCTCGGTTTTGCGAATCTGCTCCTGGCGGGAGCCCTCATCACCGCTCGCAGGCGTCTGATCCTCATCATTGTCTTTGTAGCAGGCTGTCCCCTTCTGCTTCGATTGGCGAGCCAGGTTGAAGACCAAGCACTTCGCTCCCTCTGGGAGGGTTACCAAGTGATTGAAAGCCTTTCCTCTCCTTACGGAAAGCTCGCCCTGGTTCAGACTGAAGGCGCCTCGTTCGTTTTCCACAATCGGGTTATGCTGTTTGGGGCGGCCGACGAGCAGGCGGTCGAGGAGAGAATTCACTATCCGCTCCTCGAGCACCCGGCGCCCCAAAAAGTCCTCGTGTTGGGCGGCGGTTCTCCCTCGGCTCTCGGCCAGGTCCTAAAGCACCGTTCAGTGCGACGGCTCGATTATTTGGAAGCCGACCCTGCCCTGATAGCCCTTTATCAGCGGCGTTTCAGCCAGGAATGGGGGAGCCTCGCCTCCGACCCGAGAGTCCGGATTCATGCAATCGATGCCCGGCGGTTCGTCCGTACTTCGCGAGAAAAATGGGACGTGGTTATTGTCGGCCTCCCTCCGCCAAGAACAGTCTTGATGAATCGATACTACACGGTCGAATTCTTTGAAGAAGCGAGCAAGGTTTTGTCGCCCGGCGGAATTATCGCACTGCAACTTCCGGGGGCCGAGAACTACATTAGCGATGATCTCGCCCGGTTCCTGGCATGTATCCGGAAGACGTTGTCCACCGTCTTTCCCCGCGTGATCATTTTGCCCGGCCCGTCGGTCCAGTTCTTTGCTGGTGGGGCAGTACCCGATACGCTGACAACAGATCCGCTCGTCCTGATGAGGCGCCTGAAGGAACGCGAGCTTAACGCCCTTTATGTCCGGGAATACCTCATCCCGTTCCGCCTGATCTCTGGGCGGGTCGCGGAGATTGACCGGCGGACTCGGACCGCCGAGCAGACTCCCGTTAATCGGGATTTCACCCCCATCGCTTATTACCTGGAGTTCATCATTTGGGGTTCGATATTCGGCGAAACATACCGAGCGCTTTTCGCCTGGCTTGCACGTGCTCCTTATTGGTTGATCTGTCTCGCGGCAGCCGCGAGTGTGTTCCTCCCGATGCTCATCGGGCGGCTCTTCAGAGCGAAGGACCTGCCTTCGAGGGCGGTCGAGGCCTGCGTCGGGGTAATGGGGCTGACGATGCTTGGCCTTCAGGTCGTCCTGTTGCTCGGATTCCAGTCGAGTTATGGTTTTCTCTATGAACAACTGGGGTTGCTGAACGGCGCTTTCATGTTCGGGATGTCTTTGGGCGCTTTCTTCGGACTGAGGATGCGATGTTTACCTGTTGTTCTACCAACGCTTCAGCTCCTCACTTGCGGCTGGCTGGTTGCCGTCTATTTTGGCTTCAAGGCCGCCGCTGCGACGAACTCGCCTCTCGTTCCTTACCTGTTTTTTGCCGGTCTGGCCCTCCTGACCGGCCTGCTGGGCGGTGGGCACTTCGTCGTGGCTTCCGCCGCCTGGCTCGCTAACCGGGAAGCCTACCGGAGCCTGGGTGCGATCTATGCCGTCGATTTAGTTGGCGCGGCTGTCGGTGCGATTGTCGTCGCTGCCTTCCTGCTGCCGGTCTTCGGTTACGCCGCCGCCGCGGGAGTTTTGGCGGTTATGAATCTGGTCGCGGTGGGGGTGTTCATCTTCTCCGGACAAACACGGACGAACACGGACCAGCACGGACTGCTCTGACTGGTGTCCGTGCTGGTCCGTGTCCGTCCGTGTTTGTCCGTGTTCGTCCGTTGAGGATTCACTCCTTCTTCCCGAACACGAACGCGGTGAAGCAGAAGATGTCAGCCTCTTCGTCTTGCCAGGCGTTGGCGGGCAGCCCGGCTTTTTGGCAGGTCTGCTGGAGGAGAGTCGTCAGGTCCCACTTGTTCTCAGTCGCGACCTGAGGCAGCAGGAGGCCTTCACGGTCCCCCTTCCTGACGAGCAGTCCGTGCTTGCCGAGCTGGATCTCCTTGATGTCTTTCACCCGTCGGAGTGAGGACAGGACGGAGATTTCATATTGCAGGTCCGGCAGTTCGGAGGGGGCAACCGGGAGGAAGCGCTGGTCGGCCGTTGCCGCGGCTGCCGCCACGTCTCTAACTGTCTGGCAAAGCGGCTTCATCGGCTCGACGTACCCGATGCAACCTCGCAGGCGGCCTTTCTGCGCGAGCGTGACGAAGGCGCCTCTTTCGACGCCGAGTGCATCCAGACCCCCGTCCGAGCAGTTGTACAGAGCGTGCTGTTTGACGGCCGTCTCCACGCTGTTGCGTGCAATTTCCATCAGCCTCACCTGCTCGGCCTCTCCAAGCGAGTAGTCGGTTGCCGGAGGGGGTCCCGAATTCTTGACGAAGGCGAGTGCCGCGTATCCCACCACGCTGGTCTTGTCGCCGGCCGGGGCGTCTCCGGAGTTAGCCTGCGCCAGCATCTTGGCCGTTGCGTCCATTCGCTCGGCTGCGATCATCGCGGCAACGATCGGCCCCCCTCCGCACGCCTCCCAGGTTCCGCGCCCGAGGTTCCGGCTCAAACCCAAGTAGTCCCCTGCGCTGATCGCTCTGACGACTTTCTTGTCCATTGCCACTGCATCCGCGTAGGGGTGATAGTGCGACAAGTCCGAGCTCGCAACGATAACGGTGCTCGAATCATTAACAAGTTTCGATAAAGCGACGCCCAGATTCCGGCACGTCTCATATTTCTGCTCGCCGAAGACAATCGGGACGACCTTGAAAGACCCCAGGACGCGCTGAAGGAAAGGCAGTTGGACTTCGATCGCATGTTCTCCTCGTCCGTCGGCTGTCTTTGACTCGTGACCTGCGCTCGAGAGCCGGAAGCGTGGATTTTGGGCTGCCAGCTTCCGAGCGAAATCAGTGTCGACGGGGACATCGCCAAGAGGGGTCTGGTAGGCGTCGCCGTCATAGATCGAGGCGCCGGGAAACGGTTCCACATGCGATGGCGACATAATCACAACGCGACTGACCTGTCTCCCTTTCAGTTGCGCAAACGCCTGGGCGGCCACATGGCCCGAGTAGATATAGCCGGCGTGAGGAACGATCAGGGCGACCACCTGGCCGAGGTCGTCTGCCTTGGCGGAGGCGAGGTAATCGTCGATCATTCGGGCGAGCAGATCCGGGTTGGAGGGGTAAAAACTGTCAGCGACCATCGCCGGCCGCTTCTTCCTCGCGCCCCCATCCTGAGCCAGGCAACCGGTCAGAACCAATGCACACGCAACCAGGGCGGCAGTACAGTACTTGAACATGTGATCCTCATCTCAATCGTTAATCAACTCTTCCATCGACCGGCAATGGCCGTCCCGCACTTGGCACAGCTCCCCTTTTTGAGGTTCATCCTTTCGATCATGAAACCGGTCCTTTGGATCACTACTTCTTTGCACCGGGGGCAATAAGTGCTCTCCGCCGGGTGGCCGGGGACGTTGCCGATATAGACGTAATTCAGCCCTTCCGCGTCGGCGATTCGCTTGGCTCTCTCGAGAGTCGCCAGAGGTGTTGGCGGCAGGTTCTTCAAAAGGTATTGGGGATGAAAGCTGGTGAAGTGGACCGGAACTTCCACCCCCAGCTCGCGGCGCATCCATTGACAAAGGCCTCGAAATTCCTGGTCGCTGTCGTTCAAGGTTGGAATGACTAGATAGACAATCTCGAGCCAGGTTCTTTGCCTGTGGATCGTCACAATGCTTTCGAGCACTGGCTTCAACTCACCGTTGACCACTTCCCGGTAAAATTTGTCGGAGAAGGCTTTCAAGTCGACCTTAATGCCCTCCACGTGGGCGCACAGCTTTTTAAGCGGCTCTTGCTGGATGTACCCGTTGGTGATGACAACACTCTTGATGCCGAGCGCGTTTCCCGCAAGTGCCGTGTCGTAGACGTACTCATAGAAAACCACCGGCTCGCTGTAGGTGTAAGCAATCGAGGCGCAGCGGTTATCGCGGGCCAGTGTCGCAACCTGATCCGGGCTCAGCTCCGCGTTTCGTACCTGCTCCGGCCGGACTTGCGAGATTTCCCAGTTCTGACAGAACTTGCAGTTGACGTTGCAGCCGGCCGTGGCCAGAGAAAAGGCGAGCGTGCCGGGATAAAAGTGGAATAGGGGCTTCTTCTCCACCGGGTCGATGTGAACGCTGCAGGGGCGGGAATGGACGAGCGTGTAGTACGTGCCGTCTCGATTCTCACGGACGCCGCAATAGCCGCGTTCTCGATCGTCAATTACGCAACCGCGGGGGCACAGTGTGCACCGAATCTTCTTGTTCGGGAGCTTCTCGTAGAACTGCGCCTCCCGGCGTGACAACGAAGCCGCAGCCTCGGCTTCCCGACATCCCACAGCCGCGCAAAGCGCAGGTAAAACCGCTGATCGAACGAACGACCGACGATCGATGTCCGAGTTTCGACCAAACACTTCAGGTCTCACGGGCGGGAATTATAACGCCGGGACGGACACGAACCAACACGGAGAAAGACCGCTGACAGCTGACGGCTGACAGCTGACAAAAAACGAGAGCTGTTCGGTTGTGTTTTTCTGTCAGCTGTCAGCCGTCAGCTGTCAGCGCGTTTTAGATCACAGCTCAACTCGCACCACCTCGATTCGGGCGGGATCGTTGGTTCCCAAGCGGTGGGCCTTGTCGGCTGCTGTAGCAATGTAGGTCGGATGGCGCCCGACGCCGGCGAGCGGCTTAAAGCCCTTTTCTTTCCGCTTCTCTTCGATCAGCTGCCAGCCAACCGAATCGAGGGCTACGGGATCGCCGCCCAGAATCAGCGAGTTCATTGGCCAGCACCACTGAGGCATGTAAGGCGGGCCGCCTTCGTATTGCGCCACGATGGCTTCACAAATATTCAGTCGCACCCTGCTGCGAACGGGCGGCAGCATGAAGACGTCCGCCACGTAAGGATTGCAGACGTTCGGGTGGTACTTGTTCGGATTATGGATAGCGCCGAACAGGTTCTTCAATGCTATCGATACACCCGCAATGCCATGATCTTTGAGCAGGGGCAGGTTGATGACGACTGAGCAAGCGCGTACGAGCGTCGAAGACAACAGGCTTCCGACACTACCCCAGACTGCGAGATCCGTTTCGTAACCGCCCACGTCGTTCCCATAACAACGCGGTCGCCTGCCTCCGGTCACGACCCGGAAACCGGCGCTCTCCAAGTCATCGCTGTGACGGTCCCAGATGATAATTCGCTCGGGCGGAACCCCCGACTCCTCCAGGCATTGCACCACGGCTTCGGTCAACTGAACCGAGGTCGAGAGGCCCTTTCCCGCCAGGCAGTTGACTTTCAGACCAACAACATCCGACGGGCGCACGAACTGTTGCCATGCTTTTCGCCCGGAATCCGCCCCGGTCAGGCTCTGCATCCCCTGGTTGACAAGCCGGTAGAGCCGGGCAGCGTCCGGGCGTGCGGACAAAGAGAGGAGCGGGGCTGGATCGTGCGCGATCACGATCCGGGACCTGGCTTCCGGTGCCGGGGTCAGGCCGGTAACTACCGGAAGAGCGAGGGTTCCGGCTATGAATTCGCGGCGGTTCCTCTGCCTGGCATTCTCCATTTCAGGACTCTTCTACTTGAAACCGTTTCCGATCATCCCACCGCAACTCCACGTGCAGCGGCGCCGGCGACTTTTCCTTCATGGGAGGAATTATACTTCGGCCGCAGACAGCCGCACACGAGCGCGACTCGCCTTACGAGCCCGACTCGCGTTACAGAGCCGCGCACGCAGTGGAGGGCTGCGGAGCGTTTTCTTGCGAAGCAGCCTGGAGCGGAGTAAGCGGACCACCCAACGCGCCTTGAAAGTTCGTTGGGTGGTCCCGCTTACTTCGCTCCAGGCTGCTGCGCGGGAAAACGCTCCGCAGCCCTCCACTGCGTGCGCGGCTCTGTAACGCGAGTCGGCCTGTAACGCGAGTCGGCCTGTAACGCGAGTCGGCTTGTAACGTGAGTCGGGGTTCTTGGGCGGCTCGGTTACTGCTTACTTCTTCTTGGCGCGCTCTTCTGATCGTGGTGCTGGTGGCGGTCGAGGTGCATGTCGGCAAAGGAGAGAGGATCTTCCCGCGGCTCGATGTGCGTGAATACTGTGACAAAAGGCAATTCTTCACGAACCTCAGACTCGACTTTCTCGGCGAGGTCATGTCCTTTTTGCACTGACCAGCTGCCGGGAACCTGAATATGAACGGAGACAAAGGACCTGGCGCCGGCTTGCCTGGTCCGCAGGGCGTGGAATTGGACATCCTGAGACCTGTTCCGGGTGAGAACCGCCTCTACTTTTTCCAAGTCACCGGTCGGAAGGGCGGTGTCCATGAGGCCGAGAATCGAACGCTGCATCAGACGCACGCCCATCCAGGCGACGTGCATTGCGACTCCCAGGCCGAGGAGCGGATCGAGCATGTGCCAGCCGGTCAGGGCCACCATACCAATGCCCGCGACGACTCCGCCGGAGGTCCAGACGTCCGTCATCAGATGCTGGGCATCGGCTTCCAGCGCGATCGAGCGATGCCGCCTTCCTGCCGCCATGATCGTCCTCGCGACTCCGAGATTGACCAGTGAGGCGAGGATGGACATGACGATGCCAATGTCGATCCGAAAGATCGCCTGAGGCTGGATCAGGCGCTGAACACACACGGTGATGATGCTGAGGGCGGCGATCAGGATCATGCCCCCTTCAGCGCCACTCGAGAAGTACTGCGCCTTTTCATGCCCGTAGGCGTGCTGCTCGTCGGGCGGTCTTTCACCCACCCGGATGACGTAGAGGGCGAATATGGCAGCCGTCAGGTTGACCAGGGATTCGATCGCATCCGAGAGCAGGCCCACCGACCCCGTAAAGAGGTACGCGGAGGTTTTCAGCCCGATCGTTACAATGGCCGCCGCGATCGAAAGCCAGGCGTAGCGGGAGATAGACATGCTATCCGAATCACGCACGAGTTTGTCCGTCCCCGTAGACAATGAACTTCTCAGTAACCAGGCTTTCCAGCCCCATCGGGCCATAGGCATGCAACCGCGTTGTACTGATTCCTATCTCGGCGCCGAGTCCTAGCTGGTGACCATCCGAGAAACGAGTGGAGGCGTTCACCAGGACCACCGAGGAATTTACCCGGTCGAGAAACTCCTGGGCCAGGTGATAGCTCTGGGTGACAATGGCTTCGGTGTGTGAGGAACCGTACTTCTCGATGTGCTCGATTGCCTGATCCAGGCCGCTAACCACCCGGACGGCCAGGATCAGGTCGAGGAATTCTGCGTAATAGTCTTCCTCGGTTGCCGTGGCTGCCTCGGTTATGTGCTCGCGAGTCTCTGCATCGCCTCGGAGCTCGACTCCTTTTGTCTTCATCAGCTGACCGAACGCCGGTAGAAAACGGGGTGCGATCTCGTGGTCGACCAGCAGCGTCTCCAGCGCGTTGCAGACAGCCGGACGGGAAATCTTGGCGTTCGCCGCGATTCCGAGCGCCATTTCGACGTCGGCGTCTCCCGCGACATAGATGTGGCAAACGCCTTTATAGTGTTTGATGACCGGGATGCGGCTGTTTTCCGCCACAAAGCGAATCAGGCCTTCGCCTCCCCGCGGAATGATCAAGTCGATATGCTCTTCCTGTTTGAGCAACACAGCCACCGACTGACGATCCGTTGAATCGACGAGTTGGCAGGCGTTGGCGACGTCATGGCGGCGCAGTACGCTGGTGATAATACCGACCAGGCATCGATTCGAATTCAGAGCCTCCGACCCCCCCTTGAGAATGGTCGCGTTGCCTGCCTTGAAACAGAGCGAAAAGGCGTCCACGGTAACGTTCGGGCGGGCTTCATAGACGATTCCAATCACTCCGAGCGGGATGCTCTTCTTCCCGACCCGCAAACCGTTCGGGCGCGTCCACATCCGGGAAACAATGCCGACCGGGTCAGGCAATGCCGACACCTCTTCCAGGCTTTCGATCATGCCCTGAATCCGAGACGGGTTGAGCGCCAGCCGGTCCAGGAGAGCGCTACTCAGATTCCGTGCTCGTCCCGCTTCCAGGTCCACCTGATTGGCGGCCAGGAGCTTGTCCTGGGTCTCGCGGTTGCCTAGAGAGTCGGCGATTTCAGTCAGGACGCGATTTTTGATATCGGTCGGCAAAGAAGCGGTTTTTCTCGAGGCGACACGCGCCCGGACGGCAAGGTCTACGATGCCTTGTTCAAGCGGATTTGTCATGGCTCAGATTACGAGGACCAGATTATCGCGATGGACAACCTCGTCATAGTATCGGTAACCAAGCTTCGATTCAATTTCGTCGGTCCGGCAGCCCTTGATGGCGATGACCTCTTGGGAGCTGTAGTAGGTCAAGCCCCGCGCGATTTCGCCGCCGTCCGGTCCGATTATCCTGACAGAGTTCCCTGACCGAAAGCTGCCTTCGACCGCCGTAATGCCGATCGGGAGAAGACTCCGACCTTGCTGTTTCACAGCCCGCAGGGCGCCCGCATCGACCGAGATGCTGCCTTTCGGTGACAGGGTATGGAGGATCCAGTATTTGCGCGCCGACAGCTTGTCTTCGCAAGGCAGAAAGAGAGTCCCTTCCTCCTTGCCCGCAATCACAGCCTGAATAATGTGGTCCTTCAAACCGCCCGCCAGCACCGCGGGGATTCCGTATTGATTGGCCTTTCGGATGGCCATCAATTTGGACTTCATCCCTCCTGTGCTGATGCTCGCGCCGGTTAAATGATCGCGAGCGTAATCGAAGTGGATGCTCGCGATACGGTCGACGACAGGAATGGGGCGTTGATCTGGTTCGAATTTCTCATACAGACCGTCGGCGGTTGACAAGATCAAGAGCAGATCCGCGCCGACTAAGGCGGCCACCTCTGCGGAGAGATTGTCGTTGTCGCCGAACTTGATCTCGCTGACGGCTACGGAGTCGTTTTCGTTCACGATGGGAACGACACCGGAAGAGAGCAGTGTCTCAAAAGTGTTACGAGCGTTCAGGTACCTCTCACGACTTCTCACATCGTCCTGCGTCAAGAGGATTTGGGCGGAATGACGGTCCCTGCGTGCGAACTGCTCTTCGTAAAGAGCCATTAAGAGCGTCTGACCGATGGCGGCGCAGGCCTGCTTCTGCGGGATGCTTTTGGCTCGTCCCGCCAGGCCCATGACCGGGGCCCCGGTGGCGACGGCGCCTGAAGTCACCAGCACGGTCTGCATTCCGCGCTCGAGCAGGCTCGACAGGCCTTCGACGAGCGAGGACACCCGGTCCCGGTTCAGGCGCTGGTCGCTTCCGGTCAGGACGCCTGATCCTACCTTAACGACAACCCGGCGTGATTTTCCCAGCCGCGCACGAAATGGGTGTGGTCTCGTGTTCATGGACGTTGATCAGCACACGCTGACCACCAGGCCTTCGGTGCTGACATTGAAATCGAAAAACCGCGCCCGCGGATTGGGAGGCGCTGATTCCAGTATTTGTTTCACTTTCAGGGCGTCGTTTGTGCTCTTGCCGATTATCAGCAGAAAGCCGCCGCCTCCCGCTCCCAGCAACTTGCTTCCGAGAACGTGTGGAGACAGCCGCGCCAGCAGTTCCTCAATCTCGTCAGTCGTCGAATTCGGATCCAGCTGTTTGTTCAAGCACCAGGCGGTGTTGATCAACTCGCCGAACTCGGCCATGTCCTTACGAGCCATGGCATCGGCGACCTGGCTGCCTAACAGATGCAGGCGACGAAGCGTCGTCATGGCAATGCGATCGCGATCCAGGTAACGGCCGACCACGTCCTGGAGGATGTGCTTAGCCAAGCGAGTGATGCCGGTATAGTACAAAAGCGTGGTGGCGCCATTCAGGCCGGGATCTAGAACGTCGGCCGGAACGTAGTGAATCCCGATATCGGGAACCATGCCGGGGTCCGACTCAATCAGCTTCACGCCGTCCACGACTCCGCCGACCTGGTCCTGCCAACCGCCGCCCGTCGTCAAGGCCTGTTCGAGCCGCAGCACGGCATGAAACAGGTCCCGCCGGGGCAGCACGCGACCGGTGACCCGGCTTATCACGGACAAGACAACGGCACCCATGATGCTGGATGTTCCCAGTCCGCTGCCCTTCGGGATGGCCGCCAGTGTAGTCAGCTCGATCCCGCCGCCAAAGGTCTTCAGCATCTGCTCGAGCGTCGGGTTGCCCTTCCACTTCGCGGCTTCCGGATCAAAGCCGCAAAGCGCGAGAGCCGCTTGAGCGAGGCCGAACTCGCTTGTCGCCTGGCGATAGTCGAGCAAGCCTTCCAGTGATGTGATTTCGACCCTGGTACCCAGATCGATGGAGCTGATCCGGATTACGGGTTGCTCAATGACGCGGGCGTAACACTGGATCGGCGGCTGTCCGTTCAGATTGACTGCCGAATTAATAACTTTGCCCCCGTGTTCCAGGGAATAGGGTGGAGTATCGGTCCACCCGCCTCCCAGATCGAGCCTGGCCGGGGCGCGTCCCCAGACGATCTCGTCCGACCGAAGAGCGTTTTTCGGAGGTGCCGGCTTGTGAACTCCGGTGTAGATAATCGTGGACTCGAGAAAATCAAAGGCAGTCGCGTGAAGGACTTCCACCCACCGGGAAACGGTTATGCCGGGATGGGGAAACAGTCCGAATCTCCGCAGCCACTCCGTGTCTCCCGCGGCCATATCCTGCGCCAGGCCGGGAAGGAGATCCTCGACAGCCTGCTCCGGCGAGGCGGCGAGGAGAAGGATCGCGGTCCCCAGCGTGTGAACCAGTCGAGAGAAAGTGAAGCAATCCATGCCGGGGTCGGAGCAGGAACGGGAATGGAAGCGAGCCTCGGACAGCAAGGCCTGGATCCAAACTTGCGGATGGCCGCTGTTCTTGAGGATGAAGGCCAGCTCCGCGGCCGAGAAGCCGCTGTCGGACCGAAATGTAGCCGGGAGCGAGCCGAGGATTTCTTCGGAGCGCAGCTGGGTGCGTCTCTGATAGAACCCGGAAAAGTCCGTCAGCGATGCGATCTCCGCCAGGGAATAGCGCCGGGTCTCCCGCCACTCATGCTTCTGGTCGGCGGTTGCTTTCTCCGGGTGCAACATCCAAAGCCACCGACGAAAACACGAAGGTGAAGCAATGCCAGGGAAGAGGCGCGCATTCCAGATCCCGCGGGTCTCTGGCGGCTGGTCCCCCGCCCAGATGTCCTCGGCGGAGGCGCCTGCCTGGTTCAACCAGTCATCCAACTCGTATCCGCAAAAGGTTGCCGGTTTCTGCGTGCTGTCCTTAAAAGTATCAGTGACCGAATAACAGCGCACAAACGATTGGCTGGCGCACGCGCCTGGGCTGGCCGGCACCACATCGATACAGTCGCCCTCACGAAGCTCCAGCGGCTCGATAATGTCCAGCCCCGCCACTACATTGTTCCCTGCCAGGTTTAGAGGGGCGGCAATACGGCAGCTTTCGACCCAGGCATTGGAGCCGAGCAGTCCTCCCCCCTCCTCCACCTGGTTGTTGATGCTCAAGCAGGTGTTCAGATGCGAAACGCCGCGGTCCCGCCTGAGCAGTTCGGCACCGCTCTCGATAATCTGCTTCGTGGTGCCGAAATGCAGGAAGCTGCACTGGCGGAGCACCTGAACGTGAAACGGCACGTGTGACAGCACTTGATAGAGGCAGCCGAGCAGCGTGTCGTCGAGGTCGGACCCGGCTCTGCGAGCCGATCGGCGGTAGGCATCAAGGCTGACTTCGGTACCCATCGCGCAGCAGATCTCGCGATAGAAGTCGACTCCGTGCTTGGCGAGCGTTTCAGCCCAGTTCGGGCTCCACCCGAGTCCCCCGTCTTTTGAGGCGCTCAAGTCGAAAAGGTCCAGAATCTGGGTGATCGTCTCCGCATCGAGGCTCATCACGCCGATGTCGAGGATAGATCGGCCGTAACGGTCGATTGCACCTTGGGCGGCCTGTTCGGTGATGTCTGGCTTCTGCAGGTAAGACCGAACCCTGCCGCCCGGTCCCTGGCAGTACACTCCATGCCTGGCCGCCTCGGCCGGAGAGGCAGGGCAGCCTAGCCCAGTGATCCCGTCCTTGAATGCGACCAATGACGGATCGAAATTCAAAAGCACATCGCCGGAGGTGATTACGACCTGCCCGGGGCGGGGGTTGGGAGGAAGAGCGAGATAGACCGGCAACTGACGATCGAATAGCGTCGTCGTTACGGCTCGGTCGCTGTCGCCCGGGACCGGGATGAACACTTTGCCGCAGGGAGCATAAGCCGGGAGTCGGCGCGAATCCCCTCCTGCATGAATGACCAGAATGCGGAGTTTTCGAAGCGTAGCCAGCCAGGTCTTCCTGTCCGTAAGCTGGTCCGGCGACAGATCTGCCAATTCCCGGTTCAGGACCGCCAGGATCGAATAGACCGTACTTCCCCCGCTACCGATTCGTTTGCCGTCCGGGTCCGCCACCACCATCGTCCGCTTCACCTCGGCCAATAGCCCGAGCTGCTCGCGAAGCTTGAGTTGAGTCTCGTAGGCCGAGGCCTGAGCGCGATTGGAGGCGGTGACGATCAGATAATCCCAGGATTCGAGGGACCGGCGCATAGGGAATTACGAGTTTACAGGAGCGGGGTTCTCCGGAGCCAGTGGAAAGAGGCTCGAAGGGGCGAAGGGACCGAAGGGGCGAAGGGACCGAAGGGGCGGAGGGGCGAAGAGGCGAAGGGGTGAGGAGGGGGCGGCACCCGATCCGCCGCCCCCTTCTCCCCTTCACCCCTTCGCCCCTTCGCCCCTCCGCCCCTTCGGTCCCTTCGCCCCTTCGCGCCTCTTTCCTCTGGCTCCGGGGAACCCCGCTCCTGTAAACTCGTAATTCCCTATGCGCCGATCCCTCGAATCCTGGGATTACCT